>Ga0182013_10005904_pt1 | contig 14068 bp, 12 predicted proteins | sample 612S2MmetaG_FD_120487 | JGI IMG/M metagenome (GOLD analysis project Ga0182013, IMG submission 120487) | Permafrost microbial communities from Stordalen Mire, Sweden - 612S2M metaG | ecosystem: Environmental > Terrestrial > Soil > Wetlands > Permafrost | place: Sweden: Stordalen | collected... | reverse complement strand
TATGGCCGGACCGTGTCCTGTTATGGACAAGTTCACCGGAGTTCACAGAATTACCCCAGGGTCGGACGCTGTTATCCACAGGTTGGGCACAAGCTCCGGATGGACGGTCCCGCGTCACGAGCCGCTCTTGATGCGGACGATGAGCTCGGTGACCTGGTTGTAGATCTGCTGACGCTCCTTCATCAGGCCGGCGATCTTCTCGACCGCGTGCATCACCGTGGAGTGGTCCCGACCGCCGAACTCCCGACCGATGGCCGGATAGCTGAAGTCCGTGAGCTCCCGGAAGACGTACATGCTCACCTGTCGCGCCGTCACGAGAGGACGTCGTCGGTTGGGACCGCAGAGTTCCTCGACGGAGAAGCCGAAGGACTCGGACGTCGCGTCCAGGATCACCTGGGGCGTGATCCGGCGAGGTTGGTCGGCCGAAACGATGTCGGAGAGGACCTCCTCCGCCAGCTCGCGGCTCATCGGCTGGTGGTTGAGGCTGGCGAAGGCGGTCACGCGGATGAGGGCGCCCTCGAGCTCTCGGATGTTCTCCTTCACGTGGGTGGCGATGAATTCGAGTACGTCATCGGGCACGAACACGTGCTCGTGCTCGGCCTTCGTCTGGAGGATGGCGAGTCGGGTCTCGAGTTCGGGTGGCTGGACCTCGGTGATGAGTCCGGACAGGAACCGGCTGCGGAGTCTGTCTTCGAGGGTGGCGATCGACTTGGGGGGTCGGTCGGAGGTGAGGACGATCTGCTTGGACGCCCCGTAGAGGGAGTTGAAGGTGTGGAAGAACTCCTCTTGGAGCGACTCCTTGCGCTCCATGAACTGGACGTCGTCGATGAGGAGGACGTCACACTCGCGGTAGCGCCGCTTGAAGGCGGTGGTCGAGCTGTGGCGGATGGCGTCCACGAACTCGTTCATGTAGGTCTCGGTGGTCACGTAGCGGACATTGCGTCCACTGAAGTTCTCGAGAACGTAGTTACCGATCGCGTGCAGCAGGTGGGTCTTGCCGAGTCCGGCGTCCCCGTAGATGAACAGGGGATTGTAGGAACGGGCGGGTGACTCGGCCACCGATTGGGCGGCGGCGTGGGCGAAGCGGTTGGACGAGGCGATGACGAACGTCTCGAAGGTGTACCGCGGATCGAGGAGTTGGGAGGACGTCGGATCCTGGCGAGCGCCGGTACGCACCGGGGCCACGTGGGAGCGGTCGTCGTCGGGAAGGGAGTCGACCACGAGGACGGGTTCCCGTTCCTCGGAGGGCGCCACCACCTCGAGGTGGACCACCAGATCCCGGCCGACGGTGGCGGTCACGGTGTCCTGGATCAGCCCGAGGAACCGTGACTCGACCCGGTCCCGGATCAGCTTGTTGGGAACCCCGAGCACGATGTCCCGCTCCTCGATGGACACCGGCGTCACGCCCGAGAGATAGGCCTGCCAGATGGCGTCGGACACCTGTTCACGCAGTGCGTCGGCGCAGGATGTCCACAAGTCGTCGGTATCGTTCACGTGGGCCTCCGCCCTTTGACTGCGCAACTGGTCCACAAAGATATCCACAGCTGTGGACGAGCACCATCCGGAGATGACACCCCCGTGCGAGGCGGAGGGGCGCTGTCACTGCCTGTTCTATGAGATCTGGTTCGCGCGACGCCGGCCGGTCCCGCCGATCCTCCGGCGTGCCCGTGGCGTGCCCGGGGTCGGAACGGTACACCGTGGCTGTCGACGGTGCCCACGGCCTCCGACTAGAGCACAGGGCGCGTTTCGGCGTAGCATGTACGTCGAATGCCCAGTCCCGAGTGACGGGGCCCCCTGCCGAACGGGACACCGATGTCCGCGGTCCAGGGCGAGGAAGGAAGTGGATGGATGAAACGGACGTACCAACCCAACGTGCGCAAGCGCGCCAAGACACACGGTTTCCGCAAGCGGATGTCGACCAAGGCAGGACGGGCGGTCATCAGGTCCCGTCGGGCGAAGGGGCGTCACCGCCTGTCGGTGTGACGCCGCGCCGACCCGGCGTGGAGTCCGTGCGGTCCCGGGGGACCTTCGCTGACCTGCGGCGTAACGGGTCCCGCGGCCGGCACGGACCGGTGTCGGTGTCCTACCTGGCCCGTCCGGGGTGGGAACGATCCCAGGTGGCCTACGCCGTGGGCCGCAAGGTGGGAACCGCCGTGGAGCGAAACCGGCTCCGACGCCGCATGCGGGCCATCGTGGCCGCACGGTCCCCGGAGCTGCCGGTAGGTGCCTACGTGGTGCGCAGCACCGAGGGCGGTCCCGCCCTCGAATTCGACGAACTGAAGGTGGCTATGAGCCGAGCACTGGACAAGGCGACGAGCCGAGCTCCCGAACGGGCGGCGCGGTGACCGCGACGGACATCAGCGACGACACGAACTCCCTGGTCGGGGAGCCATGTGACGCGGGACACCAGGCCGCGACCGACTCACCTTCCTCCTCTCGATCAGCTCCCTCCCGGGGCCTGATCTCGGTCTTCCGGGCCTACCAGGTGGCCCGCGCCGGCCGGCCGACCGGCTGCCGGTATCTCCCGACGTGCTCCGAGTACGCCGTGGAGGCCGTCGACACCCACGGCGCCGCCCGGGGCGCGTGGCTGACACTGCGTCGTATCTGCCGCTGCACCCCGTGGGGAGGCCACGGTTTCGACCCGGTGCCCGAACGGAGTACCCCATGAGCTCGCTCACCCATGCCATCGGTGGGATCTTCCAACCGATCCTGAAATTCATCGCGCAGATCCTGGCGCTCTTCTTCGCGGCCATCCCGAGCTACCCGGTGGCCGTGGCGCTGCTCACGATCGTGGTGATGGCGGCACTCACGCCGCTCACGGTCAAGAGCACCAAGAACATGGCTGCCATGCAGGCCCTCGGGCCGGAGATGAAGAAGCTCCAGCAGAAGTACAAGGGCCCGGAGAACCGGGCCCTGCTCAACGAAGAAATGATGAAGCTCTACAAAGAGCACAATGTAAACCCGGCATCCGGGTGCCTTCCAATGCTATTGCAGATGCCGTTCTTCTTCATGCTCTACAGCGTTATCCGGGGTATCACGAACACGGTCGGCAAGGGTGTCGCCCTTCCCTACACCTACCAGGGCGGCGTCTTCCAGGCGAACCGCCCGAGCAAGTGCCCCGACACGGTCTGTGCGCTCCCCCGGTACCTCTCCTCCTCCTCGAAGATGTACCTGGACATCGTGCAGGCACACGGACAGCTGATGTCCGGCGGACTCAACTTCGCCGCCAAGCTCCTCTCGCATCACGCCTCGCCGGTGGACTACGTCCCGTACGCCCTCCTGGTGCTCGGAGCCGTCGGACTGCAATACCTTCAAATGGCCCGCTTGAACGCCCGCAACCCGCAGGCCAACCAGGCGAATCCGCAGGCCGCGATGCTGCAGAAGTACATGCCGCTTATCTTCGGTTTTATTTACCTAAATGTCGCCGCTATTCTCAACGTCTATTTCATCGTTTCGAGTGCGATCCGTATCGGAACCCAGGAAGTGCTCTTCCGGAAGGGGATCGTCGCCGGGCCGAATTCGCCGGCTCCGGCCGGTAGTGGCAAGACGCGGGCTATCTCCGCGTCGAGGGAGCGCGACAGCGGTATCGACACCACCGAAAAGGAACTACCGAAGCCGAAGGCCTCCGGAGGCGGGGGAGCGAAGTCCGGCAACACGAAATCCGGAAGTCCGAAATCAGGGTCGGCGAAAGCGTCCACCAACGGCTCGAGCCCTTCGGGCAACGGGAACGGCTCGGCAGCCGACAACGGATCTCAGACCGGGGATGCCAAGAAGCAGCACCCCCGGTCGAAGGCCAAAAAAGAGAGAAAGGCGCGCTGACACGTGGAGTGGGTGGAAGCAAGCGGGAAGTCCCTCGCGGACGCGAAGGAATCGGTCCTCGACATGCTGGGGGTGGCTGAGGACGACGCCGAGTTCGTGGTTCTCAGTGAACCGAAGGCCGGCCTGTTCGGTCGTCTGCGGGGAGAGGCTCGAGTCCAGGCCCGTGTGCGTCCGGTGGCACCTCCCCCGAAGCGCACCCGTCGTCCGCGACCGGACCGAAAGCGTGAGGGTGGCGAGAAGTCTAAATCCTCGAGCGGCGGGAGCCGGAACGGAAACGGCCGCAATCGCCAGGACGGCGGCGCGCGGAACGAACCGACCGAGGCCATCGGCGATGATGCGGCCACCGCCACGTCGGTAGCAGCCTCCGACGGAACCGGGGGCGGCAATCGGAGGCATCGATCCCGAGGGAGATCGGGCAGCGGACAACAGTCGAAGCAACAGAGAGAGCAAGGATCCGGACGACCGTCCGGAGATCGTGAGGACAGCATGGAAGAGTCGTTGACACTGGAGCAGCAGGGTGAGGCGGCGCAGCAGTTCCTCTCCGGCCTGGTGCGAGAGTTCGGCCTCGACGCCGCCGTGTCCTACTCGGAGGTGGATGAGGACACGGTTCAGGTGGCGGCTGCCGGCGACGACCTCGGTCTGCTGGTGGGTCCGCGAGGAGCCACTCTGGCGGCGGTCCAGGACCTGACCCGGACATTCGTCCAGCGGCAGTCCGAGAACCGCACCGACCGCATCCTGGTCGACGTGGGCGGATACCGGGAGAAGCGGAATGCGGCGCTGCGGCGGTTCGCCGAGGGCATCGTGACGGAGGTCAAGAGTTCCGGTGAGGAGCGGGCCCTCGAGCCGATGTCCCCTGCCGACCGCAAGGTGATCCACGACACGGTCAACGACATCGATGGCGTGGAGACACGATCCGACGGCGTGGAGCCGAGCCGCTACGTGGTGATCGCTCCGGCCTGAACCGTCGACGGCGGGCGAAGCAGCAGTAGCACGTGGCACCGGGTTCCTCCCGGTGCCACGGTCGCGTCAGGACCGATGGCGGTCCAGAGGCGATCGGCGTCCCCGACCCGGGACGGGCGTTGAGAGGAGTGTGGGGTGGACGACGGTGAGGATGTGACAGCGGGCTGGCTGGAACGCCGCCGACAGGCGGTAGACCCTGAGCTCCGGGCGATCTTCGTGCGCTCCCTCGAGTTGGGATTCCTGGGGAGCATGCGGATCGGGGACCAACTCGATCACGCCCTGGGCTTCGTCGAGATCCTCGAGTCAGAGTGTGGTGGGCCTCCCGAGAGCGTCGTGGACCTGGGGTCCGGTGGAGGAATGCCGGGCCTGGTGCTGTCGTCCTGCTGGCCGGGGACGAGGGTGGTGTTGATCGACGCCAACCAGCGGCGGACCGAGTTCCTAGCCGACGTGGTGGAGGAGTGGCCACGGGCATCCCGGACGGTGGTGGTCAGGGGGCGGGCGGAGGAACTGGGCCGGCAACCAGAGTTCCGCGAGGAATTCGCGGCACTGACGTCACGATCCTTCGGGACCCCGGGAGCGACAGCCGAGTGTGCCTCCCCACTCCTCGGTGTCGGAGGCGTGATGGTCGTGTCCGAGCCACCCGACTCCCCCGCCGGCGGACGGTGGCCGGCGGACGGACTCGCTCTGTTGGACTTGCGACCGGTCGCTTCGGTGCGGCCGCTGGAGTCTTACGGCTATCAGGTACTCCACAAGACCGGGCCACTGTCAGACCGATATCCACGTCGGGTGGGCATCCCAGCCAAGCGGCCGATCTTCTGACCGGTGGTAGGATGGGTGCACGCAGCGTTCCTGGAGCGTGCTGCCGAGGCCCGGATGTTTCACGTGGAACATGAGAAGCCGATGGCGACGGCTGCGGCCTGAACGGCTCCGGACAAGCTCCCGAAACCAGACGTGTCGGGTGTCGGCGAGTCCCGGGTGCCTGCTGAACCGGGGTAGGGACCAGCTCCTCGCTGATCAGCACCCAGACCGGTCGTCCCCGGTGGGCGGCCGGCCGCGCGGTCCGACCGGGCGGCGAGGGTGGTTGACCGGGTGGGATCATGACTCCCATCTCACCGGTCAGGACCAGAGGGGCCACACCTTCCTGATCTGAGAGGTGGAGGGAGGCCTTTATCAGCTTCGCCGCCGTCCGCGACACGGCTTGCGACCGTTTTCACACCTACGACCCTCACACCGGCCACGTTCCGTCGGCTCGGCACCCTGCCGCCCACGGTCAGGTCCCTCAGGTGCCGTCAGATCGGCCTCAGCCGGACTCCCCCCGTGCCAAACGGATAGGCGAACCGTGTGAGGGGAAACCGCGATATGGAGTCGGTGGAGTCGGAACCGCGATCCGGATCCGTCTGTCCGAGCCCTTCGGCGGTGGAGACGCCCCGGGAATTGCGTCGGGGCGCCGATGGTCGGCCCCGGTCCAGTTGGGCCGGTAGGAGATCCTGCTGCTTCGCCGCTACTCCCGACCTGGTTTTCGACCCCCCACCCGACCAGGTCGATAGCGGGCCTGCTGAAAGTCTCAGGCGGTCTGGCCACCCGGGGATGGGCCGGACGTTAACCGGCAAGGGTCAGGCGGAGCCACCGGTCCGGAATCCGACGTATCGGTCTGGTTCACCAGGCCTCCAGGGGAGCGTTCCGAAGTCGTGCTCAGCCCGACCCGGTCGGGAGCGGAGGTACCGGTCAGTCACCCAGGACGCTCTGACGGCGACGGCGTCGTCTGTTACCGGCCACTCCCCCACCGTCGGGACGTTCCGGGCTCAGCGTCCCGGCCGGGCTCGTGAGGTGGCACCAGAGCTGGTCCGCTCCTGCACCCCCCGGGTGGAGCCATCTTCGGATCGGCAGGGTCGGTGACCCCGACCACGATGCCGGTACGCGTGGTCGGGACGACGACCTCCGGACCCGTCCTCCCTCGGCAGGTCGGACCCACCATGTCTCGACGAGGCGAGGAAGCCGTTCCCCCATCGTTCGGTGAGGGGGGTCCAGACGAATCAGACGGCGGCGGACCTACGGGCTCCCGGAGATGGTCGTGGAAGGTCGTCGCTTCTCGGGCTCGACCCGGAGGGATTCGAGGGAGAACCGCCGGGGCGTTGCGCAGCCGTCGATGGAGCAACGAAACCCGCCACCCCGATACTCGGTTGGCAAAGTCTCATGTTTCACGTGAAACATTGGTCAGAATGCTTGACCTGGCCAACAGGGCAGGGGAGTATGAAGCCCTTGCACGCTGCCTACTCGAGGAGACGATAATGCGCGGCCGACGTCGTGGTCGGAACAGGCCATCCCCTCCGAGTCCTTCCTCTCCAGGAGCCACGGAGGGGAGCGTCAGCTCTGGAACCGTCACCGTGCTCGAGACCTCCGAGGCGTCCGACGGTGGTGCCACGGATTCGGGTGGTGAACCGGAATCCCCGACCACACCACCCGTCGCTGACCAGGAGGCCGAGCCGACCGCAGCCGCGGAGGATGCCGGCGGGTCCGAAGTCGGAGGTGCGTCCTCAGCCGAGGTACCGGCGGCAGCTGCGGCTCCGCCGGAATCGAAAGCCGAAGCCAAGACTCCTGAAGCCGGTGCGGCAGGAGAGAGCCCGACGGGTGACGTATCTGAGGCCTCCGACCCTCGGCCTTCCTCCTCCGGGCCGGAGGAGGCTCCAGCCAGCACCCCGGCCAAGCAGGAATCGGATGAAGTCGGGGTGCCGGCGCCGGTCGACCAGGCCGCGACGTCCGGCTCTGAGCAGAAGGAGGAGCCTGCCGCCGCCCCGACGGGCCGACAGCCACAGGCGGCTTCGGGCAACCCACTCCCCCGGGTCATGGCGGTGGCCAACCAGAAGGGTGGCGTCGGCAAGACGACGACCTCCGTGAACCTCGGCGCCGCTCTGGCGGAGCTCGGCTTCCGGGTTCTGGTCATCGACCTGGATCCTCAGGGCAACGCCACCACGGGACTGGGGATCGACGCCAGGAACTTCGAGCTCTCCATGTACGACGTCCTGATGCGCGACTCCTCCCTCGAGGACTGTGTCGAGCCGACCAGCATGAAGAACCTGTTCGTGGCTCCCGCGACGATCGCCCTGGCGGGTGCCGAAATCGAACTCGTGCCCGCGTTCAGCCGGGAGCTCAAGCTCAAGCGGGCCATCGAGTCGGTCATCGATGATTTCGACTACGTCCTGATCGACTGCCCGCCGTCGCTCGGTCTCATCACGGTCAACGCCCTTGCGGCGGCCGATGAGGTGCTCGTCCCGATCCAGTGCGAGTACTACGCACTGGAGGGCCTCAGTCAGCTGATGAGAAACGTCCATCTCGTGGCCTCGAACCTCAATCCCCGTCTCGACATCTCGACCATCGTGCTCACGATGTACGACGCTCGGACCAAGCTTGCCGATCAGGTCGCTTCGGAGGTGCGGGAGCACTTCGGCAACAAGGTCTGTCGGATCGTGATCCCCCGGACGGTTCGTCTCTCCGAGGCCCCGTCATTCGGACAACCGATCACGGCGTTCGACCCCGCCTCGCGTGGGGCGATCGCCTATAGGGAACTAGCCAAGGAGGTCAGCGGTGGCACGTCGTAGCGGGCTGGGGAAGGGCCTGAGCGCTCTCATCCCCACCGAGGTCCTGGGCGACCGCACCTCAGCACTCCGAGAGGTTCCCATCGGCAACATCAGGCCGAACCCCCGTCAGCCACGGGTGAACTTCGACGAGGAGACGATGGCCTCTCTGGCCGCGTCGATCAAGGAGTTGGGCGTCCTCCAGCCGGTGCTGGTGCGCCGCATCGGTGGCGAGGAGTCGGACGAGTTCGAGCTCATCGCCGGCGAGCGACGGTGGCGAGCCTCGCGCCGGGCGGGCCTCCACACGATCCCGGTCCTCATCCAGACGTCGAACGACACCCACAGCCTCGAGCAGGCGCTGGTCGAGAACCTGCACCGCCAGGACTTGAATGTGCTCGAGGAGGCGGCGGCGTACCAGCAGCTCATCGAAGAGTTCGGCTTCACCCATGACCAGGTCGCCACCCGGGTGGGGAAGAGCCGCACAGCTGTCACCAACATCCTGCGGCTGCTCCAACTGCCATCGGGAGTCCAGCGGCTCCTGGCCGAAGGTCAGATCAGTCCAGGCCATGCCCGGGCCCTGCTCGGGACGCCCGATCGTGGCTACCAGGAAATTCTGGCCCGCCAGGCCGTCGCTGAGGGTCTGACGGTGCGCTCGATCGAGGAGCTCGTGCGGACCCACAACGACGAGGCCAATGGCGTGGTGCGGGATCTCGGTGGTCCTTCCGGAGTCGTACCACCGCCCATGGACGGCCCCGGGCCGATGGGCCCGGCACCGGTGCCTTCCGTGCGGGATGCCGAGGTGTCGGGTGGGGGAGTGCCGGGTCCGCGTCAATTGCCTCCGCCGGGGATCCTCGAGCTCGAGGAGCTGCTGTCGAGCCACCTCAACACTCGGGTGAAGGTCGACATGTCCGCCAAGCGGGGCAAGGTGGTGGTCGAATTCGCGACGCTCGAGGACCTCGAGCGGATCTACAAGCTCATGGTCGGTGGTGTGGAAACCTCCGCCGTCTGAAGCTACCACTCTCAGTAAGGTTAACTGACATAACGTACATAAATCCAGTAAAATCGACCACGGAAAGCGTTAGTTCACAGCCCTGAACCCAAAGTAGAGCTTCTTCCACAACCTGTGCATGAGGTTGTGGATTACCTCCGAGGCCCGGAGGTCACGTTGAGGTGGAGTGCCGAGAGCCTCTCTCCGGCGTTTTTTCGTCTCCCGTGGAGCCCAGGTGCCGGAAGAAGAGTCAGTCCCAGGCGGTGTCGACCCACTCGGCCAGGGAGTCGACGACGGCCCGGGCGATGACCGGTGCCTGCTCCACCAGGACCGATGCCGGGGCCACTTCACAGATGACCGCCGGCATCCGGGTCTCCCGAAGCAGGGGCAGCGACATCCCGTCGGTCCCCGCATCGGGCAGCGCCAGGGTGGTGGCCAGGGCCACGTGGAGGAGTTCGGCCAGTCGGCGCCCTCCGGCGGACGAGTACCGGTAGCCCGCGTAGTACGAGGTGGAACAGCCCCGCTCGGACCCCACGCGGATGCCCACGAATACCTCGGCAGCCGCGGCATTCGCCTCGGACGCCTGGATCGACCCCTCCGGATGGTGATGGGTGGTCACGAGGGCCCCCCGGCTCACGAGGAGCCGCCGCACCGCTCCGACGGTCGCCCCGAGCCCGCCTTCCTCGCCGATGGAGATCCGGCGTCCCGCGAGGGTGCGGGGCGCCTGGCGCAGGCGCTCCCGGTCACGGACGGTCGAGACCAGCTCGGATCCGTCGTGCCGTGAGCCGAAGCGGAGCAGCTCGGCCACCGTGGCCGCTCCGGCGATGCCATCGACCGGGAGTCCCGCGTTGCGCTGGAACTCGGCGAGGGCGACCGAGGTCAGGTCACCGAAGATGCCGTCGACCCGGCCGGTGTCGAAGCCGAGCGCGCTGAGACGCTGCTGCAGTTCGGCCACGTCGTCACCGCGGAGCATGGGCGATCGACGGTAGAGGAAGCGGTCCCCGAGGCGCCGTCCGGCTTCCACCAGGGCTGACCAGGTCTGATGCCCGCATACCCCGTCGATCCGCAGACCGCGTCGGTGCTGGAACGCCTCGAGCGCCGCCCGGGTCCCCTCCCGGAAACTTCCCTCGGAGTCCACACCCGGCGAGATGCCCAGTTCGGCCAGCCGGCGCTGCACGTCGGCGACCGCGTCGCCCTCGTCACCCAGCTGGAGATGGATGTCCTTGTCGGGACTCATCGCCCGACCACGGCCGGAACCCGGCCCGCAGTCGGTCGGGGTGACCCCCCACGGGCCACCGGGCCGCTCAAAGGTGGGCCGAGAGCTCCTGGAGCAGCTGGCCCTTGCCCTTGGCGCCCACGATCCGCATGGCCGGCTCGCCGTCCTTGAACAGGATCAGCGTGGGGATGCTCATGACGTCGAAGCGACGGGTCACGTCGAGGTTGTCGTCGATGTTCAGCTTCACCACGTCGACCTTGCCGGCCTGCTCCTCGGCGATCTCCTCGAGTACCGGTGCGATCATCTTGCACGGGCCACACCACTCCGCCCAGAAGTCCACCAGCACGGGAACCTCCGAGGCCTTGACATGCTCGTCAAAACTAGCGTCGGTCAGGTTCGTGATCTTCTCACTCATGGGGATCGTTCCTCCTGGGGCCCTGGGGCCCGGCGATGTGTCCGTCGTGACACGCTAGGTCAACCGCCGCGCCCACCAGGGCATTCCCGGCGGTGGGTACGCGGGGTCAGCGGGCGGAGGCGGCCTGGTCCTCGAGCCAGCGCTCGGCGTCGATGGCCGCCATGCACCCGGAGCCCGCGGCCGTGATGGCCTGGCGGTAGCGGTGGTCCTGGACGTCACCGCACGCGAAGACGCCTTCGACGTTGGTGTACGAGGTCGAGCCGACCGTCCTGAGGTAGCCGCTGTCCTCCATGTCCAACTGGCCCTTGAAGAGATCGGTGTTGGGCAGGTGGCCGATGGCGACGAACAGGCCGGTCACCCCGAGCTCGGACTCCTCGCCCGTCTCGTTGTTCCGTACCCGGATCCCCGAGACCTTGGTGTCGCCGAGCACATCGACGACCGAGGTGTGCCAGAGGAATTCGATCTTCGGGTTGTCGAGCGCCCGCTGCTGCATGACCTTCGAGGCCCGCAGCTCGCCGCGACGATGGATGACGGTGACCTTGTCGGCGAACCGGGTGAGGAACAGGGCCTCCTCGAGTGCGGAGTCACCGCCGCCGACGACGGCGATCTCGTGGCCCCGGAAAAAGAAGCCGTCGCAGGTGGCGCACGTGGACACGCCGTACCCGAGGAGGCGTTCCTCGTTGGCCAGGTCCAGCATCAGCGCCTTGGCGCCCGTCGCCACGATGAGGGCCTCGGCGGTGTACGTGGGTTCCGCCGCGTCCGGATCGCCCACCCAGAGGCCGAAGGGTCGCGAGGAGAGATCCACCCGGGACACCTTGGCCGTCACGTAGTCGGTACCGAACCGGGCGGCCTGTTCGCGGAAGGCGCCCATGAGCTCAGGGCCCATGATCCCCTGGACGAACCCGGGGAAGTTCTCCACCTCGGTGGTGAGCATGAGCTGCCCGCCCGGCTGGTCACTGGTGGAGGAGGGCTCGCCTTCGATGACCAGGGGGGACAACTGGGCGCGCGAGGCGTAGATGGCGGCCGTCAGGCCGGCCGGTCCCGACCCGACGATGACGATGTGACGGGCGTCGCTCATGCCGCCGCCGATTCCGGGGTGACCGACCGGTCGATGCGCTGGGACCAGGCCGCGATGCCACCGGCGACGAACACGACGCCGACGATCAGGTCCGAGACCCACACCCGGTTGCCCGGGATGTAGACCGTCAGCACCCGGATGAGTGTGATCGACAGCAGGGTGATGGTGACGATGCTGGCCGCGAAGACGATGATCCCGAACACGATGCCGCGGGTGGCCAGGGTGAGCGGACGGACCGCCTTGTTCTGGATGAAGTCGACGACGGTGTCGACGGCGTCGGCCCCCCTGACGGGTAGGTCGTCGAGCCCCGACAGACCGGGAATCGCGGACGCGTGCTGTTCAGGCTTCGGATCCATGGCCTGAGGATACCCCGGAGGGCGCGCGTGACCGCCGGAACGTGGACGGCGACCTTCCGCCTCAGCCCGCCGTGATCATGCACATGCCGATGGTGGCGGGCCCGGTGTGGGTGCCCACGACCGGCCCGAGCTGGGTGACCACCAGCGGGTGCTCCACCTCGAGACCCGACAGCATGCCGAGGAACGTGTCGAGGTCGGACGCCGCACCGTGAGCCACGGCGATGCGACTCAGCGGCGGAGCGTCACGCGCCTTGTCGGCCAGGTACTGGAGCGAGCGCTGGCGGGTGCGTTGCTTGGACTCCTCGGCCACCTCGCCGTCGACCAGCACCACCACCGGCTTGATGGAGAGGAGGGAGCCGAGCAGGGCCCGGGCGCCGCCGATACGGCCGCCCTTCTCGAGGTGCTCGAGCGTGTCGACGACCCCGTAGACCTGGGTCCGGGGGATCAGATCCCTGGCCCGGACCTCGAGCGCGTCGAGATCAGCACCGGTGGCGGCCAGCTCGGCGAGGTCGATCACCATCAGACCGAGACCCATCGTCAGCGAGCGCGTGTCGATGGTGCGCACCTCGATCCGGTCGGCCACCGACTTGGCCGCGGCCACGGTGGACTGGTAGGTGGCCGACACCCCGGCCGACAGGCTGAGGCTCAGCACCCCGTCGTAGCCGGCGTCCGCCGCCGCCAGGAACGCCTCCTGGAAGGCCCCGGGGGAGGGTGCCGCGGTCTCGGGAAGCACGGCGCTGCCCTTGCAGCGGGCCCAGAACTGCTCGGTGGAGAGGTCCCGGCCGTCCACGAACTCCTCGTCGCCGAAGCGGATGGACAGCGGCACGACGGTCACGCCGTGGTCGGCGGCCAGGTCGGCGGACAGGTCACATGCGCTATCTGTTACCACCCGGATACGGGCCATGGGGTTCCTCCTCGTCGTCCGGGGGCGCGACGCCCTCCGTCTCCTCCGCCGGCACACCGCCGGCGGTCCGGCCACCCGCCGGCGCCTCCCCCTGTCCGCCGGGCACGGGGCGCAGGTGGCGCACCCGGACCTCGTCGGCGTGGTGGCCGAGTCTGCCACGTAACGGGATCGGCGAGGGAAGGCCGTCGGATGCCTCCCCCGGGTCTTCCCCGACGATCGTGGGGTCCGTCACGTCCACCGGCTCGACGAGCCTGATCGAGGAGTAGGCGGCCCGGGTGCGGGGGCTCTCGCCGGTCGACGGTGCACCGGGTGGATCCGGCGGCTCCGGAGGCAGAGGCGGGGGCGGCGCGCCCTTCCCGTGATCGCCGGCCGACCGGCGTTCCTGGCGGGAGGCGAGGACCACGGTCGTCCCCGCGAACGCCAGGGTCCCGACGATCACGGCCAGGACGACGCGACCGAGCAGGGTGACTCCCGAGGTGGCGCCGGAGACGTTGACCGCCAGCACGGTGGCGACCGCCATGACGGCGGTGGCGATCAGCACCCGGACGATCGGTGTGGTGAGTTCGTGCCCACCCAGTCCCGCGTCCTTGCGGGCGACGACCGACAGCGCGATGAAGGCCGCCACCGTGTACGCCACCGAGACTGACAGGGCGAGGCCGCGGACACCGAAGGGTCCGACCAGGACGATGCCGAGGACGATGTTGATCCCGTTCTCGACCAGGTAGATGCGGAACGCCGTGCGGGTGTCCTGCATGGCCTG
>Ga0182013_10005900_pt1 | contig 14080 bp, 12 predicted proteins | sample 612S2MmetaG_FD_120487 | JGI IMG/M metagenome (GOLD analysis project Ga0182013, IMG submission 120487) | Permafrost microbial communities from Stordalen Mire, Sweden - 612S2M metaG | ecosystem: Environmental > Terrestrial > Soil > Wetlands > Permafrost | place: Sweden: Stordalen | collected... | reverse complement strand
CGTCTGTGTGGCCGAATTGGGGCAGTTTGTCCGCCTGAGGGGTAGTATCATGGCCACGTGGCCTGCCCGCGACTCTTCCTTATCGACAGCTTCGGCTTCATCTTCCGCGCCTATCACGCGCGCGCCCGCAGCAACGCGCCGCCCATGCGCACCTCTACCGGCCAGGCCACCGAAGCGGTCTACATCTTCAACAACATGCTGCGCAAGCTGGCCAAGCAGCACCGTCCGGCCTACCTGGCGGCCATCTACGAAAGCGAAGAGCCCACCCACCGCTCCATAGAATTCGCCGCCTACAAAGCCAATCGCGCGGAGACGCCGCCCGACCTGCTGGAGCAGATCCCTTACGTCCGCCGCCTGCTGGACGCCATGCGGATTCCCGTGCTGGAATACCCCGGCTTCGAGGCCGACGACGTGATCGGCACGCTGGCCCGGCGCGCCGAGGCGGCCGGCTGCGAAGTGGTCATCGTCTCCAGCGACAAGGACATGATGCAACTGGTGACCGACCGCGTCTCCATGTTGAATCCCGCCAAGGACGACGAGTGGTACGACCCCGAAAAGGTGAAGACCTTCATGGGTGTGCGGCCCGGCCAGGTGGCCGACCTGCTGGCGCTGCGCGGCGACGCCGTCGACAACATCCCCGGCGCGCCCGGTATCGGCGACAAGGGCGCGCAAGCGTTGATCGAACGCTTCGGCTCGGTGGAAGGCGCCATGGAACATGCCGCCGAAGTGGAGCGCAAGGCCTACCGCGAGAGCCTTCAGAATAACGTCGAGCAGATCCGCATGAGCAAGCGCCTGGCCACCATTTCGACCGATGTGCCGGTGCCCTTCGATCTCGACGCGTTGCGCACGCTCGAGCCCGACGAATCGCTGTTGAAGGCGATATATAAAGAGATGGAGTTCCACTCCCTGTTGAAGGAACTCGGCCCGGCGGAAGACAGCCGCACGCACGATTATCGCGCGATCGGCGGCGAGGACGAACTCAAGGCGTGGATGGCCGAAGTGCCCGATGGCGCGCCAGTCGCGATCGCGATTTCGAAATCCGCTGACGGCGAGTTCGCCCTGGATACCATCGGGCTCGCCTGGCGGCCGGGGGAAGCGCGCGCCGTCACGGCCGAAAACCTGGCGCATCTGAAGCCCTACCTGGAATGCGGCACGGCGCCGAAGATTGCCTGCGATGTGAAGACCGCGCTCCTGGAACTGGCGCGCCTGGGAATTGAAGGCCGCGGATTTCAGCACGACATTATGCTGTACGCCTTCCTGCTGGATGCCGACCCGGGCGGCGTCACGCTGGAAGAGCAGGCACGGCGGCGTCTGGATTTGAAGCTGGGCGCTTCGCCGGAGCAGCATGCCGACATCGTGCTGGAGATCTTCCGCATGCTGGAACCGGCCATCGACGCGCGCGGTCTGCGCAAACTGTACGCCTCCATCGAACTCCCGCTGGCAGGTGTGCTGGCGCGCATGGAGCGCACCGGCATCCGCATCGACCATCATGAATTGAAGCGCCTCTCCATGCTGATGGAGACGGAGATCGCGCGCCTCACCGCGGACATCCACCGGCTGGCCGGGCGGCCGTTCAACATCAGCTCGCCGCAGCAATTGGGCGACGTGCTGTTCGACGATTTGAAGCTGCCCGCGCCGGTGAAGTACGGCAAGGGAAAGACGCGCTCCACGGCGGCGGACATCCTGGAAGCGCTGGCGCCCGAGCATGAGATTGTGCGCCAGGCGCTGGAATATCGCCAGCTCACCAAGCTCAAGGGCACTTACGTGGACGCGCTGCCGGCGCAGATCGATGCGCGCACCGGCCGCCTGCATACCAGTTTCAACCAGGCGGGCGCGGCCACCGGACGGCTGTCGTCGTCGAACCCGAACCTGCAGAACATCCCCATGCGGACGGCGCTGGGCCGCGAGATCCGCGCGGCTTTCATTCCGCGCGAAGGGTGGAAGCTGCTGGTGTCCGATTATTCGCAGATCGAACTGCGCCTGCTGGCGCATCTCTCGGACGATCCGCTGCTGCTGGAGGCGTTCCGCAATGGCGAGGACATCCACACGCGCACGGCGTCGGAAGTGCTGGGGGTGGCGCCCATGCTGGTGACGCCCGAAGCGCGCCGCGAGGCCAAGGCGGTGAATTTCGGGATCGTGTACGGGATCAGCGGCTTCGGCCTGGCGCAGCAGTTGGGAATTCCGCGCGCCGACGCCGAAAAGTACATCAAGAATTATTTCGCGCGCTACGCCGGGGTGCGGGCATTCATCGACCGCACCATCGCGGAAGTGCGCCTGTCGGGCGTGACGCGCACCTTGTTCGACCGCGAACGGCCCATTCCCGATATCAATAGCCGCAATGCCAACGCCCGCGGATTCGCCGAGCGCACGGCTGTGAATTCGCCGCTGCAAGGCGCCGCGGCCGATCTGATTAAGCTGGCGATGGTGCGCATCGACGCGCAGCTCACAGCGGGCGGCTACCGGAGCGCCATGCTCCTGCAGGTGCATGACGAGCTGGTCTTCGAGTGTCCCCCGGAGGAGATTGCGGGCCTGTCGGAATTGGTGAAGCGGGAGATGGAAGGCGCGTGCGAGCTGAAGGTTCCGCTGCTGGTGGATATCGGGGTGGGCGACAACTGGCGGGACGCCAAGTAAGATATTCTCTTAGGCAGGGCTCCAGATGAGTTGGCGCAAAATCGCCGGCCTGACGGCCGCGGGCATAACGTTCCTGGGAGTGGCGTACGCCTTCCAGTCGAAGGCCCACGAGCATACGTGGCGCGAATACCCGGCATTCGAATACAACAATTTCCCCATTCCGCCCGATTACCAGGAAAAGACGGAGTGGGTTTACGCGCGGCTGATGTATCCCACCATGCCGGGAGTGCACGGGCGCCGCGGCTTCGGACGCTTCGGCGTCACCGATTGGACGCAGGGTGGCCGCGGGGCCTATTGGACCATGGATTACCCGCGGTCCGACCGCCATTTCTCGGCGGCAGTGCGCCGGCTGACGAGAATCCACGCACGCTCCGTGGAACAGCCCATCAATCTGGACGATGGCGACCAATACGATTGGCCATGGCTGTACGCCGTGGAAGTGGGCCACTGGAATCTTACCGACGCGCAGGTGAAAGCGTTCCGCGAATACCTGGACCGCGGCGGCTTCTTCATGTGCGACGATTTCCATGGCACCGAAGAGTGGGCCGTATTCACGGCGAGCATGTCGCGCGCTTTCCCCGACCGGCAGATCGTCGACATTCCCAATGACGACCCCATTTTTCACACGGTTTACAATTTGGACGACAAGTACCAGGTGCCGGGAGAACAGTTCGTGCGGTCCCACCGGACGTACGAATACGATGGCTACGAGCCCCACTGGCGCGGCATTTATGACGACCGGCACCGTCTGATTGTCGCGATTTGTAACGACATGGACCTGGGGGATTCATGGGAGCACGCCGACAATCCGGAATACCCGCAGCAGTTCTCCGCGCTCGGGATTCGCATCGGCGTGAACTACGTGGTGTACGCCATGACGCACTAACAAAACGAATTAGCCACGGATGAACACGGATAAACACGGATAAAAGAAAGCTGGTTTCCCTCGCGGGGTGTCCTCTGGGTCCGGCTCGGTATGAAGTCCCGTGGAATCATCGCAGCGTTTTCCGAGCCGCGCGCGCCAGCAAGCGGTCTTCAGCATTTGAAGTGAGTTTCGCGACAGAAACTAGTGGTTTTCTTATCCGCGTTCATCCGTGTTCATCCGTGGCCATTAATGTTTTTCGCTCTAGAAACTCAGGCCCGCGCCGATATGGAATTAGGGTGTTTGATCTCTAACGCACAAGAGGAGCTATGTTCTCGATTCTCGGAATCCTGGTGGTTTTCGGAGCGGTGGTCGGCGGCTATCTGATGGAAAAAGGCAACATGCTGGTGCTGCTCCAACCCGCCGAACTGGTGATCATCGCCGGCGCGGCCGTGGGCACGGTGCTGGTGGGCAACCCGCCGCACATTCTGAAAGCCATTCTGGGCGGCGTGATCAGTGTCTTCACCGGCTCGAAGTTCACCCGGCAGCGCTATCTGGATACCTTGAAAATGCTCTACGACCTGTTCAACCTGGCGCGGCGGAGCGGCCTGGCGGCCATCGAAAACGATATTGAGGAGCCCTCCAAAAGCAAAGTCTTCACCGCCTACCCGGCCATTGTCAAAGACCACCACGTCAGAGACTTCATCTGCGACACGCTGCGTACCGCGTCGGCGGGAACCGTGGAAGCGTTCGATATCGACCAGATGATGGAACTGGACATGGAGGTACATCATCACGGCGTCAGCCAGCCGGTGGCCGCACTCAGTACCATGGCGGACGCGCTGCCCGGCCTCGGAATCGTTGCGGCGGTCCTGGGCGTGGTGATTACCATGGGGGCGCTCGGCGGTCCGCCGGAGGAAATCGGCCATAAGGTGGCGGCGGCACTGGTAGGAACATTTCTCGGCATTTTGCTGTGCTACGGCTTGTTGGGGCCTATCGCCACCAACATGTCGAAAACGGCCGACGATGAGAACGCCTATTACCACGTCCTGCGCGTTTGCATGATGGCCTTTATCAAGGGGCTGGCGCCGATTCTGGCGGTCGAAGTCGGCCGGCGCGCAGTTCCGGGACATGTGCGGCCCTCATTCCAGGAACTCGAAAAGCTGTGCCGCAGCAAGGGCATGGCAGCCAGCGCCGCCGCTTAGTGAGAGACGCACCATGGCCCAAACAGCGCCCATCGTCATCATCAGGAAGAAGGCGGCCCACGGCGGCCACCACGGAGGCGCCTGGAAGGTTGCCTACGCCGACTTTGTCACCGCCATGATGGCACTGTTCATCGTACTCTGGCTGCTCAATAGCAGCAAACAGATCCGCGTGGCCGTGGGAGGCTATTTCAAGGACCCTACCGGTACTTCCAAGAAGGTGGGGAACGGGGAGAACGGCTCGGGAGACAATTTCGTCGTCACTAAGGACAACTTAGACAAGATCAAAGACGAGTTGTCGGCCGCTATCCGGAAGGTGAACATTACCGAGAAGCTTAAAGATCAGATTGAGATGACCATCACTGCCGAAGGCCTGCGGATCGAGCTGATGGAGACTGAGAAGGGAGCCTTTTTCCCGGTCGGCACCCCGGAGCCCAACGACGAGGGCAAAGAACTGCTGTCTCTGCTGGCAGCGGAGCTCGGCAGACTTCCCAATACGCTCTCCATCGAGGGCCATACCGACGCCAAACCTTTCGCCACCAGCGGAAGCTACACCAACTGGGAGCTCTCCGCCGACAGGGCCAACGCGGCGCGCCGGGTGATGCAGCAGAGCGGGCTGGGTCCGAAGCAGGTAACGCAGGTCCGCGGGTATGCCGACCAGCGTCTGCGCAGGCCGCAGGACCCCGAGAGCCCGGCCAACCGCCGCATCTCGGTGATTGTTCATTACGTGGTAAAGCCGAATCCCGACGATGAGGATAGGCCGCTGGCGAAGGGATCTCCCGCATCCGCCCCGGGCGAGCACCACTGAGGCTTTCCCTGAGAGTTGCGGAGCGCGATGGGGGCGCCTCACCCTTCGAAGTTATACGCGTCTTCTCCGTGCTGGCTCAAATCCAGGCCCTCAGTCTCCTGATTGACGTCCACGCGCACGCCCAACACCGCGTCGCAAATCTTCAGAATAATCAGCGTCCCGACAATCGCCAGAGCCCACGAAATCGCCACCGCAATCAACTGATTCACTACTTGCCCGCCATCGCCATCCACCCATCCCATGGCCTTGCCCGACCGCAGATCGTTGACCGCCCTGGTGGCGAAAACGCCCGTCAGCACCGCGCCCAGCGTCCCGCCGATTCCGTGGACTCCGAAGGCGTCGAGCGAATCGTCATAGCCGAACTTCCGCTTCACCCGGCTCACCATCAGGTAGCAGACCGCGCCCGCCGCCGCGCCGATGAGAATCGCCGCCATCGGCTGGACGAAGCCCGAGGCCGGCGTAATGGCCACCAGTCCGGCCACCGCTCCCGAGATGGCGCCCAGGACGCTCGGCTTTCCCGTGACCCACCATTCCACGAATAGCCAGGACATGGCCGCCGCCGCCGCTCCGAAGTGCGTGGCCACGAAGGCGCTGGTCGCCAGCGGTCCCGCGCTCAGTGCGCTGCCGGCGTTGAAACCGAACCATCCCACCCACAACATGGATGCGCCAATCACGCTTAGCACCAGGTTGTGAGGCCGCATGGATTCGTGCGGATACCCGGTCCGCTTGCCCATATACAGCGCGCACACCAGCGCCGAAACGCCGGAGGTGATGTGGACCACCGTGCCTCCCGCGAAATCCCAGGCGGGGAACCGGCCGCCGAGGGCGCCGTTCAGAAAACCGCCTTTGCCCCACACCATGTGCGCCATGGGGAAGTACACCAGGAACATCCACAGCGTCATGAACAGCAGCATGGCCGAAAACCGCATGCGCTCGGCGAAGGCCCCGCAGATCAAGGCCGGTGTGATGATGGCGAACATCAACTGGTACACCATGAACGTCTGCTGCGGAATGGTGGCGGCGTAATCGGCATTGGGATCGGCGCCCACGCCGTTCAGGAACAGATAGCGCAGTCCGCCCAGAAACGGCGAGCCTTCGGAAAACGTCAGGCTATAGCCCACCACCGCCCACAGGATGGTCACCACACCCATCAGGGCGAAGCCGTGCATCATGGTGGAGAGCACATTCTTGCGGCGCACCAGGCCGCAATAGAATAGCGCCAGGCCGGGGGCCGTCATCATCAGGACCAGCGCCGAACAGGTCAGCATCCAGGCGTTATCGCCGGACATCTGCGCGGCCCGGGTGGCCTTTTCCAGTGCGTCGAGGCGCTTCGTAACGTCAGGCCCATTCGCTTGGGCAACTGCCATCGCCGCGAACAACGTCGACAGCGAAAGAGCGTTCAAACCGCGTTGGGCTAATTTCATCGTTAGCGGGGCCAGTCGTCGCGCGAGGGCGCGAATACGTCGAATACCACGGTATCTTCCAGCGCCACTACGCCGTGCGACACGTCCGGCGGGATCACCAGCGTCTCGCCCCCGCGCACCACTGTATGGCCACCGTCGATGGAAAACTTCAGCGCGCCGCGTTCCACCATGGTGATTTGCTCGTTGTGATGGCTGTGCTCGTCAACCTGCGCGTCCTTCTGCAATTCCAGGCGTGCGATGGTCATATTCCCGCTGTGGATCGCCTTGCGGGTGATCTTCGGATTCAGTTGTTCGGGCGTCAGTCGATTCCAATCGTAGTGCGTCATTTAAGGGTATTCTAACCGGTTTTGCCGGGCGGCCGGACCGGTATTGTATGATGAAGGCTTATGAAGGGCATCGTGCTCGCGGGCGGGACGGGGAGCAGGCTGTTTCCGCTGACTAAAATCACCAACAAACATCTGCTGCCCATTTACGACCGGCCCATGATCTACTACCCGATTCAGACGCTGGTGGATGCCGGCATCCGGGATATCATGGTCGTCACCGGCGGCAGAAACTCGGGCGATTTTCTGCGCCTGCTGGCCAACGGCAAGGAATTCGGGCTGAAGCACATCAACTACACTTACCAGGAAGGCGAAGGCGGAATCGCCGACGCGCTGGCGTTGGCGCAACATTTCGCCGATGGGCAAAAGATCTGCGTGGTGCTGGGCGATAACATCATCGAGCGCGATATTCGCGGGGCTGCCGAGAAGTTTCAGGCGCAGGAATCCGGCGCCCACATTCTTCTCAAGGAAGTGAACGACGCGGAGCGGTTCGGCGTGGCTGATGTCTCCGGCGGCAAGGTGGTGGGGATCGAGGAGAAGCCCACCCATCCGAAATCGAACCTCGCGGTGACGGGCGTCTACATGTATGACGCCACGGTATTCGACAAGATCCACACGCTGGTGCCCTCGCACCGCGGAGAGCTCGAGATTACCGATGTCAACAACGCCTACATCCGCGAAGGCAACATGACATTTTCATATCTGGAGGGCTGGTGGACCGACGCCGGGACGTTCGACTCTCTGCTGCGCGCGGCCAATCTGGTGGCCCAGTCCGTGACCGCACAAGAACGTATGGTGCAGGCCTGATGGCGGTCCAATCCACTCCCCAGGCCGCGGCGCGAATCATCGCGTCCTCCGGCGAACTGCAACTCGCCTATCCCGCGAACGACAAAGGCATCGGTGCGGTAATCGGCCGCGTGGACGCCCCCGACCTGATCGCCGGCGTGCGTCTGCAGCCCTACACCGTGTATCCCGACGACCGCGGGTTCTTCCTGGAAATCCAACGCATCGGCCACGGGTTGGCCGCCGGTTTCCCGCCCGAGCGCAGCCAGGTCTCGGCGGCCATGAACTATCGCGGTACCATCAAAGCTTTTCATTTCCATCTGCATCAGACCGATTGCTGGACGCCCGTCACGGGACTTTTTCAGGTGGTGCTGGCGGACCTGCGGCTTGGGTCACCCACTTTCGGCGCGCGTAATACGCTGTACCTGGGCCCTATGCGGCCCTGGCAGGTGCTGATTCCGCCGGGAGTCGCCCACGGGTACAAAATCATCGGCAATCAGGACGCCCTGCTGGTTTATATGACCGACCAGTTCTACAATCCCAAAGACGAAGGACGCTTGCCATACGACGATGCGTCGATCAATTACGATTGGGAAACCCAGAAAAAGTAGAGCTACGGCTGAGTCCGAAGTGGAGAACCTGTGAAAATTCTAGTTACCGGCGGCGCTGGATTCATCGGGTCGGCCTTCGTCCGCATGGTCATCGGCGAGACGGAAACACAGGTAGTCAACCTCGATAGGTTGACTTACGCGGGGAACCTGGAAAATCTGACCTCCATCGAAAACGATCCTCGATATCGTTTCGTGCAGGGCGATATTTGCGACCATGCCCTGGTGGATTCCCTGCTGGCGGAAGAGAGGCCCGATGCCGTAGTGCATTTCGCCGCCGAATCGCACGTGGACCGCAGCATTCTCTCGCCGGAGCCGGTGATACAAACCAACCTTCGCGGCACTTTTACGCTGCTCGAAGGGGCCCGTAAGCACCGTCTGGGGCGCTTCCTGCACGTCTCCACGGACGAGGTCTACGGCAGTCTCGAGGCTCCGCTTGAAGCCGGCGAAAACTACCCGCTGAACCCCAGCAGCCCGTACTCGGCCTCCAAAGCGGGGTCGGACCTGCTGGCGCGATCTTACTTCGTCACTTATAAGATGCCGGTAGTCATTACCAGGGCATCGAATAACTATGGGCCTTACCAGTTCCCCGAAAAACTGATTCCCCTGATGATCTCGAACGCCCTGGAAGACCGCTCGCTGCCGGTATACGGCGATGGCCAACAGGTGCGCGACTGGCTGTATGTCGACGACCATTGCCGCGGCATCCTGGCGGTATTGCGCGGCGGCCATGACGGCGAAATCTATAACATCGGCGGCAACCGGTCGCTGCCGAATATGGACGTGGTGCGCCAGGTGCTGGCTCTCACCGGCAAGCCCGAGAGCCTGATTCAATACGTCACCGACCGTCCGGGCCACGACCGGCGCTATGCCCTTTCCAGCGAGAAACTGATGCGCGAAACGGGATGGCAGCCGCTCATGGATTTCGAGACCGGCCTGGCCCGCACCATCGACTGGTACCGCTCCCACTCGCCATGGATCGAGCGCGTGCGCAGCGGAGAGTATCGCACTTACTATGAGAAGAATTATGGCGGCCGGGAGACTGTGAGAGGGTAGTCACCCCATGCGAGTGGCGATTGAAGCCGCGTCGCTGGGCCTCTCTAGCGGTGGCTTGGCGCGTTACACCGGCGAGTTAAGCCTGGCGCTGGCCCGCTCGTTTCCCGACGACGAGTTCTTTCTGGTTTCCGATCAGCCCTTTCGCATGCCGGATGACGCGCCCGCCAATCTGCGGCGCGGAGGCGGCCCGCGCAACGCCGTGGAGCGCCGCTGGTGGATCTGGGGCCTGGATCGCGAAATGGCCCGCCTGGGCGCGGACCTGGTACACGGGCCGGATTTCGCCGTGCCCTACCTGTCCCGCCGTCCCAGCGTCATGACGCTGCACGACCTTTCCCCGTGGATGGACCCGCGCTGGCACCACGGCGCCCATCGGGTACGGCACCGCACCCCGCTCCTGTTGGATCTGGGGATTGCCACCATGATCGTCACGCCCGGGGACGCCGTGCGGAAGCAGGTCATCGAACACTTCAGGCTGGAACCGGACCGCGTAGTGGCTGTCCCGGAAGCTCCCGCGCCGTGGTTCCGGCGTGTGGACCCTCCGCCCGCGGCCGCGCCATACTTTCTCTTTGTGGGAACCCTGGAGCCTCGCAAGAATCTGCCGATGCTGGTGGAGGCATGGCGCGAAGTGCGGCGGCATCACGCCATCGACCTGGTGCTGGCAGGCCGGCGGCGGGCCGATGCCCCGGCGATCGCGGAGGAGCCCGGTCTGCGGCTGGCGGGCGAAGTCCCCGACGAGAAACTTCCCGAACTGTATTCCGGTGCGCTGGCGCTGGTCTGCCCATCCTTATATGAGGGCTTCGGCCTGCCGGTGCTGGAGGCCATGCAATGCGGCACGGGCGTGATTGCTTCGAGCGCGGTGGCGGAGGCCGCCGGCGATGCGGCGGTATATGCCGACGATGGCGCCACGCTGGCCGATGCCATGCGGCAGGCGGTGGAGCGGCCGGAGTGGGTGGCCGAGCGCAGGGCGCTCTCGCTGGCGCGGGCGCGCGAATTCTCCTGGGAGCGCACCGCAAGGTTGACGCGGGGAGTGTACGAGGAGGCTCGGAGGCGGTTTGGGAACTAAGGGTCTGTGTGGAAATAACCTGTTCAATCGCCACCTAACGCTCCCTGACGGTCGCGGCTCTGATGCGCGTTCAGAGCCGCGACCGTCAGGGAGCGTTAGGCAAGTTTATTTCTTGACAGCTCCTAAGGGCGCGGCGCGGCTTCGCCGCAAGCGGTCAGCGGTCAGCTCTCAGCGTTCAGCTTTTGAAGGCCCGCGCGGACCATCGGGATACCTTGGGATGACCTGTCAAGAGGTGGCGCCGAGACTAGTCTCCGAACTCCCGATGTCACCGGCATTCTGGAACTGCGGGGGAATCGGACTGAGCCACCACTCCGCACGAACAAATTCAGCCACGAATGAACACCGATGAACACAGATAAGAAAAACCCTTCTTTTTTGGTTTTATCTGTGTTCATCCGTGTTTATCTGTGGCCAATAATGTCTTTGCCCGGACTCCAAGACTGCGCCGCAACAAGGTCTTCTCTCATCCCTGTTCATCCGCGGCCATTCATGTTTCGCCACACCGGGGGAGTCTAAGTGTCTGCTGAACCGGCGCTCGTTCTCTCCCCCGAAGCTCCCTATCCGTTGGCGGGGGGAGGCGCATTGCGCACCGCCTCACTCATCCAATACCTGGCCCGGACCCGCCCCGTCGACCTCATCCTCTTCCGCCAGCCTTCCGCTCCCGACCCGGCCCTTCAGTTGCCCGCCGGACTGGCGCGGCGCGTGTCGGTGATCCAACTGCCGTCAACCGGCCGCAGCCACGCGGCGCGCGCCGCCCGCAATACCAGCCGCATGGTCCGCGGAGTCCCGCCCCTGGTCGACCGCTTCGCCGGTTTCCACCGGGAAGTAGCCGAAGCCATCGGCGGTGCGCGCTATGAAATCGGTCTCATCGAACATTCCTGGTGCGCGCCCTACTGGGAGCGGATTTCGCCCGCCTGCCTTAGGACCGTGCTTGACCTGCACAACATCGAATCCATGCTGCATGCGCGCTGCGCTGCCGTGGAAGGTGGGGCCACGGCCTTCGCGCACCGCGTTTTTCGCGAGGCATCGCTCCATCTGGAGCGGACCTGGCTGCCGCGATTCTCGCAGGTGCTGACCACCTCGCGGAGCGATGCCGATGCGGCGCTGGCCATCGCGCCGGCCGCGCATGTCGCCGTCTATCCCAATGCCCTCCCGTGGGTGGCGCAACCGGAGCACGCGGATGAGGATGCGGTGGTCTTCTCCGGCAATATGGAGTACCATCCCAACCTCAGCGCCGTGCGATTCTTCCGCGCGGAAGTCTGGCCGCGACTGCGCCAGCGGTGGCCAGGGCTCGTCTGGCGGCTGGTGGGCAAGAATCCCCGGGCGGTGAGCCGCTATACGTCGGGCGACCCGCGAATCGAAGTCACCGGCGAGGTGGATGACGCGGTTCGCGAACTGGCCCGTGCGCGCGTGGCCGTAGTTCCGCTGCTGGCGGGCAGCGGCACGCGGTTCAAGATCCTGGAAGCATGGTCGGCCGGTTTGCCGGTGGTCTCCACCACCATCGGCGCGGAGGGTCTGCCGGCCCGCGATGGCGAGAATCTGCTGCTGGCTGACGGCGGGCCGGCGTTCGCGGACGCGGTCACGCGCGTACTGGAAGATACGAATCTCCGGCGGCAGTTGGGCCAGGCGGGCAGAGCACTGCTGGAAAAGGAGTTTACCTGGGACTCCGCGTGGGAAAAACTGGACTTGTGAACCGTTACGGCAGTGGATCGTCCGCTATACTGGTACGACGAATGCGCATCGCCATCGATGCCCACGCCATCGGCAGGCGTCTAACGGGGAACGAAGTCTATGTCCGAAGCCTCTTACATGCATTTGCCGGCCAGGCTGAGGACTGTGAGATTCTGGCATACGTGTCTGAACGGGAGGCGCGCGCCTTCGTTCCGGACCGCATCCAAACCCGGCGGGTGGCCTCCAATCCTTTCCTGCGGCTGGCATTCGGTCTGAACAACCGCATTCGGCAAGACCGTCCGGACCTGCTCCACGTGCAGTATACCGCCCCCGCCGGCTGTTCGGTTCCGGTGGTGGCCACCGTACACGACGTCAGTTATCTGGAACATCCCGAGTATTTTACGCGGCAACGCGTGTGGCAGTTGAGGCTTACCGTGGGGCGTACCGTGCGGCAGGCGGCGAAAATTCTCACCGGCACGGAGGCGGCGCGCAACGCCATCCTGAAGGTTTATCCGGGCTTGGACGAGTGCAAAGTAGCGGTGGTTCCGCTGGCAGCGTCCCCGGAGTTCCGCCCCGTTTCGCGCGACGCCGCGAGCGCCGCGGTGCGCGCCCGCTACGATATCGGCGGGCCGTACATTCTCTCGGTGGGCGATCTCCAGCCGCGCAAGAATCACGTGGGGTTGATCCGCGCTTTTTCGCGGTTGGTGAAGGCGTACCCGCAGTTGCCGCACCAACTGGCGATGGTCGGCAAGCCGACGTGGTTCTCGGACGCGGTGCGGGATGCCGCGCGGGCCAGCGGAGCGCAAGAACGGATCCGGTTCCTGGGGTTCGTACCGGATGACGACTTGCTGCAGTTGTACAACGCCTGCGACTGTTTCGCTTTCCCCTCGTTTTACGAGGGATTCGGGTTGCCCGCCTTGGAAGCCATGGCCTGCGGACGGGCGGTGGTCTGCTCCGACGCATCGGCGCTGCCCGAGGTGGTGGACGGGGCCGCGATCCTGTTCGACCCGTATGCCATCGATGAAGTGGTACGGGCTCTGGCGGATGTGCTGCTGGACGCGGAACTGCGCGCGCGTATGGAGCGCCTGGGAATCCAGCGGGCCGCGCACTTCAGTTGGCAGAAGACGGCGCAGAAGACTTTGGAAGCCTATCGCCAGGTGGCGGAGTTGCCGCGCCCCGCCGCTCGAGCGGCCATTCCCGCGGAAGCTGGTGCGTGAGACGCGGGACAATCGATTGTTGAGACGATTGTTCCGCCCGGCACTCTATATGTAGCTTGGGAACGACTGAGCTGACTCGGTCGGGCAGACGTTCAGGCCTCATGCCCATCACTTTTCACCCCAGCCCCGGTACCGTCCTGATATGCGACTTTGCCACCGGCTTTCAACCGCCGGAAATGGTGAAGCGCCGCCACTGTTCCGGCCTGTGCCCGGGGGTTTCCTTGGGCATCGCTGAACCGAATCCCGTTGAGGCCTTCCACCATATGATCCCCGTGAGCCGATATTCGTTCTTTCGCCCCGACATAGACGTTCGGGCCAAGGCCGATATGCTCCCTAACGGGGTGCCCTCTGTGCCCGGCTCTGTAACGAGTGCCCGCATGTTTGCAATTAGTAGCCGCGAAGAAATATCCTGTGCACTCAGATCCAACCGCT
>Ga0182013_10005899_pt1 | contig 14082 bp, 6 predicted proteins | sample 612S2MmetaG_FD_120487 | JGI IMG/M metagenome (GOLD analysis project Ga0182013, IMG submission 120487) | Permafrost microbial communities from Stordalen Mire, Sweden - 612S2M metaG | ecosystem: Environmental > Terrestrial > Soil > Wetlands > Permafrost | place: Sweden: Stordalen | collected... | reverse complement strand
CGAGCCACATCCAGACCACCCAGGGCATCGACGATTCCGCGGAAGGCGGCGTTGATCTGCTGGACGTTTGCGCCCATGCGTTGCTCGAGGGCCTTGCGGACCTGAGTGTACTTGGCCTGGCTGAAGTCCTGGCTCTGGAGAACAGACTTGAACGTGGGTGAAGCACGGAACGCGGCGACAAACTCAGCACGAGCCGCCTTCTGCTCTTGGGTATCGGCAGCGCGGTTGGCAACGGCAGTGGCGTAGCGGCTGGGGTCCTCATAGCGGGACAGCAGGTAGCCCAGGGCCTTGCCACTGACGAAACCACTGCTTCGCGCAATCTCCTGGTTGGCTTGCTGGACTGAGGCAGCGCGAGGCTGGCCGACTCCACCGTGTCCGGTACGCTTGATGCCGACGGGCTCAACAGCCGGGTTCGTCAATCCCCAAATCAGATTCACTGCGACGATGTTGTCAGCGAGACTGTACTTGGTGGTTGCGGGAGGAGCCTGGACATCATCTCCATGCCATTGGAAGCTGGAAGCTGTGGCCTTGTGCAGCTTGCTTCCTGCATCCTCTGCGGTGATCGGCTTCTCGCCCTTTCCGCCGGGACGGGTCGTCGGGGCGTACGAGTTCACATCCAGAACATAGTCGATCATGCGCTTGCCGTTCAGGTTGGCATCGGCATCGGTCAAAGGCGTGTTCAGAAATCCGTAGATGGTCTGACGCTTCGCGTTGATCGCGTTTCCTTGAGGGCTGCGAGGAGTGAAGGCCTTCTCACCGACACCGTTGTTGAACCACATGAGTCCCTTCTTGGCCGATGCGAGCTTTCCCAGCATGTTGACACCTCCGACACCGACGGTCTCGCCCTTGGCATTGGTGGGCTTGGGAAGTCCCAGCCACTGAGACAGCATGTCGTAGACGTCGTTGGAAGAAGTCAGCTTGACCTGCTTCTTCACTGCCACGGATCCAGGGATGACGTGGCCGGACTTGTCCTTGGGCTTCTCCATCTTGGTGGGGTGCAGCTCGGGGTGACGATTGATGTAGTTCGCAGTGGCAATGGCAGCCAAATGCAGAAGCTGCGCGGTAGTGAAACCACGAGTGGGATGGGGTTGCGTCGAGGGATTGACAGACATGTTTGAAAAATTCAATGTAGAAATGTGAATATAGAAAATTCAACGAGTCCGAAACTTCGAAACTTTTTATTTTGTCTGAAATAGCCCTTTGATTTTTTCTTTAAGATTTTGAAGATAATCGCATTTGGCTAGTTAAACCATGTAAGCTTCAAAATTGGCCAAATCTGCGCCCAAAAAAGTTTTCATTTTTGATTAACACTACTGGACATTCAGGCGAAACCCCCAAATCTCCCTCGGAGCAAAATTACAATTCCCGGGTATTTCAGTAGCAATAGTCATATGAATTTGTTAGAATAAATTATTAAATATTTGATTCACAATTTATTACAAATATAATATTCCCAATTTTGGAATATTATGGGCTATAAATCTTTATGAACATTTATTTTTCAACTAGGCCGTCTTTAAAACATCTTACAAATATAATATTCCCAATTTTGGAATATTATTGGCTATAAATATTTATGAACATTTATTTATGTTCATCGTGTTTCTAAAACATCTTACAAATATAATATTCCCAATTTTGGAATATTATAGGCTATAAATATTTGTGAATATTTATTTTTCAACCAGGTTGTTTCTAAAATTTATTACAGATATAATATTCCCAATTTTGGAATATTATTATGCTTGCTTTACAAGCTTTTTTATTATATAATGACCAGACCTGATTTAATAATCTCCGCCGCTATTGTCACCACCGTCACTCATATCACCATCGTTGTTGTTTTGACCATAGTTCATGCGTTGGCGATAGATATCCATTACATCTGGAATATTTTCTGGCTCATAGAGAGGGATCCAAAGGCTAATAATAAGACTTGTCGCCTTCTTGCCTTTTATTTGGATTTCAGAGATGGGAATATATTTTATGGGACATCCGCTTTGCATATCTGAGGCCGAAATCTTACCGCCCATTATACTTGACGTCATTGTCGGTTTGCTCATTCCTCTACCGGCGGTTTTGATATTTATTCTCTTTTCGCTGGCTTTGAGAGTAGAATTACCACGAACAGGACAAATGGATGAAACAGTCTTCATGGTATCTATCTGTACAATTCTAGAATCATGAGAAACAGCGCATTGTCCTCTGTTCTCGATTAAAATTCCGGAGTAAGCCTTCTTGAAGCACATTGTCAATTTAGAGATACATTTAGCTGCATCAATGTCAGAAGTGTCGTGGTATAGACAAACAAAATTCTCCTTAAACAACGACTCGTCGACTTTCACATACTCGTCTGAGTCACTATCGTCATTATTGTTAGATTGTAAATTTAATGTCGGTTCGGACTTGGATGATTTCGCCGCATCAGCAAAAGACATGGATTTGGATTCCACAGCTGATATCTTTATTGGTTCTTGTTTTATTGGCGCAGGATTTATCCCTATTTCTTTTGGCGTGATTGGCTTTGGAGTCATAGATTTGTCTCCTATCGGCCTTGCCTTGGCTCGCATTTGCCTCGAACTTGAGTTGCTTTCCCATCCGTTAGCTGCTGTAGTTTTGGGCGTAACAACAGGCGCCTTCGGAACAAATTCTTTAGCGACAACAATCGGCTTACTTACTGTAGTTTTAGGCTTAGAAAATCGAGCGTGATTTTTGGATCCATACATATCATATAAAATTCGTTGTATCCTCTTCACTTGAACGACGATTTCTCGCATCTTCTTGTTATTTATGCATCTATCGCCACACCATCTCTTAGTTTTGAATGGACTAGTATTTAAATTTGTATCAGGGAATTCATCAAACATATCTTTGACAGCATACATCATACTGAGAAGTGGGCTCTTCGATTCGAATTCCTTGAAATACTTATCCTTATGAGCTTCGATCCTTTCTCTATAATCTTGGTACTTCTCGTCTTTGTTCTTGCGAGGAAACCAAAACAATGGTGGTCCATAAGTATCAGCGATGACGACAGCTAAGATAGCCCAAAAGACATTCTCACTCAATGCTATTTTGTCGATAGAACTCTCCTTCTCAGTAGCTAATCTGATAATCTTCTCTCTGGCATCAGTCAATTTATAAATATCAGCAATTGTATCACTTTCGATCATCCTTGTAAATTCTGAGGTACTATCTGCAATTTCTTTCTCTATTACGCTTACAGGTCTAGAAGATGCGTTTCCATTAATATACAAATATAATGTTACAGCATTACGAACATCCATTGGAATATCTTTAACGAACATTCCAATAGGAGTAACTCGAATTTTGAAAGGAGAAGATTGTCTCATTTTTCCTGCCGTAAATATCGTGTTTGCCGGGCTTTGTTCGTAAACTATACATCCGGTCTCTACGAGGATCTTCTTCGCCTCAATCAATTTAGCTATATCCAATTCTGTCACTACTATTTCAGGATCTAGTCCAATGCCATAAAATCCAAGTGCCACATCACAAATAGGAGTCCTCAAAATTTCTGCCGGTCTAGTATCTTCAAATTCATTATAAAATCTCTCTTGGCACATACGATAGCAAATTCCATTAGCCTTAGTTCTTCCTGTGCGTCCTTTTCTCTGATCCGCAGAATTCTTAGAAATTCGAGTGGTAGCTAAATGAGATCTTCCAGATACAGTTGTTACCCGCTTCTCGAAGAGAGTATCAGCAATAAATCCTACGTTGGGAATAGTGAGAGATGTCTCAACAAGATTTGTGCTCACGACGAACTTGAAGCAAGGATCTTCAGTATTCGGATCTTCTTCATCTCGTACTGCAAGAAGGACGTCCTCACGTTTGCACTGAGCATAGCATGGGAGAACACGAATTGGTCTATTAAATTGTTTATCGATGCCTCGCTTCTTTATTTCAGCTTGAATTTCAATAACCGCATCTTCGACTTCGGCTGCTCCTGGAAGGAAGATGATTCCGTGACTTTTGGTTTCTAAAAATAGATCTACCGCCACCTTCGCTATATCTCCATAGATATCATCAGAGTCAGGTTCGTAATTCTTGCCGTGATATCTAACTTTGACAGGGAAATGCCTGAAATCACTACGAAATACCGCTCCCTTAATATCGCGAGTTACAGACTCCAACCCAGGATCAGTAGCTGTCGACAAAATCAATCTTGGAACTTTCACTCCTTGGCGCTTAGCCTCCAACCAAAGATAAATAATAACGCTATTATCCTTTGTACCTCCATGAATCTCGTCGATCATCAAATAATCACAAAAATTCATATCCGAGGCCTTGCCGTCCGCGAAATATTTTTCCATGATCTTTCGGATATGACCAGCAGTGGCGTATATTGCGTTAGTACTCTTGTCGTAGATACGATCTCCTTCCGCAGCATAACCCACTTTAAACTTAGGAGATAATTTTGTCTGGAATTCGCAGAGAGAGATGGCAGCAGTGATAGTAGGTTGGGTACAAATAATTCTATATCCTTTGTTATTGCTGCAGTATTCTTTTCTGATCAAAGCCCAAGGAATTCCAATACTTTTGCCACATCCAGTATCAACGAAAACATAAGTTATTTCGTTGGTCTCGATTAGCTTGACTATTTCTGGAAGTTGATTGAAGATGGCTAATTTTTCTACTAGGCGATCAGACATTTGTTTTGAATTAAGAAGTTGAAAAAGGTATTCCCCTTACACGGGGAAAGGCTTGAGAACGTAAAAGCTCTTTTCTTTAATTTTCAAATTATTTTTAAGTCGGTTTTCGACAAGATCCTATGGGGTTTGTCATGGCAGCGCTTTCTTTTAAATTTCTGGCATGCACATAGGTCTCATATTAAAAAGTTTGAAAAATTGCGACAACAACACGAAATGTTATGACGAAAGCTCATCACTCAATAGTTCTTTATTATGTATAGCTTGTTATGACGAAAGATCATCACTCAATAGTTCTTTATTATGTATAGCTTGTTACTAGTCAAAAAGACAAAAATTCATCAGGAAGATTTACGCGAAAATATAAATAGCCGAGCAGAGACTGTTTATATGTCATATGTGTAGTCTCTGGTGAAAATAAATGAAAAATTGCGACAAAAACCCGAAATGTTATGACGAAAACCGATTTTTATTATTTTTCAAATTAAAAAATAAAGAACAAGATTTCCTCCGACCTCGCAACTAGCGGCCCATAATTGATTGATATAGAGTTACGTAAGTGTGAATAAAAGTTTGTAGAGGGTAAGATATGGATGTCAATCAGCCTCCACAAACAATTGAACCTCAACCGCCGATCCAACCCCAGCAACCTGCTCAACCTCAACCAACACAAGCTGTTTCTCTGAATTCTTCTGGAATAGCTAAAGAGAAAATAGAACAAGAGTTGGCTTTCTTGAATGCGAATCCAAGTAGCACCACAGAAAGGATAAGAAATGATCTGCTGGGTTTTGACGAAAATATGCCCAAGATCTCGACAATAATGCACCAAGATAGAAATTTTGATGTTTTCGATTTTTCACCGAAGAAGGAAATATACCAAGTAGACATTGGACCGATAGAAGATGAATTACATTATGACGTTTTCGATTCTTTGCGAGTCGATAACGATCTGCCTTTCGTTGTGATGAATCTTAACAGTGAAAAGATTCTACGAGTCAAAGGATTATATTTATCTAATGACAGAGTATTCAAATTATATCACTCCACAGATGTGAACGTCCAACACGAAGCTTTGATAAAGGATTGGTCGAGCACCAACAAGTTAAATGTGCCTCATACCATGAAAATCAAGGTGCTCCTTTATCCAACATTTAGAAGTGACAAGAATTCATATGCGGATGTAACTTATATCTTTGGAGAAGGATTATTCATTGAGTTCAAAGACAAGACTGGAGACGCCGAGTATGTCTTGTCTATTCTGCAATCTCATATGGAAGGATTCAAACCAAAATCTGTTAGTGCTGTTTCTATATCTGGATCATTTGTCATGGACAGACTCGTGGTAAATCCTAATTTGTTTAGAGGAATTTTGATGGAATCCCATAATTTCAGACAAACTCTTGGAACGTACAGGCCCTTAAGACTATATCAGTTTTTATGGCCAAACGAGAGAGGCCAAGCTCTATCTCTCAGAAAGCAGTTTATTCTGAATTTCAAGCTCGGAGACGTGGTTGCCAAAATTATTATATCAGCGAAGGAAACTAAAACTAGCGATCTATTTTATATGAATGGAGTGCCTATACGGTTCAATCCGGGAACAAAATATGATTTGGTCAGAATATCGGACGTCAAAAGCGCAGCTCATATTTCATTGATACGAGAAGTTTTGGCAGTAGCTTTTTATCTGTACGGGGTTCAAATGCCAACTGGAGTGAAATCTGTAGGTTGGGCTAATTCCTTCAATACCATGTTGGGAAAACATATATTTAATGGCGAGACGTTTGGACCTTCAAAGAGAATAACATCAAAAGATTTGGAAACAAAAGATAAGATAAATGCTAGATTGAGGGCTATCGATCCAACTTTTTATGGAAGCATTCCTACAGGAAAATTGATATCAAAAGGATCTCGTCAACCCAATCCCATTGTCAGAGTTGACGATCCCAATTGGCAAACAAAACTTTGGGAAACTATAATGAGAATATGGCAAGAAGACTCTCCGAGCAACAGAAGACAAATCATAAGATATCCCTTTATTATCACAAATCCTTCAGATAAGGATGCTTCTGATGTAGCAGAGACGAAAGTTCCACCTTATTTTCTCATATGTAACCAGGATTCTCCGTTTTTCAAGATAAAAGAGAACAAAAATCCACTGGGAAGTGACAATACATATCACCCTAATCTCATAATTTGCACTGCTACTCCGTTTATTATGACCGAAGGAAATACCCCACAAGAACAATTTACGGCATTGGCTGACTTGTCTAGACCTTTTTACATACAATTAATAACAAAACAGAAGACTAGTGGACGCGGCGATCACAAATATATAACTCTCAAGATATTGAAAGAAGGTAGAGTAGGTGTTGTCCCTGAATCATTTAAGGTCGTGCTAAATTATCTTTACGAGCATCCATCAAGAATAGATCTCATGTTCGAACGATATGGTTCTCCAAGATCGAATCTCAGTTTACTTCATGTTCTGGTAACAAATAGCATTTACAGATCCGAACTTAGAACAAGATATATGTCTTTGTTTAAAGAAGAGGAAAAAGAATCATTTCTCGAAACAGTAGTTAAGAGGGCCATAGCCAAAGAAACTAATTGGAATCTAGCTCGCCAAGAACTTTTCGATATGGAACCGGTTGAAGATTCTCTGGGATCAACGAGCATCCAAACTTTATTTTTGACCAAGGGAACACATATCGATTCTAGATTGTTCAAAACTGTACTTGAGAAATTTTTCAATATGTTTATATTAGTAATTAGCTTTGACAAGAAGAAAACCAAAGTTGAAATACCGAGACATAAGTTTCTGCATATTTCTTCTACATATCCCGCTAATGTGCAACCAATCGTCGTTTTCAAACATTCGGATTCCGACTCAAGATCAGCCTCTCAATACGAATTAGTTAGAATGATGGCAAAATCTAGCCTAGAACATGCTTCTAATATGTTTCCATGGACGTTCGGCGAATTAAAGATGATATTCGATTTAGCAAACAAGACTTTAGATATTAGCTTTCTGACAATTCACAGACTCGACGAGAAATTGTATGAAACTGGACCCGTCGTTAAATCTAACGCTAATATTAAACCAATGTTGACAGATATATTCGACATCAGAAATATTCAATATCAATATGTCGACGGAGCTGGAAAGGCTAGAGCTATGGTTTATACTTTTCTATCTGAACTTCACGGAACTGGAGGAATAACCGTAACCTTTGAGCCATTGTGTCCAATAGCTGTTGATGCCTTTGATAGTTTATCGTTGATTAGATCTGGATATGATATATCAAGGTTTATGTTGCCAGAAGATTTTGAAAGAGCTATGGCATTTGTCAAGTCTTTGGGTTTGAAAAATACAGATATTGCCTATAAATTGATGCCTGAAGATCTCGAATATGTTTACGTTACAACAGAGGCGGAAGAAAAGCCGGTATTCGCCGCAGGAACAGTTCCGATACGAGTGGTAACTACAGACAAAGGGAAAGAAGAATTTACTATTCCCTCTAATTACGGTATAAATAGGGAACCTACAGAAAAATCAAGCTTGAAATCCAAAGCAAGACCTAGAATTAAGAGAGTGTCAAAACAAGAAGGATATGAACCTCTAGCCGTCGGAATATGGTTTGTTTATAGGGGTGTTCAATTTTTTATAGCTACTGATCCGGGAATGATTAAAGAAAAGATATTTGGAATAAACGATACAGCATTTTTTGAGTTGGAGCCTGACAATGCTGTATTTAAACAACATGATTATTATGAACGAGTTATGAACACCATGGTTCAGTTGTTAAGAAATCTTTATATTTACAGTAGATTAGATGATCCAGATTTCTTCATGAAGACGATGACAACCATACAAACAGACGCAAAATACGAAATAGCAAAGGCGAGGAGGAGAATATCAGCGTTTAGAGATTTCAAACAAGATTTGTTTTCATATTGTGATTCTTATCCGAGCTTCTTTACTGAATTAACTCCTGAGATGAGAAACGGCGCCGATCCAAGATTGCCTCGGATGATACTTGACTCAAAGAAAACCTATAAGGGGTTGTATCAACAGTTGATAGCTGTTCAGAAATTGAAGGAGAATATATTTGGAGCATCCGGATCAAAAATAGAAGTAACGGAACCACAAAATGATCAAGAAATCCGTACCGTTAGCTACACGCCATATTTTAAAGGTATATTATATGCAAATGCAACAACTACTAGAATCACTGACGAAATGATCAAAAATATCGTAAGACTGGAACAATATTACAAAAGACCTGGATACATTGAGGAATATTACGTTTATCCATCTGATTATACTGTAAGAGGACCAGATCAGCACATATTTATGTCTGAAGATGAAATTAAGCAATATATGAATCTTCTTGAATTGGAAACAACAAATGCTGTTATTACTGCTCCAATTCCGGCTAGTAGCTATTTGACTAAAACTCCAATATATATTGTTTTGCGAGATAGTCCAACGTCAAAAGATGGATCACTTTATATTTTACAGAATGTACTTGGAGGTAGTAGAAGGAGAGTCCTAAATGTATTATATGCTTGGGATAGAGAAAGAATAAATCTTGGATATTTTGCTGAAGAGTATGCCGGCTCTGACGTAGCTGTTGATCAAATAAACTTCAGAGATTTGAATGGCTTCGATACAAATATAAATTCGGCAACAGTAGAATATTTTTCAGGACAATATGCGGCTTTGTTCAGATTATCTGGATCAGTGAGTCTCTAATTAAAAAAAACATTATAGTTCCTGTAACGGAACCATAAATACGATAATCCTCAGTCTTGTTTAGAATATTTAGATCAGTAAGTCTTAATTAAAAAACATTATAGTTCCTGTAACGGAGCCGTGAATCATTTCAAAAAATTAAAAATTGAATAACTGGATTTTAAAAATCAAAATCTAGTTCAAAATAAGATATTACCTCATAGTCAAATGGCTGATATTTTATTTTCAACTGATTTATTCGTAAAGCTATCTGATTACATTGAAATACGAGATATTTACAGTCTTGGAGGTACGTGTAGAACTTATAGAAAATCGATACGACAAAATAGACAATTATGGAAAACTATTGTATGTAAAAGATATCCTTCCGATCTCTGGATTAAGATAGTAACCCTGGATGAATTTATGGGGGTAGCTATAAATGGGCAAGAAAATCTCGCAAGCGAGCTACATAAACAATACGTTTTATATAGGTTAGGGTTACCAATGTCATCAAAAGAAGCATTGCGAGTATATATCGAAATAATTACTCCAACATTACTAGCTCCTTACGATAAGACTATTCTTGTAGGTTCTTTGATCGTAACTGATGATAGTTCAAAGAAACAAAAGCGAGTGCCCAGATCCTATAGAATTTCCGATTTAGCGCGAGGCGACGAAAATACTCCAGCAAAAATTAGATCTGAAAAGAGAGCGGTATACAATATAATATTCAAAAGAGCTGACGGCAAGTCTTTTTATGTTTGGAGAGACCACAAGAGAGGTCATAATTCTACGCATCGATATTACACTATTGACAGATCTAATTCTGCTGGCGGAGACGGATCGAAGGGTAACTTCTATGCATGTGTTACGGGCCTAACAAAATCAGTAACTATCAGTGGAAAAGACGATAAAGAATTAATATCCACAATTCTGAAAAGTTATATACCTAGTGAAACTACACGTATAGATGAGTTTCGCAACCGTCGAGAAGATCTTATTGGAAATGGTTTAGCTACCGCGAGTACACAAAATCTATTTACTATGCGAGAAAGAATGGCCGAACCGGATTTAGATGTATATACGGATTGGCTTATCGGCGTAAATTTTGACATGTGGTTTTCCCAACTGGTCCCTCTGGAATCGCCAAAATAAAAAACATCAGGCGAAAACAAACAGTAAGTCGAAATCACAAACATCAGGGCAAAAACAAACAGTAAATCGAAATCACAAACAGCAAACCAAAAGCAAACAGCAAGTCAAAAAACAAAATATAGTTCCAGTTCGGAACTATATAATAAAACAAAAATTCAAATAAAAATAGCGATAAACCATAGAAACCAAGATAAAATCCAACAGAAATGAATCCAGAAGGTAAATTTGTTGAAGATACATCGAGACCATGGACGTCTAGTTATAGCCATCAGAAAAGACCAGATCAAGGCCTAAGATTAAAAGCTGTTTTGCCTACAGATAGATTGGTACATAAGAAAGGTCGACAATTCACGACAGACACCAGCAGAGAACATAGATTAGCCGAAATAGAACGTTTAGAACAAGCAAAGAAACAGATTGGAAGATCTCCGATAAAAAATAGCTCGACAGTGACTGTATACAACGATAGAAATAACAACGTGGTCAATCCGGAAACACAAATCGTGACGTCTAACAAGAAAAAGTTTCTGCCGATTAACTATTCCAAGAAATAAACATGTCGACCGAAAAATCTCAATCCTGTAGATAAAAGATCTATAAGAATTTAATATAAGATTAAAAAGTTAAGTCTTAAAATATATAACAGCAAAATATATAACAGCAAAATATGTTGACCATGAGCAGTTCTCGAGGACCAGCTCCGGCTCTTCCTTTTATGAATCCCATACAACAGATATCAATTATTCAGAAACAGCCTGTAGTTGTAGAACAACCTATTAATCAGAATCCTCCCTCATTGCTTCAAAGCATGGCTACAGCTAAATCTTTGGAAGGACAACAAACAATTCAGCAACAAAATATCCAACAACAAGTACAGCCGACTATGCCTCAACCTTTGGCCCAAATAGAATTGCCCAAACCAACAGTCCAACAGTCTATACCGAAACAATTAGAGCCTTATAAGCCAACGTTGAAGAAAAATGGAAAACATCTCGTGTTAGATCTAGATGAAACTCTAGTTCATACGTTCAGCCCTGGCGATAATTTTATGATGTTCATAGATATTTTAACCGATGAACAGAGGAAAAGAATATATTCCATTCAATTTGAAGAAGGAGATCTTTTGATTGGCTACATCAGACCATATGCAGAAGAATTTTTGAAAGTTGCATTCGCCGAATTTGAAAGTGTTGGTGTTTGGAGCGCTGGTACTAGTTTTTATGTCCACAGAATAGTCGAAATCGTATTCAAACAACAAGCCCCAAAATTTATATTAAGCAGAGATCAATGCAACGAACTAAAAGTGTCAAATGAAGAAGAACCATGCAGATATAAACCATTAGAAGTGATTTACCATAGATATCCCGATCACAACGAGAAAAATACTATGATAGTGGACGACAGACATGATATCTGCGCCCTTAACTGTATGAATAACATACGAGTTCCAGAATTCAATCTAGATTCTACAAATTATCCAACAAGACTCAAAGATAGAACCTTAGATATTCTCGCAAGATGGATACAAACTGACGAATTCAGAAATAATACTGATGTAAAACTCATCAAGAGCAAATCCCCATTCAAAATCTAAGTTTGGTATTAACCCACCGTTCAAATTAAATAATACAATACTGTATTATTTACCACTTATTTATATTCATCAAGAGCAAATCCCCATTCAAAATCTAAGTTTACTGTAGCCTATCTACCACTTATTTATATTAATCAAGAGTGAATCCCCATTCAAAATCTAAGTTTGGTATTAGCCCACCGTTCAAATTAAATAATACAATACTGTATTATTTACCACTTGTTTATAAACTCATCAAACTTAGATTCCCACCGGTGAACGCTTGGTATTAGCCTATTTTTTGTATGATTTTGTTTACATGTATTCGCCAGTGGAACTTAGTACTGATCCAGATAGAGATCGAGATCCTCGAAGAGCTGAGGCTCCTTTGGCGATAGATTGTTCAGGGAGAATAAGAACGACTCCATATACTGCTAGGACTAATCCTATTACTATTGAAACAAAATTTATGCCCATACCCCCATTCTTTTCTGTGCTAGATAAAGTTGCATTTACGTCATTAGGATTGATAGTTGCTTTGGCGATAATAACCAAATTGAAGATAGCTATAGCAACAATAACTATTCCGCAGATTATCAAAATAATTCCAAGTACGGTTTGAAATTCTGCCATTTTTGCTCTTGGCTTTCCTTTTGTCTTGTCTTTTTATGTTCTCCTTTTTGATTTCAGAAAAGAAATAAAATTAGAAAATCCTGGGAGGAACGAGAAAACGGAAAGAGAGACTTGAAAATCACGAGGATACGAACGAAGAAAACTGGAAAAAAAAGATATCGGGAAACACGAGAATCGGAGGATAGAAAAGTAAGAAAAAAGACCGAGACGATATAGAAAAGGTCAAAAAACGTTTATTTTATTTTTTCAATTTAAAAAAGAAAATCGAAGCAAAAACCGGAATCGAGAAAAATACTGGCGGACAACTGATCCATAGGTCTCGTTTGAATTTTTTCGGATTCTACCGATCTAGTTTTTGACGGAATGACTGAACCTAAGATTCAGACGACCGAGGGATTTTCCACGCCGACAACGGAACAATTATTAGCATTTGGTTACAAGAGAGAAGAAAAGATTTTTGTTTCTGCTAATACCGGAATTCAATACCGTTTCCCATGGATGATTAGTGCAGACAAGGTATTTGTTTTTGTTCCACTAATCATTCAAAATGAGGATACAACAGTCTCTGAGTTTTGGATACAAGGAAATATGAGTCCGGGGCAAACTATATCTGATGCTGACAATATAGTAGCTACGAAACCACAACTTGAGTTAGTTAGGTTTCCTAACATAATGATTAATACTGCTCCGCCATTCGATAGATTTATAGTTGCTCCAAAATGGTGTACCGATGCTTTGGCAATTCTAGAGCAAATTCCATCTCAATATAAGGTAAACCAATTTACGACAATTATTGCAGATAGCACGCCTATCAAAACAAAAGATGGAAGATTTAACAGAGAACAATCTGTTATTCCTAGAATTACAGGAACTCAAGATCCAGAAGTTATACAAAAGTTGAGTGGAATTGTTACTCGCAAAACTATGGTAGACGGAAATCAAGTGGAGCAGAAAATCGTTGTTCCAGGTTCAGATTTGACGACTGATCCAGCGACTAAAGCCAGAAATATTAAGGAACTATCCCTAAATCCCACGAATGCTATTTCTAATACCATAATTGGGCGTCCCTTTTGCGTCGATTTAATCTCAAAGTATATTGTCACTGAAGTTAGACAGGCCCAACCTCAAATCATAACTCAACCTAACGCGAATTATGCTCCTCCACCGACTAGCTTTGTTCCAACTCAACCTAACGCGAATTATGCTCCTCCTCCGACTAGCTTTGTTCCAACTCAACCTAACCAGCCTTCTATGTTTACACCTGCCCAGCCAAATCAACAGCAGCAATATCAGCAGCAATATGCACCTGTAGGATT
>Ga0182013_10005897_pt1 | contig 14086 bp, 14 predicted proteins | sample 612S2MmetaG_FD_120487 | JGI IMG/M metagenome (GOLD analysis project Ga0182013, IMG submission 120487) | Permafrost microbial communities from Stordalen Mire, Sweden - 612S2M metaG | ecosystem: Environmental > Terrestrial > Soil > Wetlands > Permafrost | place: Sweden: Stordalen | collected... | reverse complement strand
GAATCCGTGACTGCCGTCGCCGCAGGGGCGCCGCCCAAGGCGGCGCTCACCAACTGGTAGGGATCATCGCCGTCGACCCAGTCCCGCACCGTCAGACCCAGCTCAGCGATCGCCGACCCCTTGAGCGAGGCCAGCTCCAGCCGCGGGACCACGATCGTCGCATCGCCGCCGGCCGGCAACACCAGCGCGGTGAGCCGCTCGAATGTCTGCGCGCGCGAGCCGGTGAGGTAGCGCAAGTCATAGCCCGGGGTGATCACCAGGCCGGTCAGCCCAGCGTCACCCGTCGCGGCGGCCGCCGCTGCAAGCCGGCGCGCATACACCGCGGCGTCGAATCGGTCGGAGTCCATGACAGCCAGGCTAATCGTGCGGGCGCGACGCTGGCAGGATAGCCCGCATGCCCGCACCCCTGTTGCTGCTCGACGGTGCCAGCATGTGGTTCCGCTCGTACTTCGGGGTGCCGTCGTCGATCACCTCACCCGACGGGCGGCCCGTCAACGCCGTGCGCGGGTTCATCGACTCGGTGGCCACGGTGATCACCCAACAACGGCCACACCGGCTCGCGGTCTGCCTCGATCTGGACTGGCGGCCGCAGTTCCGGGTCGATCTCATCCCGTCGTACAAGGCGCACAGGGTCGCCGAACCGGAACCCGCCGGCCAGCCCGACGTCGAGGAAGTGCCCGACGAACTGACCCCGCAGGTCGACATGATCATGGAGTTGCTGGACGCATTCGGGATCTCGACGGCGGGTGCACCGGGTTTTGAGGCCGACGACGTGCTGGGCACGCTGGCGGCTCGGGAAAAGAGCGATCCGGTCGTCGTGGTCAGCGGCGACCGCGACCTGCTGCAGGTGGTGGCCGACGACCCCGTCCCTGTTCGGGTGCTCTACCTGGGCCGGGGGCTGGCCAAAGCCACCTTGTTCGGTCCCGCTGAGGTGGCCGAGCATTACCGGGTGCCGGCGGATCGGGCTGGAGCCGCCTACGCCGAACTCGCGCTGCTACGGGGCGACCCGTCCGACGGCCTGCCGGGCGTGCCCGGCGTGGGTGAGAAGACGGCGGCCGCCCTGCTGGCTGAGCACGGTTCGCTGGACCAGATACTGGCCGCCGCCCACAACCCGAAATCCAAGATGGCCAAGGGGCTGCGGGCGAAACTGCTGAGCTCCATCGACTACATCGAGGCCGCCGGTCATGTTGTTCGGGTGGCCACCGACGCGCCCGTCACGCTGTCGAGACCCACCGACGTCTTGCCACTGGTGGCCGACGATCCGAAGCGCACTGCCGAACTGGCGACCGAGCTGGGCGTCGGGTCGTCGATCGCCCGTCTGCAGAAAGCGCTCGACGCCTACTGAGGCCGGCCGACCTCGTAGGTACCGTTGCTGTCCTGGAAGGTCACCGTCACGTGCTTCGGGGCGCCGTCGATACTGACGCTGCAGTCGAACGTCGCCCCCTTCTTGACGGTGGGGTCGGTGCCGTTGTTGCACTTGACGTCTTTGACGTTCTTCGCGCCGTAGCCGTTGGTCTCGTCGGTGAGGACCTGCTGCACACCCGACTGGGCCTTGTTCACGTCCAGTTTGGTGGTGACGAAAAAGCCGGGCGCCCAGAAACCGGTCACCAGCACGATCGCGACCAGGACCAGGGCGACCGCGGCGATGATGCCGACGATCAGCGCGCTCGGGCGCTTCTTAGCTGGCTGCTCATAGGCCGGGTACTGCTGCGGGTATTGGCCGGGCTGACCGTATTGCGCGGGCTGGCCTGGCTGGCCGTACTGGCCCGGCTGGGCGTACTGGCCGGGCTGAGGGTATTGGCCGGGTGCAGGCTGCCCGTAGCCGGGCGCGGCCGGCGGGTACTGCTGCGGGTAGGGCTGCTCGGCCGGCTGTTGGTACCGCGGGTAATCAGCGGGCGGCGTGTACGCCGGGGCCTGCCACGTCGCATCTTGGGGTGGTTGCTGCTGCTGCCAGGGCGATCCCACCTGGGTCGGCTGCTCCGACGATGGTTGTTCGCCACCGGGGCCGGGCGGTTGCCACTGCTGGCCCGAATCCGATCCGTGTGGTCCGCTCATCGTTTCTCCTCAATCCCCTTGTGTAACCGTAGCTGCGGCCCAGCCTACCCGGCGTCAACTGCAACGACGCCGCGCCGAACGTCAGTGATAGCGCGCTTGGCGGTAGCTCGCAGCTCAGAATCCGGGGCGGCGTTGCGAACCTGGTCCAACAGGTCGAGGACCTGCCGGCACCAACGCACGAAATCCCCGGCCAGTAAAGGCGAACCGCTGCCCTGAGTATTCCCCGCGTCCAGAGCCGCGGCCAGATTTCCGGTCCGGGCCCAGTGGTAAATGACGCCGACAAAGCCGTCGTCGGGTTCGCGGTGCGCAGCGATCCGGTGCGTTTGCTCGTCGGCGCGCAGCCCGGTGGACAGCTTCGACGTCTGACGCAGCGCCTGCCGTAGCCGCGGCGTGGGCGCCTCGGCGGCGAATGGGGCGCTGGGGCCGTCGCGACCGCGAGTCTCATAGAGCACCGTGGAAACCACCGCCGCCAACTCGGCCGAGTTCAAACCCGCCCACGCGCCGGTGCGCAAGCATTCGGCGACCAACAGGTCACTCTCGCTGTAGATGCGGGCCAGCAACCGGCCGTCGTCGGTGACTTGGGGGCCGGTGTCCGAGCCTTTGATGAACTCACGCTCGGTGAGCAGCCCGAGGATCCGGTCGAACGTGCGGGCCAGCGAGTTGGTGGCGGTCGCAACCTTCTTCTCCAGCTGCGCGTTCTCGCGTTCCAGACGCAGATAACGCTCGGCATCACGGATCTTCGACTCCAGACCGGCGCTCCCAGAGCTTTCGTGGGCGGGATGCCGACGCAATGCCGCCCGCAGCGACGTCAACTCGGGATCGTGGAACGCGTCATCGTCATCCGCGGCGCCACGGCGGCGGCCCCCCGGAACAGCCAGCCCGGCCGCGGCCGATCGCAGCGCTGAGGCCAGGTCGCGCCGCACCCGCGGCTGGCGGTGTTCAACCTGTTTGGGTAAGGCCATGGATCCGACCGGCTCCGATGCACCCGAATAGTCCGCCGACGAAATCCGCCCTGCCCAACGGTCTTCGGTCAGGACCAGCGGGCGCGGGTCATCGCGCTCGCGGGCCGACTCGAGCACCACCGCCAGCCCGCCGCGGCGGCCGTGGGTAATGGAGATGATGTCGCCTCGGCGCAGCGCATACAGCGCATCGCTGGCCGCCTGCCGCCGCTGCAGCCGAGACGCACGTGACTGCGCGCGTTCCATCTCCGAAATCCGCGCGCGCATCCGCGCATACTCGAGGATCGGCGCATCAGCCCCACCAGTTCGGCAGCGATCTCGCCGAGGATCGTCTTGCCGCGCTCGATTCCGCTGACCAGCCCGACGACGGAGCGGTCGGCCTGGTACTGGGCGAACGACTGCTCCAGCAGTCGATGTGCCTGTTCAGGGCCCATTTGCTGGACCAGGTTGATCGTCATGTTGTACGACGGCGCGAACGAACTGCGCAGCGGGAAGGTCCGAGTGGACGCCAGGCCCGCCACCGCGGCCGGTTCGCTGGTTTCCTCGCCGGGATGCCAGAGCACCACCGCGTGACCCTCGACATCGATGCCGCGCCTGCCCGCGCGCCCGGTCAGCTGCGTGAACTCCCCCGGCGTCAGCGGCATGTGCTGCTCGCCGTTGAACTTCACCAACCGCTCAAGCACGACGGTGCGTGCGGGCATGTTGATGCCGAGTGCCAAGGTTTCGGTGGCGAACACCGCTTTCACCAGGCCGGCGGTGAACAGCTCCTCGACGGTGTGCCGGAAGGCCGGCAACATCCCGGCGTGGTGGGCGGCCAAACCGCGCAGCAACCCTTCCCGCCACTCGTAGTAGCCCAGCACCTCCAGGTCGGAATCCTCGAGGTCACCGCAGCGGTGGTCAATCACCTCGGCGATCTGAGCGCGGTCCTCCTCGCTGGTGAGCCGCAGCGGCGAACGCAGGCACTGCTGGACCGCGGCGTCACACCCGACCCGAGAGAACACGAACGTGATCGCCGGCAACAGGCCCTCGGAGTCAAGGGTCGCGATCACGTCCGGCCGTGCCGGCGGCCGGTAGAACCTCGGCCGGCCGGGTCGTCCGTGACCGGACCGCCCAGAGCTCCGGCGAGGCTGCCAGTCCGACATCCGGTCCGCTTCGCGGCGATGCGCGATGTGGCGCACCAACTCCGGGTCCACACGCAACTCGCGGGCTGCCGCGGCGGGCGCGTCTTTGTTCCGGTAGTCGAACAAGTCAAAGAGCCGCTTGCCCACCAACACGTGTTGCCACAGCGGCACCGGCCGATGTTCGTCGACCACTACCGTCGTGTCGCCTCGCACGGTCTGGATCCAGCCGCCGAACTCCTCGGCGTTGCTCACCGTCGCCGACAGGCTCACGACCCTTACCTCGTCGGGCAGGTGCAGGATGACTTCCTCCCACACCGCGCCCCGCATCCGGTCGGCGAGGAAATGCACCTCATCCATCACCACGTGGGAAAGCCCTTGCAGTGCAGGCGAATCAGCGTAGAGCATGTTGCGCAGCACTTCGGTGGTCATCACCACCACGGGTGCATCGGCGTTGACGGACATATCCCCCGTCAGTAGTCCGATCCGGTCGCGGCCGTAGCGCGCCGTCAGGTCGTTGTGCTTCTGATTGCTCAGGGCCTTCATGGGCGTGGTGTAGAAGCACTTGCCGCCCGCCGCCAGCGCCAGATGCACGGCGAATTCACCTACCACGGTCTTGCCCGCGCCGGTCGGCGCACAGACCAATACCCCGTGGCCCCGTTCGAGCGCCGCACAGGCCCGCTGTTGGAAATCGTCTAGCGCAAAGGGCATTTCGGTGGCGAACCGGGCCAGCTCGGCCAGCGGACTATGTGACGTCGTCATGAGACCCGGCGATAAACGACGGTTGCGGTATCGGCTCGGGCTCTTCGATGACCGACGCCTGGTCGTCGGGGATCTCGGTTTGGGCTTCGCGCTTGGCTTTTCGTTTGTCGTGGAATCGGGCGATCTGGATGGCGAACTCGAGGAGCACGGACAGCGCTATCCCCAGTGCTGTCATCGAGAACGGATCCGACCCGGGCGTGAATATGGCCGCGAACAGGAACATCGCGAAGATCAGACCGCGCCGCCAGGACTTGAGCCGTTCATAGGTCAGCATCCCCGTCATGTTGAGCATGACGATCAGCAAGGGGAACTCGAAGCTGACCCCGAACACCACCAGCAGATTGATCAAAAAGCCGAAATAGCGGTCCCCCGACAGGGCGGTGACCTGCACGTCGCTGCCGACGGTCAGCAAGAAGTCCAGCGCCTTGGCCAGCACATAGTAGGCCAGCAGGGCACCGCCGATAAACAACAGCGCCGCAGGGATGACGAACCCTACGGCAAAGCGGCGCTCCTTGCGGTAAAGGCCCGGAGTGATGAAGCCCCAGAGCTCGTAGAACCACACCGGGCAGGCAAGCACGATTCCGGCGGTCATCCCGACCTTGAGCCGCAACATGAATTGGTCGAAGGGCGCTGTCGCCAGCAACCGGCACTGCCCGTCGGCGGTGATATCGGCTCGCGCCGACTTGGGCAGGGAACAGTACGGGTGCCGAAGCCACTCGCCGAGGCTCTCCAGCCCGAAGATCGGATGTGAGTACCAGACGAATCCGACCATCGTGGTGACCAGGATCGCTGCCAGCGAAATCAGCAGCCGGGTCCGCAGCTCGGTCAGGTGGTCGACCAGCGACATCGTCGCGTCGGGATTGGTGCGGCTACGCCGCTGGCGCGGATTGAGCCGTTTCAGCGTTTTAACGACGTTCACGACGCTCGGTCAGGGCACTCGGGCACCGCGACAGTAACGCGGGCCTAAGCCGGGCGTGCTTCGGTGTGACCCTGCTCGCTGGCCGCCGGCGAGTCGACTGGCTGCGACTGCACGGGCTGGGGGGCGACCGCGGCGGTCTCAATGGACGGCGTCTCCGCCTTGTTATCGGTCTGCATTTCACGGATTTCGGACTTGAAGATGCGCATCGACTTGCCCAACGAGCGTGCCGCGTCGGGAAGCTTCTTGGCGCCGAACATCAGGACTAATACGACAGCGAGGATCGCCCAGTGCCAGGGACTAAGACTGCCCACTTTGATTACCTCCAGATCTCCACCCAAATGTTACCGCAGCACAGCCGAACGCCGGTGTGCGCGCGTCACGGCGTGGCCTGCACCGCCCGGTAGGCCTCGATGGCCGTCGTCGCGGCATCCCGTACACGCCGAGCGAGCGCCTCGGGTTCAACCACCTGCACGTCAGAACCGAAGCCCAGCACCAGCCGAGTCATCCAATCGTCAGAGGCATACGTCATGACCGCCTCGCACGACCCGTCGGGCAGCTCGCGCAGCTCTCGCATCGGGTAGTACTCGAACATCCACGACGCCGAGGGCGCCACGCGCAGTGTCGCCGCCGGCAGTGCCGGATCGCCGTCGAACAACGACGTGTCCGGTGGCGCCTTGAGTGCCGGTGCTGGCGGGGCTGCCGGTTCACCCAGCTCGGTGGCATCCACGATGCGGTCGAAGCGAAACAGCCGAACCCCTTCGGCTTCGCGCGACCAGGCCTCCAAATAGCTGTGCCCGCCGATCAGCAGCACCCGGATGGGGTCGACGATCCTGCTGGTCAGAGTGTCGTGCGAGGCGGCGTAGTAGTCGATGGCCAGCGCGTGTTTGTACTGCACGGCCGCGCGCACCGCTGCCGCGGACCGGCTTTCGACAGGCGCCGGCTCGTCGACGGCCGCCCCCGAGCCCGTGACGTCCTGCCCTAGGGCGCCGGCGGCGGACTCGATCTTGGCGATCGCGCTGCGCGCCGCCGCCGGATCGACCACACCCGGAATGTCCGCCAGCGCGCGCAGCGCCACCAGCAACCCGGTGGCCTCGGGCGATGTGAGCTTGAGCGGCCGGTCGATGCCCGCCGAAAACGTCACCTCGATGGTGTCCCCGGAAAACTCGAAGTCGATCAGATCACCCGGGTAATAGCCGGGAAGCCCGCACATCCACAGCTGGTTGAGATCCTCTTCCAGCTGCTTGACCGACACCCCCAGCCCGGTGGCGGCCTCGGCCCGGGTGATCCGCGGGTTGGCCTGGAAGTAGGGCACCATGTTGAGCAGCCGGACCAGGCGGCTCGATACGGGGGTCATGAGCGCCGCTCCGCGTGGGCGCTCAACCGGGCCAGTACATCCTTGCGCAGGGACTCCGGCTCAAGCACCACGGCGTCGGCCCCATAGCCGGCGATGTCACGCGCCAGCCGGTCGACGGATCCGATGTCGAGCTCGATCACCTCGCCGTCGCGGCCGGCCAATTGCCGCGCAGCTGGGGGCTCTAGGGACCTTCCATCACGTCGCAGCGCGGTGGCGCGCCCCTCGGCGACCCACACCCGGGCGGGGCCGCCCGTCGGCGCCGCTAATACTTCACTGACCGTCTGGGCCACGATCCGGCGCAGATCGACGTTGTCGGGCACCGTGATTGCCCCCCTCGGCCCGACGGCCGTGACCTCGGCACCGATCCGGGAGAGCCGGAAGACGCGGGTGTCGTCGCGGTCGCGGTCGTGGCCGACCAGGTACCAGCGGCCCCTCTCGGTTATCACCCCCCACGGCTCGACGGTGCGTTTGGTATAGGGCTCGGCCCGTGATGGCCGGTGCGGGAACTGCACCGCCTGCCGGGAATCGATGGCCGACAACAGGATCCCGAGAACATCTTCCGACCCGCGCAGGCCCGGCACCCCGGCCGGAGAGGCAATGGCCAGTGGGGCTGCCCCTGTTTCGAGGGGATCGACGTCCACTCCGGCGGCCCGCAGCTTGAGCAGCGCGCCCTGGGTCGCGGTGATCAACTCGGGCGACTCCCACAATTGCGTAGCGACGGCCACGGCGGTCGCTTCATCCGGGGTCAGCTCGACCGGGGGCAGTGCATAGGCATCGCGGTTGATCCGGTAGCCCTCCGTGGGGTCCAGGGCCGACACCCTGCCAACCTCAAGGGGGATGCCGAGGTCACGCAGCTCGTTCTTGTCACGCTCGAACATCCGGGAGAACGCCTCGGCGCTGGGGCTGTCGGAATAACCGGCGACGCTGGACCTGATTTTGTCCGCTGTGATGAAGCCGCGGGTGGACAACAGAGCGATGACCAGGTTTACCAGCCGTTCGACTTTCGAGGTCGCCACCCGTACAAGCTACATGCTGGCGATCAACCGTTTGACCCGCTCATCAACCGATCGGAACGGGTCCTTGCACAGCACGGTGCGCTGCGCCTGATCATTGAGTTTGAGGTGCACCCAGTCGACGGTGAAGTCGCGCCCCGCCGCTTGCGCGGCGCTGATGAACTCGCCGCGCAGCCTGGCGCGGGTGGTCTGCGGCGGATGGTCCACGGCCTCCGCGATGTCCTCGTCGGTGGTGACGCGCGTCGCCAGACCCTTGCGCTGCAGGAGATCGAAGACGCCGCGGCCCCGTTTGATGTCGTGGTAAGCCAGGTCCAGCTGGGCGATCTTCGGGTCGGACAGCTCCATGTTGTAGCGGTCCTGGTAGCGCTGGAACAGCTTGCGTTTGATCACCCAGTCGATCTCGGTGTCCACCTTGGCGAAGTCCTGGCTTTCGACGGCGTCGAGCTGGCGGCCCCACAGATCGATGACCTGCTCGATCTGTGCGTCGGGCTCGCGGGTCTGCATATGCTCGACGGCGCGGGTGTAGTACTCGCGCTGAATGTCCAGCGCGCTGGCCTGACGCCCGCCCGCCAACCGCACTGGCCGGCGCCCGGTGACGTCGTGGCTGACCTCGCGGATGGCGCGGATCGGGTTGTCCAGCGAGAAGTCGCGGAACGGGACACCGGCTTCGATCATCTCCAGCACGAGTGCGGCGGTGCCCACCTTGAGCATGGTGGTGGTCTCGCACATGTTGGAGTCGCCGACGATGACGTGCAGCCGCCGATACTTCTCGGCGTCGGCGTGCGGCTCGTCGCGGGTGTTGATGATCGGACGGCTGCGGGTGGTGGCCGAGGAGACGCCCTCCCAGATGTGCTCGGCGCGCTGGGACAGGCAGAACGTCGCGGCCTTGGGCGTCTGCAGCACCTTGCCGGCCCCGCAGATCAGCTGGCGGGTGACCAGGAAGGGCAGCAGCACGTCAGAGATCCGGGAGAACTCGCCGGCCCGCACGATCAGGTAGTTCTCGTGGCAGCCGTAGGAGTTGCCGGCCGAATCCGTGTTGTTCTTGAACAGGTAGATATCGCCGCCGATGCCCTCGTCGGCGAGCCGCTGCTCGGCGTCAACGAGCAGGTCTTCCAGCACCCATTCGCCGGCCCGGTCGTGGGTGACCAGCTGCACCAGGCTGTCGCACTCGGCGGTTGCGTACTCCGGATGGCTGCCCACATCGAGGTAAAGGCGCGCGCCGTTACGCAGGAAAACATTCGAGCTGCGGCCCCATGACACCACCCGGCGGAACAGGTAGCGGGCTACCTCGTCCGGGCTGAGCCGTCGGTGGCCGTGAAATGTGCAGGTGACACCGAACTCGGTCTCGATGCCCATGATTCGTCGCTGCACGTAATCGAGGGTACTGGTTGTCGTACGGGGACGGTGAGCAGCCGCGCCTAATCGGCCGATTCGCCGTTAGATTCGGGCTGCCCCGAGTCGGGTGATTCCGGTTCGTCCAGCAACGTTTCGAGGGTGGCGCGGCTGATCCGCCGGAACGCTCGCCGCGGCCGACTAGCTTCCAGAATGGCGACTTCGAGGCTGGCCACCCCAAGCGACGGTTGACCGTTGCCCGCGGTATCGGCACTGCCCGCGCGCAGCGCTTCCACCGCGATATGCAAAGCGTCGTGCAAATCGGCGTTCTCGGCGTAGGAGTCCTTGAGCGCGGTGGCGATGGGCTCAGTGGTGCCCCCCATCACGACGAAATGCGGCTCGTCGGCGATCGACCCGTCGTAGGTGATTCGATAGAGCTCAGGTGGTTTCGTCTCGCCAAAGTGTGCGACCTCGGCGACACACAGCTCGACCTCATACGGCTTGGCCTGCTCGGTGAAGATGGTACCCAACGTCTGCGCGTAGACGTAGGCCAGCTGCCGGCCGGTGACGTCGCGGCGGTCGTAGGCATAGCCGCGCGTGTCGGCGAATTGGATGCCGCCACGGCGCAGATTGTCGAATTCGTTGAACCTGCCCGCGGCCGCAAAGCCCACCCGGTCGTACAGCTCGCTGATCTTCTGCAGTGACCGCGACGGGTTCTCGGCGACGAACAGCACACCACCGGAATAGGCCAGCGCGACCACACTGCGGCCCCGCGCGATGCCCTTGCGCGCGAGCTCGCTGCGCTCCCGCATGGCCTGCTCGGGTGAAATGAAATACGGGAAGCTCACTTCTCACCCCGCGACTCGCCCTCGGAGCCGAACGCGTCGGCGCGCCTACGGCTTTCGATGACTTCACGGGCGAGTTCGGCGATCCGGCTTTCGGGCACCTCAGCCGCGCCTTCAGGACCGATGGTGACCGCCGTCGGATAGATACCGCGGACCAGATCCGGTCCGCCAGTGGCCGAATCGTCGTCGGCGGCGTCGTAGAGCGCCTCCACCGCGACCCGCACCGCGGAATCGACATCGCTGACTTGCGAATACAACTTCTTGATCGACGACTTGGCGAAAATCGACCCCGACCCCACCGACTGGTAGCCCTCTTCCTCGATGTTCCAGCCGCCGGCCGCGTCGAACGAGACGATGCGCCCCGCGTTCTCGGGATCCGGCGCATGGATGTCGTAGCCGGCCAGCAGCGGCAACGCCACGAACCCCTGCATCGCGGCCCCCAGGTTGCCGCGCACCATGATCGCGAGCCGGTTGACCTTACCGGCAAAGGTGAGCGCCAGGCCTTCGAGCTTCTCGTAGTGCTCGAGCTCGACCGCGTACAGGCGGGCGAACTCGACAGCTATGGCCGCAGTGCCTGCGATGCCGGTGGCGGTGTAGTCGTCGGTGATGTACACCTTGCGCACATCGCGCCCGGCGATCATGTGCCCCTGCGTCGAACGCCGGTCACCGGCGATCAGGACACCGCCGGGGTATTTCAACGCGACGATCGTGGTTCCGTGCGGCAACTGAGCGCCGGCATTGCCGGCCTGTCCACCGCTAAAGCTTGCCGGCAGTAACTCCGGCGCCTGGCGGCGCAGGAGATCAGCAAACGAAGAAAGGTCTACAGCGGAAGCTCCGGGAAATGCCGAGTTGGTGGGCAGGCGATCTGAGAACGACCAGGTCACTGTCCGCCCTTTTGGACATACGCGCGGACGAAGTCTTCGGCGTTCTCCTCAAGGACGTCATCGATCTCGTCGAGCAGATCGTCTGTCTCCTCGGCTAGCTTCTCGCGACGCTCCTGGCCCGCGGCCGTGACGTCAGCGAATTCGTCCTCGTCGCCGCCGCCACCGCCACCCTTGGTCTGTTCCTGCGCCATCGCCGCCTCCTGCGTCGTCCGGTCTGTGTGTCTACCCTACCGGTCAACCCCGACGTTTCCCGGCGAACGCTACTCAGCGGGTCAGTTGTTCTACCAGCTCCACAGCACTGTTTACCGAGTCCAGTAACGCTCCGACGTGTGCCTTGCTGCCGCGCAGCGGCTCGAGCGTGGGGATCCGAACCAGCGAATCGCCACCCAGGTCGAAGATCACCGAGTCCCAGCTGGCGGCGGCGATGTCGGCGCCGAACCTGCGCAGACATTCGCCGCGGAAGTACGCCCGGGTGTCCGTCGGCGGATTGTCGACGGCGCTGAGCACCTGCTGTTCGGTGACCAGACGCTTCATCGAGCCTCGTGCGACCAGCCGGTTGTACAGACCCTTGTCCAGCCGGACATCCGAATACTGCAAGTCGACGAGGTGCAGCCGCGGCGCCGACCAGCCCAGGTTCTCCCGCTGCCGGAAACCTTCGAGCAGCCGCAACTTGGCCGGCCAGTCCAACAGCTCAGCACATTCCATCGGGTCACGCTCAAGCAGGTCGAGCACGTGTGCCCAGGTCTCCACAACGTCGGCGGCGCGCGGGTCCGGGTCTCGGCTGTCGACCAACTTCGCCACCCGGTCGAGGTAGATCCGTTGCAGCGCAAGGGCCGTCAGTTCGCGACCGTCAACCAAGGCAACGGCGACCCGCAGCGATGGATCGCGGCTGATCGCGTGCACCGCGCTCACCGGCCGCGCCAACATCAGATCGGACAGGTCGATCCCGTGCGCGGGACCTTCCTCGATCAGGTCCAGTACCAATGCCGTGGTGCCAACCTTCAGATAGGTCGACGTCTCGGCAAGGTTGGCATCGCCGATGATGACGTGCAGCCGCCGGTATCTGTCGGCATCGGCGTGCGGTTCGTCGCGGGTATTGATGATGCCGCGTTTCAGCGTTGTCTCCAGCCCCACCTCGACCTCGATGTAGTCGGAGCGCTGCGAAAGCTGGAAGCCGGCCTCGTCGCCGGAGGGCCCGACGCCCACCCGGCCCGAGCCCGTGACCACCTGGCGGGACACCAGGAACGGAGTGAGCCCCGCGATGATGGCGGAGAACGGCGTCTGCCGCGACATCAGGTAGTTCTCGTGCGTGCCGTAGGAAGCGCCTTTGCCGTCGACGTTGTTCTTATAGAGCTGCAATTTCGCCGCTCCGGGAACGCTGGCGACGTGCCGGGCCGCGGCCTCCATGACACGCTCGCCCGCTTTGTCCCAGATCACCGCGTCCAGCGGGTCGGTGCACTCAGGCGCAGCGTATTCGGGGTGAGCGTGGTCGACGTAGAGCCGCGCGCCGTTGGTCAGGATCATGTTGGCGGCGCCGACCTCGTCGGCGTCGACCACCGGTGGCGGGCCGGCCGACCGGCTCAGGTCGAATCCGCGGGCGTCCCGCAACGGCGATTCCACCTCGTAGTCCCAGCGGGTGCGTTTGGCGCGCTGAATGCCGGCGGCGGCGGCATAGGCCAAAACCGCCTGCGTCGAGGTCAGAATCGGGTTGGCCGTCGGGTCCGACGGCGACGAAATGCCGTACTCGACCTCCGTCCCGATAATCCGTTGCATGCCTTAAGCGTAGGCCGGTGACGATGCGGGCCGTTTGCGGCCCGTTGAGGAGGCGGCCCATCGGCCGCACGGCAGTCCGCCGAGTATCGGCGGGCGCCCCTGCTGAAAGCTGGTTTTGGCGCGCGGTTTGCCGTCAGTGCTGACCAGGAGGGCCCGGTGGCGGCGTACGCGGCGCCGTCGCGGCAGCCGCGTCCGATGTTGACGCCGCCGTGGTCGGCGATTAATTTCACCCCGGTGTCCAATCAAACGGCCGACCTGTCGCGGAAGCGCTACGGCGAAGTGCTTCTCGTGACCACCGGCGATGCGGGACCCCAGGCGACCGTCTACAACAGCTTTCCGCTCAACGATTGCCCCGCCGAGCTTTGGTCCGCACTCGACCCGCAAGCGATCGCCACCGAAAACGCCGCGGCCGCAGCGTTGCTCAACGGTCCCCGCTACTGGCTGATGAACGCCATCGAAAAAACGCCCCAAGGCCCGCGGGTGACGAAGACCTTCGGCGGGATCGAGATGATCCAGCAGGCCACCGTGCTGCTGTCCTCGATGAGCCCCGCCCCCTACAGCGTCAACGAAGTGAGCCGTCATACGGTTTTCGTCTTCAACGCCGGCGAACAGGTCTACGAACTCGTCGATCCCGACGGACAGCGCTGGGTCATGCAGAGCTGGAGCCAGGTCGCAGACCCCAACTTGTCGCGAGCCGACCTCCCCGGCCTGGCCAGCCGGCTCAACCTGCCGTCCGGATGGACCTACCGGCCGCGCGTGCTCACCGACACGCTGCGCGTAGACACCACAACCCGCCCCGCCCACGTCACCCAGGACGACTTGGCCAACAGCTACTCGCTGGAGTTCTGAGCCCTACAGGTACTGGCCCAGGTTCGATTCGGTGTCGATGGCCCGCGACGCGCTCGACGACTTGCCGGTGACCAGAGTACGGATGTAGACGATCCGCTCCCCCTTCTTGCCCGAGATCCGCGCCCAGTCATCGGGGTTGGTGGTGTTGGGCAGGTCCTCGTTCTCGGCGAACTCGTCGACGATCGAGTCGAGCAGGTGCTGAATGCGCAAGCCATGTTGGCCG
>Ga0182013_10005896_pt1 | contig 14086 bp, 13 predicted proteins | sample 612S2MmetaG_FD_120487 | JGI IMG/M metagenome (GOLD analysis project Ga0182013, IMG submission 120487) | Permafrost microbial communities from Stordalen Mire, Sweden - 612S2M metaG | ecosystem: Environmental > Terrestrial > Soil > Wetlands > Permafrost | place: Sweden: Stordalen | collected... | reverse complement strand
CTCGCCACCTACCTCCAGGGCTACGGCGACCTCCTGGTGGCCACCAACGGCTGGGACCCCGCCGTACTGGCGCGGTTCCGGGCCGACCCCGTCGTCGCCGGCTTCCTCGGGGGCATCGACTCCCACGCCACCACCGCGCAGCTCGAGCACCTGGCCACCCTGCTGCCCGACGAGTGGCTGGCGGCCAGTGCCACCGGCACGGCGGCCGAGTGTGCGACGACGGTCCGGGGCCAGCTGGCCCTCGGCTGCGACGGGGTCGTCCTCCACGGGGCCACGCCCACCGAGCTCGCGCCGGTGGTCGACGCCTACCGCGCCGGCTGATCCACTCGAGCTGGCCCGACCGTCAGCGGCTGCGGCCGTGCACGAACCCCATCACCTTGGCCACCACCTCGGTGGCCCGGTCCGGGCGGTTGAAGCTGGTGAGGTCGACCGGCAGCGCGAACCGCTTGGCCGTCACCGCCTTCGGTCGGGTGAACTCGCGCAGCCCGTCGGCGCCGTGGATCCGGCCGAAGCCCGACTCGCCCACCCCGCCGAAGGGCAGGCCGGGCACCATGGCGAACGACATGATCGAGTTGACCGAGGTCATGCCGGACCGCATGCGCCGGGCCAGCTCGATGCCCCGCCGACGCGAGCCGGTGAAGACGGCGCCGCCGAGTCCGTACTCCGAGGCGTTGGTCAACGCCAGGCCCTCGTCCATGTCGCGCACCCGCGTGACCGTCAGCGTCGGGCCGAACGTCTCCTGGCGGACCGCGTCGGCGTCCTCGGGCACGTCGACCAGGATGGTCGGCCCGACCCCGGACACGTCGATCGAGGACTCGCCCCCCACCACGGCCCGGCCGCCGCGGCGCAGGGCGTCGGCCACGTGGCGGCGGATGGTGTCCACCTGGGACGGCATGGTCGGCGGTCCCCACGACGCGCCCTCGTCCGAGCCGGGCGCCAGGTCCTGGGCCTTGGCCGTGAGGATGTCGACGAACCGGTCGTAGGCACTCTCGGCCACGTACACCCGCTCGGTGCCGATGCACGTCTGGCCGCCGTTCGACATGCCGCACCACAGCGCGGCGTCGGCCGCCGCCTCGAGGTCGGCGTCGGCGTCCACCAGCAGCGCATCCTTGCCACCGCACTCCATCAGGACGGGCACGAGGCCCTCGGCGCAGGCCGCCATGACCTTGCGACCCGTGGCCGCCGACCCGGTGAAGGCGATCTTGTCCACGCCCGAACGGCACAGCGCGGCGCCCGTGTCGCCGAGGCCGGTCACCAGGCCGAGCACGTCGCGTCCGTCGGGCACGGCGGTGGCCCAGGCGTCGACCATCCAGCGGCCGATGGCCGGTGTGTACTCGCTCGGCTTGAACACGACGGCGTTGCCGGCGGCCAGTGCGTAGGCGATAGAGCCCATCGGGGTGAAGACCGGGTAGTTCCACGGCCCGATGACACCGATGACACCGAGCGGCTGGTACTCGACGGTGGCCGAGTTGTTGGCGGCCGTCAGCCCCGGAAAGACGCGGTGCGGGCCCAGCACCCGGCGGGCGTGTGACGAGGCCCAGGTCAGATGGTCGAGCACCAGGGTGATCTCGAGCACGGCGTCGGCGTGGGGCTTGCCGTTCTCGCGGTGCATGAGGTCGGCCAGCTCGTCGATGCGGCGGGCGATCTCGCCCTTGTAGCGCCGGAGGTGGACCGCCCGGCCGGCGAAGTCGAGGGAGCGCCACCAGACGGCCGCCGTCCGGGCGCGCCCCACCGCGGCCGCCACCGACCCGGCATCGTCCACGGGGAAGCTGGCGACGACGGCGCCGGTGCCCGGGTCGAGGGAGTCGAAGGTGGGGGTCCCGTCACCGGGGACGGGGTGGAGCTGCTCGATGGTGGCCATGGGGTCAGGCTACCGACGCGCCCGGTCCGACGCCCCGCGGCCCGGTCGTGCCGGGCCACCGTCGACCCCCTAGCCGGACGGGCAACCACTCGGGGTCGGAGGCGATCCGAACACGGGCGGCGACAGGCCGGTGCAGTTCCGGGTGGTCACCGGGCCTCCGGCGGCGCGGCGGTCCGTCGTGACCTGGAGCCGGTCCGGACCGAACACCCGGTAGGTGACCAGGATGCCGGCCGGGATCGCGTAGCCGTCGCCCGTGGTCCGTCCACTGTCCACCCCGCTCGCACGGATCACGACGAACCGGGCGGGTCGGCCCGCGCTGAGTGCCCCGGTCAGACAGGAGTAGGTCGTCGGCCCCGCCACGGTCGTCGTGGGCCAGCCACTCATCTCGTCGGAGATCCCGCAGTCGGTGCCGCCCGCGGGCACCGGGGGGTAGGTCCGCGCCGTGGCCGATCGCACCGGACCGGACGGTGTCGTGGCCGCTCCGCAGGCGGCGAGCAGCAGTGCGCTGATGACCACGAGGGCGCCCGATCGCCGCACGGACGGCCAGCGTCTCACGGAGGACCGGGCTGTCCCGGGGGGAGGTGACACGACCCCACGTCGCCGGCGACCTCAGGCGCCCTCGTAGTCGAAGCCGAGATCGGGGGCGGTCAGCAGGGCCCGGAACCCGAGGCCCTCGGCCGCGGCCATGCCCGCACAGGTGCCGCCCCGGTCGACCACGGCCACCAGCAGCACGGGCTCGGCGCCGAACTCGCGCACGGCGCGGGCGGCCTCGAGCAGCGACGTGCCCCGGGTCACGGTGTCCTCGGTGATCACGACCCGGTCACCGGGGTCGAGGGCCCCGGCGATCCGGCCCCCCGCACCGTGGTCCTTGGCCTCCTTGCGGACGCTGAACGCCTTCAGGCCCCGCCCGCGGGTGGCGGCCACGCCGGCCGTGACGAAGGCCACCGGGTCGGCGCCCATGGTGAGGCCACCGATGGCGTCCACGTCGTCGGGGAGGACCGACAGGACACCGTCGGCCACCAGCACCATGGCCTCCGGTCGGCACACCGTCTGCTTGGAGTCGATGAACCAGGAGCTCTTCCGGCCGGACTTGAGGGTGAAGTCGCCGCGCTTCACGGAGTGCTCGAGCAGGTGGGCGCGCAGGGCCTCGAAGGGCGTGTCGGGCAGGGACGTCGTCATCGTCGGGCTCCTCCGTCGGACCAGGCCGTCATCCGCCGGGCCACAGCGGCGGCCCGGTCAACTCCACGCCGCGCTCGCCCTCCTCCACCCAGCCGACCACCACGGGGTCGACCCCCGCACCGGACAGGGCGGTCACGGCGACGTCCACGGTGTCGGCCGACACGGCCACCACCATGCCCAGCCCGAGGTTGAACACGCGGGCCATCTCCTCGTCGTCGACCATGCCGAGCCGCCGGATCTCGGTGAAGATCGGCGGGATGTCCCAGCTGCCCCGGACCAGGACGGCCCGGCATCCCCCGGGCAGCGCTCGGGGGATGTTGCCCTCGAAGCCCCCGCCGGTGACGTGGGCCACGGCGTGCACGGCGGCGGTGGCCACGGCGGCGCGGACGGCCGGCGTGTAGATCACCGACGGCCGCAGCAGCTCATCGGCGACCGTGGTGTCGGCACCGGGCCACGCCGGGTCGCCGTAGGCGCGGCCGGCTCGCTCGAGCAGGACGTGCCGCGCCAGCGTGTACCCGTTGGAGCGCAGTCCGGGGGACGGGAGGCCGAGCAGCACGTCGCCGGGCACGACCCGCTGCGGTCCCAGCACCTCGTCGCGCTCCACCACACCGACGGCAAAGCCCACGAGGTCGAACTCGTCGGGCGCCATGATCCCGGCGTGCTCCGCCATCTCCCCGCCGAGGAGCGTGGCACCGACCTGTCGGCACCCTTCGGCCACCCCGGACACCAGGTCGGACATGCGGGCCGGGTCGACACTGCCGGTCGAGATGTAGTCGAGGAAGAACAGCGGCTCGGCCCCCTGGCAGACCAGGTCGTCGACGCACATCGCCACCAGGTCGATGCCGACCGTGTCGAAGCGGCCGACGGCCTGGGCCACGGCCGCCTTGGTGCCCACCCCGTCGGTGCCGGACACCAGGACGGGCTGGCGGTAGCGGGACGTGTCGAGGGCGAAGAGGCCACCGAAGTCACCCAGCCCGCCGAGCACCTCGGGACGGCGCGTGGAGGCCACCATCGGCTTGATCAGGTCGACGGCCCGCTCGCCGGCGCCGATGTCGACCCCGGCCGCCGCGTAGGTGGCGGGGACGTCGGAGGACGGTGCGGTCACGCCGTGGCGGAGCCGGCGGCAGCCGTCACGGCGGGCCGCGCGGCGATCTCCACCTTGACGCCCACCGGAACCGGGTAGGTGCCGGTCAGGCAGGCGTCGCAGAAGCCGGCGCCGGGCGCGTCGATGGCCTCGACCAGGTGCTCCAGGCTCAGGTACTCGAGCGAGTCCACGTCGAGGAACTCGGTGATCTCCTCGGGCGTCTTGACCGCCGCCAGGAGCTCGGTCCGGTCGGGGGTGTCGATCCCGTAGAAGCAGGGCCACTTGAAGGGCGGCGACGAGATGCGCAGGTGGACCTCGACGGCGCCGGCCTCGCGCAGCATCTTGACCATGGCCCGCGTGGTGGTGCCCCGGACGATCGAGTCGTCGACCACGACGACCCGCTTGCCGGCGATGTTCTCGCGCAGCGGGTTGAGCTTCCGACGCACCCCGTTGGCCCGCTCGGCCTGGGTCGGGGCGATGAAGGTGCGGCCGATGTAGCGGTTCTTCACCAGGCCCTGGCCGTAGGGGATGCCCGAGCCGAAGGCGTAGCCCTCGGCCGCCGGCACCCCGGAATCGGGTACGCCCATCACCAGGTCCGCCGGGACCGGGCGCTGGGTGGCCAGCAGCTGCCCCATGCGGCGGCGGGCACCGTGGACCTCGTTGCCGTACAGGGTGGTGTCGGGGCGGGCGAAGTAGACGAACTCGAAGATGCAGAGCCGGGGGTCGAGCCGCTCGTCCGGGAAGGGGAACACCGAGCGCATCTCCTTGCCGTCGATGATCACCATCTCACCCGGGTTGAGCTCGCGGATGAACGTGGCCCCGATGACGTCGAGGGCCGGCGACTCCGAGGCCAGCACCCAGCCCTGCTCGAAGTCGTCGGTGGCGTCGAGCCGCCCGAGGCAGAGGGGACGGAAGCCGTTGGGGTCGCGTACCCCGATGATCCGGTCGGCGTCCATCAGTACGAACGAGAAGGCACCCTCGACCTTCGGGAGCACCTCGATCAGGGCGTGCTCGAGGTCGTCGGCGTGCTCGGCGCGGGTGCGCTCGGTGCCGTCGGGAGGGAACGCCTGGGCGAGGAGCTCGGCCACCAGGTCGCTGTCGGAGGACACCATGCCGGGCAGCATGCTGGCCTGCTCGGCCAGCGCGTCGGTGTTGGTCAGGTTGCCGTTGTGGGCCAAGCCGAAGCCGGCCCGCCCGACGCCGCGGAACACGGGCTGCGCGTTGATCCAGTCACTCGAGCCGGCGGTGGAGTAGCGGGTGTGCCCGATGGCCAGGTGGCCCCGCAGGCCCGACAGCTTGCGCTCGTCGAAGACCGTCGTCACGAGGCCCATGTCCTTCATGACCGTGATGAGGTCGCCGTCGCTGACCGCCATGCCGGCCGACTCCTGGCCACGGTGCTGCAGGGCGTAGAGCCCGTCGAAGGTCAGGTGTGCGACAGAACGCCCCGGGGCATAGACCCCGAAGACTCCACACGCTTCCTTGGCCTCCATCATCGGTTCGTCACCGCACACACCGGGGGTCGTCGGACGGGCTGGTCGAACTCGTGCACCGAGGCTCGGCCACCACGCGTTCCACTCTAGTGCCACCCGCCCCGGGTCCGCCCACCCGGCGGCCCCGCCGTGCGGCCCACCGGGGCCGTCGGGCGGGGCCCGGGTCCCGTCGCCCACCGACGGTAGCGTCGGCCGGGTGATCGACCTCCACACCCACTCGACCGTGTCGGACGGCAGTGAGGCGCCCGAGACCATCGTGGAGCTCGCCCATGCCGTCGGGTGCCGCGCCGTGGCCCTGACCGATCACGACTCGCTCGCCGGCCTGGCCCGGGCCCGGGCCCGGGCGGACGAGCTCGGGATCCGCCTGGTGCCCGGGTGCGAGGTGTCGTGCGTGCCCATCGCCACGGGTGGCGTGCACGTCCTCGTCTACTTCGTCGACGACCCGGCGAGCCCGCTCGGCCGGGAGCTGGACCACCTCCGCGACGACCGGCGCAACCGCAACCTCGCCCTGGTCGGGCGGCTCCAGGAGCTCGGCATCCCCGTCACCTTCGCCATGGCCGCCGCCCACGCCGGCACCGAGGCGGGAGTGGGCCGTCCGCACTTCGCCCAGGCCATGGTGGACGTCGGTGCCGTGGACTCGGTCGACGAGGCCTTCGGGCGCTACCTGTCCAACGGCGGCGCGGCCTACGTCCCGAAGGGCCGGCTGCACGTGGCCGACGTCTGCCGGCTCGCCCGCGACTCGGGTGGCGTGGCCGTCCTGGCCCATCCGACGACCGTCGGCCTCGAGGGGGACGCCCTGGCCGGTGCCGTGCGGGGGATGGCCGATGCCGGGCTGGGCGGCCTCGAAGCCGTCTACGGCCGCTACTCGCCCCAGACCCGCACCGCGCTCCAGAACCTGGCCGTACGGTTCGGCCTGGTGCCGACCGGCGGCTCCGACTTCCACGGGGCCACCAAGCCGGACCTGTTCGTGGGCACCGGCACGGGCGACCTCAAGGTACCCGACCGCGTGCTCGACCAGCTCGAGGCGGTCCGACCCGGTACCTGAGCCGCGCGTCCGGACGTCAGCCCGCTTCCGGTCGGGGGGGTCGGTCAGTTGGTGACGGGGGCCAGGTCGTCGAGGAGGTCGGGAAGACGGCCCCGCCAGGTGTCGGTGGCCCCGGCCAGGTCGAGGTCGACCAGGTCGTCGATGACGATGCGGTCGCCGCCCGCCGTGCCCAGCACCCGGAAGGCGACGCCGGCGTCGGCCGCCCGCGACAGCAGGGCGTGCGGGTCGGTGGTGCACACGATCACCCGCGACGGCGTCTCGGTGAACAGCTCGTGGTGGTCGGCCACCCCGGACACCCGGACCCCGACACCCGACCGGACGGCCAGCTCGGCCAGCGCGACGCCGAGTCCGCCACCGGACACGTCGTGGATGCCCGCCACCAGGCCCTCCCCACCGGCCACGCCCTCGGCCACCAGGCCGGCCACGAACCCGACCAGGCGACGGTGCCCGGCCAGGTCGAGCGGGGGCAGGGTGCCGTTGCGGTGGCCGCGCAGCTGCACGGCCCAACGCGACCCGGCCAGCGACGGCGGGCGGCGGCGGGAGTCGGAGCGGCCGACGCTGGCGTCCAGCATCACCAGGGCACCCCCGTCGACCAGCGTGACCCCGGGCGGCCGGGCGGCCAGCCGGTCGATGAGCCCGAGCGCGCCGATGACGGGGGTCGGGTCGATGTCGTGGCCGAAGCTCTCGTTGTAGAGGCTGACGTTGCCGCCGATCACCGGCAGACCGAGGGCGAGGCAGGCCTCCGTCATCCCGTCGATGGCCTCCGACAGCTGCCACATGACCTCAGGGTGCTCGGGGTTGCCGAAGTTGCAGCAGTTGACGACGGCCTTGGGGGTGGCCCCCGAGCAGGCGAGGTTGAGTGCCGCCTCGGCCACGGTGGCGGCGGTGCCGCCCCGGGGGTCGAGGGAGCACCACGTCGGGTTGGAGTCGGTCGTCAGGGCCAGGCCCCGTTCGGAGGGCGGCAGGCCCGGTGCGGCCAGGCGGAGCACGGCGCTGTCCCCACCGGGGCCCTCCACGGTGTTGAGGAACAGCTGGTGGTCGTACTGCCGGTAGACCCACGTCGGGTCGGCCAGCAGTGCCAGGACGTCGTGGCCGCAGTCGGCCGGTGCGGGCAGGGCGCCGGGGTCGTCGGCCAGGCGGGCGTCCTGGTCGGCCGGCCGGGCCAGCGGACGGCGGTACAACGGGGCGTCCTCGCTGAGCGCCACGGCGGGCACGTCGCCGAGCACGGGACCGTCGAAGCCGTCGAGGATGCGCAGCCGGCCGGGGGCGCCGGCGGGGGCCTCGGTGACCCGGCCCACCACCGCGGCGCGGACCTCCCACTTGGTGCACACCGCCTGCACCCGCCCGAGGTCCCGGGGGGTGACGATGGCGAGCATGCGCTCCTGGCTCTCGGAGGTCATCACCTCGTAGTCGACCATGCCGGGCTCGCGTCGGGGCACGGCCGACACGTCGACGTCCATGCCCACGCCGCCCCGGGCCGCCGTCTCACTGGTGGCGCACACCAGGCCGGCACCGCCCAGGTCCTGGATCCCGACCACGAGCTTGGCGTCGAGGAGCTCGAGGCAGGCCTCGATCAGGCGCTTCTCCTCGTAGGGGTCGCCGACCTGCACGCTCGGGCGCTTGGCCGCCTCCTCGGCCTCGTCGCCCCCACCGAACCCGGCCGACGCCAGCACGCTGACCCCGCCGATCCCGTCGCGGCCGGTGGACGAGCCCAGCAGGACGGCCAGGTTGCCGGGGCCTGACGCCTGACCGAGCACCAGGCGCTCGGTCGGGAGCACACCCATGCACAGCACGTTCACCAGTGGGTTCTGGCTGTAGCAGGGGTCGAACGTCAGCTCGCCCCCGATGGTCGGCACGCCCACCGAGTTGCCGTAGCCGGAGATGCCGGCGACGACGCCCTCGATCAGCCACTGCTGCCGGGGCTCGGTCGGGTCACCGAAGAAGAGGGGGTCCATGACGGCGATCGGCCGGGCGCCCATCGTGAAGATGTCGCGCAGGATGCCACCCACCCCGGTGGCCGCCCCCTGGTAGGGCTCGATGGCCGAGGGGTGGTTGTGCGACTCGATGCGGATGGCCACGGCGATGCCGTCGCCCGCGTCGATGACCCCGGCGTTCTCGCCCGGGCCCACCAGCACGTGCGGGCCCTCGGTGGGCAGCCGCTTGAGGTGGACGCGCGACGACTTGTACGAGCAGTGCTCGCTCCACATGACGGCGAACAGCGCCAGCTCGAGATGGTTGGGCTCCCGCCCGAGGATCGACTCCACCTCGTCGCGTTCGGCATCGGTCAGGCCGAGTGCCCGGTGCAGCGGAACCCCGGTCTCGTCCATCGGGTCGGTCTGTCCGTTTCCACTGGCGTCCATACGGCGAGGTTACCCGCCCACCACGATGCCTCCGGTGCCCGGTCCGGGCCCGCACGACACCGCTCCGGACGATGTCGTGACGCCCGCTGCCGAGGCACGGGCCCCGACGCATATACCGGAATCCACCCGCCATCACCCGATCCTCCGGGCCCACCACCCCCGGCGCATTGGCGCGTCGACGGGCGGCCCCGGCGCTGCACGCAACAGGCGTTGCCACCTATGGTTGCATGGCTGACCTCCGGACGGAGGAGCGATGTTGAACCAATCCGCGCCCCGGTATCCGCGAAGTGGCGCTACCATGCTCGATAGCATTACCGATGTTGTAACGTTGTGAATTGTTCTAAATACCCGACTCAGGAACCGTGAGAACATGTCAGCTGCGACCCCCACAAAAGCCCGCAAGAAGACCCCCATGTCCGCCGAACACAAGGCGGCGTTGGCCAAGGGTCGCGAGGAAGGCCGCATCGTGCGGCAGTACCTCGAGGCACTCGAGTCGACGAAGCCGCGACGCGGCCGCAAGCGCACACCGGACTCCATCCGCAAGCGGCTGGCCACCATCGAGGCGGCCCTGCCCGAGTCGGATCCGCTGAACCGCCTGCACCTGGTGGAGGAGAAGCAGCGCCTCGAGGCCGAACTCGCCCACAGCGGCGACGTGGTGGACCTGGCCGCGCTCGAGAAGAGCTTCATCAAGGTGGCCCGCCAGTACGGTGAGCGCAAGGGCATCTCGTACTCGGCCTGGCGCACCGTCGGTGTGAGCGCCTCGGTGCTGCAGCAGGCGAAGATCCCCCGCACGCGGGGCTGAGGCCGGGGGCGCGTCGGCCCGGTGGAGAACAGCTTCTCCGGGTGGAAGCTCCGCAACGGCGCCGCCGCCGTCCGCGCGGACCGGTACGCGCACGCACCCCCGCTCGGGATCGCCCGCAACCCCTGTCCGACCTGCGGTGTGCGCCGCGACATGACCTGTCACCGGCTGTCCGACGGCCCGTTCGGGACGCACAAGGGACTCCACCTCCTGTGCCCCGTCTGCGGCGGCGGCTTCACCGTGGACCGGGCGGACGAGGACACGGTGATGCGGCAGCTGGTGCCGGCCGGACCGGCCCCGGCCTGACCCACCTCGTCCACCGGTGACGGTGGCGCCGTCCGCGACTCAGCCGACCGGGGTGGGTGCGGCGGCCGTACGCAGCAGCGCCTCCAGCAGCACGACCCCGTCCTCCGACCCGAGGAGGGGGTCCGAGGCCCGCTCCGGGTGCGGCATGAGCCCCACCACGTTGCGTCCGGCATTGCACACCCCGGCGATGTCGTCGACCGACCCGTTCGGGTTGTCGACGTAGCGGAGGACGATCCGGTCCTCGGCCCGCAGCTCGGCCAGGGTCGCCGCGTCGCAGGTGTAGTTGCCCTCGAAGTGGTTGATGGGGATGGCCAGCTCGGTCCCGACCGGCACCCCGGTGGTCAGCGCGGTGTCGTCGCGCTCGACCCGCACGACGGTGGTGGCGCACACGAAGCGGAGGCCGCGGTTCTTCTGCAGGGCGCCCGGCAGCAGGCCGGCCTCGGTCAGCACCTGGAAGCCGTTGCAGATCCCGACGACGGGCCCGCCGTCGGCGGCGAACGCCGCCACCGCGTCCATGACCGGGGAGAAGCGGGCGATGGCGCCGGGCCGCAGGTAGTCGCCGTGGGCGAAGCCGCCCGGCAGGACGAGCGCGTCGTAGCCGGACACCGACGCGGTGCCGTGCCACACCAGCTCGGCCGTGCCGCCGAGCCGTTCGACGGCGTGGAGGGCGTCGTACTCGCAGTTGGTTCCCGGGAAGAGGACGACCCCGACCCTGGGGGCCATCAGGCGGTCGCCCCGGCGGGTCGCACCGTCACCTGGGACTCCTCGATGACCGGGTTGGCCAGCAGGCGGTCCGCCACCACGGTGGCCTGGGCCACCGCATCGGACTCGGTGGCCGCCGTCAGGTCGAACCGGAACGACTTGCCGGCGCGGACCGAGGTCACCCCGTCGAGTCCGAGGGCGGGCAGGGCCCGCTCGATCGTCGCCCCCTGGGGATCGGCGATGCCGTCACGCAGCAGGACCTCGACCTGCACCGAGAACTGACGGGTGTCGGCCATGTCAGGCACCGTACCAGTCGCCCAGTGACCGGCCGCAGACCCGCTCGTAGGCCGCCACGTACCGCGACGAGGTGGCGTCCACGATCGCCGGCGGCAGCGCGGGCGGTGGCGCCTGCTTGTCCCACGGCTGGGCCTCGAGCCAGTCCCGCAGGGGCTGCTTGTCGAACGAGGGCGGGTTGGTGCCCGGCGCGCAGTCGTCGGCCGGCCAGAAGCGCGACGAGTCCGGCGTCAGCACCTCGTCGCACAGGGACAGCTCGCCGTCGATGTAGCCGAGCTCGAACTTGGTGTCGCAGATGACGATGCCGTGCTCCTCGGCGCGGGCGGCGGCACGCGTGTAGGCCTCCAGGCACAGGGCGGCGGCGGCCTCGGCGGCCTCGCGGCCGACGATGTCGATGGCCTCGGCCATGCCGATGTTGAGGTCGTGCCCCTCGGTGGCCTTGGTCGAGGGGGTGAAGATGGGCTCGGGCAGCGCCTGGGCGTGGAGCAGGCCGGCCGGCATGGACATGCCGTGGACCGTCCCCTCGCGCTGGTACTCCTTGTACGCGGAGCCGGCGAGGTAGCCGCGCACGATGCACTCGATGTCGAGCATGTCGGCCCGGTGGACCAGCATCGACCGTCCGGCCAGGTGGTCGAGGCCGCCGGGCAGGGCCGCCGCCCCGTCGGGGAAGTCGGCGGTGTCCGCGCTGATCAGGTGGTTGGGCGCCAGGTCGGCGAGCTCCTCGAGCCACGCCGCCGTCATGGCCGTGAGTACCCGGCCCTTGTCCGGGATCGGCTCCTCCATGATCACGTCGAACGCCGAGATCCGGTCGGACGCCACCATGAGCAGCCGGTCGTCGCCGGCGTCGTACAGCTCGCGGACCTTGCCGGACGAGATGAGGGACAGGGGGGACACGGTCATGGGGCGAGCTCCTCCAGGGCATCGGTGAAACGGTGGACGTGACGCAGCGTACGCGACAGGTCGAAGGCATCGTCCAGGTCCCCGGGGGCCAGCGTCACCTCGGGGTCGGCGTCGAGGACGGCGCGGAAGCTGCGGCCCTCCTCCCAGGCCGCCCGGGCGTCGCGCTGGACGATGCGGTAGGCGGCGTCGCGGCTGAGGCCGCCGCTGACCAGCGCCAGCAGCACGGACTGGCTGAACACGAGGCCGTGGCTGCCCTCGGTCAGCGTGGCCAGCGCCCGCTCGGGATGGAGGACCAGGCCCTGGACCAGGCCGGTCGTCTTCTGCAGCATGTAGAGGGTGAGCATGCTGGCGTCGGGCAGCACGACCCGCTCGACCGAGCTGTGGGAGATGTCCCGCTCGTGCCAGAGGGCGACGTCCTCGAGCCCGGCCGACAGGTAGCCGCGCAGGACCCGGGCCAGCCCGCACAGGCGCTCGGACAGGATCGGATTGCGCTTGTGCGGCATGGCCGAACTGCCCTTCTGGCCCGGCTTGAACGGCTCCTCCACCTCGCCCAGTTCGCTGCGGGCCATGTGGCGGATCTCGGTGGCGATCTGCTCGATGGTGGCACCCACCGAGGCGCAGGCCCACAGGAACTCGGCGTGCCGGTCGCGGGCCACCACCTGGGTGGCCGGCACCGGCACGAGGCCGAGGGCGTGGCACACGTGGGCTTCGACCCGGGGGTCGATGTTGGAGAACGTGCCGACGGCGCCCGACAGCTTGCCCACGGCCACCCGTTGGCGGGCGGCCCGGAGGCGTTGCACGTCGCGGTCGGCCTGCAGGGCCCACAGGGCGAACTTGGCGCCGAAGGTGGTCGGCTCGGCGTGCATGCCGTGGGTCCGGCCCGTCACCGGCACGTCGATCGACTCCAGCGCCCGCGTCTTGCAGGCCCGGACCAGCTCGGTGGCGGCCTCGATGAGCAGGTCGGCGGCCCGGGTCAGCGTGGCGCACAGGGCGGTGTCGACCACGTCGGAGGACGTCAGCCCGTAGTGGATCCACGAGCCCTGGGGCTGGCCGATGGCGTCTTGGACGACGTCGACGAAGGCGGCCACGTCGTGGTCGGTGACCCGCTCGCGCTCGGCCACCGCCTCGACGAAGGCGGCGTCGACCTCGGGGGCGTGGGCCCGGCAGAACCCGGCGGCGTCGGCCGGCACGTCGCCGACCTCCACCCAGCCGTCGGTGGCCAGCAACTCGACCCGGAGCCACATGGCGAACCGGGCCTCGTCGGAGAAGAGCGCGGCCATCTCCTTCGGGGCGTAACGGGGGATCATCGTACGGCACCTGCCTTCCGGTCGGTACGGGATGCCGACTCGCCGGCGGCCTCCCGGGCGATGTCGGTGCGGTACTGCATGCCGGGCCAGCCGATGGTGCCCACCCCGGCGTACGCCCGGGCCCGGGCCTCCGCCAGGGTGTCGCCGAGGGCCGTCACCCCGAGCACGCGGCCGCCGGCCGTCACGACGTCACCGGTGCCGGGGTCGACCGCGGTGCCCGCGTGGAACACGGTGACACCGGGCTGGACCCCGGCGGCGTCGAGACCGGTGACCGGGTCACCGGTCCGGGGGGACTCGGGATACCCCTCGGAGGCGAGAACCACGCAGACCGCCGGGTCGGGGGCGAAGCGCGGTGTGGTCACCAGTGCCCCGGCGGCCACCTCGGCCAGCAGCGCCGCGAGGTCGCCCTGGAGACGGGGGACGACGACCTGGGTCTCGGGGTCGCCGAACCGGACGTTGAACTCGAGGACCTTCGGGCCCGACGGCGTGAGCATCAGCCCGGCGTAGAGGACGCCGCGGTAGTCGATGCCGCGGGCGCGCAGGGCCCCGACCAGCGGGGCGACGGCCTCGGCCACCAGCTCGTCGACGAGGGCGTCGTCGACCGACGGGACCGGCGAGTACGCGCCCATCCCCCCCGTGTTCGGTCCGGCGCCGTCGTCGTCCCGACGCTTGAAGTCCTGGGCCGGGGCCAGGGGGGCCAGCCGCTGGCCGTCGCACAGCACCAGGAGGGAACACTCGGGGCCGGTGAGCCCTTCTTCG
>Ga0182013_10005894_pt1 | contig 14087 bp, 7 predicted proteins | sample 612S2MmetaG_FD_120487 | JGI IMG/M metagenome (GOLD analysis project Ga0182013, IMG submission 120487) | Permafrost microbial communities from Stordalen Mire, Sweden - 612S2M metaG | ecosystem: Environmental > Terrestrial > Soil > Wetlands > Permafrost | place: Sweden: Stordalen | collected... | reverse complement strand
TTGCTGCTCTGGTACGGGAACGGTCAGCAACCATGTCACAGCAGCCGTATCTCCGCACCGGCTACTAAGTACGTCGCAAAATCGCGTACCCGGCTGCGCCGCCCGCTGTGCAGAAAATCAGCTCCTTCCACCACGGCCTGCTAGGGCTGTATCTGAAGCGCCCAGCCAAGGATCATGCGACTGCAACTGTTCCGCCGTGGGCGCTTCGGATACAGCGACTTGAAGGAAGCCGCCCCGGGGGAAGGCTATGTACTTTGAATGGGGGGAGCGGGTGCGGAGGTTTAAGCAGCCCGCTGTGATGGGTATGATCTGCCGCTTTGAGGTCGTGTTGGAGCGGCGAAGCGTCGCACAGAGGCGTTCGGCATAGGCTGAAAGAATAGGTGACAAAGCACTCCGGGCGCGAGGAGACCAGAGATCTCCTCGCGTGCCGGGGCACGAGTAGATACCGAGGATGCGGATAGAGGTTCATGCTGCGCACTGCTCGGGTTGAGGTGGAGAGCGAAGCAGGAGTTGAGCCGCGGTGAGCCGTTCATTCAGTCTCAACAGCCGAACTTGGTAAATGGAAAGCTTGATGAGCTTCCAACTGGGGAGGAGCTACAACCGGACTACATCCTCCCGGTGCTACACGTACTCCGCTTTTCGGGCGCAGGAAAAACGACCCGGACCTCGTGCATCTCGCCCTGGAATTGTCTGAGCAGCTTCGTGCCAGCCTTAGGCTGTGGCGCGAGCGATGGTGGAGTCTTCCGGCTCTGCTCCAGCTCTCCAGCTAGCTTCTGCAGGTGTCTGCGCGTAGAGGGTTTCAGACCTCCCACTGCTGTCCGGTTAAGAGTCGAAGAGAATCAGTTGGTTGGGGTTTTCGGTGAAATTGGAATCCAGGTCAACGCTCTGAAGGGCGCATAAAATGGGCATTTTCTCGAAGAGCGTGAGGCTGAGAATCTGTAGAATCTGGTACAGGCTGGCCTCCAGGCCCAAGCGCCTGCGCACGATCGCCACCAGCACGTACACCGATACTGCAATCCAGATTTGGGTCTTCACCGCGTTCTCGCTGGTGCCGTAGAAAGCCTTGATCTGCAGGTGCTGTTTCATCCATTTGAACAACTGAACGACATACTGCCCATCAACAGTGTCCTGCTGAAGTTACGATCTACTATCGCTTCCATCCATTGCGTGCACACAGCTTGCCGGTGGTCAGGCTGTACGAACTTCACGACGAAGCCTACTATGTCGTGCGACGCGCCGACGGCAGGGCGTTGGCGGTGCCGCGCTGGATGACGTGTTCCGAGGCGGCGTACGCGAAGATGGTTTCCGCTGCGCGCCTGCCAGTTGGCGTGCTGCTCGAGTTGCGCCGCGTCACCGTGACTTGCCTCTGCTCGGGTGTGCACGATGTGCCCGAGGAGGATCACGATGCCACAGCCGCGAGCAAGGCGCCAACGACAACTGTTCGAAGCAACTCCCGCCCGTTCCCGCCGCACGACTCCCCTTGGAGGTGCAAGAACAGCTACGCCAGGCGCTGGTGCAGTGGCTGCAGGCGCTGGTCAAGATGATCCACGCGGAGGGCGGCGATGAACAAGATCACCGCTGATCATCTGGCTCGGCGGGCCTGTGTGTACATCCGTCAGTCCACGCCTGGTCAAGTGCAGCACAACCTTGAAAGTCAACGCCGCCAATATGGTCTGGTCGATCGTGCGCGCGCGTTGGGCTGGCAAGACATCGAGGTAATCGATGACGATCTTGGAATCTCGGGAGGCGGAACACGCCGCCCCGGCTTTGAACGCCTGTTGCGCGCGCTGTGCGATGGGCAGGTCGGCGCCGTGTTCAGCATTGAGGCGTCGCGACTGGCGCGCAATGGCCGGGACTGGCACACGCTGCTGGAATTTTGCAGCGTCGTCGGGGCGCTACTGATCGACGCCGAGGCCTTGTATGATCCCAGACTCACGAACGATCGATTGTTATTGGGCATGAAGGGTACGATCAGCGAGATGGAAGTCGCGAGTTTCCGCGAGCGTGCGCACGCGGCGCTGCTACAGAAGGCGCAGCGAGGTGCCTTGGTTCGACGGGTCGCCATTGGGTACGTCAAGGGACCGGATGACCGCATGGAGAAAGATCCCGATGCCAGGGTCCGGTCACCATCGATCTGATCTTTCGCAAGTTTGCATAGTTGGGCAGCGTACGGCAGGTTTATTTCTGGCTTGATCAGCAGCAGATCCAATTACCAATCGCTCGCGGGGCAGAAGATGTGCGCGAGGTCGTCTGGCAGTCCGCTCGTTACCATGCGGTGCACAGCGTATTGAAGAACCCGATCTACGCCGGAGCGTACACGTATGGGCGCAGCAAGACGACGACGCGGATTGAGGCCGGGCAGAAGCGGGTTCGGCAGGTGCAGCGCCGTCGCGAGGACTGGGCAGTGTTGATCCATGGATCATCATGAGGGCTACATTGACTGGGACGTTTATCAGAGTAATCAGACGATGATTGCCCACAATGAAAATGCTAGAGGTGGTGCGGTGCGTGGATCGGTCAAACATGGCGAGGCCCTGCTTGCTGGGCTACTGCGCTGTGGTCATTGTGGCGCCAAGTTGCTGGCGCAATATCCCGGTCCACGCGTGATTCGGTATCAGTGCTCTGGGTACGCCCTCAATCGCGATCATGCGTGTTGCGTAATGTTCGGCGGGCTCCGTGCCGATCGTTTGGTTTCCGAACAACTGCTGCAATGCCTGACGCCATTCAGCATCGAAGCGGCCATTGAGGCAATCGAGACCCTGCAGGGCGCCAGCGACGAGCGGGTTCAGCAGAAGGCGTTGGCGTTAGAGCACGCGCGCTACGAAGTGACACGCGCACGGCGCTAATATGATGCTGTGGACCCAGCAAATCGGCTCGTTCAGAACTCGAACGCCGTTGGAACCAAGCGCTGACCATGGAGGCGCACCTCGAAGAAGAGCTGGCGACACTGCAACAAGGTCGCGAGCATCCACTCAGCGACGTGCAGAAACAGGAACTGCTGGCCCTTGCACGGGATCTCCCCAGACTCTGGGATGATCCGCACGGTTCACCGGAACACAAGAAACGGCTCCTTCGAATCGCGCTGAAAGAGATCATGGCTACGTCGGAGGGCGATTCCATACGCCTGGTGTTGCATTGGCAAGGCGGAGATCACACCCAGCTTGAGTTCCAAAAGTTTCGCACTGGTCAGCATCGGTATGTTACGGACAGTGATCTCATGGAGATCGTTCGCACGCTGGCGCGGATCGAATCAGATGCGCGGATCGCCGCAATCCTGAATCGGAATCAACGCCGCACAGCCCATGGACAGATCTGGACGGCGAAGCGTATCTGCTCGCTGCGCAGCCACCATGCGATTGCGGTCTACTGTGAGGGCGAAAGGCAGACCCGGGCGAAATGTCCGTCAGTGACACGGCCGTCGTTCTGGGCGTCACGCCGACCACTGTCTTGCGGCTGATTCGGTTGAAACAGTTGCCGGCGACGCAATCCTGCGTGGGCGCACCTTGGATTCTGCACAGAGCAGACGTCGAGGGATGCATGGCCGACCGGAACCATCCAGTATCCCCACCAACGGTCGATTCAGCGCAGTTGGCTCTTGAAATCCCATAGCATCCGAAGGAGTGCACCATGTCGAGCTTTCGAAGAACAGTTCCACCTGCCAGCGCTGCTTGTAAATTTGGGCGATGGTCAGTGCCGGAAGCGTGAAGTTGTTGGTCAGAAACTTCAGACGCTTGTTGGTTTCAGCATGGCAGTAGCTCACCTTCCGTAGTGCATCTGGGTACACCGACGCCGACTCGAAGGAAGACAGAATAACGGTCTGGTCCGAGCAGACGCCGTCACTTCCCTCCGCCATGTAGTTTCAACTGCCAGAGGAACTCTAGTTCTTTGCTCCTGAAACGCGACATTTGCGCCAAGCGATACCATGCGCGCGGGTACATCGAGTGGGTAAACACTTCGCTTGCGGTCTTCAGCAAAGGGACGGAGAGATCGTCTCTACTCACAAAGCGGGGACTTGGGAAACCTGACTCGAGATGAGATTCGCGCCCAAGTCGACGCAATTCACCAATATTTAATTGCTTGTTAGCACTGTCGTCAAACAACCGTCCTACTGTTCTATGTCGTAGTCAAGCCTGGGTACTCAGCCTGCAACGTCGACCCTAGCTCCACGCGGCACCAGCAAGCCGCCCCACCACCAGCGAAAGGAGAATCTCCCATGCACTCCAGAGTTCGCTTTTCCGGCCCGAGATTCGGGCTTTTGTTCCTAGTGACAGCAATGCTGCTCAACCCGATGACCGGCGTAGCGCAGAGTGCGTCATCCCGTCAACTGCCTACAGGCAAGACCATATCGTGGCCACCGCTGGGAACTCAGCTCAACGTGGGCAGTCTGCCCATGAACATAATTCTTTCGCCAAATGGCCAGTACGCACTGGTGAGCGACATGGGCTTCGACCAGTCGCTTACTGCGATTAACGCCAGCACTGGTGGTTTTGTTTCCAACATCGATTACCCGAACTGCAACTATTGCCCTTACCAGACCACAAACGGTCTTTATTACGGCCTCGCCTTCGGAAACAACGGCCTGCTGTACGCCGCGCAGGGCGGCAATAACACCATCGACGTGTTGAACCTCTCCCCTCGCGGCATTCTCGCCGATCTAGGCAATTTCCCGGCGACTCTGCCCACGGATTTTCCTTCCGGCTTGGCGACCGACACGCGAGGCTATCTTTACGTAGTCAACAACGATCCGAGCACGTTTTTTGTGCCTGGGAGCGTGGCGATCTACTCGCAGAGCACGCAGACTGAGGTGGGGCGCTACTCGTTCACCGGGAGCTGGTATGGGACGCCCAACTACCCGCTGGCCATCGCGGTAATGTCGAACGGTTCCAAAGCCTACGTTTCCAGCGAACGAGACGGCGCGGTGTACGACCTGAATACTTCCGATCCCACCAACCCTACTTTGACCGCAGCCATTCCGACAGGAGCCAATCCCGATAGCGTGCTGTTAAACCAGGCGCAATCACTGCTGTACGTAGCCAATGCAGGCAGCGATACCGTGTCTGTGGTTAACACGGCCACCGACCTCATCGTGAGCTCGATTTTGCTGCGCCCACCAGCGTTACAAAATGTTGCTGGCAGCTCGACGCCAACCGCACTGGCCTTGTCTCCAAATGGAAATACTCTGTACGTCACGTTAGGCGATCTGAATGCCATCGCGGTCCTGGCGGTCAACGGGACTAACTTGACTCTAAGTGCATACATCCCCGGAGGATGGTACCCGAGTTCCGTGGTTGCGCCGACAAACCAAACCATCTTAGCCACTTACGGCAAAGGAACCGTCACACGCTATCCCAACCCCGGCTACATACAGTGGGATTTCAACGAAAGCCCCTGGTACGACCAGCACTTGGTCCAAGGCCAGGTCGCGTTTATTTCCGGTCTAAACAACGGCGAGAAATTGCAGCAGTGGACGGCCTCAGTCCTCAAGGATAGCGAGACTGGCCAAGTGAACGATCACCGGCTGGATCGAATCGGGCTGCAAAGTGGCAACATTAAACACGTGTTCTACATAGCTAAAGAAAACCGGACCTACGACCAAGTGCTCGGCGACGTGCCCGGAGGTAATGGCGATTCTTCGCTCGCCTTGTTCGGCGCAAGCATAACTCCGAACCTGCACGCGCTGGCGCAGCGCTTTGTTCTGCTCGACAACGCCTACACCAACAGCGAAGTCAGCTTCGATGGTTGGGGATGGCTAACTCAAGCCATAGCCAATGAAGACCTTATCAAGGACGTCCCGTACGAATACAGTGGCCGCGGCCGGAACTACGACGTGGAAGGCCAGAACAATGGATACAACGTGGGAGGTTTCCCGGCTTACAATCCCGACGGGCAGCAGATTTCTCCAATATACTTCCCCAACGGCGCGCCCTCGATTCCGGACGTGACGCAAGGTCCGGGAGGACACATCTGGGACGCTGTGCGCTCCGCGGGAATCACCTACCGCAACTATGGCTTCTTCCTGTCAACCGGCATAAACGACAGCAACGGTAACGTGATCATGCCGGACAACTACCCGGACGTGTTGGGAAACCAACCGCCAGGCCATAACTTGCAGGGAGTGAGCGACTGGGACTATCGGCGTTTCGATAGTAATTACCCTGACAGTGACGCCTCGGCGATTTACACGCAGAGAGGCGCACAGAACTGCTCGTACCAAGAGACTGCGTACGGCAAGTACAACTCATCGAGCCGAGTCCACGAATGGCTCCGCGAGTTCCAGCGAATGCTGGCCGTAGACCCCTCCGGCAACTCCGTGCCGGCGTTTGAGACCATTCGGCTTCCGCATGACCATACCCAGGGACCGACCTCTGGTGATTTTGCTCCGATTGCCGAAGTTGCCGACAATGACTACGCTATTGGACAACTGGTGCAGGCAATCAGCAACAGCGTGATCTGGAACAGTTCCGCAATCTTCATTATCGAGGACGATGCGCAAGATGGTCCCGATCATGTGGATTGTCACCGTACCACCACCTACGTCATTAGCCCGTGGATCAGCCAAAGTTCCATCGATCACCGCTTCTACAACAACACCAGTGTGCTGAAAACGATGGAAATGCTTATGGCGGTTCCTCCGCTCACTTCGTATGACGCGACTGCCGCTCCAATCATGGATTGGAACACCCAACCCGCCAACAATGCACCTTACACCGCCGTGTTGCCGGCGCAGGACATCATATGCGCCCAGTCTCCCGACATGAACACGTTGCCTCTAAACGATCCCATGCGCAAGATGATGGTTCGGGCCGGCCAAATGGATTTCGAGCATCCCGACAGCGCTCCTTCAGGTGAGCTGAATGAGATGATCTGGAAGTCCGTGAAGGGAATGAACTCACAGATGCCGAAACCGGTTCATGCCACGACATCGTCCGACCAGGACGACGACTAGTCAGAGGTTAACCCAGCACAGAAAATCGAGAGGGGCAGGCTTTTAGCCTAGCCCTTCTTCCGCAAGGGGTATTAGGGCGCAGAGCTCAGAAAACGAAGTTTTCGGCTCCGCCCCTCCTTGGTGAGAGGCGGAGGCAATTCAACCTTCGATCCGAGCCAGTCTCGCGGTGAGTACAGAGCAAGTTGCTTTACGAGACTCTGTTTTTCTTCATAATCTCTTGGGAGGATAGTCATGTTCGGGGATGTTCTGCGGTCATGCGCTACCTTTTTCTTCCGTAATAAAATCTCAAAGCCGACAAGACGATTTCTCCTGACTGCAATTTTCAGCACAGCTCTCACCTTGCACGCCCAGAATGTCGTTCTGACCGGTTCGCTCAGCGGACGGGTCTCCGACCCGAGCGGAGCAGTAGTGCCGGGAGCCTCGGTGCTTCTGCGGAGCCTCGCGACAGGCGTGGAACAATCTGCCACCACAAATCATGCCGGAGTGTATCAATTTGCGGCGGTGATGCCGGGCGCCTATTCCGTCACGGCACGCCTCAAGGGCTTTCGCAACGTGGAGATTCTGACCGAGGTGCAGATCGGACGGAGCGCTTTGCAAGATATCAAACTGCAAGTGGGAGCCAGCGCGGACACAGTCAAAGTTATCGGGACGACATCCCTGCTGCGGCCCGGAGAGTCGTCCGAAAGTACCGTCATCGATCGTTCGCTGATACAGGATTTGCCGATGAACGGGCGGAAGTACACCAATCTTGCTGTCCTGACGCCTAACACCAGTTATGACGGCGACACCGGACTGGTCAGCATAGCCGGCCAGCAGGGAGGCGAGGATTCCGGCTACGCCAACGGGAACGGCTTCAACAGCTTTACTGTCGACGGAAACAATTCCACCAGTAACTACTTTGACGACATCGTAGGTCGCTACCGCATTCCGTATCTTTATGGCGAGAACTCGATCCAGGAGTTTCAGGTTTCCGTTGCCCCGTATTCCTCGGTGTATGGTGGCGGAGCCGGTTTCGTCAACGCAGTTACCCGCTCTGGCACCAATAACTTTCACGGCAACGCGTTCTATTACAACCGTCCCTCTGCTACAGGGGCCAATGACGCCATCGATAAAGCCAACGGCTTCCCCAAACCCTATGACGAGCTGCAGCAATTTGGTGGAGCGATCGGCGGCCCGATCGTCAAGAATCGCTTCTGGTTCTTTGCCGACTACGAGCAACAGTTGCGAAACGACCCCATTCAGGTCATCAATCCGGCGCTGCAAACAAACTCGTCGAACCTCTCACAATTCTTGACGGATAATTTCGGGCTCCTCGCGGGTACAGTGCTTCCGCCGCCGAACGGACCTTTGCCGGTCCCGGGTGCCAACGTCGCGCCGGACCCCACCAACCCGGTGTACCTGCAGCAAGTCTCTAATGTAATAAACGCGCTCAACTCGAATCTGGGGTCAGCGCCCAGAAAGCGAAATGACTCGGTAATTACATTGCGGTTTGACTACCAACCGAGCTCTCGCGACAGCCTCTTTCTAAGCGTCAACTACAATAACTTCAACTCTCCGGGCGGGGTCATCACCGACCCGACTGTAGGCAACTACGGTATTGAAACTCTTGCCAATGCTCAAGTGCGCACATTTCTGGCCAGCATCGGCTGGACGCATGCATTCTCATCAAGCCTGTTAAACCAAATGCACTTCGGCACGTCGCAAGACAACCAGATCGCGAATCCCACTGGACTCGCTCCCAACATTCCGACGATTATCATCGACAGCCCGGCGGCCTTCATCATTGGCAATGCGCCTTTCTCCATCGGCGACGTGTTCGAAAGACAGTATTCCTTTTCCGATCAAGTGGACTATGTAGTCGGTAAACATACCCTGCAGTTTGGATTTGATTTCAGTCACGCCTGGGACGTGGACACGAACGACGGAGGCGCAGATCCGAACGAAGCCGTCGACTTTGGTTCGCCACTGGGAAGCTACGAGTTCTCCAATCTGCAGGCCTTGGCTCTGGGGCAGTACAACCTCTTCAGCCAATCGACAGGACGGCCGACGTTTTCTTTCGGAGTTCCGTATTTTGGCTTTTATGTCCAGGATACTTATCGCGTCCGGCCCAACCTGACCCTTGAGATGGGACTGCGCGAGGACTTCCAGGTGTATCCGCAGCCGGCGGAGAATCCGGCGTTTCCACTCACCGGGCAGTATCCAAATCAGTTGGCCCGGTTTGCTCCGCGCTTTGGATTCTCCTGGGGCCCGACAGCCGACACGGTGATCCGCGGAGGCTTTGGCCAGTTCTATACCAACATGAACGGCCTGAACTACCGCAACGCGGTCATCTCGAATGGTCTGCCATCACAGCAAACTTCGGTGAGCACCAGCTATAACGGCGGTATTCCGAATCAACAGTTGCCGACGTTCCCAAGTATTCTCCCCGCGAACTCGCCTCTGTTCCAGTCCTCTCCCGACATTTCACTAGTCTCGCCTGGTTTGCGGGTGCCCTATGTATTGGAAGCGAGCCTGCAGATCGAACAGCAGATTGCCAGAAATACAACGCTAAGCTTGGGAACGATCTGGACTCACGGGGTCCATATTCTTTCAAGCAACGCCTATGACCTTAACTTGAACCCGCTGCAAGGCACCACGACGTACATCGTATGTCCTCCCGGTACCACCACGGCTCCCTGCGCCGGACCAACCGTCATCCTTCCGAACATGGACAACGGTCTGCTAACCGAAGGCCGCATCAACCCCAACCTCGGCCAGATCGACGAACTGATCAGTCCGGGGCAAAATGATTACAACTCCTTGTTTGTGCAAGTGCAGCGCCGCATGACGAATGGTCTGTCGTTGCAGTTTGCCTACACCTGGGCCCACAACATTGTGCGCGACGCCACGGACTTCAACAACCAATTCGACTTCAGTAATACGACTGCGGCTTCGCTGCTCGATCAGCGGCATCGCATTACGCTTGCGGCGGTGTACCAGCCGAAGCTACAAGGGCTGACCAGCTCGCACTTCGGACGGGCGCTGTTGTCCAATTGGACGCTCAGTACGGTAATGGAGTTCTCTTCGGGCCGGCCTTATGCGGCGCTATTGAGTCCCGCTTGTACCAGTTCAACGCTGTCGTTAAACAATTGTGATGGAGCCAATGACAACTTGAATGACAGCGCCTTCAACCAGGACATAGCAGCTACCGCAGCCGGCATCAATGGCGGCGGCCCCACGCCGGGAATCGGATTGAATTCCTTTTATGGTCCGTGGCTGGAGCGGATTGACCTTGGCCTATCCCGCAGTTTCGAAATCCGGGAAGGCAAGGAAGTCGAACTGCAAGCGCAGGCCTTCAACTTATTCAATCACGCCAATTACTACGTGCAGAACGGCAATGGAATCAACCAGCTGCAATACAATCCTATCGGCACCAACTGCGGTGACGGAGCCTCGCTGAACCAGACCTGCTATCTGGTACCCAACACTGGTGTGGGCAATTTTGGCACGCTGCAGGAAATTAATCCAGACGGTCTCCCAAGAACCTTGCAGTTTTCTGTGCGATTCACGTTCTAGGAAGCGCACGTTAACCGCCGGTAGCCCACGAGTATCATCCAAATCAGGAACAGCAATTGCCGAGCGCGGTTCCGAGTGGAATGTGGAACAATGCCAGGAACGAGAGAACGATGGTCAGTACGCGCGCCCACGGTTCGCGCCGCAGCAGTCCCCAGCCCGCAAAGATCGGCGGGCTATAAAGCACCAATGTCGGCGCGGGCTGTAGCTGTCACTCGACCGGCATCTACAATGATGCGCGCACTCGTGTTCCTTCGCATCCTGTCTGGCCGTAGGCCAGTTAGTTGCACGCTTCTCGGGAGTAATCTCCTACAAACCCGTTTCCGGACAAGCTGGCGTAGGTCGTGTTCGAAGTCGATCCGGTGATGAGGTAAACACTTGGTTTGAGGCATGAAAAAACCCTCTCCCGGTTATCGGGGAGAGGGACATCGTAGTCGAAATGTGTTTAGTCTTTATCGACGATAACAGGAGCCGAGTTGTTGAAGTCGCTCGGGGGCCGAACGGTTTTCTCACCGGGATAGGGCCGCGTAAACCCGGTGGCCTCGTACCAGTCGTAATGGTTGACGGTGCTCGGGTCTTCGGCGTCGGGCTTGGTCAATTTGCCAGCGAAGATCTGCGTCTTCTTCTGGAGCCAAGCAGCCCTCAGAGCCGCGACCTTAGGGCTGTCCTTTGTTTCAGGTTTTGCAAGGGATGCTAGAGAGGTACAAGACGTGCCTGAAGTCAGCGGATATTCGGCCGGCACGTGCGTCCACGGCAGGAAGTTGTCCTGGGGTGGATTGTTGGTGAAAACGGTCCTCATCGGCGAGGCCCACAGGTCGAACTGGTTCATGGGCGTGATACCGAGAATCTGCTCGATCGTACGCGTCAGGTTGACTTGCGTGTAGAAGGTGTGGTCGGTGGGGCTGTTCTGTAGGACGTAGGGGCTGATGATATAGCCCGGGCTGCGGTGGCCGTCGACGTGGTCAACGCCGTTCTGGGCGTCGTCTTCCTCGACGAAGATCGCCGACGTAGGCCACACCGAGCTGTGGGTGATGGCGTCGACATAGCGGCCAAGCGCCAGGTCGTTATCGGCCTGCATGGCCATGGCGTTCGGGGGTCCGCCGGTGTGGTCGGAACTGATCCACATGAATTCCAACTGGGGCACCGTACCGTGAGCCACGTCGTTATTGAAGTCTTGAACCCAGATATCGAAGCGGAACTGGTCGGGGATGCCCAGATCGAACTGCGGATAGTTCTGAACCGTGTGGTTAATCAGGTTCGGGAGCGGGGAGTAGGAGGAGACGGTGTTGTAGTAATACAGTTCCTGTTCCTGACCACTTTCGTATGACACTGTGTCGTCATAGAACTGGCACCAGGTCGGCTCCTGGTTCCCACCACCTGGAGGGTTGAACAGGTTGTACTCGATGTACTCGCCGTAGTTCTTAAAAGAGACGCCGAGCTGTACAGCCTGGTCCCACAGATGCCCCACGTTCTGGTAAGCAATGGCATCGCCGCCGTTGGAGGGATAGTCGCGGACCCAGTCGGGCGACTGGATGTCGTCGGAGTAGGGCGCCATGGCCTGCATGATCCAGTTGTGGCCGTCGGCCGACTGGCGGCTCGGGTCGTAGAAGTTGTCCAGAAGCGGGAAGCGCTGGACCAGCGTGTGGGCGTTGGGCGTGTAGATGCCGCCGAAGACCGCCAGGGTGGGGTCGCCATTGCCGGCGGCTACGTCGCCCAGGATCTGATCGTAGGTGCGGTTTTCACGAATGATTACAAACACGTGCTTGATCAGCGACGGATCGCCGATCTTCACCGGGACTGCAACCGGCGGGGTATTCGGGTTGCCGCCTGAGGCCCCCGCGATATTCGTCTGCAGATCCCAGTGATTGTTCTGATAGACCTGCGTCGTCATCTGCGCCAGCAGCGCGCTGCCCGGAATGGGAACGATGCTGACGGTGCCTTGGTCCTGATGGCTGTTGAAGCCGCACACGCCATAGTAGGTTGCGCAATTTTGGCTCAGATCAGTGTTCGTGGTGCCGATGCCCTTGTCGTTGGCAACGAGCAGTATACTGTCCGCCGAGTCCAGCACAACCGAACTCGGTGCATAGCCGACCGGGATCGTGCCTTTGATGGGCTTCGGTGCGCCAGCGCTAAGGTCGACGACGGCGACTGCATTGGCGTTGTAAAGCGCGACGTAGGCGACGTTATTCACGGTGTCGACTGCGATCGAGTTTGGTGCCGCGCCATAGGCCGAAACGCTGGGCTGCCCGAAGCTCGGGCCGACGTTCGTCGCGCTGAGCACTCCGATCGGCAGCCCAAGGTTGATCTTCCGCACCTCCGTGTTGCTGGTCGTGTCGATCACGGAGATGACGTCGCTATAGGTATCGGCAACCAACAGGTACTGACCCCAAAGAGCCATACCAGTCGGGTGCAGACCGGTCAACGTGATGGTGTTGGTGACCGAAAACGAGCCCAGATTCACCACCGAAATGGTGCCGGTGGCGATGGCGCCCGTCGGATTCGTCGCGACGACATTGGTGCCATCGGAATATTCCTGGAAGTCGTTCTGGGTAGCAACCCGGCCAGCCTCATTGGAGACGTAGGCGGTGCTGCCATCGCTCGAGATCACGACGCTGTTCGGGACGTTACCAACGCGAATTTCCGCAACCTGCGTCGGGGGGGTCGTGGTCAGGTCGATCTTGGTCAGTGAATCGTCCACGTCCAGCACGGAGTAGGCAGTCCTGCCATCCGCCGAGATCGCGAGGCCGAGGGGATAAGCAGTGCCCGAAGAGTAGGTCTGGCCGCAGGGGATGGGGGCGCTGCCCGTGGTTCCCGGAGGGCTGTTCGGAAAACAGGTGATGAAGGAGAGGTTCACCGGGATCTGGACTTGAGTCTTGTAGGTCAGCGTGCCGTCAGCCCCGACACTGGCGACGGTAACGTAGCTGCTGTCCTGGCTGAGCAGCAGGTAGTTGCCGTCCTGCGTATAGGCGATACCGGTGGGGCTGCCATTTGCACTGCTGTTCGGCACAAACTTCTGCAAAATCGCGCCGGTAGTTACGTCGAAGACCTCGACGGCACCAGACACCGTCTTGGCCCCCAGGGTAAGGACAGAGGCGGTGCGATGGCCATTGGCGAGTGGGTTGGGGTTGAGTGCGATGGCTGTAGCGCGAATCCCGGTGCCGCTGCTTTCAGTGGCAACGAGGTTGACTTGGGTTCCGGCGGGGGTGATGATCTGACCATTAGCCACAACCCAGCCGTTTCCCAGCGGGCCGGGGGTGTAGGTTGGGAAGTACTGGGACTGAGCGAACGCCGAAACGCTCAGCCCCATCCCCAGCAGGCCAGCGATCAGGCCCCTCAGGATCCGAGAACTGTTGCGAAACGAATTCATCTGCATAAAGTGTTTTCTCCACAAAGGAACTGGCTCAGGTTTGCACTGCGTAAGGTTTTCAGTTGATCGGTGGCAAAGTAGCTAGGAATTCCGCACGGTGGTTCTCATCTGGTTCCTCGATTTCCAAGAGGGCTTGGCGCAGGAGCGTTATGCACCAGCACACAAAGTTTAGAAACTGAGGGCAGACGCCAACATGACGCGAAGATTACATTTTTCGTCATC
>Ga0182013_10005893_pt1 | contig 14087 bp, 8 predicted proteins | sample 612S2MmetaG_FD_120487 | JGI IMG/M metagenome (GOLD analysis project Ga0182013, IMG submission 120487) | Permafrost microbial communities from Stordalen Mire, Sweden - 612S2M metaG | ecosystem: Environmental > Terrestrial > Soil > Wetlands > Permafrost | place: Sweden: Stordalen | collected... | reverse complement strand
CTGTATTCGACCAGACTTGCGATCCAACTTCAATCGACAGTGCGTTTTCAGCGCAAATCATGCGCCACGCGTCTTTGTTGGGCTCTTCGGTAGAAATCACTATTCATGAATAATCCGGGCTAGCCTTGTCATGAGGAAGGTTCGGCTCGAAGAGCTAATTGCCTTCAGCAATGGCAACATCAACCCTAACAACGTGATACTGCGCAACCTCGCTACATTGCGCTAGACGTGGATCGAAGAGGGCGAGATTCATCCCGTCATCGCGAACGGAACTTCGATAAATCACACCCTTGTACCCGCAATGCTTGATGAATTCGCATAGGTATTGACTTGGCGTGTAATCGATAGCCGCGGACAGCGGTAGAACCGGACGTGTCAATTCATATCCGAGCCGTTCGAGAAAAGGCAGATCATTCCTCATTCTGCCGATGTCTGCCGCGTCTTCGAGCAGAAAGGGAGAAACCATCGCGCGCGGATTACGCAAGTCAACCAGCTTTAGGTCGGCTGGAGTCGTGAAATCTGCGACGCACGCTCTCTCTCCGGTGTGCGGGCGCACCTCAGAGATTGCGACCTCAGGTGACGATCCAAGATAGAGATAAGGAATGCCTGCCGGATTGGCTCTGCCGTGCGACGCGCTCCGTTTCGGAGGAGCGCCCATCTCCGCCGCGGCATAGACAGTGTCACCTGCCTGTATCCGCGCTCGAAACCATTGCGTTGGAACCTCGTCGCTATCCAAGGTCAGGGGCGACAGAAGCGATTCAAGGCGCTCTAGGTCAATCGTCGCTTCAGGAAAATAGCGATTACGATACATCAACTCGTCGCGAAATACTTCCCATTCGCTGAGGCGGTCGGTCGCCGGGTCGCTTGCCGGAGAAAAGGTGTGACGGACGATCTCGCCATCATCGAGAATTTCCGCAAGCAAGTCCTTGGCGCGGGGATTATCCATGCGCGGGTGCCGGAACATGGCCCAGTCTTCTCGAAACCATTCGACAAGGATCTTGCCAGCGGGATCGGGCCGGTATGCGCTTGCCAGAAGCTCAAAATACTCAGCAAGCTCGGCAGGTTCAACTAGCGCGACTTCCTCCGTTTCGCAGTACGGACATCGCCCTTGGGCGATCGAATTCATGGGAATAATGTCCCGGCGCAGACCACGATCACCAAAGCATTCGGCGCAGCAGCTCATATCGACTTATGCCGTGTTTTGGAAATAATGGGCGAGGGTCTCGATGTGATGGTTCATCGAGAGTTTCTTGACGTGGCCAAGACCGGGAAAGTGCTTTTGTCTGTACAGTGACTTAAACTCCTTGACGGCCTCGGTCTCATGTACCTTGCACTTCGGGTGATTGAGCACCCGCATCATCTTTGCTAAGGCTTCAGCAAACTTTCCTGCCGGGTCTTTGGGGGTATCCTGGCGCTCTGAAACGAAGTGATAAATCCACATCGAGTTATCTTTATCGGGATCGATGAATGTGAGATGGATCGCGATCGCGTATGCCGGGCCACCAGACTCGCTGTACCCATCTCCGACGATCAGAAAATCACCGAAGCCGTCCATCCCCTCATCTTCAAAGGTGACATGAAGGTCGGAGAACGGCTCCAACTCATCGTAATCCTTGTTACGTTTACGCTCGAATCCGTCTCTCAGCAGAACCCTGTGTCCGCCTGCGAAATGCTTTTGATACAGTTTGCCGCAGTATTTCTCGACGAAGACATGGCATTGATTTTTGGCCTGCTTGCCCAGCTTATCCACCAGAGGTTTTGCCTCGCCAAATCCGTCGTGAATCAGCACAGGCGAGTGATTTGCGTGATCGTGATGCAACTTCATCGCTTCTGCCGCCGTCGTTTCAGGCTTCAAGAGAATACCGGCAGAGACACCTGGCATTTCGAGATACTTCTTTTTGAGTAGGTCGCTGAGCGATGTACCGGAGTCCGCAAGGTCTCCGTGAAATGGATTGACGACAACGATAGCGCGACCGTCCGCTTCCACAATGGCATCAAGTGCTCTGTTGAGCCCACTAAGTCCTTCTCGTACAGGCTCAATGATCGGGCGGAAATCCGATTCTTTGAACACCGAAGCCATCTCTCGGACAGAAAGAAGCTCAAACTGCTTTCCGCGGAAATAAGGATGATACATGCGCTATGCCCACCCCAGAGCATCCTGCAAACGAGTGTTGACTGCCGTGACCAGACGGTCGTGATCGATCTTGCGTAAAGGAACCGATAAGGCGGCCGTTTGTAGAGAGAGGGGGAGCTGATCAACCAAAGCCGAAAGCGGCAACAAGTTACGTGTTCTCTTGAGAACGCGCACCATGCCGTTGTGTGCCTGAACCGGATCGAGCTTTACAAAAGCCTGGCGTAATACTGAGTGCAGAACCGTATTGGGAACAGTGGGGACAGCTATTCCATAGGAGGCCAGGATCATCCGAGCTTCCGCTGTTCTAATCGCGTCGAAAATTGCGGCGGGCGAGGTGCGTTCGGGCTGATCGGCTGCCTCCCGCAAGGTAGAAATGTTATGACGCCCGTTAAGGCACAAGATTCCGACGAAATCGGGGACGGTTTGAGAAACAGCTTCTACGTGACTATCAGATGCGATGACATAGACCTTGGCAAACACTGTTGCATAGGAAGCCACCTGCCGTGCAAGCCTGCTCAGAGAGTCTCGTTCGGACTTCACTTCATAAACTGTGGCGGTGCCGTTTAGGATCGCGACATCGGCTTTGCACCCGCCGACCCTGAACTCGTTGATCATGGATGCGGTCTGAAGTGAATGCTTGCCGAGCAGAATTTTGTGGGTCAAAGCGGCCTTGTAAATATACTCGTGCCTGTATCCTTCGCGTTTTAGCAAGGAAAATGCAGCGTCGAACAATGTGTATACGTGCTCCGACAATTGCAAGCGATCAAGCAAACTCGATTGGGTCGCAAGCCGCGCAAAAAGCGGCGACTTTCCCTTCCGGGCCATTTCCTGAACGACGCTCGATGAGAAAAGCCGGGACACCGCAGCCAACTGATCTGTAGCCAACGCAGTCGTGTTCCGAGCCTGACTCTTACCCTTCATCGCGCCCCACCTTCACATCATTCTAGTCCAATTCCCGGCTTGTTCACAGTAAAATTGAACCAATAGGTTCCTTTAGTTTCAACAACTTATTGGAGCTACTTTTTATGTGAATGTGCCGCCAGTCCGCAGGGCGATCGCGTTTCAAGGGGGCAATTGCCCGACGCTTGGAGGGACGACCACGCCGACAAAATTCAGGCTGTCCACTAGTAGTGCAACCAGAAAAGGGGTCGAACCGTCGGTGAAGGGGGGGGGGAATTTGTGCCGATGGAGGCGATTTGGAATTTCACGATTCCAGTCAAAGCAGCACATTCCTTTACGTTGAACGGCATCCCCCCAGATTTACCCTTCACCCCTTAATTGAAGAGCCCGATTCAGTCAGCTTTATTCTCGCCGAGTGGTAAGATTCTGTGATCAGGTCAATTGCGCATTTCTGTCTATGTCCTTGCATCCCAAGCAGATCTGAGAGGGATGAAAGTCGGCAAAATGCCTAAAAGTCGCACGCTTGAGTCATGGAAGTAATTGACAATGTAACCCGATTCCTCGGGGACGATCTGAAGCGAACGATGGTTCCTGGCGCGAAGGTGGCCATTGCCGCCTCGTGCTTCTCGATCTTTGCTTTTGAAGCGCTGCGTCAGGAGTTGGAACAGATCGACTCTCTGGAGTTCATTTTTACAACTCCAACGTTTGTTCCCGGCGAGGTGACGGATAAGGTCAGACGAGAACCAAGAGAGTTCCATATCCCACAGCCAGGCAAGGAACAAGGGTTCTTTGGCACAGAGTTCGAAATCAGGCTTAAGAACCGGCTTACGCAGCGGGCCATTGCCAGGGAGTGTGCCGAATGGGTTCGTCGAAAAGCCAAGTTTCGTTCCAACCGGATTGGGGCGCCGATGCAGCAATTTGCTTGCGTCGCCGCGCCGAAGGACGATGCTGTATATATCCCGCTGCATGGATTCACGGCCGTGGACCTCGGCTACCAGCAAGGGAATGCGGTTTCCAACTTTGTCAACAAGATGGACGACCCGATTGCTACTCGGACCTTCATGGACCTCTTCCGCCAGATTTGGCGCGATCCAGCCAAGGTTGCAGATGTGACCGATCTAATATGCGATCACATAGCGTCCGTATACCAGGAAAACTCACCTCAGCGCATCTACTTTCTCATGCTCTATAGCATCTTCAATGAGTTCCTAGAGGATGTGAGCGAAGATGTGCTGCCGAACGAGCGGACAGGCTACCAGGATAGCGTCATCTGGCAAAAGCTCTACAACTTCCAGCGGGATGCAGCAACCGGGATCATCAACAAGCTGGAAACATACAACGGGTGCATCCTCGCCGACAGCGTCGGACTTGGCAAAACCTTCACCGCGCTCGCCGTCATTAAATACTATGAACTCCGCAATCGGACAGTACTCGTCCTTTGCCCCAAGAAACTTGCGGACAACTGGGTGACCTACAAGGGCAATCTGAAAAACAACCCGCTGGTGAAGGACCGCTTCAGCTTCGATGTGCTCTGCCACACAGACCTGCTTCGGGAGCGAGGAGAATCGCTCGGGATACCTCTGAGCCGGGTCAACTGGAGCAACTACGATCTGGTCGTGATCGACGAATCCCACAATTTCCGCAATGACGATGCCTTCAAAGACCGCGAAACACGTTACCAGTGGCTGATGAACAGGATCATCAAGCAGGGAGTCCGGACGAAGGTCCTAATGCTCTCTGCCACGCCGGTTAACAACCGCTTCAATGATCTGAAGAACCAGCTGGCGTTGGCGTATGAAGGCGACCCCGAATCCCTCAAATCGAAGCTCAAAGCTGGCCGAAGCATCGACCAGATATTTCGGCGCGCGCAGGCAGCCTTCAATGTGTGGTCAAAACTGCCTGCCGAGGAGCGGACACCGCAGGCGATTCTGAGCACTCTTGATTTCGACTTCTTCGAACTGCTCGATTCCGTCACCATCGCCCGTTCGCGCCGCCACATTACCACCTTCTACGACACCAAAGAGATCGGCGAGTTTCCTGCTCGCCGCAAACCGTTCTCCTTCCACTGCAAGCTCACCGATCGCCCGGACGTGATGGGTTTCAACGACATCTTCCTCCAACTCACAGCGATGAAGCTAGGGGTCTACACCCCGGTCAGCTACATCCTGCCAAGCCGCCTGCCGAAGTACGAAGACATCTACGACACCGAGGTCAGCGGCGGCGGGGGAAGGCTCCGGCAAAAGGATCGCGAGCTGAGCCTTCGCTCCCTCATGACGGTAAACCTGCTCAAGCGCCTTGAAAGCTCGGTACAAGCATTCAGACTTACCCTCCGCAGGCTCCAACAAATTCATCTCAGCACGCTGGCCCGGATCGAGAGCTTCCGCCGTACGGGTCAGGGAGGCGCCTTCACCGATCTGTCGACGGCATTTGATAACGCCGAGCCGGATGAGGATGTGGAGTTGTTGGAACCCGATGAATTCCCGTCCGATCAACAGACTTCAGGTAAGGTCACGATTCAACTCGCCGATATGGACCTCCCCTCATGGGAGCGCGACCTGAACGCCGACCTCGATGTGATCAATGTTTTGCTTGAAGAAATGGAGAAGGTCTCACCCGCCGACGACGCCAAGCTCCAGCACCTGAAGGATCACATCCTCACCAAAATCGACGCGCCGATCAACCCCGGCAACCGCAAAGTGCTTCTCTTCACTGCCTTTGCCGACACCGCCGATTACCTTTACGAACATCTCGCTCCAGTTCTTCAGCAACGCCACGGCCTCCACACGGCGCGTGTCGTCGGGTCCGACCGGCCCAAGTCCACACTAGGCAGGAAGGCTGACTTCCAGGAGTTGCTCATGCTCTTCTCTCCGAAATCCAAGGAGAAGGCCCTGCTACTTCCGGAAGTCAAGGATGAAATCGACATCCTCATCGCCACCGACTGCATCTCCGAAGGCCAAAACCTCCAGGACTGCGATTACCTCGTCAATTACGACATCCATTGGAACCCGGTTCGCATCATCCAGCGCTTCGGCCGCATTGACCGCATCGGCTCCAAGAACGCCTCCATCCAGCTGGTCAATTACTGGCCGGACATTTCGCTGGACGAATATATCCGGCTCAAAGAGCGAGTCGAGAGCCGCATGGTGATCGCTGACGTCACCGCCACCGGCGACGAAAATCCCCTCGACGGCCGTTCCAACGATCTTGCTTACCGCAAGGAGCAGCTGCGCCGGTTGCAGGAGGAAGTCATCGAGTTGGAAGACCTGAAGGCTGGTGTCAGCATCACCGACCTCGGTCTTAACGACTTCCGCATGGACCTGCTGAACTACGTAAAGGCCCATGGAGACCTGGCGCGCCTCCCCAGCGGTATGCACGCTGTCCTGCCAGCGGCGCCGGAGCGCGGCCTGGTTCCGGGCGTCATCTTCGCTCTTCGCAACCGCAATGAGAGCGTAAACGTGCAGCAGCTCAACCGTCTTCATCCTTATTACATGGTCTATGTGGATATGGAGGGCCAGACCGTCCTGCCGCACACGGAGGTTAAGCGGCTACTTGACCTGATTCGCTCGGTCGCAAAGCCATCTGAGGAGCCGATTCTGGAGGCGTACCAGCCTTTCAACCAGCGCACCCAGGACGGCCGTGAGATGGGTGTCTACTCCGATCTGCTTACCGCCGCCATTCACTCCATCGTGGAGATCCGTGAGGAGCGAGAGCTGGACAGCCTCTTTACCGGCCTGAAAACAACTGCGCTCACCGGCCCGTCCACTGGCCTCGACGACTTCGAACTCATCGCCTTCCTCGTTGTTGAGCCGATCGGCGAAAAAGGATGAGGCACCATGTTTCTCTATCCTGAGCGGGCCCGCAAAGACCGCGTCTTGCCCAAGAACAAAATCTACGGAAACGCCCAACCCAGCCGTGCCATGCGCCAGCGTTTCGTCACGGAGATTGATCAAATCGTATGGCGCTACGTTCTCGGCACGGAAAACCTGAACTTGCCCGCCCGGCCAGGCGTCGAGGAGATTCAAGTCTTCGAGATCGCGCTTAAGACCGGTCAACTCAAGGAAGATGTCCTCAGAACCATCGACCGCGCTATTCCGTCGGTCATCTTTTTTGAGCTGACATTCCAGGGCCAGGTGCGCTTCGCTGCCGCCTATAAACGCCCGCCGGTGTCGGCTGCGGGCGAGTCCATCGCCGGCCCGCCAGTGGTCGAGGCCTACTTCGAGACGCTGTGGCAGCCCTCCACGGCCCCTCGCCTGCCGCTCCCGGTGGCTGTCGATCTTGGCGGTCTCTACGAGCAGATGCTCCGCCAGCATATGCTGGCCAGTCCGCTCGGATTGAGTCCCCGCGCCGGGGAGTCCCTTGCACAGACGGTGAACCGTGGCAGCCAGATCCGGGCCTTGCGGCGGGAATGCCAGCGCCTGGAGACGGCGCTCCGCAAGGAGATTCAGTTCAATCGCAAAGTCGAGATCAATCGGGAGCTGCGTCAATGCATGGCGGATTTGGAAACGGCTGCTCAGGTCGATCCAGTTGCACAAAAAACGAAGGCCGCCTTGAAAGGCGGCCTTCGAGAGGACGGTCTCTAAACTTGAGTCTGGCTGGTTAGATGGGATTCGAACCCATATCTTTCGCCTTGCCCTGGACCGTCCTTTTGATACAGGGCACCGCTCTGCCGTTGAGCTACTAACCAACTAAGTACATGATAGCACATATGTTAACCATTGTCAAGCGAGAGCCGAAGGCCTCAGAAGTGGACCGACGATGTCATCGGCATGGGGAAATCGGGCAATCAGCCGTGAGCGGCAACTGTAGGGGGTAAAGTGGTAAAGAACCCCGGAGATGTCCCGCAACGCGCCGAAGTCACAGAGGAACCCTGTACACAGGAACACCACATGGAAAAGCTCAAGCTGCATACGCCTGATTTGACCGCAAAGAACATCGAAAAACTCGCTCAGCTTTTCCCCAACTGCGTCACCGAGGCTCGGGATGAAGCGGGTCGTCTCACCCAGGCCATCGACTTTGATCAGTTGCGCCAGGAATTGTCGAGCAGCATAGTCGAGGGACCGCAGGAGCGATACCACTTGGACTGGCCAGGCAAGCGCGAGGCGATTCTTGCTGCCAATGCGCCCATTGCCAAGACCCTCCGCCCCTGCCGGGAAGAGAGCGTGGACTTCGACAGCACCAGGAACATTTTCATCGAAGGAGACAACCTTGACGCGCTGAAACTGCTGCAGGAGACCTATCTCGGCAAAGTCAAGCTCGTTTATATCGATCCGCCGTACAACACAGGCAACGACTTTATCTACGAGGACGATTTTGCCGAGGACAACGAAACATATTTGCGCCGATCCAATCAAGAGGATGAAGAAGGCAATCGCCTAGTTTTGAATGGAGATTCGAATGGCCGGTTTCATTCGGACTGGCTCAGTATGATCCTGTCCCGCCTGAGACTCGCGAGAAACCTACTTCGAAGCGACGGTCTCATCATGGTCAGTATCGATGATCGCGAACTTGCTAATATGCGTAGGGTCTGTGATGAGGTTTTCGGCGATGGCTCATTCTTGATCCAATTCGTTTGGAAGCGTAGGGCTGTCGCTGACAGCAGAAATGAGGATAAAGCATCATCAGATCATGAATACGTTGTGTGCTACAAAATGCCGGAGGCTCGGTTAAGGGGTAAGCCAATAGACAGAGACAAATACACCAACCCGGATAATGACCCACGCGGACCATGGTTCAGCGATAACCTGACAGGAATTGCGAATCGGGAAGAGCGTCCCAATCTGCATTACGACCTTGAGAATCCCGATACGGGGGACATTTACCCTCCGTCGCCAACTCGTGGTTGGTTCTGCGCTAAGGAAAAGATGGCAGCGCTCATCGCTGAAAAGCGCATCTTGTGGCCTTCCAAGCTAGATGGACGACCAAGGCTGAAGAAGTTCCTGGGAGATGCAACGCGGAACGAAACAGGGTTTTCGTCATGGTTGAGCGATGTTGGGCAAACCTCCGAAGGAACGCAGACCATTCAAGCTCTGTTTGGCGAGAAGGTATTTCCGTTCACCAAACCTCTAAGCGTCATGAAGGTGCTTATTGAACAAGGCACCTTATGTGAGGACGATTTGGTGCTCGATTTTTTCGCTGGCTCTGGGACGACCGGGCATGCGGTATTTGAGCAGAACGCTCTGGATGGATTACGTAGAAGATTCATCTTGGTCCAGCTACCGGAGCCGATCGAGAGAAAGGACTACGGAACTCTCGCAAATTTGGCGAAGGAACGTCTACGCCGAGCAGGAGCCAAGGTGAAATCGGAAGCTAGCCTTATGGCTACCAATCTTGATGTTGGCTTCCGTGTGTTGAAAGTCGACACCTCCAACATGCGCGATGTTTACTACGCGCCCGACGCCCTTATCCAAGGTGACCTGCTAGTTCAAGTGGACAACATCCGCCCGGATCGTACTTCGGAAGACTTACTCTTCCAGGTCCTCGTGGACTGGGGATTGGATCTGGCTCTTCCCATCGCCCAGGAAACCATCGCCGGCAAATCAGTCTTCTTTGTCGATGGCAACGCCTTGGCCGCCTGCTTTGATACCGGGATCACCGACGAACTGGTCAAGGAGGTCGCAAAGCGCAAACCGCTGCGCGCCGTCTTCCGCGATTCCAGTTACGGTTCGGATAGTGTCAAGATCAATGTCGACCAGATCTTCCGGCTGTTGTCGCCGGACACGGAGGTCCGGTCGATCTAGCCATGAAATTCCGATTCAAAGTTCAGGCCTTTCAAACCGACGCCGTTGCCGCAGTAGTTGACTGCTTCCAGGGCCAGCCCATGGAGAGCGGCCTGCGTTACCGGATTGACCCAGGGCTTGTCCGGCGCGGTCAAACGGCGCCCCTGGAGTTCAACGAGGGTTTCCGCAACAGCGACATCGTGTTGCCGCTGCCGGCGATCCTGAAGAATATCCAGGCTGTTCAGGTTCACCAGAACCTGCCCGTTTCAGAAACTCTGAAGCAGACGAAGGTCGCTGACGTGAACCTCGATGTCGAGATGGAGACCGGCACCGGCAAGACCTACTGCTACATCAAAACCATCTTCGAGCTGAACCAGCGATACGGGTGGAGCAAGTTCATTGTCGTGGTCCCCAGCATTGCCATCCGCGAGGGCGTTGCGCAGTCGCTCGCTGACACTGCCGAGCACTTTCTGGAGCAATACGGCAAGCGTATCCGCTCGTTCATCTACGATTCCAAGGCGCTGCACAACCTGGAAAGCTTTAGCTCCGACGCTGGCATCAACGTCATGGTCATCAATGTGCAGGCCTTCAATGCGCGGGGCAAGGACGCCCGCCGCATCTACGAAGAGCTGGATGACTTTCAGACGCGGCGCCCCATTGATGTGATAGCGCGCAACCGCCCCATCCTCATCCTTGACGAGCCACAGAAAATGGAAGGCGCACGGACGGTGGAGTCGATGAAAGAGTTCAATCCGCTCTTCATCCTTCGCTACAGCGCCACGCACCGCCAGGAGCACAACAAGATTTACCGGCTCGACGCCCTCGACGCGTTCAACCAGAAGCTGGTGAAGAAGATTGCCGTGCGCGGCATCAGCCTGAAGGGCCAGGCTGGCACGAACGCGTACCTTTATCTGCAGTCGATCGAAGTGTCCAGGGACAAGCCGCCCGTCGCCAGAGTGGAGATGGAGATCCGCCAATCAAATGCGATCAAGCCGTTGCCAAGGATTCTAGGCAAGGGTGACAACCTCTTCGATAAATCGGGCATGCTGGACCAATACAAGGGCTTTGTTGTTACGGACATCAATGCCAACGAAGGTACGTTGAGTTTCACCAATGGAGTGGTGTTGACCGCAGGCGACGCCGTTGGCGACGTCAACGAGATGGTGCTGCGTCGATTGCAGATTCGCGAGGCCGTGACCGCGCATTTCGAAAAGGAGCAGCAGCTCTTTGCGCGCGGCATCAAAGTGTTGTCTCTCTTCTTCATCGACGAGGTTGCGAAGTACCGCCTCTACGAGGGCAACGAAGAAAAACAGGGGGAATACGCTGCGATCTTTGAGGAGGAATATAACACGCGCCTGAACGAAGTGCTGACGCTTGAAGATACCGCGTACAACCACTACCTGCGCGGCATCACGACCAGCCGCACACATGAGGGCTACTTTTCCATCGACAAGAAGAGCAAGCGTTTCGTGAACCCGGGCGCCAAGGGCGAGTCTGCAGAGTCGGACGACGTGGATGCGTACGATCTGATCTTGAAGCGGAAAGCGCAATTGCTCTCATTTGAGGAGCCGGTGCGGTTCATCTTTGCGCACTCTGCGCTGCGCGAGGGCTGGGACAACCCAAATGTTTTCGTGATCGGCATGCTGAAGAAGGCTGATCCGGAGAATGTAACCAGCCGCCGGCAGGAGGTCGGCCGCGGACTTCGTCTTTCAGTCAACCAACGCGGTGATCGCATGGACGATCCTGCGACAGTTCACGAGCTTAACGTGCTGACCGTCGTCGCCAGCGAAGGATATAAGGAGTTCGTTGCGGGGCTCCAAAAGGACATTGCCGCGGCTGTGTCGGCACGGCCACACAAGGCAGACGAAGCCTACTTCACCGGCAAGGTTCTCAAGACGGCAGCTGGAGATGTGCCGGTGACGCCGACCATGGCCAAGCTGCTCACCCGCTACTTAATCAAGAACGACTACACCGACACGGACGACAAGATCACAACCACTTACCACGATGCCAAGCAGGCTGGCACGCTGGCCCCGCTGCCGCAGGAGTTGGCGCCGCATTCCACACACGTCTTCCAACTGGTCGATTCAGTATTCAGTGCTGCGCAGTTGCCGGAGATCGAGGATGGCCGGAGAGGGCAGAAGAACCCGCTCAACGCCAATTTCCAAAAGAAGGAGTTCCAGGCACTTTGGAGTCGGATTCACCAGAAGGCCGTGTACGCGGTTCAATTTGAAACCGCAGAACTGATCTCGAAGTGCGTGATAGAACTGGATACCGCGCTCAGAGTGGCTCCGCTTCAATACGTCGTGCAACGCGGTGAACAGATTGCGGAAGCCAGCTACGAGACGCTCAAGGCGGGGGAAGCGTTTCGCCTCAACGAGACGCAGACCGCGCAGCTGAAAACATCCGTTCACTCCGCCGTGCAGTACGATCTGATTGGCAAGCTCTCTGAAGAGACCAAGCTCACTCGGGCAACGGTCGGGGCAATCCTGAAGCAAATCAAGCCTTCTGCTTTCGGACTGTACCGGGTAAATCCTGAAGACTTCCTGTGCAATGTGGCTCGGCTGATTAACGAGCAAAAAGCCACGGTGATCATTGAGCATCTGACGTACAGGGCGATCGACGAAGCCTACGGTGTAGAGATTTTCACCGAAGAGAAGGGGCGGAAGGATTTCAGCAAGGCAGTTCGCACCAACCGTCACATCTTTGACTACGTCTTTACCGATTCCACGAATGAGCGGACTTTCGTTGAGCTCCTGGACAGCGGCACAGAAGTCGAGGTCTATGCCAAACTTCCAAAGGCATTTTCGATTCCAACCCCGGTCGGGAATTACACACCAGACTGGGCGATTTCCTTCAAACAGGGGACAGTGAAGCATATCTACTTCGTTGCAGAGACGAAGGGCTCGATGTCCTCCATGGAATTCAGGAAGATCGAAGAGACCAAGATCAAATGCGCCCAGAAGTTCTTTGCAAAGATCACCTCAGACCAAGTGAAGTACGCTGCCGTCGACAGCTACGATAAGCTGATGGAACTGGTTCATTAGGTGGCAGGGTAAAGAATCACTCTGCGATCCGCTGCTTGTCCGCTATCCGGCCGTATCACCCACACATGAACCGAGGTTACCACCGAACTATCGGCTCACTCGATCCAAAATCATCCGCGCAAGGTTCACGCTGTCGGACACCACAGAGGTGAGACGAGGGGAAGGGGGGCTTATATCAGGATCTCGCGCGAGGCGAATGGCCGCTATGATCGCGGCGGCAATGACCAGAGTCGACTTCATACGCGCCTGTTCCTGCATTTGCTCCGCCCAAGCCTGCCGCTCCCGCGCAGTAGCTCGCTTCATCTCGCCCATCAGAACACTGCGGTCGGCGACGAAGACGCAAAGCCGCCCACCGAGCTTGATCGCGCCATCACGTTCGCTCCCAGCGGGAAGGTTGTCGTTAGTGCTCTCGCCGCCCTGCGCAAAGGTGGAGTAGTCGCAATCAACGCCATTCACCTCGATCAGTTGCCCTCCTTCGACTACGACAAGCTGCTCTGGGGCGAGCGACAGATCCGCAGTGTGGCCAACATGACCAGGCAGGATGCGCGCGATTTTCTCGCCTTGGCGAGTGATCTGAATTTTCGACCTCGTGTCGTCACGTTCTCGCTGGAGGAAGCAAACACGGCGCTCGACGCAGTAAAGCATGAGACCGAAGATGGGTCGGCAGTGATCGTCCTTTAGGAAGCCTCTGTCCGGATAGCGGCCACGACGATGTAAAGTGCCCGGCCCGCCGCCTAGAAACCGTAGAACGCGGGTTCTTGCACACCATCCGCCCCCCGCCATTGAAAGCTCTGAACTCCCTCTCTCGGCTCGCATCGAAGCCCATCTCCTCCACCTGTGCACCGTGCATCCCGATACGCCATAGCCAAAGTATTATTGTCTGCTGCAATAGTCGTCCTCGCGCTGCGTGCAGCGAACAGTCAATAAAATCCGGCTTTCTGTTGCTTATCCGAAATCGGGAGCAGAAAACATTCTTCGGAATACTGGTCAATCGAACCAGCTATGAGCTCTTGCGACAGAGCGAGTTGTAGCAGCAACCAGTTGATGCAATTTCCAATAAGCAACTTATGGCAAGAATGCCTCGGATTTCCTGCTCGCGATCTCTAGTCTCCGCCCAGCGCACATTTGCGCTCAAGAAGGAGACTCTCCCATGCCGAAATTCGCTGTTCGCAAACTGGCATTCGCTATGCTTCTCGTACTGTTGGCCGGTCCTGTAGACCGGGCATTCGCTTCAGGTACGGGCTCAACCTCAGCGTCGACCAATCCGCCATCCGTAACCTCAAACGGAAT
>Ga0182013_10005891_pt1 | contig 14093 bp, 6 predicted proteins | sample 612S2MmetaG_FD_120487 | JGI IMG/M metagenome (GOLD analysis project Ga0182013, IMG submission 120487) | Permafrost microbial communities from Stordalen Mire, Sweden - 612S2M metaG | ecosystem: Environmental > Terrestrial > Soil > Wetlands > Permafrost | place: Sweden: Stordalen | collected... | reverse complement strand
TCGCGCCGGGGGAGTGCTGCACACCATGGTGGTGGGCCATAAGACCAACAGCGTCTTCTACACCAGCACCAATGCGGCCGGCGTCACCTCCGTCTACAAGGCGGACACCAACACCGGCGCGGTCACCAAGCTGGTCGATGTGCCCAAGCTGCCCAACACCTCCAACTTGAGCGTGGTCAGCGTCAACGCGGATGAGACGCTCGTTGCGGGCACCTACCAGGAGGGCGCGCCCACCGGCAAGGAGTACGGCGCAGCCGCTGCGCCCGCTCCGTCACAGCCCGGCGCAGCGGCAGGCGCGGCTGGAAATGGAGATAATCGCGTCGCCAGCGCCGCGCAGGGGCCGCACTTCCAGCCGGCCAACAAGGGCCAGATGATGCAAACCAGGCTCGCGGCAAGGATCCCGCTGGTGCTGTTTACCCTGCGCCTGACGCCGGGACCGAATGGAGAGAAGGCCGGTGATCTGAAGCCGCTGCTCCACTCCACCGACTGGGTCAACCATCTGCTCTTCTCGCCCTCCGACCCGACCCTGCTGATGTACTGCCATGAAGGCCCCTGGCAGAAGGTTGATCGCATCTGGATGATCCACACCGACGCCACCCACAACACCCTCATCCACCATCGCCGCATCGCCAATGAGATCGCCGGCCACGAGTTCTGGGGTCTCGACGGCCAGACCATCTGGTACGACTGGCAGCCCGTCAAGGGCCAGGACTTTTACCTCGCCGGTTACAATCTCTCCAACGGCGTTCGCACCGCGTATCACATGGAGCGCAACGACTGGTCGATTCACTTCAACCTGACCAAGGACCTCGACATTTTCACCGGCGACGGCGGCGATCCCGGCCAGGTCGCCAAAGCGCCCGACGGCGAGTGGATTGAGCTCTTCCATCCCACGTTGATCCGCGTCGATGGCCTCAACGATCCCGACTTCTTCCAGCCCGGCTTCTTTAACTCCGAACACCTGGTCAACATGTCGGCCCACAACTATCGCGAGGAGCCGAACGTGCGCTTCTCGCCGGATAAGAAGCTGGTGCTGTTTACCGCGAACATGTTCGGGCCGAGCTACGTGTTTGGCGTCGAGACCGCCAAGGCAGTCAATCCCGATCCAGCCGAGGTCCTGTCCACCCCGCAGATCGCCCGCAAGTTTGCCGCCGCACATCCGCCGGCGGCCACGCCAACCCCATAACCTCCAGTGGCAGGGCGTGCCGCCTCTACCGGCGCGTCCTGCTATCTGGTATGCTTCGCGGCGCAGTACTTTTTCATCCGGCTGCGCGCCGATAAGTACCTTTCCACCGAAGATCCGGCCGCGCCCTTGCGCCATATCAGGCCAGCCGCGCGGATCTTTCCCGTTAGGAGCATCATGCAACGCCGAACTCTTCTGCTAGCAGCCCTCATCGCCCTCCCCGTCTCGCTCTTCGCTCAGCCCTCCGCGCCCACAGCCGCCGCCGCACCTAAGCCGCGCGTCATCCAGCAGTTCACCAGCGGCTGGCGCTTCCTCCAGGCGGATGCTCCGGGAGCGGAGAAGCCCGACTTCGACGACTCCTCGTGGAAGGCCGTCACCCTGCCCCACGACTGGTCCATCGCCGGTCCATTTACCGAGGACGCCGCCTCGCGTGGCGCGGGCGCCTTTGCGCCCACCGGCATCGGCTGGTACCGCAAGACCTTCACCGTCGCTGCCGCCGAGGCTACCCCCGCTGCCGCGCGCCGCACCTTTATCGTCTTCGACGGCGTCATGGCCAACAGCGACGTCTACCTCAACGGCGAGTTGCTCGGGCACCGTCCCTACGGCTACATCAGCTTCGTCTACGAGCTGACCCCGCACCTGCGCACCGGCAAGAACACCGTCGCCGTACGCGTCGACGATTCGCAGCAGCCCGCATCGCGCTGGTATCCCGGCGCCGGCATCAACCGCCAGGTCCGCCTGATCACCACCGGCGACACCCACATCGTTCCCTGGGGCACCTTCGTCACCACGCCGGAGGTCAGCGCCACCTCCGCGACGATCCACATCCGCAGTACGGTGACCAACCAGTCTGCCGCGGCGGCGAAGCTCTCGCTGCGCGTGCAACTGACCGCGCCGAACGGCAGGGTCATCGCGACGACCAGGCCAATCGCCTCCGAAACCACCGAGGTATCAGCCGGCGCCACCGCCGACCTCAGTGCCGAGACCACCATCCCCAACCCCGACCGCTGGGACCTCGGCCACGGCGTGCTGTATACAGTCCATGCAACGCTGTTGCGCGACGGCAAGGCGGTCGACGATGAGAATGTTCCGTTCGGCGTTCGCGAGTTCCACTTCGATCCCAACCAGGGCTTCTTCCTGAACGGCGTTCACCACAAAGTCAACGGCGTGGCCGTACACACCGATGGCGGCGCAGTCGGCACCGCGGTGCCGCTGGCGGTATGGGAGCGCCGCTTGACCGAGCTACGCAAGCTCGGCGTCAACGCCATCCGCACCGCGCACAACCCGCCCGCGCCGGAGTTCCTCGACCTCGCCGACCGCATGGGCTTCCTGATCATGGATGAGATGTTCGACTGCTGGACCGTCGCCAAGAACCCCTACGACTACCATCTCTACTTCAAGGACTGGTCCATCCGCGACACCACCGACAACGTGATGCGCGATCGCAACCACCCCAGCATCATCCTATGGTCGGCCGGCAACGAGATCCACGACACGCCAAACCCGCAGGTCGCCATTCCCATCCTCAAGTCCCTAGTCGCCACCTTCCACCAGAACGATCCGACCCGCCCGGTCACTCAGGCGCTCTTCCGTCCCAACGTCAGCCATGATTACGAAAACGGCCTGGCCGACCTGCTGGATGTGGTGGGGCAGAACTACCGCCCCGCGGAGATCCTCGCCGCCCACGCACAGAAGCCAACCCGCAGCATCATCGGCACGGAGAACGGCCACGACCGCGACCAGTGGTTGGCGGTGCGTGACCACGCCGAATACTCCGGCCAGTTTCTCTGGTCCGGCATCGACTACCTCGGCGAATCCCGCACCTGGCCTACCATCGGCTCCGGCTCCGGACTGATCAACAGCGTCGCGCTTCCGCATGGACGCGCCTACGAACGCCAGAGCTGGTGGTCCACCACGCCCATGGTCGCCATCGTGCGCCGCACCGCCGTCACTCGCGCGACGCCCATCGATCCCGGCTACGCCAACGCCACCAGTACCGACCAGTCCGCAGTTCCGGCGGCTCCGCGTGCCGCAGCACCCGGCGGAGCGACTCCGCGCCCAGCAGGCGCTCGCCCAGGCGCTGCCGCCGCGCCGCCTCCCGATCCCAGCGTGCGCTTCTCTGAGCCTCTGCTTGCCGACTGGACCCCGAAAGACCTGACCCCGCACAGCGAGACCCTGGAGGTCTACACCAACGCCGAAGAGGTGGAGCTCTTCCTGAACGGCAAATCGCTCGGCACACAGAAGCAGCATCCTGACGCCAGCGCCATCGTCTTCAAGGTTGACTTTGCTCCCGGCACGCTGAAGGCCGTGGCGAGCACCGGCGGTAAGGTCGTTGCCACCGACGAGCTGAAGACCGCCGGCAAACCCGCGCGCATCGCCTTCATCGCGGATAACCCGGCCACCCCGCTGACTCCGGACTGGAACGACGTTCGCTACGTTACCGCAACTCTGGTGGACGACGCCGGGACCCGCATCCCCGACTCCACCACCGTCATCCACTTCTCCGCCACCGGCCCGGCCTCCATCGTGGCTGTCGACAATGGCAATATGATGGACCACGATCCCTTCCAGGCCACCCAGCGCAAGCTCTACTTCGGCAATACGCTGGCCCTGGTACGGGCCACGGGTAGCGCGGGCAAGGTCACCGTCACCGCGACCGCCGACGGCGTTCCGCCGGCAAGCCTCACGCTGACCGCCGCGCCGCTCGACAAGGAAGATCCCACCATCGCGATGCCCGCGTCAACGGCGCGCAGTTTCTGATTCCACGTTCCCGTCGCCGTACCCCGTGCCTCTCGCGTCAGGGCGCGGGGCGGTGTTGGCATGGGCCCTGCCCGACGCAGAACCTTCGGTCGGCTTTCTGGCAAACGGAGAGTTCTCCGCGGCCATGCACTCGATCGCAAACAGGCAGTACCGTTCCTGATCGCGCTTCACATCCGCCTCCGCGCTTTGGTTGGGGGTCTGCTTCCGGGTGCTGTCGATCAGGATGGCGTGCCACACCTCCTCCGGGTTCAGCACCTCGAACTTCCTTTGCAGGATCTCCCGATCTTCGCGGGCGCGTTCAAACTTCAATTTATAGACGCCCAGCAGCTCGCACATGTGTTCAATCCCGCCATCTCTTCCCTCCAGCGCAAAGTAGGTTGCGACGATGTTCTCCACCGAGAACAGCGTCTTACTTTCTCCGCGCTCGCTCCACAGCGCCTCTGAAACGCAGTTCAGATAGCGAAAATGCGCCGCGTTCGCAGCGTCCTTCAGGTGCTGTTGGAGATACATGTCCGCCTGTAGCAGAATATGCGAGCGGTTCTCCGGCCGCTTGCCTGTGCTCGCCGCACGCTGATCGTCCTGATGCAGCAGAAGGTCGAGGTCCCCGCGATAGCTCGCACAGTCGGCATTGCCGTCACACGAATTCGCGGCATCCATGAATTGTTGCTGTGCCGGCAGCCTCGCGGGGGAGAGTGCCGCGAAGAGGATCGACGCGATGATCCCAAAACGGAACCAAGCGTGCGCTAATAATGTCTTCACCATAATCTCCACATGGATTGCGGCTCTGTTCCGCTGTAGGATGGCGCCCAATCGAGTCAAACGAATCCTATAGCGCCTCCGCGCGGCAAGAATGGTCAATTTAGCTCTGCCCTGGCCGGATTCGAAAGTTCGATCCACATTCGATCCACAATTGATTCCGCGGTTGCGCATCCCCGCCGTGCAAAAGACTGTCAAAAGACGATAGAGCATTATTCGTATAGGTGTAGACCGAAGCATCCGATTTCAACGCCGTTTTTCGCCGACAAAAACGGCACTCGCCGCCTTCTCCAGTTCACAACAATACGAAGAATGCTCTAGACTTCCATTTCACTATGTGGAATCGTCGCCGCTTCCTCGCCACCTCAGCCGCCGTCGCGCTCGCGCCCCGTGCCTTCACCCAACCTGCGCCCACCCAGACCGCACCGCTCCTCTTCATCGACAGCCACGTGCATGTATGGAAGACCGACCCGGCCTTCCCCTTCGCTGCGGGCGCCCATCCATCGCCGGCGGACGCATCGGTCGAGATGCTGCTGGACCTCATGCACGCCAACAACGTCTCCCGCACCGTGCTCATCCAGGTCATCCACTACAAGTGGGACAACAGCTACCTGGCCAGCGTGCTCAAGCGCTTCCCCGGCCAGTTCCATGGCGTCTGCCGCGTCAACCCCGAAGACCCCGCCGCACCCGACCAGCTCACCCGCCTCACCCAGGAGCAGGGCTTCAGTGGCGTTCGCCTCAGCCCCGCCGCCGGCCCCGCGGGCGATTGGATCACCGGCCCGCTGATGCCTCCGCTGTGGCGTCGCTGCGCCCAACTCAAGGTGCCCATGACCCTGCTGATCCCGGTCACCCGCCTGCCCCAGATCCATCCCCTGCTCGATGCCAACCCCGACCTCCAGGTGGTCATCGACCACATGGCCGATTGCCCGCTCAACCAGCCCGCGCAGCTGCAACTCTTGCTCGACCTCGCGCGCTACCCCCACGTCTTCGTCAAGATCTCGCACATGTGGTCGCTCTCATCGCAGCCCTACCCCTACCCCGACGCCGCCGCCCAGGTGAAGCAGCTCTACAACACCTTCGGCGCCAATCGCCTGATGGCGGGGACAGACTGGCCCATCTCCCTGCCCAAGCAGTCCTACGCCCAGACCGTCGCCCTCTACCGCGACCACCTCGATTTCATCCCGGCGCAGGACCACGCACAGATCTTCTCGAAGACCGTCCAGCAGGTCTGGCCCTTCGGCCTATAACTGTTCCCTTTCCAACCATCCCAGGGCTGCCCCAGCAGCGCCAGAAGCTGCTTCAGCCACGCCACATGCACGGGTCCACGCTGGATGATCCAAGCCGGTGATATATTGACGATTCGCACCTTGAGTCGCGGAGGAGGGAAGGCTGCACCCTAGCCAAACGGTTCGACGAGCGAATGCGGATTCGAGAAGCTGTGCTGCGCAAAGATCGCGCTTTCGTTCTCCTGCTGGTCGTGCTTGTGGCGGCCGGAACATTCGCGTGGCGGCGTCCGGGCCGGCAGCGGCTGGTGGTCTCGCCCGATGAACTTACGCTGCCCGCGGATGGAGCGCTGCACCGGGCTATTCAGGTGCAGTTGGCGCGGGGAAGCCGTATCGATCCCAACGAGCTGGTGCCGGCGGGCGTTCCGGCGCGCGTGCTTGCCGCAGGTGCAGATGCGGTCGAAGTGGAGATTCAGTCGCCGGCGAATCCGGGAGAGCAGCGGCTTGTGCTCAGCTACCGCGGCGGTTCTGCTTCCGTGACAGTACACTTCACGCCCGATGCCGGCGATCGCTTCGGCGACGGCACACCCGATTTCCTGCGCCTGCACACGGCGGGCGACCGGGCAGCATTCCGTGGATGGTTTACAGCGCTGGCCGATACCGCCGCGGCGCTTCCACCTGAACGTCTGCCGCAGGAGATCGACGACTGCGCCGCCCTGCTGCGCTGGTGCTACCGCAACGCGCTGCATGCCCACGACGAGGCCTGGCAGGCGACGCTACCGATGGAGACGCCGCCGCCGATCGCCTCAGTCGCGCAGTATGCGTACCCATTCACACCGCTGGGCGCCAACCTGTTCCGGGTGCGCTCCGGCGCCTATGCGGCGGGCGACGCCACCAACGGTGCCTTCGCCCAGTTCGCCGATGTCAAGACGCTGTGGCAGCACAACACCTTCTTCCTCGGTCGCGATATCCGCGCGGCCCGTCCCGGGGACCTGCTTTTCTACCGGCAATTGGAACAGAACTCGACGTTTCACTCGATGATTCTGACCGGTGCGGCGCATCAATGGGCGGTCTACCACACCGGCCCGATCGGCAAAGGGCGGGCCGCTTCGAGGGGCGAGGTGCGGCGCGTGGCTCTGGACGATCTGCTGCACCACCCGGATACTCGCTGGCGCCCGATTTCACAGAACAGTAATTTCCTTGGGGTGTATCGTTGGAACATCCTTCGCGAGGATGTTCGATGAGACTCGGAATTGTCTCGCTGCTGGCTGTGCTCTGCGTTGCCGTTCCCACGGCCCATGCGCAGGATCGTCCCGTCTCCTTCAATCTGAGCACGAGCAAGTCGTTCGCTCCGGGTGAGCAGCCGAAGATCCATCTTTACACCCACAACGTGGATGCGCTGGAGTTTCGCGTATACCGCGTCAACGATCCTGTGAAGTTCATGGAAAACCTGCGCGAGCTGCACTCCTTTGGGCCGGAGGCAAGCCTGCTCGGCCAGGAGCGGATCGACGAGCGCACCTGGCTGGAGAGGTTCCACGACTGGAAGGAAGATCTCTGGGAGAACATCCGCGACTTCTTCCGCCACCAGTTCTCGCACGACGCAAGGAGCTCCCTGCGCGCGAAGCAAAGCTCGATCCAGCGCCGCAGCCGCATCGTGAGCGAGGCCGAGTTTGCGCAGATTCCCATCCTGAACCAGTCGCAATTGGTCGCGCGCTGGCGCCAGCTTGTGCCCGCCACGTTCATCTCCGACGCCAACGACCTGGCAGTACCGAAGCTGAGTGCGGGGTTGTATCTGCTGGAGGCGACCGACGGCCGCTACAAGGCCTATACGCTGCTGATGGTGACCCAGATGGCGCTGGTGACGCGCACGACCTCAGGCAATCTGATCGCGTATGTGGTCGATCGCCAAACCGGCCAGCCGGTTGCGGGGGCGAGGGTGGACACCGGCCTCGGCCAGAAGCTGATGGGTACGGAGATTACCGGTGCAGACGGCACGGCGCAGCTAACGGTGGGCGGGGACAAGGACGCGCAGGACAACTTCTGGGTGGTTGCGAGCAAAGGCAGTGAGTTTGCCGCGGCCACACCCTACACCTGGGAGATGAGCTCCTCGGCGAACGGCAGGTACGCCGGATACGTCTTTACGGAGCGACCTGTCTACCGGCCAACCCACACGGTGCATTGGAAGGCGATCCTGCGCGAGCACGACGGCAACTCGCTGGCGCTGCCCAAGCCGGGCAACGTCCATGTAACCATCTCCGATGAGACGCAGAAGGCGGTCTTCGACCGGCAGATGCCGATCTCTGCCGCCGGCGATGTCACCGGCGATTTTGAGCTGCCCAAGGATGCGGCGCTGGGCTACTACAACATCCGCGTCGGCGACCAGCCGGATGCGGTTTACGGCGATTTCCACGTTGAGGACTACCGCAAGCCCGAGTACAGCGTGCTGGTGAAGGCGAATCAAAAGCGCGTGCTGGAAGGCGCGACCATGCCCGTCACCATCGATTCGCGCTATTTCTTCGGCGAGCCAGTGGCCAACGCGACGGTGAAGTACCGTGTCTACCAGGAGCGGCACTACTGGTGGGGCGAGAATGAGGACGACTCTTCGGACAACTCCGCCAACGCCGATGAAGGTGCGGGGGATTCCTCGGGCTGGGCGGGCGATGAAGAGGCCGAAAAGACCGGCAAGCTGAACGCCGACGGGACGCTGACCATCCAGGTGCCGACACGTGTGGATGCGCAGGATGAGTCGCATCCGGACTTCGACTATACGGTCGAAGCTGGGGTGACCGATGCAGCCAACCGCGAGATCACCGGGCGAGGTCGTTTCCTGGCGACCTATGGCACCTTTCGCGTGAATGTGGAGCCGGTGAGCTATGCGGTTCACGCCGGCGACACCGCCAAGTTCCGCGTGACCGCGCTGGACTATGACGACAAGCCGGTGAGCACGCACGTCCACGTGCAGCTTGTGTTCCATCATTATGAAAACGGCAGCACGAAAACGACACTCGGCCCGGCCGTCGACGTGACGACGGATGCAACCGGCCACGCTACCGGCGAGGTCTCCATCGGCACCCCGCCCTACAGCAGTGCCGAGTTGCAGGCTACCGCATCGGCAGTGCAGCCTGGCACGCACGATCCGGTGGACGACAGCTACCTATGGATCATGGGTGCGGGTGAGATCGGCTGGGACAACGGCTCCCAGACGGCCCAGATCGTGGCGGATAAGAAGACCTACGCGCCCGGCGATACAGCGCACCTGAGCATCGTGTCGGAGACGGACGGGTTCTATGCGCTGGTCATCGCCCAGGGATATACCGTGCAAAAGCGCGAGGTGATGCGTAGCGACGGCAAGACGATCTCCTTCGACCTGCCCATCACCGCGGACTCGCAGCCAAACGTCACCGTGGACGCGATCTTCCTTAAGGACAACACGCTCTATCAGGCTACGAAGACGCTGAAGGTGCCTCCGGTGCAGCAGCAATTACAGGTTGCCATCACGCCGGCCAAGGATGTGTTCCAGCCGCAGCAAACCGTCACCTACGATGTTGCGGTCAGCGACTTCGCAGGTAAGCCGGTGAGCGCGGACTTGAGCTTCGGCGTGGTGGATGAGGCGATCTATTCGCTCTATCCCGATTCGAGCGGCGATATCGTGCAATCGCTCTATCCGCAGCGCGAAGTGGAGTCGCAGGTGGATTCTTCGCTGGACTACTATTTCAGCGGCGAGGCCGGCACCAAGTCGCCGCTGCTGGCACAGCGCAATGCCCGCTATCGGCCACAACTCGCCCAGGTGAAGCCGGGAAATGAGGCGAAGCCGCGGGTGCGCAAGGCCTTCCCCGATACCGCTTTCTGGGCGCCCGACGTACATACCGACGCGAGCGGCCACGCGCGGGTCACCTTCAGCTTCCCCGACTCGCTGACCACTTGGCGTGCCACCGTGCGCGCCATTACCGCGGACTCCAAGGCCGGTTCGGCCATCAACCGCGTGCTGGTGCGCAAGAACGTGCTGGTGCGCATGGGTACGCCGCGCTTTATGGTCAAGGGCGATGAGATCACGCTGCCGGTGATCGTGCACAACTATCTCGACACGCCGAAGCAGGCAACGATGTCGCTGAACGTAGCTGGATTGGATACGGTGAACGGCTCGCAGCAGAGCGTCACCGTCGCCAGCAAGGGCGAGGCGACGCTGCTGTGGCGGCTGCGCGCATCGCAGGTCGGTACGGCTAAACTGACCGCCTCTGCCATCACCGATGCTGAATCCGATGCACTGGAGTTGAGCTTCCCGGTCGAGCCGTCCGGAGTCTCCAAGTCGCTGGCGCAGAGCGGCGTGCTGGCGCAGAGTGCCACGCAGGCGACGGCCAGCATCGTGTATCCCGCCAATACCGACGCGGCCGCGCACTCGCTGCGCGTGGAGGTCAGTCCGTCCATCGCGGGTTCGCTCTTCTCCGCGCTGGACTACCTCACCACCTATCCGTACGGCTGCACCGAACAGACGATGTCCAGCTATCTGCCCGACGTGATTGTGGCCGAGACTCTGAAGCGGCTGCTGAACGTGAGCGGCAGCGTCGACGTTGTGAACCTGCCCGCCAAGATGCAGGCCGGGCTGGCGCGTTTGCAGGATTACCAGCACGACGACGGTGGCTGGGGCTGGTGGAAGGAGGACGCGAGCCGCGTCTACATGACTGCATACGTGGTTAGCGGCATCGGCATGGGGTCGCAGTTCGCGCCGCTTAGCGGAGAGCAGCAGGGGATGCTGAACCATGGCAAGGCATACCTGCATACTCAGCTGGATCAGCATCCGCGCATGCGTCCGGAGTTGCGCGCAGCGGTCGTCTACGCCCTCGCCGAAGCCGGCGACAAGAACCTGGGAACAGCGCTCGATGCTCAGTGGTCGCGCCGCAACGATCTTGAGCCGGAGGCGCTGGCCATGACCGGGCTGGCCATGTTGCAGGCGAACGACGCACGCGCCGCTGAGGTCGCCAAACTGCTCGCCACCAAGGCAGTCCATCAGGGCGACCTCGTATCCTGGAAGGGCTCCTACGTCCCCCTGCTCGATGTCGACTACGAGAACGATGCCGAGGCGACGGCCTACGCTGTGCGTCTGCTGGCCAAGGTCGATGCCAACAACCCGCTGCTGAGCGGCGCGGCGCAGTGGTTGATGCTGGCGCGCAACGGAGGCGAGTGGTGGGACTCCACCGAGCAGACCGCGATGGTCCTGTTCGGGCTAGTCGATTATCTTGGGGCGTCGCATGAGCTTGAGTCCGACTTCACGGCCGAGATTCTGGTGAATGGCCACTCCGTTGGCGAGCGGCACTTCACCGCCGCGGACGCAATGTCCGGCGCCTCCCTTGCCGTCGACGTTGACGCCGCTAGTCTTCAGCCGGGAACCAACAGTGTGCAGGTGGTGCGGCGCAGCGGCAGCGGGCGCATCTATTGGTCGGTCCGCGGCGTTTACTACTCGACGGAAAAGAAGGACTTCCAAGCCGGGAGCCTGTCGCTGAACCTCACCCGCGACTACTACAAGTTGCGGCCGGTACAGCAGAACGGCAAGATCGTCTATGCGCTTGACCCGCTGAACGGCAACGCGCAGGTGGGCGATGTGCTGGCCGTCCACGAAGCCATCAACGGCACGCCCATGCGTTATCTGTTGCTGGAGGACCCGATCCCGGCAGGCGCGGAGTTCGTCCAGTCCGAGGACAGCTATCCAATCGAGCAGCGGCCCAGTGGCTGGTACGGCTGGTACACGCGGCGTGAGTTCCACGACGACCATGCGGCCTTTTTCGCGGACGACTTTACCGGGCGGCAGGAGATCTTCTATCTCATCCGGATCGTGAATCCAGGGACATTCCAGATCAGTCCCGCGCACGTCGAGCCGATGTACCAGCAGGGCGTGGAGGCGACCAGCGACGCTCTGCGGCTGCAGGTGCCCGCGCCACCGCAGCAAGGAGGTCCACAATGAGTCGCCCGCCCGGGGTGTTACGCAGCGCGCTGCCGCTGATGAGCATTCGGCTGGTGCTGCAACAGGTCGGCCTCGCACTGATCGTGTTCCTGCTCTCCATCCTTTGGCTGCGCGTGCCAGATGCGAGCGCGATTGAAGTCATCGTTTCTGTGCTGCTGGGTCTGCTTGTACTTGCGATTGCGGGCGCAGGCGAGAGCGCGATCATGCTGCACCTCGCCGGTGCGGCGCGCACCCCCTGGAAGCTGCTGCGCGGCGCCCTCTGGGTGCTGGCAGGCGCGCTGCTGTGGTTGGCGTGGAGTGCGCTGCTCGACCATCAGCGCGGTAACGTTTTTCTTTACTCGGGCTACTTGAACTCACGCTTCCCCGCCTCGCTTCGCAATTTCTTTTCGTTCCAGCACATTGTGGTTTGGCTCGGACGGACGTGGACACTCCTGCAATGGATCGGCTTCGCTGTCCTCGCTCTGCTTGTCTTCGTTGCGACGGCGAGCGTACGGCCGCGCCGCGCACTACGGATTGCACTCCGTTCCCTCACCTGCTGGCTCGCTGTGGTCCTGGGTGCAATTGGCGCTGCGGTCATTACCGATCTGCTGATGCAATGGACACCCGGGCACGGGCTGCGCATTGAGATGCTGAGCTTGGTGCTTCGCCTCAGCTTCACGGTGCTTCTGGATGCCACGGTCGTATGCCTGGTGCTGGCCATCATGGCAGTGTGCATAAGACGCGCCGGCTTGCCTGATGCCGCGCCTCAATCCACGCTGGCCGGTACGCCGGAAGAGAGCCAGCCGCGCACTACGGACAACCCGTAGCGGCCAATCGACACACGCACTCGCGCAGCCGCGGCGCGATGTGCCTCCTCGCTCTCTCTAAGCGACCCCGGACGAAGCAGAGCGTCATCGATCGCCTTCAACGACTGCGCTGGCGCGCTGGCCACGGATTCGCCTGCCAGCACCTCCACCAGACCTTCGCGCAGCCACAGCGGCGCGCGTTCGCTGGCCTCGGCCTCCACCAGGACGTGCAGCATCTCGTGCAGCAACGTAGCGGATAAATCGAGTCCATGGGCGCGCAGCACAGAGTCCGGCTGCAGCACGATGGTGCTGCCGCGGGTGCTGCCCAACGCCCATCCTGGCTGCCCCGATATCTGACGAAACAGCTCGGTGGCCGGCGCGAAGACGATCTCAGCTTGGGCCGCATGTCGCGATGGGAATCGTCTCTGCGCTTCGCTCCACGTTTGCTGCAACGCCGCGATTCGCTCCGCGGAAAGCTGCTCGGTAGACCGCACCGTAAGCGGGCCGATGCGAGTCTGCTGCCAACCGGCGTCGCTGGGCAAGATATGCACGGCTGTTCGCGGGAAATAGAATGCCAGGATCTCGCGTGCGGTCTGGCCTTCGGACGCCATCTCCGCTGCACCCTCCTGGCAGAGCCCCACGCCGTGGCCGTGACCGCGGCCATCGAAGACCAGCTCGCGGTTGCGGACGCCAAGCTCGTAGGCGTCGCTGCGCACGTGCTCCCAGCCCAGCGCCCGGCCTACGCCAAACCGCAACGCACTGGCCGAGACGACAGCAGTCGCACCGGTGGCGCCGGTGAAGACAATGCGCAACGCACGGTGCGACGGACTGCGATCCGCGATCCTCGCCGCAACGATGCTGGTGGGCAGATGCCATCCCTCCGTCCGTGCAATCTCAGCGAGCTTCATCAGAGGAACCTCGGCGTGCCAGGCGGCCGTTCCGCGGCGCACGCAGTACGGGTCGGCATGGCTGCGCAGGTAAGACAGGCCGCGAAGGTTGGGCCACACGGCTCCGCCATCCTCGGTCAGGCCGCCGCAGCTCTGGCTAAAAAACGCCTCGGCGCGATGGCTTCCGAACCACACGGTCTCTCCCGCGGTCGCTTGGGTTGCGTCGTCAATCGCTCGAGACACAGGCCCCGGTAGCATCGCCTGACACTGGGTGCTGTCGCACAGCTCTGCCGGCAGGTGGCCGGGCGGCGCAGAGAAGTGGCTGCCGTTCAAGGCATAGGTTCGTGCGAGAATGGCGAGCGCTTGCAACGATTGCGCCGGCTCGCCCGGTGCAGCCTCAGCATTCAGAACAGCAGCGACATAACGCTCGCTGGGAAGCGTGAGCACAACATCGATGGCTCCATCCTTGCCACTGGAGCGCAGGTGCCACAGCCCGGTCGCGGTGCGCGTCTCGCCGCTGGCGTCATCGGCGATGCGCAGGCT
>Ga0182013_10005890_pt1 | contig 14093 bp, 8 predicted proteins | sample 612S2MmetaG_FD_120487 | JGI IMG/M metagenome (GOLD analysis project Ga0182013, IMG submission 120487) | Permafrost microbial communities from Stordalen Mire, Sweden - 612S2M metaG | ecosystem: Environmental > Terrestrial > Soil > Wetlands > Permafrost | place: Sweden: Stordalen | collected... | reverse complement strand
GCTGCTCGGATTCGTGAGAGTACCGATAAAGCTGTCATCGAAGATGCACAGCGCAGTATTGACCGGGAGACCGCCGCTATCGAAAAACTGGAACGTCAAGCAAAACGGCTCAAGACGCTTTACATGGAGACCGAAGACCCTTCAATACCAGGCGACCTCAAGCGGACCAATGTAGAGCTTGCAGACGCCCGCAATCGGCAACGGGCCGCACAGGTCAAGCTCACCCAAAGCATCAACGAAAACGACATTGAGATAATTTCGGACAGGATTGCGGCGGTCTTTGCAGATTTCAAAAACAAAACGAAAATCGAACAGAAGAAGATGCTGCATCAGTACGTGGAGCAAATCAACGTATGCACCTATCGTGGCAGCAATGGCGCTCTTCTGCCGCTGCCCGTAGAACTTGCCGCCAACGGACACCAGCTAACGCCTTTGGGAATATTGCAGGTGTCGGAATGGGCACACGCTTTGAGGGACAACGCTGTGCTTGGTACTTCGCTGGATCACTATTTCAACCTGGAATTCATCATGAAGCCTGGACAACCTGATCCTTACATTCTTGAAAGCAACAACTTGCAAGGTATCACTTCCAAAACTCTCTCTCATGGGAGTTGATGGGCTTGTAGGTGGCGCCGGCATCCGCGACGAGGGCGGCGATGTGGGTGCAGTCCTCGATGCGGACGATCGCGAAGGGTTCGGGATTAAAGCGGTGCTTGCGGGCGTTTTGGGAGGCGAGGGCTGTTAGAGGCTGCGGATAAAAGGGCAATTTCTTCACGATACTTGCGAATGGCCGGAGTCGGTCACGGACGCCGCGAACGCCGGGACATCAACAGCTTTAAGCCGCCAGCACTTCACGAACCTTAGAGGCTAGATCGTCCGGCTTGTACGGCTTCGCAATGTAAGCCACGTCGCGATCTAGCGCGCCGCGATTTGCCATCACGTCGTAAGAGTAGCCGGATGTATACAGCACCTTGACATCCGGGAGCACTTTCTTAAGGCGCTCGGCTAGTTCCCGGCCGTTCATCCCCGGCAAGACAACGTCCGTCAATAGCAGATGGATCGGCCCCGGATGACGCCCGGCCAACTCCAGCGCACTGTCTCCGTTAGCAGCCTCAAGAACGTGGTAGCCGTAGGCCTGTAGCACCTTGATCGCCAAGCCGCGCACCTCATCCTGGTCCTCGACTAACAGCACCGTCTCGGAGCCGCCCAAATTGGCATGGAGGTGTCCCTCATCGGCGCGCGTTTCAAGGCCCGCGTCGATGCGCGGCAGATAGATCTTAAACGCGGTTCCCTTACCGGGCTGGCTAGAGAACCCAATCCACCCATTGCTTTGTTTCACGATGCCGTACACAGTGGCTAATCCCAGACCCGATCCCTGTGCCGGTCCTTTGGTGGTAAAAAATGGCTCGAAGATGTGTTTGCTGGTTTCCTCGTCTATCCCATTCCCGCTATCGGTGACTGCCAGGAGTACGAACGGACCGGACGTGGCCTCCGGATGGTCTTCGACATAACTGGAATCGATCTCCGCTTCCGCTGTTTCTAAGACGAGACTGCCACCGTCGGGCATCGCATCTCGCGCGTTAGCCACAAGGTTCATCAGGACTTGATGAATCTGGCCAAGGTCCGCCATCACCTGTCCTAACGATGGACTGAGGATGGTTTTCAATTCGATGTCCTCTCCCAGCAGCCGCCGCAGCATTTCCTCCGATTCCGCCACTACTTTGTTCAGATCGAGCGGTGTGGGTTGAATCAATTGTTTTCGACTTACGACCAGTAACTGCCGCGTGAGATCGGCGGCTCGAGCGCCGGCCATTCGAATCTGGCCGATTTCCGCCCGCAGCGGGTCACTCTCGTCCAGGTCCCGGAGAATCATATCGCTATAGCCATTGATCACGGTAAGCAGGTTGTTGAAGTCATGGGCTACGCCGCCCGCCAGCCTTCCGATGCTCTCCAGTTTCTGGGCCTGGCGGTACCGCTCCTGCGACTCGCGCAATGCTTCTTCGGCCAATTTCCGCTTGGTGATATCGCGGTTGCTGCCTTGCACTCCAATCTGGCGGCCGGCGTCGTCCAAAATCGGCCCCCAAGTGGCGGCCACCCACTTCACCCGCCCGTCTTTGGCGATCAGCCGGAATTCCTCGTCCTGCATGGAACTCCCCTGAAATAAGGACTCCCAGTGGCCGGTCATTCGCGGCTGATCGTCCGGGTGGCACCAATCGAGCAGGCTTGCCTTTTCGAGATCGGCCGCCGTGTAACCAGTCAACGTCTCGACCGAGGCGTTCGTGTAGATCAGCTTGCGGTTCATGTCATAAGCCAGCACCATTTCTTTCAGGTTGTTTGCCATGAGCCGGAGCTTCTGTTCCGCCTCCCGCAGGAATCCCTCGGCTTTCTTGGTGCGGTTCTTTTCGCGAGTAATGCGCGCCGCCTCCCAACAGGCCACCACAAAGAGCAAGGCAAAAAGCCCTGCTGCCATTGTCAGCCGGTTCTCCCGCCGCGTAGCCGTCAGAGTCGCTTCCATGGATTCCAGATGCTGTCCCGCCAGGTAACCCCATCGCCCCACGATCGCAGCCAGTTTGCCTTCCGCCGCCATGGCGCCGATCTCTTCCCGTATGGCGTCCGCAACGGCGCGATTTTCGAACGTCGCACCCACTCCCAGCCGTGACCGCACCTCCGGAACTGCAATCCAGCGAAGCGAAAGACCGGCGCAAGCGCGCTCGTCCAACAGGGCTGAAATCGCCGTATAAGAGTCCATGAAGGCGGCATCGGAGCGCTTCTGGCAGACCTCTTCCATGACACCTTGCAGAAAGGGCCGCGCCAGTGGCCGCGCGCCAGGCAAATGGCGCTGCAGTTGCCAAACGTCGATGGAGGGGTTGGCGAGCCCGATCGTAGCGGTTGAGAAATCCTGAACTGTCCGGTACGTGCTGTCGGCGCGGACCAGCAGGGTATACTCTGACTCGATGTAGGGCTCGGATATGTGAAAGGCCTTCAGGCGTTCGGGGGTGATGGTGATAAGCGGCCATAAATCCACGGCCTTTTTCCGCAGCGCAGACTCCGAGCTATCCTGCCAGAAGACCCACTGCAGATTGATTCCCCGGCGCCGCGCAGCCTCGCGTACCAAGTCGACGGAAAGACCGCCAGGCTTGCCATCGTCACCTGTTAGCTGAAATGGCGGAGATAGCATCCAGCCGATTCTGTAGACCCGGTTGCCCCAGGAAGGTTGTCGCAATCTGAGCCATCCGAGCGTGGCGGCGCAGACAATCACGGCAAGGGCGACACCATAGACGGCCTTCTGAAAACGCGTCGGTTTCACCTAGTTGCCCTCAAGATTATCAGCAAGCAACCGCATTTGGAAGAGCGAAGTCTGAATGCCGGGCACTGGGGTGGGGGCCTACGGGGAGAGCAAATTGCTAAATTTCGGATCTCTTTATCGTCATACCTAAGAAGCGGGCCGCTCCCACCGGCTCCCGACGCCATCACGGCCTGGTGGCTCCAAATCACTGAGCGGCGAATAATGGGAACCGCAGGAGAAATCTTCTCGTAATCCCGCTGTAGTGGAAGGAGACCGGATGTTCAGGACCATCAGAAACGCCTTACTTGCAATTGCCGCCTGTGCCTTCTTGACGCAGTCCTCGGTAGCGGCCGACGGGGTGAGCGGCAATATCGTCACCGTCAACTGGCTCGCGAAACATCTTCAGAATGCCGATGTTGTGATTCTCGACGCCTCACCCGCCCAGGCCTATAGCGAAAACCACATTCCCGGCGCGGTCAATGTGGATATGCTGGCATCCGGCCGGCCCGAAATTCCGGTTGCGGAAATGGAAAAGACTTTTCGCTCCTGGGGCGTCAGTCCCGGCAAGTCCATCGTCATGTACGATCAGGGCGGGAACATGATGGCCACTCGGATCTTTTTCTCACTCTATTACTACGGGTACCCGGCCAAAGATCTGTTCATTCTCGACGGCGGCTTTTACAAATGGCAATCGGCCGGATTGGCTGTGACTAAAGAGAGCACGCCCGCCGCCAAGCCGGGCTCTTTCACTATCGCCGCCCTTAACCGGGATGCCAAAGCGGAGTTGCCCGAAGTCCTCTCTGCCACCGGCGATCCGGCAAACAACGCCTTGGTGGACGCGCTCGACGCCAACTGGCATTTCGGGGGAACCGCTGCGTTTTACCGCGTCGGACATATTCCCACCGGCATCGTCCTGCCCAGTTCCGACTTCTACAACCCGGACAAGACGTTCAAGTCGCCCGAAGAAATCCGCAAGATGGCGGCTTACTACAATATCAAGCCCGAACAGCGGATCTACACGTATTGTGGAGGAGGCGTCGCCGCCAGCGTGCCGTATTTCGCCCTCAAGTTCATTCTGAATTACCCCTCAGTCAAACTCTATGTAGACTCCGAACTCGGATGGCTGGCCGACGAACGGGAACTCCCTTACTGGACGTACGATGCTCCCTACCTGATGCGGGACACTGCGTGGTTACAGTTCTGGGGCGGAGGAATGATCCGGAATTTTGTATCTTCGCGCGTCGGCATCGTCGATGTCCGTCCGCGGGCCGCCTACGATCGGGGGCACATGCCGTTTGCGGTGAACATCCCGAGCGAGGTCTTCGAAAGTAATCTCGCCGATCCTCGCAAGATGATCGAGATACTGGGTCAGGCGGGCGTCGATCCGTCTCAAGAAGAGGTTGTCGTCTCCGGCGCGGGACTGACCAAGGAGTCAGCCCTGGCTTTCGCGATACTCGAAAGACTGAATCAGAAGAAAGTATCGGTCTTTACGGACTCCATGGAGGCGTCGGCAAAACTCGGCTTCGCGCCCACTAAGGACCCGACCATCGTTGGCCCGAAGAAAAGCCCCGGTGACTTAGCTGTTCCTGCCGTCACCTATCCATTTAATGTCCGCCGCACCGTAATCACTTCGAACCTGACCCCCGGTGTATATCCCCGAGTATTTGTTGCTTCGGGCAAGAATCTGCCCACCCAGGCTCAGGACGGCAAAATGGTCCAGGTCCCGTATACGGACCTGCTGAAACCTGACGGCACTCCCAAAGCCGCCAAAGACATCTGGAGGATCCTGACCAAAGCCGGAGTGCCGCGATACGCACAACTGGTTTTCGTCTCCGACGACCCCGGCGAAGCTGCCGTGAATTACTTCATCTTCAAGCTGATGGGGTTCCCGGATCTCAGGATCTACGTGAGCGACTGCGGTTGTGCGCTGCTTGGACCGGAGAACTGAGCGGACTCCAGGCAAGGCTCGCTCGCGGGCGCGGCCGATGCCGGCCAACATCGCGAGGTATTGCTTACCATCCAGCAGATAAGTGATCGGCAGGCCCGCTCCGAAGCGGCCAATCGCCAGATCGAGCAGTTTCTCCCCCTTGTCCGGAGTATAAGCAAACAGGTGGCCGTCGTTAGTCGCCTGGAACACCAGGTTGCCGGCGGTGGTTAGCGTTCCGCCTCCGCGAGTGCGCCAGCCGAGTTTCTGGTGCACTGGATCCCAAGCCTCAAGCACGCCGCGATTGCCCCCCAGCGGCTCGGGCCCGATCACCGGCATGGAATTCGGGGTCGCCGCCGTGAAGCCGCGGGCCAGACCGGCATGTCCGGTTGGCGCGGGGATCACCTCGTCGCCGGCGGCATAGTCCAGCTTCCGTATGTGGTTGGAATATAGACGAGGCCGGTCTGTGAGAAGTCGCAAGCTCAGGCCGCTTCAAGATCGACGCGTACCCGGCAACCAAGCGCCGTCGCAATATTGACAAGCGCGTCGAGTGAAAAACGCGAGACCCGGCCGCGGAGCAGATCGTTGATGCGTGGCTGGGTCACACCGCAGCGGCTTGCCGCTTCCGACTGTGTCCACGCGTTTTGTTTCAGACGAGCTGCGATTTTCTGCATCAGTTCGGCCCGTGCTCGCAGGTTCGCGGCTTGTTCGGGCGTGTCCGCGATGGCGTCCCAAACGCTCGCGTAGCTTTCTGGTTTGCTCATGTCCTGCCTCCCAATAGTTGCCTAAATCTCTTCCTCGCGATTTGAATATCGCTCTTGAGCGTCGCATGCGTTTTCTTCTGGAATGCGTGGAGAACGTAAACGGCCTCCGCACGTCTAGCCATGTATATCACGCGGTAGGAGCCGATCGAGTCCGAAACTCGAATCTCCTCCACACCTTTGCCGATGGCGGGCATCGGTTTGAAATCGTCTGGCTGGTCGCCTCGCTGCACCTTATCGAGTTGATAGCCTGCATCCTGCCGGACGCCTCTGGGGAAGTCTCGTAAGCACTTGAGCGAGTCGCCGAGGAAGCGCACGGGCCGCACCCTTCGAGTATATCCAATTGGATATACTCGAAGGGTGCGGCCGTCTGGCCGCCGCGCGACTTAATACCAGACGGGCACGGGCTCGCCCTTGATCTTGAGGATGGCTTCTTCGGCTGCCCAACTCACGCGGTGGATCTTCGTTGCCTGCTCCAGCGCGGGCAAGGCGCTGGCGGCCGCGGGACCGATATTGCCGAGCGCCGAGGCCAGGCTGCGCAGCACGAAAACGCTCGGTTCGTTGACGCCGATCAGGTGCCGGCTGAGAGTCTCCACCACGGGTTTGCCGGCCGGTCCGAGGTTGCCCAGCGCGTCAGCCGCGACGGCGCGCACCGAGAGCGAGGAATCGTCGAGCGCCTTTACCAGCCCCGCAATCGCTTTCACCGCGGCCGGTCCCATGGCCCGTAAAGCGATTGCGGAGATGCTGCGCACGCGCGCATCGGAGTCGGACAAGGAGCGTTCCAGGGCGGGAATGGCTGGCGCCCCGACAGTCCCCATCTGCGAAAGCGCCCATGCCGCGGCGATGCGCACTTCGGCCGAAGGATCGGCGAGCGCTTTGGCAACGTCGTTGACTGCCGGGGCGGCGTCCGCACCGAAGGCGCCGATGGCTCGCAGAATCGCCGGCCGGCCGGTTTCCGAAGCGCGCGCCAACTCGCCGAGATAGCCCGCCAACGGTACGCCGCGATAATACGCCCATTCGCTCGCACGGGAACCTTCCCACCGGATGGGCTTGGTCTCCGCCTGTGGGTCCGGGCCCTCCGGCACGCGTTCCAGCACGACGTCGTTAATCCCGAAGTTATAGCCCGATGAGCGGCCATCCTTGCCAACGCAGAGGAAGCTGAGCGTGTGGCGGCCCTTGGTGAGGGTCAGCCATCCGAGCGGCTGATCGACGGCGACATAGATTTCGCTCTGATACCCGTTGAACACCGGCGCGCCGGACAGCGGGATCTCCGAAGTGAGCGCCTCGCGGTTATCCAAGTTGGCGGGCTTGTCATCGACGAGCGCGATGTAGTTTCCGTAGTCGGGCGCCTGGGCGATGCGGCTCAGCACCTCGTAACGGCCGGTCTGGCGAACATCGATGGGGATATTGATGCGGGCGCCGGTTTCCTTCGTTTCGAAGAAGAGGAGATCCCGGCCCCAGTCGACTTCGCGCTGTACGGAAGCTTTGCCCTTCAGGGTGGTGACCTCAGCGAGCGAGTCTTCCACGGCGATCTGCTCGGCGTTGCCCAACGGCAGTCGCGCTTCGCCGTAAGGCGGTTCGGGCAGGCCTTCGTTCACGTCCTTCTGGTACCAGAAGGCGGCGCTGGAAAAATAATCGGGGCGCTCTTCGAAGCCGGAGCGTAGCGAGCCATCGGCGTTATAAGTCCAGCCGGCGTGCTCGATGCCGGCCCACAGGGACTTGGTAAACGGAATCGGGTCGGGAATGTGCCAGCGGTAACCGGTGAGACGGGCGCCCACGAGTTCGCCTTCCGCCACCGGGGTGCCGCTCCAAAGCCCGCCTCCGACGCGCAGTCCCCAAGCTTCATTAATGTAGTCTTCGGTGCCCGTGCCGAGAATCTGCGGGTGCTTGGCGCCGTCCACATAAAAGAGGTCGTCGCCCTCGCCGAACCAGCCGACCCCGGCCTGAATCACGTTGAGGACCGTGCCCACGTAGTGGCCGGCGCCGTTGATGTCGAGGAACGCGTAGTTCTTGCCCTTGACGGCGGGCCGCTCCTGCCGGTAGTAGGCATGTAAGTAGGCGACGTCGTCGGGCAGAGACTGATGGCGCTGCCAGTCGACGTGATAGTAGAACATGGTGATGGGGCGGCTGCCTTCGTCGGTGACCGTGATCTTGCACGATACCCGGAAGGGCATAGGCCAGTAACTATTGCGGGCCCTTCCGAAGGAGCTGTTGCGGATGACCATGGAATCGAGGTTGCGCTCGTAACCGTGTCCCACGCCGAAGAAATCGCCCAGGGGGACGTCGACGCTGGGCGTCTTCTTGCCGTCGTAATAGACGCGCACGCGGACCAGTCGGGGCCAGGCGAACTCGTTGTCAGCCACGGTAAGCCAGATGTGGCTGACTACGCCGGGTCCGCGGAGGTCGGCCATCACGTAAGTTTCGCCGGGAAAGATGCGCTTGCTGTCGTCATTGCTGCCCACGTAGCGGTTGCCGCTGGAGACGCGCTCGGCGGAGAAGTTTTTCATGCGGGGGAGATCGAGCAGATCGAAGGAGCCTCGATCGGGGACCTGGGCGGCCGCGCAGGCGGTGAGCAGGAGGAGCAAGCAAGACGGTCTCATAGAGCCTGCATTGTACAGTCCGACGATAGGCGCTGCAAGCCCGGACGGCCAGCAAAATCATAGGCCACTGGAGGATGTGGAGGAACTGTACGGAGGTCAGACCGCATTCTCAATGCGTTCCGGCCCCCGTGATGTCACCGGTAAGTCTCCGGTATCGCGAAAGCTAAAACCGAAGATGCAACGCGAGCTGGAGCACCCTGGGACCTTGCGTCGTTGATACCTGCCCGAAGTTGACGCTGAAAATGTTGGTGTTCGGATTGCCGAAATTGGCATGATTGAACACATTGAAAGCGTCCAGACGAAGTTCCGCGTCCAGCCTTTCGTGGAACTTGAAGTGTTTCGAGAGCGCCAGGTCCATATTGACGAAGCCGGGACCGCGAATGGCGTTGCGCCCCAGCGTGCCTTCCGTGTACTGGCCGTTCAGCCCCGCCGCGTCCGTTTGGGCAATTTGATCCAGCGCCAGTAGCCGGCTGTTGGAGAAGGCCAACGGATTGAAGTAGAAGTTCCCGCTGTTGCCGTTGATGGTCTGCTGGCCCCGAGGGTCGTAAGTAGCGACATTGGGTAGTGCCAGATCGGCGCGCACCAGACCGGGGGCGCCGTCACCCGCCGGACCGGGATCGGTATTGGTTGTGTTCAGCCCGGCGCCGACATCCAGCGGGAACCCGGTTCGCCAACTAAAAATCGGATATAGGCTCCATCCCCTCGTCAGCGTCTTCGGACCGCCCTGCCAGGCACGGTCGAAGGGAAGATCCCATCCGCCCGACAAGGCAATCACCTGACGCACATCGGTGTCTCCGGAAGCATGGAAATACTGCTCGTCGTAGTAAGGTACTTGGGAGTTGCGCTGGCGGAAGCCCGAGACGTTGTCGAGTTCATGCGACAAGGTATAAGCGAACGTGTAAAACACATTCCCAGCCTTGGTGTCGGCGTAACGCTTCGTGAGGTTCACCTGCAGCGAGTTGTAACTCCCCGTCGAGACATTCGAGAATTCCGTCAGATTCGAAAATACCGAGTTGGAAGGATCGGTGTTATAGATGCGCGTGTTAGAGCCAAGCGGGAATGGATTGATATCCACCAGCGAGGTCAACTTATGCATATCGTAGCCCACGTAACCCACCTCGAGCGTCATGCTGCCCGGCAGTTGGCGTTGCACATTGAGGTTGTATTGGTACACATACGGTGTACGGAGGTGCGGATCCACCAGGAAGATGCCGCCTGTGCTGCCGATCGGCTCGAACGCCGCATAACTCACCGTGGAGCTTGGGGGCTTCGAGGGGAACCCATTCGGAGTGTTCGTATTGTTGGTGCCGAATGGATTGGAAAGGTATCCCGGGGAGCCCGTTTCGGTTCCGTCCAGAGCGTTGAAGTAGATGCTGGGCTCCGCGTAAAAGGGCGGCGATCCGTTGAACTGCAAATTGTCCTCGCCCTTGAGAATGTCGTAGAAGACGCCAAAGCCGCCCCGAATCGCGGTCTTGCCGTCGCCGAATACGTCCCACGCAAAACCGAAGCGCGGAGCCCAGTCGTTCTTATCCGGGAAGTTTACGCCCTTCGGGGCTCCGGGATCGCCGGGATAGACCAAACCGGTGGGAGCATTGACAAAGCGCTGGCTCTGTTCGCCCGGTATGAAGCTGAACGATCTGCCCTGGGTGTCGTATTTCGGCTCGGAATATTCGTAGCGGACCCCGAGATTGAGAGTCAGCCGGCGCGTTGCCTTAAAGGAGTCCTGCGCGTACGCGGCATATTGGTGCGAACGGATGTTACTGAGGGCGTTAGAGGCCTGAAAATAATTATCGGGCAAGCCGAAAAGAAAGTCGGCCAGATCCGTTCCCGACCCCGCGCCGGTGGACGGCCCGAAAAACGAGAAGGACCCGTTTCCGTAAAAGTCGTACTGTGTGTTGTTCTCGTACGGAGAAAAGAAGAAACCGAATTTCATGGTGTGCCTGCCCTTGGTCCACGAGAGATTGTCGTAGTAGGCGTACACCGTGTTCGCGAAGGTTGTCGGGCCGCCTCCGCTGAAGCCGGTGTTGAGGCCGGTGCCATAGAAATACAGAATAGGCGGGCCGGTAACGATGTCGGGCGTGATATTGATTCCCAGATCGGCGGGGGTCACTTTGTCCAAAGCCGTAACCGGAGTGTCCTGGCTCGGAGTGCTCCGGACCGCCGTGATTCGAGCCTCATTCACAATAGCGGGCGTGAAGACGTGGCTATAAGTGATGCTTCCCGAATAAGTCTGTGTGAAGTTGGCGGATGTGTAGCCATTTACGTCGGCGTTGCCGAACGGGTTGGTGGTCTTGCTGTCGTGAGCGGTGAAAGTCGCCGACAAGATGTCCTTGCTGGAAATCGAATAATCGAGCTTACCCAGGTACTCGTTGTTATTCGCCAGCGCGCTGGCCGTCGGGAAGAGAAAGCCGCTGGCGGAAGTGGGAATCAGACCGTTCTTAAAATACGCCTGCGCGACCGGATCTATTTTAGTCGGATCGATTATGCCCTGGTTGGCAAGCGCGGGAACAGGCTGGAAGTACGGATTGGCCAACAGGAAATTCACCACGTTCGGATCGGGGCCGCCGTTCACCGCCTGCGAGAAATTGCCCGTGGCCTCCGCTGGCGTGTAAGTTTGCACCTCTCCTTCCAGGACGTTCTGTGTTTGCTTCTGGCCCTGATAGGAAAAGAAAAAGAAAAGCTTGTTCCGTCCATTTACGATATGGGGAATCACAACTGGACCGCCGAACGTGCCGCCGTACTGGTTGCGCTTGAGGATCGCCCTCGGCTGGCCCTGCTGGTTGCTAAAGAAGTCGTTCGAGTCGAAGTCGGTGTTGCGTACGTAATCGTACGCGGTGCCGTGCACCCGATTGGTCCCGCTCTTACTCACAATGCTCACGATTCCGCCCGCATTGCGGCCGTATTCCGCTCCATAGGTGCTCTCCAGCACCCGGAACTCGGCGATGGCATCGGGATTGGGATTCACGATGATGGCGTTCGAGAGCAGGTCGTTATTCAGGCCGCCGTCCAGTAGATAGGTTACGGAATCGGAACGTCCACCGCCGATGCTATACCCGCCGGCGGCGCCCGAATCGGGATTGCTGGGCGTCACCCCGGGCTGCGTGGCCAGCAGATCCAGCGTGTTGCGGCCGTTGAGCGGAAGCTCGAAGATGGCTTGCCCGGTAACTGTGCCGCCGACTGTTGCGTTTTCCGTCTCCACGGTGCTGCCCTGGCTCTCCACGTTGATCTGGGTATTGGTAGCGCCCACCTCCAAAGTCAGATCGACGCGTAGCGTCTGGTTGATTTCCAGAGCGCTCGCGGGCCTCGCTATGGATTTACTGAAACCGGTAGCCTCGGCGCTCACTTCGTAGTTTCCAATCGGCAATTGGAGTACTTGGTAGGAACCTTGCTTATCCGTCACCGTTCGTTTACTGGTCTTGGTGTCGAGGTTCGTTACGATGACGACCGCCGCCGGGATGACCCCACCGGTGGCATCTTTGACGTTTCCCGCAATTTTGCCGGTGGCATCCTGGGCCCAAACGGCGGGCATCATGACTAACGACGAAAGCAAAGCCGCGGCAGCCGCGGCGGAACGCGAGCAGTTGTGCATTTAATTTCCCCCCTAGCTCCCTCTTGGATATCCTCGTTCCGGCGAGCGACGGGGATGCCGGAGTCAACCAATTAGCCTATGCCGGGGCGGCGGTGCCGCTAAGCAAGGTCCCGAGTTCTCGTGAGATTATCACACTCGTCGCCGCGCAGCAAACGGCCAACCAAAAAATAACAACTATATAGAAAGGACGGGGAACCGTGGAAAATTCCGGGCCGCGCGGATTACGGCCGCCCGAGCGCGTACCAAATCACGAAATCCGTCATCGGCGGAGAGGCGCCCAGTTGCCGCATTCTCGATGCGTTCTGGCCCCGGTGATGTTGACTGTGCGTAATCGCCTGCAGCAGCAGGACTCCGGCGGGCGCTTCCCACGGGCCTTGCGGACCGCGCGGTAGCGCGATCGTCTTTTGAAGATCGATGGTATTGAGCGCTTCAAGGAGCTCCCCATTCGCCTTCTCCAGGGCTGCTTCGAGTTGGTCGGTGAGCAACATATCTTTCATACCGGATGGGTCCGGGGTTTCGCCTCGGGCCAGGGCGGTCAGCATTCGAAGGGCCTGGATCATATGGTTCAGCCGCTTTCCGATCTCGGGATCTCCCAGCAGCCTACCGTTTTCGTGAAGCGCCTTCCAATGTGCGGCGTCGGCCCAGGCCTGATGCCGCGCGAGATCCTGCAGGAGTTCTCCGTCAATGGCTCTCGATCCCGTGCCTATCGTTCTACCACAGTCCCGGCATGCGGTACGCAATGCCCTCCGGGGCCACTGCTGAGGCAAAGTCAGCGCGATTTGAAGAACCTTGCTACGGCCGCGGACCGCTTGTCGACCCTCCCGGTGCCGGGTTCGCACCTCTCCATGCTGCGGACGCCTCACGTGGAGGAAACCGCCCGTCGCTTGCGAATCGTGCTACAGCGCATCAGTCAGAGCATGGGTGCGGCAGGGCTAGACAACTTCCGGCTCGGCATACCTCAGCCTCCCCGAGGGCCCTGTACTACTAACGGTCAGAATCTTCGCACGCCGCGGCGATTTCCGCATAAATGGCCGCTCCTTGCCGACACCCACAGGGCGTCAGCCGACCCCTCAGCGCCCTCCGCCCCCTCAGCGCCCTCCGGTTTTGACTTGTTTTTCTCAGCGTCTCAGCGTCTCCGCGGTGAATAGTCTGTTGGTTGCGGCGTCGCCGTGATTCAGTTACTCAACCCGTCCGATCAGGTTCGTCCCGTGCCCTGGAGAGCCCGGCAAACTGTCAGGACCGTCCGCGGTCATCGAATGAGCGCCTCGTTCTCTCTGGCAGCGGGTTGTACGCGCGTCCCGGTTCGGCATCGCGGAGTTTTTCGAGGTGGTCTCTAAAAGCCTTCGATTCCCGGGGCTGCCTTCGCAGAAAGCGCTTGTACTCCCATTTGATCAACACCGCGATACTACCTGCCACGACTAGGAATAAAGCGGCGATCGCAGCATGAGACATCCCTAAGCTTAGGAAGGAGCGCAGCCCCGACACAAGTATCCTTTGGTGGACAGTCGCCTAAATCGCCATCCCGCCAATGCTCGCGCTGACCCTGAGCAGTCACCACGATCTGAAACCTGAATTTCCCCCGCCCTCACTAACTTACGCCCGCGAACCGCCCGCAACTCCTTCCCCCCCAAGCTATCCTCCCGTCTTATGGCATCCCAAAAACAACTCGCAGCCAATCGCCTCAACGCACAAAAATCCACCGGACCCAGCTCCGCCGAGGGCAAGGCCCGCTCCTCCATGAATGCCCTCAAAACCGGCATCGACGCTAAAACTCAACTCATTCGCGGCGAAACCTGGACCGCCCTCCAGGAACTCATCGATGAATACTACCACCGCTTTCACCCCACCGCCCCCGACCAGCGCCTGCTCGTCGATACTCTCATCGATTGCGACTGGCTCCTCCGCCGCTTCCGCGCCATCGAGACCCAGATCT
>Ga0182013_10005889_pt1 | contig 14094 bp, 15 predicted proteins | sample 612S2MmetaG_FD_120487 | JGI IMG/M metagenome (GOLD analysis project Ga0182013, IMG submission 120487) | Permafrost microbial communities from Stordalen Mire, Sweden - 612S2M metaG | ecosystem: Environmental > Terrestrial > Soil > Wetlands > Permafrost | place: Sweden: Stordalen | collected... | reverse complement strand
GTTGGAAGGCCTATACTTTCTTTTTGACTTTGAAATCCATTTTAAGGGAGCGATTCAATGTCTTCGTCCGCAGTCGACTATGCCCGCCGCAATTATCCACGCTTTCTTGACGAATTGAAGGCCCTGTTGCGCATTCCGTCCGTCTCCACTCTGCCCGAACACGCCGGAGATTGCCACTTTGCCGCGGAGGTTCTAGCCGCCGACTTATCCAAAATAGGCATGGAAAACGTGCGGCTCATCGAAACCAGGGGCCATCCGCTGGTCTACGCCGATTGGCTCCACGCCGCCGGCAAACCGACGGTCCTGGTCTACGGCCATTACGACGTCCAGCCCCCCGACCCGCTAGACGAGTGGCTCTCACCTCCCTTTGAGCCCACCGAGCGCAACGGCAATCTCTACGCGCGCGGAGCCGTCGACGACAAGGGCCAGGTCATCGCCCAGATCAAAGCGCTTGAGAGCCTGCTGGCCGCAAATGGCAGCCTGCCCATCAACGTGCGCGTCCTGCTCGAAGGTGAAGAAGAAGTCGGCGGAGAGGGAATTGCCGGCTACGTCGCCTCCAAGCCTTCTCAACTCGATGCGGACTTCGCGCTTATTTCCGATACCGAACTCTTCGCCCCCGGTCTGCCAACCCTCTGCGTAGGCCTCCGCGGCATGATCTACACCGAGCTCGAAGTCCGCGGCGCCAAGACAGACCTTCACTCCGGTATGTACGGCGGTGCCGCTCCCAACCCTTTCTTTGCCCTGGCTCAGATACTCGCCAAGCTGAAGGACGAAAATGGCCACATCCTCATCCCCGGCTTCTACGACGACATCATCCCTCCCAGCCCTGAGGAACTGGCCGCCTGGCAGAGCCTCCCCTTCGACGAAGAAGAATACCGCCTCCACGAAGTAGGATCGAAGCAACTGGTAGGCGAAGCCGGCTACAGTGTTCTCGAGCGCACCTGGGCCCGCCCCACTCTCGAAGTCCACGGCATCCCCGGCGGTTTCATCGGCGCCGGAGCAAAGACCGTAATCCCAGCCAAAGCCCTGGCCAAAGTCTCCATGCGCCTTGTCCCCGGCATGACCCCGGCCAAGGCCTTCGATCTCTATAAGAGCTACGTTGAAAAGCTTGTGCCTCCCGGCGTCGATGCCGAGGTGCGCCTGATTCACTCCGGGGACCCCTGCCTCATTCCCGTCGATAACCCCTACATCAAGGCGGCCACGCGCGCCCTGCATGAAGTCTGGGGTAAGGACACAGTGTTTATTCGCTCCGGCGGCTCCATTCCCATTGTTGGAGATTTCGCCCGTCACCTCGGCCTTCCCAGCGTAATGATGGGTTTCGGCCTGCCCGACGACAACCTCCACGCTCCCAACGAGAAATTCCATCTCAAGAATTTCGCGCTCGGGATTGAGTCGCTCATTCGCTTCCTGGAAGAGACCGGGCGGTAGAAATGGCCGCCCCAGGCCTCCTAATCGGGGTCTGGGGCGCTCGCCGATACCCGTGGGATGCTTCTCTCAAAAAAGTTAATGATGTACAATACGTACATACGCAAGGGGCGGCATGAGCTGCGAATGGGATCCCCGCAAGGCTGAGGCGAATTTCAGAAAGCACGGGGTCCGCTTCTCTGATGCGGAGCCGGTGTTCGCAGACGATCTTGCGGTTACGAGCGCGGACGATGAATCGGACTCCGATGAGCAGCGGTTTGTGTCGATTGGAACGGGCGTGAACGGGAGGGTTTTGGTGGTGGTTTACTGCTATCGCGGCAGAAGAATTCGCATCATCTCCGTACGCCCGGCAGAGGCGCACGAGCGCAAGCAATACGAGGAGAACAGATGAAACCGAGTTACGATTTCAGTAAAGGCAAACGCGGCCGGATTCTCCCGCCGGAGCCGGAGCAGCCCGGCAAGACGCGCATCACGATTCGGCTGGATGAAGATCTGGTGGATCACTTCCTGAAAGAGTCCGATGCCTACGGCGGAGCAGTTGGCTACCAGACGCTGATCAACCAAGCCCTGCGCCAGCATGTGGAAGGCAAAGCGCCAAAGCTGGAAGAGACACTGCGCCGCATATTACGGGAAGAGATGCGGGCGGCAAACTGAAGCGGCGTGGAATCCGAGATCTGGATTCTCAGACCTGGGATTCGGAAAGGCTGGATGAGCTGGAGCTGTTGGGGATTCATCCTTTGCGGATCAGCCCACACGCCATTGCAGCGGGCAGAATTCTGCGAGGCGGGAGAAGTCCCGCGCATTCGACGTGATGACTTCAACGCCCGATCTTGCAGCGCTGGCTGCGATCACCGCATCATTGGTCAGACGCGAGCGGCCGATGCTCTCGTATCCGTACTTGTTCGCGATGCGGTTGAGGAGGTGCCCGGCAAGGTTCCAGTCGCGCTGGTTCGGAACCAGCATCCGGTTCACCCGCTCAAACTCCAGCTCAATCTTCTCGACGATTCGGTGGTCTCGTGAACTCACTCCGGCGTACAACTCTTCCAGCACCACCGAAGAGCCCCAGATCGGTGCAGGCCCGAGCCAGCGAAGCAGGGCGAGACCGGTCACCCCTTCGTCGCGCAGCGAGCGGACATAAATCGAAGAGTCGAAAAGGACTTTCATCCGTTACTTGCCCAGCACGCCCTCGCCGAGCGCACCAAAGACATCCCGAATCTCGATGCCACTGCGGAAAAACTTCTCGTGCGCCTCGCGCACGCGCTGGTCGCGCTCCTCTTCGGCAATCGCCAGATCAAGCGCGCGCTCCACGGTCTCGGTCTCCGTGGGCGCATCCAGCAGCTTCTGCGCGCGCTTCAGCTTCGCTGCGTCAAGGCGGAAATGTTTGTGAACCACTGTGGCTTTTGCTGTTCCCATATCGCCCTCCACTCGCTCATGCTACCACGGATGTGTACAGATTCTGGAATTATGTACATGCGGCCGTGTGCCGGGAAACCTTGTCCCATCCGGCAATTGCTCCATTCAGCAAGGCCGCATAGACAACAGAATCAGGAGGCCTTGGCGACCTTCCGGTCTTTCGACCTCGGAACCGGATGGATTCGATTCGCCTCGGTGAGAACGCGGTCTACGGCGGCATCGTCGTTGGGATCGTAAGGGCCGTCGTCGGGGTCACTTGCGTCGTAGGGAACCGGAGCGTCGGCGGCGATCTGCTCTTTAACCCATTTCCAATCCGATAAGCTCGGCTCTGCGCTAGGGAGATTTCCTTTGAATTCCATAGGCTCTCCTTTCCCTCCGCGAAGCGAACCGGAACGAAATCACCCTTACGTTCTGGCCGCGCAACGTATACACCAAGGATAAGACATTTCCATCTACTTCTACCAGCGCAATGTCCTGAAGTCGCACTTCCGTTCTACTTTGTATCCGGAATGTGATCTTTTGCGGATGGTCATAGACCAAGTAGGCGTCGCGGAAGTCGAGGCGGTGCTTCCGCAGGTTCGCTTCGCGCTTGGCTTCATCCCATTCGTACACGGAGCAATACTATGCCGATTTACGATTGACTGGATAACGGACGGCCGGGAATCTCGAACCTCAAGCGGGGTCTTGTTCGCGGGGGAGCGTAATGGAATCCAATACCGCAGGCTTCGTTCTGGCTGGAGGCCGCTCCAGCCGTATGGGGCGCGACAAGGCTCTCGTTCATTTGCATGGCGAGCCGCTGGCCGCTTTAGCAGTCAAGAATCTGCAAACCGCGGGACTCTCCGTTTCGATAGCCGGTGGCCAGCCCGTTCTAGCAGCCCTCGCACCCTTGATTGCAGACCATAACCCAGGCCTCGGCCCGCTAAGCGGAATCTGTGCCGCGCTCGCCTCAACCTCTGTGCGTCGGGCAGTCTTTCTCCCCGTCGACCTGCCTCTCTTACCTGCATCCTTGGTGCTCTATCTCATACACCACGCCAAAATGACCGAAATGCCAGTTATCCTCCCCTCAGTCAGCGGTTTCCCCCAGACTTTTCCAGCCATCCTCGACCGTGCAGTCTTGCCGGTCCTCGAAAAGGAACTGCAATCCGGCCGCAGAGGCTGCTTCTCCGCCTTCCGAGCCGCCGCCGAAAGCCTCGGGCAACCCCTGACAGTAATCCCCGTCGAGCCGCTCGTTCAATGCGGCCAGATCTCCCATCCGCTTGGCCTGCCCGCAGCCCGCTGGTTCCTCAATCTGAATACCGCGGAAGATCTGCGCCGCGCCGAGGATCTCCTCCAGCCACTCGTCGCGTAAGCTGTTTCTATGGCGACGTCCGATTCTCTCCCCACTCCCGAATTGTCCGGGTCCCTGATTCCCGAGATCGCCGACCTGTTGCCCGACTCCGATGCAGCGGGTCTCGGCAATGGGCAATCTGCCGACGGAATCACCTGGCCACTGATCTCCTTCAGCCACGTCTCCATGTGGTTTGGTGAGCGCAAAATTCTCGATAACGTGAGCTTCTCCGTCGACCGCGGAGAAACCTTGTGCATTCTCGGTAGAAGCGGCGTTGGAAAATCCGTAGCCTTGCGCATCTTGATGGGCTTTCTCAAGCCCCAGGTCGGCTCCATCCGCCTGGCTGGCGAGGAAATCAACGCGTTTACCGAAGAAGACATGCGGGCCGTTCGCAAGAAGGTGACCATGGTATTTCAAAACGGCGCCCTCTTCGATTCCATGAGCGTCAAAGAAAACGTGGCCTTCGCCTTGCGTGAGCACGGCGGCCTCCTTGAGGACCAGGTCAACGAGATTGTCGAACGCCTCATCAAGATGGTTGGCGCTGAAGACGTTGCCGACGCCTTTCCGGCCAGCCTCTCCACCGGCCGCAAACGCGCCGTGGCCATCGCCCGCGCACTCGCCGCACAACCTGAGGTGGTGCTCTACGACGAACCAACCACCATGGTCGACCCCATCATCGCCAGGCGCCTCGGCGACCTGATCCAGCGCCTCAAACGCCAGCTCGGATTCACCAGCATCGTTGTCACCCACGATATGCGCTTCGCGGAAAGGCTCGCCGACAAAGTCCTGTTCCTCGATCAGGGCCGCGCCAGCTATTTTGGACCGCTGAAAGGATTCCTGGAGTCCAGTGAGCCGCATATTCAGCAGTTTTTAACCTTGGACGCGTACATATTACCTTCGGAATGAGTTGTTTATTAGAGAGTAACGTCGGTCCGTCGATTTTGCTTGCCAACCGCAGGTAGTTCCGGTCTAAAGTTGAAATTGAGCCTCCCCAGAGATTGCCGGCAAGAAGGCATTTGGCCAGCGGGTTCGATTGGGTGGCGATTTTGGATTTGGATTGATTCCGCGTAATCGTTGTGTTATCATCGGTTTCTAACTTGCAAATCACGTGCCCCAAAACTGGAAACTGCACTCCAGTTCAGATGAGAACTGACACATAATTGAGTTTGGGGATAACCAGCCCCCACGTATGCAATCAAGAATTATCTCTCATGCATCTCAATTTCAGTTGGCCGTAAAATGCATGAGAAAAAGGAACACAGAATCGGGAAGCCGGTCAAATTGCGGTCGAACCGGCCGATCTCACTTCTTTAGCCAACGCGGGTTGTACAGCTGCGTCATGCAAACTAAGACCGAAAGAGCGAAACCAACAAGACATGTCACAAACTGGAGGAACAAGCTACTTGTTCCCGTAGTTTCTTCTTCGTGGGGCCATTTCCCACTTGCTCTTGCCGTTTCGAGTTTCGGAGGTCTGCGGGATAAATATGGCTACATCTGATTTCTGGCAACGGGTTTCTTCTTCTGCGGCAGCGGGTTCCACGCGCGTGGAAGAAGGATCAGGCAGTAATAATAGATTGCGCAGTTTTTCAACCAGGGGCAGATTCTGGATCATTCTCGATGTGATTACGATTGTGGCCTCGGCTCTGCTGGCTTCGGTGTACAAGTTTCGTACCAGCCCAATCGACGAAGCAAGGGGATTCTGGCAGGGTACGTTAATTTACGGACGCTCCATGAGCATCCTGCTGGTCCTCCTGTGCGGCTTCACAGTAGCGCTGATCATGACCAGCCGGCGGTTGCATTTGTATTCGCCGATGCGGTTGAACAGCTTTCTACATGAGCAGCGGCTCAGCGTTCAAGCCTGCCTCTACTCCGGCCTTCTTCTTACCGGCACTCTTTATCTGATTCATGCCGAAGACATTCCCCGCAGCATCGTGTTGATTACGGTCGGTCTGGTCACCGTCGCGTTGAGCCTGCGGCGTCTCTGCTATCGGATTCTTATCTACAAGCGGTTCGAGCGCGGCGTAGGCACTCGCAATGTTCTCATTGTTGGCACCGGTCCTGAAGCGCATTCACTTCGACACCATCTTGAGAGCATCCGCCACCTGGGCTACACCTTCAAGGGGTTCATCGATCTTCCCGGCTCCAGTTCCCGTTTCACATCCACCTCAGGCGAGGTGGTAGGAACGTTCGACACGCTTTTCCAGCAGGCACGCAAGCAGTTCGTGGATGAGATCTTCTTCACCACCCCTTGCGAACGGGGAATTGTGCAGGAGGTTTTGGATCAGGCGCGTATTCAGGGCGTTGATTTGCGCATGGTCCCGGATATGTACGATGGACTCGCCTGGAACAGTCCCATCGAGTATATCGGCCAGTTCCCAACCATTCCCCTGCATTGCGGGCACGTACCGGAGTTTGGTCTCCTGCTGAAACGCGGCATGGACATCCTTCTTGCCAACCTGACTCTCATCGTGCTTTCGCCTGTGTTGCTGGCTATCGCCATTGCGGTAAAGCTCGATTCGCACGGCCCTGTTTTCTATTCCTCCGAGCGCATAGGCAAGAAGGGCCGTGTCTTCCGCTGCATCAAGTTCCGCACCATGGTTCGCGACGCGGAGATGCGGCGCGCCGACGTGATGCACATGAACGAGCGGGACGGTGTACTGTTCAAGATCACCAACGACCCGCGCATCACCAGGGTGGGCAGGTTCCTGCGCAAGTACTCGCTGGATGAGCTGCCGCAATTCTTCAATGTTCTTCGCGGCGACATGAGCATTGTTGGCCCGCGGCCGCCTCTGGCCAGTGAGGTGCGGGAATACAAGTTGAGCCACCTGCGCCGCCTCGACGTGATGCCCGGCATCACCGGTCTCTGGCAGGTGCAAGCCCGCCAGGACCCATCGTTCGATAACTACATCTCCCTTGATGTGACGTACGTCGATAACTGGAGCATCTGGCTCGATATTCAGATCCTGGTTCGAACCGTGGGCGTAGTCCTCGCCGGAACCGGCTCCTAGATTTTCTTTCAGACCGCCTCAATTGCGTTTCAGACCGCCCCAACTGCGGGTGCCCCATCCTTTCGCGTTTTTCGCGAAGCCCCCACAGTTGCGGGTGCCCCATCCTTTCGCGTTCTTTGCGAAAGGGTGGGATACCACGAACCCCAACCTGCCAACTGTGAAGTAGGTCTTTCCCCAGGGACAATAGGATTAAAATGGACATGTGAAGATCGCACTGGCCCAGATCAATCCCACCGTCGGAGACTTCAGCGGCAATCTTGAAAAAATGGTCGCCGCCAGCCGACAGGCTGCCGCCCAGGGCGCGCGGCTGACCGTATTCTCCGAACTGGCAATCTGCGGCTATCCTCCAGCCGACTTTCTTGAAAAACCCAGCTTTCTGGCCCGCTGCCGCACAGCGGTGGACGAACTCGCCAGCGCCGCAGCGCAATTGCCCACCGCCGTACTCGCAGGTGTAGCCTTGCCGGCGGAACCAGGATCAGGCAAGCCGGCCGTCAACGCAGCCGTCCTGCTCGATGGCGGGCAACTGTTGCTCGAGCAGCACAAGCGCCTGTTGCCCTTCTACGACGTATTCGACGAGCAGCGCTATTTTTCCCCGGCACGTTCGCAGCAGGTGGTTGAACTGGACGGTGTCCGCCTGGCCATCACCATTTGCGAAGACGCATGGAACGACAAGAACTTCTGGCCTCGCCGTCTTTACTCCGTCGATCCCATGGAAGAATTGACGCGCCAGCACCCGGCTCTGCATATCAATCTGTCCTCGTCGCCGTTCTGGCACGGCAAGCGAGCCATTCGCCGTGAAATGCTGGCCGCCATCGCCCGCCGGGACAGCGTCCCTGTCCTGATGTGCAACCAGGTTGGCGGAGACGACAGCCTCATCTTCGATGGATCATCGCTCGCAATCAATCCCCAAGGCGAGGTGATTGCCCAGGCCGCGTCCTTTACCGAAGACCTGGTAGTCTTCGATCCCTTCAATGCCCCAGCCTTGAATCCCCATGAGACTGCCCGCGAAGAAGACGACACGGCCGCCGCCTATCGCGCCCTGGTCCTCGGCACCCGCGACTATGTGCGCAAGTGCGGATTCAGCAAGGTTGTCATCGCTCTCAGCGGAGGCATCGATTCAGCTCTGGTAGCCGCCATCGCCAAAGATGCACTCGGCCCGGAAAACGTCCTGGCCATCGGCATGCCCAGTCCCTATTCCTCCGCTGGCTCCATCGATGACAGCCGGCAACTCGCCGCTAACCTCGGAATTCGCTTCGAGCTGATCGGCATCAGTGGCCTATTCGGCGAGTACACCCAGGCACTGGCGCCGTTATTTGCCGGCCTCAAGCCAGACACTACCGAAGAGAACATCCAGTCCCGCATCCGCGGCACACTGATGATGGCTCTCTCCAACAAAACCAACGCCCTCGTGCTCACCACCGGCAACAAATCCGAAATGGCAGTAGGCTACTGCACCCTCTACGGCGATATGGTCGGCGCGCTTGCCGTCATCGGCGACCTGGTCAAAACCCGCGTCTACGCTGTCTGCCATTGGCTTAATCGCGACCAGGAAGTCATACCCCACGCCATCCTCGAAAAGCCTCCGTCGGCTGAGCTGCGTCCCGGCCAGAAAGACACCGATTCCTTGCCTCCCTACGAAGTCCTCGACCCCATTCTCGAGGCCTACGTAGAGCGCTACGAGTCCCCGGAGCGCATCTCCCAGCAACATGGATTTCCGCTTGAGCTCGTCCAACAGGTAGTGCGTCTCGTGGAGCGTTCCGAGTACAAGCGCCAGCAGGCCGCGCCGGTCTTGAAGGTTACGTCAAAATCCTTTGGCATGGGCCGCAGGTTCCCCATCGCCGTCAAAGTGCAGGTGTAAGCTTGAAGGTGGGAGTCTTCCCGCGCAACAAGGAGAATTCAGCTTGATCCGTATGTCCATCCGTGCCGCCAGCCTGGCAGTCCTGATTGCCTTTTCGTTGTCCATCGTTGAGGCGTCCGCTCAACAGAATGTGCCCCCCGCGCCCGCTCAGGAACCGGCCGCGCCGGCCCCCGCCGTAGCCCCTGTTTTCCCTCCGCCCGACCCCGCAAATTTCACTGCTTCCGCACCCACGAAGGAGACGGTGAACGCCTTTCTCCAGGCCAGTTGGGGTTACGACGACACGCGCGTCTGGGCGGTCGAGGCCATTCAAAAAACCTCCGTTGAAGGCCTGAGCAAGGTCCTCCTTTACGTGGGTGACAAGACTGGAAAACAAAAGCCTGGAGTAGTCCAGTTCTTTGCCCTTCCCGATGGCAAGCACATCATTGCGGGCGAAGAGGTTCTTCCCTTCGGCGATCACCCCTATACCGAATACAGGACCCAGGCTCAGCAAAGAGCGGACGGTCCATACAAGGGCGCCGCCGCCAAAGACTTGGAGATCGTCGAGTTTGCCGACTTCCAATGCCCGCACTGCAAGGATGCGCAAGCCAACATGGAGAAGCTCGCTGTAGATTTCCCCACGGCCCGCATTGTTTATCAGAACTATCCGCTGCCGCAACACAAGGAAGCAGCCGGCGCTGCCGCCTATGGCGTCTGTGTGGCCAAGCAGGGCGGAAGCACCGCCTTCTTCACCTTCGCCTCCGCAGTCTTTGAAGGCCAGGACGGCTTGGCATCTCCCGATGGCGCCACTCTCACGCTGAACAGCGCCGTCACCAAGGCGGGGTTGGATCCCGCAAAGATCTCCACATGCGCCAAGGACCCCGCCTCCATCGCCACCGTCGACGCCTCAGTCAAGCTTGCCAAGGACCTGAACATCAACCAGACTCCGACGCTGCTAGTGAATGGCCGTCAGGTCCCCGCAAACGGACCCTACGACACCCTCAAGCAAATCATCGTGTACCAGGAAAAGCTGGACGGCCTCTCCAAGTAACCAGGCCAGGGCCTCAGTTCGTTGGCCGCCTTCCTCGGATAAAACAGCGGATACCGGGGTCCGGCCATAGATTGGGGCCGGACCTTGAATTGTTCAGCGATAGACTTCGCGACGATGTCCCACGGCGAGGACGAGGATGGAATCTCCGCGGTCGTGGAAGCGGACGCGGTAGTCGCCGACGCGGAGCCGGATCTCGGGAGGTTCGACATCCTGCAGACGCTTCACGTCGCCTTCGCCTGAGGCGAGATAGCGTGCCACGCCATGTAGAATGCGCAGGGCGGTCGTCTGGTCGATGGCTCGAAGGTCGGCTTTGGCCGGATCGGTCCAGGCGACTTTCTTTGGCATGGCTACTGGTCCGGCGACTGCGATTCAAGCGGTGTTCGGCCCATGCGCTCGAAGTCCTCACCGGTCAGGCCGAACTCGGCGAGCACATCCTCATTGGAGATGGGCTCGTTGTCCTTGAGCCAAGCTCTGGAGGCAGCTGCGGAACGGGCTTCTTCCTCAGAGACCGGCTCGTCGTCATAGGGGGCGTTAGCCAGGGCGATGGAGACGGGATCGAGCATCGCTTCGAGCAGGCCGACAACGGCGAAGACCTGGCCGGTAGACAGGCGGTTGATGAGTTCGACAGCCTGTTGCCTCGCGTTGGTTGCTGCGGATGCCATGAGGAATATCCTTGTTTCCTAGGTTACCGCCCAGCAGACTTGGTGGCAAGAGCGGGAGCCAATTCTGAAAATCAAGACTTGGGGGCGTCCCTGGTCTCGCGGCTGAGACCTGGCAGATCACCAATTCAAACGGTCGGCCTCACCGCGCCGTCGTACTCGTACTCCGTTCCACCCGCATCATCGGCGTACTTCTCGCGGCCTGTGTTCCGCGAACCACATGCGGCGTCAGGATGATCAGCAGTGTCGAGCTGCTCTTCTGCTTGTCGTTGCTTGTCACGTCGTTCAAGCCCGGAATCTCGCTCACCCCCGGCAGCCCGCTGATCGCCCGCATTTCCGACTTGTCCAGTTCGCTTACCAGCACCACGCCTTCGCCCTGCTTCAGCGTGACGATGCCGTTATACGCGCGATTATTGAGAACCGGATTTCCATTCAGAGCCGTGCCCGATAGCGCGTCGATCTTCATATCGATATTCAGCGCCACGTCGTCATTCCGCATCACGCTCGGAGTCGCCTTCAGTGTCAGCCCCAGGTCCTGATACTGCACCTGCGGTACGTTCGGCACGCTGCTGCCCAGCGAACCGAGCAACGAGGAGAGCGTACTCGAACTTCCCGCACCGGTTAATCCCGGAATATTCGGAAGATTCGGCGACAAACTGGAAAAGGACGAGGTCTGAATCGGGTAGCGCGTCCCCGATTTGATGGTAGCCGCCTGCCCATCCTCCAGCCGCAATTGCATGTGGTCCAGTTCCTTTGAATCGGAAGAGTTCAGGGCAAAGTTCGCCGTTAGTGTGCCCGGCTCAAGTGCGGACGCGGTAAGCCCACCTCCGAAGAGAGCAACGCCGCTGGAAAGAAGGGAACTTGAGATCTGCCCGGAAGCCAGCAGGATTCCAAGAATCGCCAGCGTGTCTCCGGGTGCGGCAAGCCCCGAAGAAATAATTTGCTGCACCAGCGCCTGGTTGGAATTCAGGATCGACTGTTCCTCGGCGTAGACGTTAAACGCGGAGATGGATTGCGGTGGCTGAATGCCCGTGTTGCGATCGCTGGTATGTGCAATCTGAATCAGCTCCACTTCCAGCACCACCTGGCTATGACCGTCAATCAGATCGCGTATGGTGGCATTGAACGCGTTCAGCGTCGTTGCCGGCGCCCGAATGGAGATGGTCCCCGCGGAAGGATCGACAGATGCCTGTTGCAATTCAAAAACGTTCTTGGCCAGGGTGCTCACCTCCGTCATTTCGGTGGGGGCCAAGCCTGGCAGATAGATCGTTTCGAGCTCCATGCGCTCGTACTGCTTGCGATTGTCGGGTGTGTCGCGCGCGACAAGAACGCGGTGCGTATCGATCGGAGTGTAGAACGAAGTAGTCAGCAGTCCCAAAACCTGCATCGCCTGTGCAAATGTGGCGTCATCTACATCCAGGCGGACTTGCGAGCGCCGCACGCTGTCGTCAATGGTTGCATCGAGCCCGTAACCCTTGAACACCTGTTCGATTGCCTGGTGCGCATCCGTGTGCAGATGAAAGCTCTTCACTCCGGGCGTCGGATGAATCGTCAACGCTTCGCCCGCTGTTTCCGCGCCTTCTTCGTATCGGGGGATCGCTTGTCCCTGCAACGCGTCGTCCCCCAGCTCGTGCAGGTGCTCGGTCACCTGGATATTTCTCGGGTCAAGCTCCAGGGCATGTTCCAATGCGATGCGCTCGGCGGCCGCATCCCCGCGAATCCGGTCCTTGGCCGCGGCTTGAATGAGGGCGGTGACAGCATGGCTGCGGGTCAGCTCCGCCGCCAGCCCATAATTCCGATTGGATGGATCGAGCTTGGCCGCCAGCTGATACTTCGGCAAGGCCTCTTCAAACTGCTCTTTCTCGAACAGCTTGCTCGCCTCAAGAAAAAGCTTGGCCGCGCGCCTGCGATCGCTCTCACGGGGAAGATTCGCAGTCTGATCGTCCGTGGCTCCAGCAGCCGCCGCAGGTGCGCTTTGGCCAGTAGGCGTTGAATTGGTAGGCGCCGGATTGCTTTGCGCCGCACCGGCAGCCTGCCCCAGTCCAACGCCAGGAAGGACCGCCAGCAGAATTCCGGCCGTGCAGGACTGCAGAGTTGTGCGAATCCTGAAGAAACCGGGTTGGGCCGCGCGCTGTTTCACTGCGGAGTCCGTTGGTACGCCATCAGGTCCGCCAGCGACGTCGCGCAGACCTCCGGCTGATGTTCCATCAACTCATCGAAGCTGTATCTGCCCGTAGCAACTGCAATCACGGAAAGGAAGTTGGCGCGCGCTGCCTGAATATCCCGCGGCGTGTCTCCCACCACGCAAATTGAGGCTCCTTTGCCTGCCATCTCCCTGGCTTTGTTGGCCGCCTGGCCAATCAGCTCTGCGCGGATAGGGAAGTGATCGCTGAACCCTCCGAAGCGGAACCACTGCCGCAGCCCAGCCTCTTCAACTTTGATCCAGCCAATCATCTCCAGATTGCCCGTGGCAACACCCAGCAACGCGCCGCGCCTGGCCAGATGATCCAGAGTCTTTTCCACTCCCGGCATCCGGACCAGGTCCATTTCATGGCGTCGTTCCGCAACCGCGTGACGCATCGCTTCCAAAATCGCCTCAATGCGCGTTTCCAGAATCTCTCCGGGTACTCCTGCCTGATTGCACGCCTCGCGCAAAATGGCCGTATCCGTACTCCCGTGCAGAAGAATCCCGGCCAGCGTGATCTCAAACCCGGTTACCCGGTGCACGCTCGAAGCGAAAGAATCCACGTGGACGCGGTCGCGGCTTCTCAGCAGCGTCCCGTCAATGTCGAAAAGATAGGCATCCTGGGTGTCCCAGGAAAACCCCGGCTCTATCGCGATGCGCGCTTCATTGGTCGTATGAGATGTCAGCATGTCCTCTAAGGAACCTCAGCATAAATTGCGGTCGTGAAGGGTACGGGCCAGCCCGTACACAAGGGTAGCAAAATCAGTTGGGCTTTACAGCTTGCGGAAAAACTCAACGGAGGAGGCAAGAAGCGTCAGGGCACGACTTCAGTCGTGCCGCAAGTGTCACAAAATCAACGTGGGCTTTAGCCCCTGAGGAAATGTTTCAATCGAGAACATGCACATGTTCAGGAAAAAATCAGCCTTGGCGATAGACCGGTCGTACCGCGCTAAGTACTGGACGTTCGCTACGCGGCGGACGCTTGAGCCCGGCGCGAACTTCCGCCAGCTCCAGTCCCAGCTCCGCCATCGCGCGGCTCAACGTGTTGCGGTGCATGCCCAGCTCTTCTGCCGCCTTACACTGGTTTCCCCGGTGTGCCTCCAATACTTCGCGCAGATACTGCTTCTTGAACTCGCGCACGGCATCTTCATAGCGCATGCCGCTGGAATGCATTTGCGTCACCAGGTTGTCC
>Ga0182013_10005887_pt1 | contig 14095 bp, 17 predicted proteins | sample 612S2MmetaG_FD_120487 | JGI IMG/M metagenome (GOLD analysis project Ga0182013, IMG submission 120487) | Permafrost microbial communities from Stordalen Mire, Sweden - 612S2M metaG | ecosystem: Environmental > Terrestrial > Soil > Wetlands > Permafrost | place: Sweden: Stordalen | collected... | reverse complement strand
TCGACGATGAGCAGACGCCCCTCGAAGAGAGCCTGCGCGCGTTCGATGCGCTGGTCCGCGAAGGCCTGGTGCGCGCGCTTGGTGCCTCGAACTACTCGCCGGAGCGCCTGAGCGCCGCGCTCGAGCTCCAGCGCGAGCTCGGGCTCGCCGAGTTCACGGCGCTGCAGCCCCACTACAACCTCGTCGAGCGCGAGTTCGAGCACACGCTGGCTCCGATCGCAGCCGAGTGGGATCTCGCGGTGCTGCCCTACTTCGCTCTCGCGAGCGGCTTCTTGACGGGCAAGTACCGTCCGGGCTCGGCGGCCGGCGACTCGCCGCGGGCGAGCTCGGCCGGCGCCTACCTCGAGCGCGGCGGCGAGGCCGTGCTCGAGGCGCTCGACGCCGTCGCGGCGTCACTCCAGGCGCCGGTGCCGGCGGTCGCGCTCGCCTGGCTGCTCACCAAGCCGCAGGTCTGCGCCCCGATCGCGAGCGCGCGGAACGTCGAGCAGCTTGCCGGGATTCTTCCCGCGGCGACGCTTGAGCTGACACGCGACGACCTCGCGCTGCTCGACGGCGCGCTGGTCGGCTAGCGCCCGCGGCGGGGGGACTGGAAAGGCGGCGAGCTCAGAAGAGCTGGTTCTCGCCGCCGAAGACCTCGCTCACCGAGTCGTCGACGAAGATCCGCCGGATCGAGTCGGTCAGCAGGTCGGCCGCGGGCAGCACACGAATGTTCGACGGGCGGTCCTCGCTGACGTGGACCGTGTCGGTGACGACGACCTCCTCGAGGCCGCAGGCACTCAGGTTCTCGAACGCGTTGCCGGTGAAGATCCCGTGCGTCGCCGCGGCGTAGACGCGCTCGGCGCCTTCTGCGCGCACCGTTTCGACGGCGGCCCGCAGCGTCCCGGCGGTGTCGATCATGTCATCGACGATCACCGCGGTCTTGCCCTTCACGTCACCGATCACGTAGCCGATCTCCGCGACCTGCTGCGCGGGGCGCTCCTTGTCGAGGATCGCGAGCTCGGCGCCGAGCTTGGAGGCGAAGTTCTTGTTCAGCTTCACGCGGCCGGCATCCGGGGCGACGATCACGAGGTCGTCGAGCCCGAGGTCCGAGAAATACTGGGTGAGCATGAACAGCGCGGTCATGTGGTCAAGCGGCTTCTGGAAGAAACCCTGGATCTGGCCGGCGTGCAGATCCATCGTCAGCACCCGGTCGGCTCCGGCGGCCTCGAGCATCCGCGCCACCAGACGGGCGGAGATCGGCTCACGCGGCGAGGACTTCTTGTCCTGGCGCGAGTATCCGAACCACGGCGTGACGGCGATCACGCGGTGCGCCGAGGCGCCGACGGCAGCGTCGATCATCAGCAGCAGCTCCATCAGCGCATCGTTGGCGCTGACGCCCGCCTCGGGGTTGCCGGCCGTCGACTGGACGATGAACACGTCGGCGCCGCGGATCGACTCCTCGTAGCGGCAGTAGACCTCTCCGTTGGAGAACGTCTTGAGCGTGACGGGACCCAGCTCGACGCCGAGCCGGTCGGCGATATCCACGGCGAGCTTGGCGTTCGAGCGCCCGCTGAAGAGCATCAGCCGCTTCGAGTACTCGATCGGCAGGCTCGCAGTCGAATTGTCGGTCCGGGTCTCCAGGGCGCCCATCGCGCCCGGAAGTGTAAAACGCGGAGCACTCATCGCGTCGGCGCGTCCCTCGCGGCGCGCTCGCGCTCGCGGTAGCCCTCGATGTTTCGCTGGCGCTCGCGGGCGATCGCGAGTGCGTCAGCGGGCACATCCTCGGTGATCACCGAGCCGGCGCCGATCACGGCGCCGTCACCGACGGTGACCGGCGCGACGAAGGTCGTATCGACGCCGCTGCGGACGTCGTCGCCGACGACGGTGCGGTGCTTTTCGTGGCCGTCGTAGTTGGCGGTGATCGTCGCTGCACCGAGGTTGGTGCGCTCGCCCACGTCGGCGTCGCCGATGTAGGACAGGTGCGGGATTTTGGCCTTTGCGCCGACCTTCGAGTTCTTGACCTCGACGTACGTGCCGACCTTTGCGCCGGCGCCGATGTCCGCGCCGGGCCGCAGGTAGGCGAAGGGGCCGATGCTCGCGCCGTCGTGCACGACGGCATCGACGATGTACGAGCGGCACACCGTGCAGTCCGCACCGATCCGCGCCGTGCCGTGCAGCGCGCTGAACGGCTCGATCACCGTGTCGGGGCCGATCTCGACGCCGACGTCGATCGTCGTCGAGTCGGGATCGATGATCGTCACGCCGGCGCGCATGTGGCGTTCGAGGATCTCGCGCTGGGCGAGCTTCGCGACGCGCGCGAGGTCGACGCGGTCGTTGACGCCGAGCATCAGGCGCTCGTCGGCGAGCCGGTGGGCGATCACCGCCAGCCCGTCGGCGCGCATCAGCTCCAATGCCTGGGGCAGGTAGTACTCGCCCTGGGCGTTATCGGCCGTCAGGCGCGGCAGCGCCTCGCGCAGCGGCCCGGCGCGCAGCACGTAGACACCGCCGTTGACCTCGCGGATCTCGAGCTCGGACTCGCTCGCGTCGCCCGGTCGCTTGGTCTCGACGATCCGCTCCAGCGTCCCGTCGGCGGCGCGCACTATGCGTCCGTACCCCGCGGGGTCCGCGAGCTCGACGGTCGCGACGGTCGCAGCGGCGCCCGCGGCCTCGTGCGCGGCGATCAGCGCCGCGATCGCATCGGCCTCGATCAGCGGCACGTCGCCGCTGAGCACGACTACCGGCGTGTCGTGGTCGAGGTCCCCGCACTCGGTCATGCCTGCGCGCGCCGCCCCCCCGGTGCCGTCGGAGACCGGCTGGATCGCGACACGCACCTGCCCGCCGGCGAGATGCGCGAGCGGCTGCTCGGGCGCATCGACGAGGACGATCCGCTCCGCGCCGGCGTCGCGGGCGGCTGCGATGACCCACTCGATCATCGGCCGGCCACAGATCTCGTGCAGGACCTTCGGCCGGGTCGAGACCATGCGCGTGCCGCGCCCGGCCGCAAGGATCAGCACCGCAGGCGTACTCACGCTTCGATGGTATTCACTCCGGCGGCAGCGGCGAGATTGGGGGGCAGGGACTCGAACCCCGATTCTCAGGACCAAAACCTGATGTCCTGCCATTGGACGACCCCCCAAGGCAGGTCGCCCAGAGGATAATCGCGGCGCGGGCCGCTACCGGCGGCTGCGGCGCGGCACGCGGCCGGCGCCCGCGCCGGCCTCGCTCGCGGGGCCGCCGGGTGCGGCGATCCCGAGCACGCGCATCGACTTCAGGCCGAGCGAGAGCTTCTCGCGACCGTCGCTGCTGGAGACGTCAAGGCCGGAGAGCTCGCGTACTCGCTCGAGCCGGTAGTAGACCGTGTGCCGGTGCGTGAACAGGCGCTGGGCGGTCCCCGCGACGTTGCCGTCCGCGTCGAGGAACGTCTCGAGCGTCTTGACGAGTTCGGTCTCGTACTGCTGGTCGTAGGTCACCAGCGGCTCGACGGTCTCGGCGTAGAAGCGCTCGAGCTCGCCCGGATTCTCGAGCATCGCGGAGAGCAGCAGGCGGTAGGCGCCCGTCGAATCGAAGGCCAGCGGCGCGTCGGCTTTGCCGCCCTGCGCGACGTTCGCCGCGAGCAGCGCTTCGCCGGCGGCGCGCGGCAGGTCCCCGGGGTCGGCGGCGATCCGGCTGTAGCCGACCGCGAACGTGATCCCGGCGCTACCCGAGCTCAGCTCGGTGAGGACCGTATCGGCCGCGCGCGCAGCGCTCTGCTCGTCGGCAGTCGGCACCAGCACGAGCAGCTCCGCGCCGACGATGCCCGGGCGGTCGCCGAGAGCCGCGACCGCGGCGCCGGCGACCTGTCGCGCACCGCGCTCGGCGAGCGTGCGCAGCTGGCCGCGCCATCCCTCGCCGGTCGGCGCCTGCGGGTGGGCGCGGACCACGATCAGGCAGGTTCCCTCCTGGAGCGCATCGGCAAGCGGTCCGGCGCGTTCGAGGATCTCGTCGCGGTCGGCGAGCTCGCGGCGCAGCAGCGCCCTGAGCAGTTCGCCCGCGGCGCTCTCGGCGAGGCGTTCCGGCGCGTGGACACGCTCGACCTCGGAGGCGATCAGCGTCACGAGCAGGCGGCGCATCGTGCCCGCTTCGCCGTCGCGGGCATTGAGCAGCAGCGTCCCGACGGGTGTGTCGGCGACGCGCAGCGGGTAGACGTCGACGTTCTCGCCGCGCGCGAGCAGCGAGCGCTCGTCGGCGGGGCTGCGGGCCGCCACCGCGAGCGTCGCGCCCCAGGCGTCGGTCACCGCGAGGCTGCCGTCGAGCGCCCGTGCGGCGGCGCGCAGCACCTCCGGAAGTCCGGCTCCCGACTCGACTGCTTCTGTGACCGCGTCCAGCGCCGCCGTCTCGGACAGGCCGATCAGCCCCAGTAGTAGACGGCCGCGAGCGCGATCGCGGCGCCGATTCCGACGAGCAGCACGAAGACATACAGCGACAGGACTGTCGCCGTGACACGCTCCCAGCCGCGCTGGTAGGAAGTCCAAGCCGGGCGCAGGATCAACGCGATGTACAACCCGAGCGCGATCACGATCGCGACCGCGCCGATCAGCTCATTGACGCTCGAACGGTTCATTGAAGGCCTGATTGTTGCGCACGCGACCGTCGTCGGGTCAGATTGCTTGGACCGCGAGCGCCCCGGCAACGCTCCGCGCTCCGGCTTCCCAGCGGGTCTTCGCGTCGCCGCCGGCGTACAGCCCGAGGGTCGTCGGGCCCGAGCCGGAAACGAGCGCATGGTCGGCCCCCGCGCAGTGCAGCCTCGCGAGCCGCTCGCCGATCGTCGGGTCGAGCGAGATCGCCGCCGGTTCGAGGTCGTTGGCGAGCAGTGCCGGCTCCGGGAGCGCGCGGCCGTCGGCGAGATTGCGGGCGAGGTCGGCCGCGACTGCGTCGAGTGCGGCGTCGCTGCGCGGGTGCCCGAGCTCGTCGAAGCGGCGGTAGACCGCGGCCGTCGACAGCCCCCCGGGCGCCGGGAGCACGAGCACATAGAGGTCCTCGCTGCGCGGCAGCGCGGTCAGCCGCTCGCCCGCGCCCCGGGCGAGCACGCGTCCCGGTTCGAGCAGCGCCGGGACGTCGGCGCCGAGCTGTGCGGCGAGCTCGTGCAGCAGCGCCCGATCGTCGACCCCGGCGCGCTCGGCCAGCATTGCAAGCGCCGCCGCGGCGTCGGAGGAGCCGCCGCCGAGGCCCGCCGCCACCGGGATCCGCTTGCTGATCGCCAGGCGCTGTGGCGGTCCGGACCAGCCGGAGCGTTCGCGCAGCAATGCGAGCGCCCGCGCGGCGAGGTTCTCGCCGCCCACGCCGGGACACACCACCTCGTCAGCGCCCGCGCCGTCGACGAGCTCGAGCTCGTCGCAGAGCGACACGGCCTGCATCACCGAGACGAGTTCGTGGCGCCCGTCGGCCCGCAGAGCGCCGACCGCCAGGCCGAGGTTGATCTTCGCCGGGGCGCTGCGCTTCACGCGAGTGCGCGCGCGAGGTCGACGAAGCGCGCCGGGGAGAGGCGCTCGGCACGCACGTCGGGGCTCTCGCCGAGCGTCTCGAGGGCCGCTCGAACACGCTCCCGTTCCGGGCCGCCGGCGAGCGCGAGCGAACCGGCGAGCGTCTTGCGCCGGTGCGCGAAGCCGCCGCTCACCAGGCGGCGCACGAGCGGCTCGGCGGCCGGCCGCACGCGGCGCAGCGTGACGATCACCGAGTCGACGTTCGGCACCGGGTTGAAGACGGCACGCGGCACGGCGCGGGCCACGCGCACCTCGCAGGCGAGCTGCGCCAGCACCGACGGCGCGCCGTAGGCCGAGCTGCCGGGCTGCGCTGCCAGGCGCTCGCCGACCTCGCGCTGGACCATCACAATCCAGCGGTCGACCGTCGGCAGCTCGTCGATCGTCTCGATCACGAGCGTCGCCGCGATGCCGTACGGGAGGTTCGCGACAACCGCGGTCGGCGCCGGCACGAGCGATCCCAGGTCGAGCTTCAGCGCGTCCCCCCAATGGAGGGTCACGTTCGCGTGAACCGCGAGCACCTCCGCGAGAGCCGGCTCAAGGCGGCGGTCGATCTCGACGGCGTGGACCGCGGCAACGGCGCCCGCGAGATGTTCGGTCAGGACGCCGAGCCCCGCCCCCACCTCGAGCACGACGTCCTGTGCGCGCAGCTCGGCGAGGCGATCGATCACGCCGAGGATGTTTGAGTCGACGAGGAAGTTCTGGCCGAGATCGCGGTTCGGGCGTATCGCGTGGCGGCGCAGCCGGTCGATGCTCGGCTGGGCCGCGGCGGGCGTGTTCACGCCCAGTCCAGGATTCGCGCGGCGTTGCGCTCGACGGCCGCGGAGAGCTCGGCGGCGCTTTCACCGCGCAGCGAGGCGACGAAGGCGAGCGTGTCCGCGACGAGCGCCGGGCGGTTGGGCTTGCCGCGGTTGGGCATCGGCGTGAGGTACGGCGCGTCGGTCTCGACAAGCAGGGAGTCCTGCGGTACCCGGGTCGCGGCCTCCTGGAGCGCCGCGGCGCTTTTGTAGGTCACGTTGCCCGCGAACGAGATCGCGTAGCCGCGCTCGAGGCACTCCGCGAGGCGGTCGGGCATCGAGAAGCAGTGGATGATCACGCTGACCCCGTCGGCCTCGGCCCCGAGGACGTCGAGTGTCGGATCATCGGCGGCGCGCGTGTGGATCACGAGCGGCTTGGCGAACTCGCGCGCGAGCTCGATCTGGGCAGAGAACGCGCGCCGCTGGTCCTCGGGCGTCGCGTGGTCGCGAAAAAAGTCCAGGCCGGTCTCGCCGATCGCCCGGCAGCGCGGGTCCGCGGCGAGTGTCCGCAGCTCGGCGAGCGTCGCGTCGTCGAAGCCGCTCGCGGAGTTCGGGTGCCGGCCGATCGCCGCGTAGACGTCGGGGAAGCTGCCCGCCGCCGCGAGCGCGGCCCGGCAGCTCTCGCTGTCGGTCCCGACCGTGAGGATCCGCGTGACCCCGGCCGCGCGTGCCTCGCGTACCAGCTCGGCGTCGGGCTCCTCGCACAGCGCGAGGTGCGTGTGCGAGTCGATCAAGCTGGACCGAGCTCCTTCGGGAAGAGCACTTCGGGCGGTGCGGTGCGGTGCACGTTGCCGCTCGCGAAGCCGGCGCCGTCGAGCGCGAGAGCCTCGGCGCCGAGTGACGCGAGCAGCCGCTCGCTGCTCGCCGGCAGGTACGGCCAGAGCAGCACCGCCACCGAGCGGATGCCCTCGGCGAGGCTGCGCAGCACGAGGTCGAGCTCGCCGGCGGCCGCCTGGTCCTTGGCCAGCGTCCACGGCGCGCGTTCCTCGACGTAGCGGTTCAGGCGCCGCACGCGGACCCAGATCTCCTCGAGCGCGCTCGTGAGCTCGGCGCGGTCGAACTGCTCCCTGACGCGCTCGGCGAGCCCCTCGAAGTCGGCGGCGAGCAGCTCGTCGAGCGGGCCGTCGGGGAGCTCTCCGTCGCGGTAGCGGCTGATCATCGCGAGCGTGCGGCTCGCGAGGTTGCCGAGCTCGTTGGCCAGTTCGACCTCGTAGCGCAGCTCGAAGGAGGCGGTGGACACCGAACCGTCCTGGCCGAAGGGAACCTCGCGGAAGAGATAGAAGCGCAGGGCGTCGGTCCCGAACCGGTCGATCACCGCGAACGGGTCCAGGACGTTGCCCAGCGACTTGCTCATCTTCTCGCCGTCCATCAGCAGGAAGCCGTGGACGAAGATGTGCTCGGGCAGCTCGATGCCGGCGGCCATCAGCAGCGCAGGCCAGTACACGGCGTGGAAGCGCAGGATGTCCTTGCCGATCAGCTGGTAGGAGGGCGGCCAGAGCCCCTCGCGGCCGTCGGCGGCGGGGGCGTACCGGAGCGCCGTGTAGTAGTTGAGCAGCGCGTCGAACCAGACGTAGAAGACGTGGCTCTCGTCCCACGGCACGGTGATCCCCCACGTCAGGTGCTTGCGCGTCAGCGGCACGTCGCGCAGGCCCGATTCGATGAACGAGCGTGCCTCGTTGAAACGCGACTGCGGCGCGACGAACCGGGGTTGCTCGGCGTACAGCCGTTCGAGCGGCTCCTGGAAGCGCGAGAGCGCGAAGAAGTAGTTCTCCTCCCGTTCGACCGTCAGCTCGATTTTGTGGATCGGGCACAGCCCGTCAGGGCCGATCTCGTTCTCGGCCTTGAAGTCGGCGCAGCGCGGGCAGTAGCGGCCTTCGTAGACGCCCTCATAGACGTAACCGGCCTCGTGGACCTTGGCCAGCACCTCGCGCACGACGCGTTCGTGCTCGGGGTCGGTGGTGCGAATGAAGAAGTCGTTGGTCGCACCGAGCCGCGGACCGAGCGCACGGAAGCGCTCGGCGTTCTTGTCGGCCAGCTCCTGTGGCGTGACGCCCTGGGCGCGGGCCGCATCGGCGACGGGCTCACCGTGCTCGTCGGTGCCGGTCAGGAAGAAGACCTCCTCGCCGCGCTGGCGGTGGTGGCGCGCGAGCACGTCGGCGGCGATCGTCGTGTACGCGTGGCCGAGGTGCGGCGCCGCATTGACGTAGTAGATCGGCGTCGTGACGTAAAAGCCCTTCACGGCCATGAGGCTATAGGCCCTGCGTGCGCGCCTCGTAGAGCTCGTTCGCCGCGAGCCCCGTGAGCGGCGCGATCGCCCGCGCCGCGACTCGCGGCTTGACACCGGCGCCGACGAGCTCGTCGAGCACCGCGAGCGCCGCGGCGAGTTCTGCGCCGCGCGGCTCGCGACCGGCGACCACGAGCGTGATCTCGCCGCGCGGCTCGACGGCCGCAAAGTGCGCGGCCAGCTCGGAGGCGCTGGCGCGCAGCGTCTCTTCGTGCGTCTTGGTCATTTCGCGGCAGACCGCGACGCTGCGCTCGGGGTCCTGCTGCGCGAGGGCGGCGAGCGTCGCCGCGAGCCGGCGCGGCGACTCGAACGCGATCTGGGTCTCGGGGCCGTCCAGTGCCGCGAGCAGTTCGCCCTCGCGGCGCGGCAGGAAGCCAACGAAGCGGAAGCGGTCGCACGGCAGCCCGGACGCCAGTAGCGCCGCGAGCGCCGCGCTGGCGCCGGGCAGGACCTTGACCGGCAGACCCGCCGCAAGGCACTCGCGCACCGGAGCGAAGCCGGGGTCGCTCAGCAGCGGCGTGCCGGCGTCCGAGACGACAGCAACCGTCTCGCCGGCCGCGACGCGCGCCGCGAGGCCGGGCGCCTTGGCCCGTTCGCTCTGATCGTTCAGCGAGGTCAGTTGCCCGCGGATCCCGTGCTCGGCGAGCAGTGCGCCGGTGCGGCGCGTGTCCTCGCAGGCGATCACGTCGGCGGCGGCGAGCGCATCGAGCACGCGCAGGGTGATGTCGCGCGGGTTTCCGATCGGCGTGGCGCAGATGAGAAGGCTGCCTGTCGCGGGGGAACCGGGCGGCATTCGGCAAATATATGTTCGAGATGGGCACCACCGGCCAGACGCCTCCCAAATACCGGCGATACCACTCGCGGACCAACCCGTTCGGCGCCGGGAGCGCCGACGCGATCCCGGATCCGCAGGAAATCCGCGCCGCCGGGCGCGCGCGGGACACCGCGACGCGCCGCAAGCGCCCGCGCGTGACCTTCTGGCGCGTCGTCGGCGCCTGCTTCGGGCTGCTCGTCTTCTGGGTCGCCCTGTCGGCCGTCCTGTTCCTGATCAGCAGCCACTTCGAACGCACGCCGCTGCCGGGCAACGTCTCCGCGGTGCTCGACCCGGCCGGGTTCCCGTTGACCTCCGCGAACAACATCCTCGTGATCGGCTCGGACCGCCGCCCCAAGAACAGCAAGGAACCGGGAGCCGAAACGACGGGCTACGGGCGCTCGGACACGCTGATGCTGATCCGTACCGGCGGCGGGCACGCCGCGCGGCTTTCGATCCCGCGTGACACGATCGTCGAAATCCCCGGCCACGGGCTCGAGAAGATCAACGCCGCGCACGAGTACGGCGGCCCCGCGGAGTCGGTCAGCGTGATCAAGCATTGGCTCGGCATCCCGATCAACCACGTAGTGGAAGTCAACTTCGAAAACTTCCCGCAGCTGATCGACTCGATGGGCGGCGTCAGCTACACGGGCGGCTGCATCTTCTCGGAAGTCGACGGCGGGGCCTCACAGGGCGGGATAACGCTGCGCCTGCCGGCCGGGACGCACACACTCGACGGGCGCGAAGCGCTGGCGCTCGCACGGACGCGCGAGAACAAATGTGCGCCCGGCCAGGACGACATCCAGCGCGAGGAACACCAGCAGGCACTGTTCAACGCGATGAAGTCCCAGCTGCTGACCGTTGGTAGCTTCGTGCGGCTGCCGCTGATCTCCTGGAACGCGCCGCCCGCGATCATCTCTGACATGACGGGACCCGAACTGCTGGGGATGTTCACCGCGCTGGCGGTCACGGGAACGCCGCCGACGCGGGTACTCAAGCCGACGGGCACCTACACGCTGCCGAGCGGCGAAGAAGGTCTGACGATCACCAACGGTGCCAAGTCGCGCGACGTCGCGCGCTTCATGGCCGGCTAGTCGGACTTGGCGGCCGGTTTGTCGGCCTTCTTCTCGCTCTTCTTCTCGTTCTTGGGCTCGCTCTTCTTCTCGCCGTCGGACGTGCTTTTCGCGGAGCCGTCGCCGGCGGCTTTCGAGGCCGCGTTCTCGCGCTGGCGGCTACGCGTGCCGTAGTCGGTGTTGTAGAAGCCCTTGCCCTTGAAGTGGACGGCGGGGGCGTGGAAGACGCGGGTCACCGGCTGGCCGGTCTCGGGATCGACGCTCAGCGGCTCGTCGCTGAACGACTGCTGGATCTCGAAGGTGCTGCCGTCCTCGCGCTTGTACTCGTAGATCGGCATCGGCGCCGATTATAGGATTCAGCTGCCGCCGAGAAGCGGGCGCACGACGCCGACGGCCACCGCGACCGACTGCGAGAAATCGCGTTCCGGATCGCCGAGCATCCGCAGCGCAAAGCCGTCGGCGACCGAGAACAGCACATCGGTGACGCACTCGGCGGGCGCGGCGAGCTTGACGGCACCGCGCTTCTGGGCCCCTTCGAGCATCGCCGAGACGGTCTCGCGCGTCGAGCGCAGCAGCGCCGCGAACTCGCTCGCGACGTACTCGTTGCGCCGCGCCAGCGTGAAGAGCTCAAAGATCAGCACCGTGAAGTCGGGGTCCTCGGCGAGCGCCTCCTGGAGGTCCTGGGCCATCAGCGCGACGAAGTCATCGCCGCTCTTGGCCGGCTCGAGGCGCGCTTCGAGGCTCTGCAGTCGCAGTTCTGCGTCGCGGCGCACCGCCTGTACGAGCAGCTGCTCCTTGGTACCGAAGTAGTAGTGCAGCAGCCCCCGCGAGACGCCGGCCTCGCGGGCGACCTGATCGAAGGTCGCGCCCGCCAGGCCCTTGCGCGCGACGCTCTCGCGCATCGCTTCGATGATCCGCTGCGCCTTGTCGCCGGAAAGCGGGCGGGCATCGTCCTGCCCGCCCGCAACCGGTATGCGGGCTGTGCCCACGGGTTCGCGCGCGGCTAGGCCGCCGCGGCGCCCTCAGGCGCGCCGGAGGGCGCCGCCGGCTCGACCGGCTCGTATTCGAACTGCTCCTCGGCCCCGAACAGCAGGTCGAGCAGCTTGGTGCGCGCAGACTCGCTCAGCGCAAGCGCGAGTACGGCGCCGATAATCGCTACCAGCAGGATCCGGCCGAGCGGAAAGCCGCGACCCTTTTCCGCTGCCTGGGTCTCATCCATCGCTGCCTCGTCTCCTCCCATCGCCCTACAGGTATGCCCGCCTCCGTACGGGCGGCGGGGCGCTGAGGCTATCAAGCGTGCAGCGCCGCCTGTTCCTCGGCGCTCGGGAAGGCCCATGTCGCCCGCGCGCGCCGCTCCTGGCGAAAGACGAAACGCATCTGCGGCGGCGGGCGCAGTTCCGCCTCGGCCGGCCTGAACGTCGCGCAGGGGTCGTCGAGATTCAGCGCGCAGAGCAGATTCGCGCGAAAGAAACAGTCCTCGCAGCTCGCGCGACTTGACCTGCCTGTGTGCATCCTCGGTCCCCTTCGATGGTGGCTTTGCTACCTGCTGCGTCGGGGATCAAAGCACCGCCCCGGTCGCCGCGCAGAGCCGACCGCGCAAATCGCGTGGTTCTCAAGATCGTCACCCCGCAAGCACCGAGGATCCGGGACCGGGCGCCGCGCGCGTAATGATCGACGCGTGCGAATCCTCGTCGCAGGTGCAAGCGGCGCGATCGGCAGCGAGCTTGTACCCGCGCTGATCGCCGAAGGCCACGAAGTGCGTGCGGGCGGGCGCGACGCGCGGCGCCTGGCGGGCGCGCTCGGCCCCGGCCCGGCGCAGCCCGCGGTGCTCGATGTCGAGCGCGCCGCCGGCCTGGGGGCCGCGCTGGACGGCGTCGAGGTCGCCTACTACCTGGTCCACTCGATGGAGCGCTCGGACGCGCAGGCCGACTTCGCCGCCCGCGAGCTGAGGGGCGCCGAGAACTTCGCGGCGGCCTGCCGCACCGCCGGCGTGCGACGCACCGTCTATCTCGGCGGCCTCGTGCCCGCCGGGGTGCCCTCACGGCACCTGGCGAGCCGTCTGGCCGTCGAGCGGGCGCTCGCCGACGGTGCGCCCGAGGCGCTCGCGCTGCGCGCTTCGATCGTGATCGCGGCGCGCTCGCGCTCGTTCCGCCTGCTCGTGCACCTCGTCGAGCGGATGCCGCTGCTGGCGCTGCCGTCCTGGCAGCGCTTCCGCACGCAGCCGATCGACGGCCGCGACGTCACGGCGCTGCTCGCCGCGGCGGCCGGCGCCCGGGGGCTGCCGGGAACGCTGGACATCGCCGGCCCGGACGTCCTGAGCTACGGCGAGATGCTGCGCGAGATCGCCGACCTGATGCTCGTCGCGCGTCCCGCGGTCACGCTCCCGGTCAGCCTGACGCAGTACGCGGCACGAATCGCCGCCGCGATCGCCGGCGAGACGCCCGAGCTCGTGCTGCCGCTCATGGAAGGCCTCGAGGGCGACCTGCTGCCACGCGACGATCACGCAGCCGAGCTGCTCGGGGTCCGCCTGCACAGCTTCTCCGCGGCCGTCGAACATGCCCTGCGAGAGCTCGAAGCAAGCGAGCCGGTGGCCGCCCGGTGAGCGTCGTCGAGGTGACGATGCAGCTGCCCGCGCCGCCGCAGGAGGTCTGGGACCTGGTGATGGACCCCCAGCGACTCGCCGATTGGGTGACGATTCACCGCGAGCTCGTCAGCGCCGACGACGGGCCCCCACGCCTGGGTTACAAGATGAGCCAGCGCATTCACCTTCGCGGCATCACGATGCAGATCGACTGGACACTCAGCGAGTGCGTGCCGGGCGAGCTTGCGGTCTGGGAGGGCCGCGGCCCTGCTCGTTCGAAGGCGCGCACGCGTTACGCCCTCAAGCCGTTTCGCAGCGGCACGCGCTTTGACTACCTGAATGAGTTCACGGCGCCGATGGGCCCACTCGGAGCCGTCGTATCACGCGCGCTTATGGGCGGTATTCCAGAAAGTGAGGCGCGCCATTCACTCGAACAGTTGAAGACGATTATCAGCAATTCCTATCGCTAACTGCGGTGTAACGTGTCTAACCACGGTTAACATGGGTAATGCACCTGTGCGGATGGCACAGAGTAAATACCTAGCGAAAAGGCACCAATTGACTGATTTCCTTGACCAAAAGCGCCGCGAGATCGACGCGCGCCTCAAAGAGCTCAAGCCGCTCGTGGACGAGTACGCCCGCCTGCAGGCCGCGGCAGAGGCACTGCACGGCGTCGGCGGCGCGCCGGCCGCGCCGCCCGCCCGCACGCGCCGCACGACCAAAGCAGCGACGCGCACACGACGCAAATCCACGACCGGGCGCTCACGCTCTGCCGGCCGGCCGAAGGGCAGCGGCAAGCGCGCCGCCCAGGCAAACGAGCTCGTCAACGGCCAGCCCGGGATCACGATCCCCGAGCTCGCCGCGAAGATGGGCATCAAGCAGAACTACCTGTACCGCGTCCTGCCGGGCCTCGAGCAGGAAAAGAAGGTCCGCAAGGACGGCCGCGGCTGGTACCCCGTCGCCGCCTAGGTGTAGTTCCTAGGCACGTTGTTCCAGTCGTGTGGCGGGTGCCTTGTGGCTGAGTGCGCCGTGTGGTCGCGTGTAGTTGTAGTGC
>Ga0182013_10005886_pt1 | contig 14096 bp, 9 predicted proteins | sample 612S2MmetaG_FD_120487 | JGI IMG/M metagenome (GOLD analysis project Ga0182013, IMG submission 120487) | Permafrost microbial communities from Stordalen Mire, Sweden - 612S2M metaG | ecosystem: Environmental > Terrestrial > Soil > Wetlands > Permafrost | place: Sweden: Stordalen | collected... | reverse complement strand
GTGGGAACCCGGTTATGTGGAGACTGTACTTAACGGGAAAGCGCGCCTGCTGGAATTTATGTATTTTCGGATTCATATCGAGCAAATCAGCGGCCACCGCGGCGCCCCGGACACCGCGGGTTTGGCGGATTCTGGAGCGTCGGGGGGAACGGGTCGCTGGTTCCGTAGAATTCTCGGTCGGTCTGAGCAGCAAAGCGGCGGCCGTTAAATGATTCGCGGGCGCGCTCGTTTCCGTATGAGGTACGGTACTCGTGCGGTTTGGAGCAGCTTGCGGGCTATCATCGTTGCTTTCCTTCGACGCAATGAGGCAGCGGGAGATAATTGTCAATTTCGATCAGTCACGCTTGCCGATCAATGTCTCGAGCTCCTTGAGCAGCAGATTGACGTCCACCGGTTTGGAAAGCATTCGATCGGCAATGAGTCTGGCCTTCTCGACGTGCTTGTCTGAAATATCGCCCGAAAGCATGATCGTTGGGGGCTTGGCGCCGAGCAACCTGGCAATCTCGGCAACGATTTGATCGCCGGTAACTCCGAGTGGCAGCTGATAATCGCATAGGATCACATCGGGGCGCAGGCCGTGCACATTAATGTGTTGCAGTACCTCCTCGCGCGATGCGGCGCTGACGACATCGTAGCCTTCCAGGCGCAGCAACATCGCCATTGATCGCGCCACACCGGGATCATCTTCGATGTGCAGCACTTTGGTGCCGCGCGCCGCCGGAGGCGACACGGATGTCTTGATGGACACCGATTCCGGTGCGATCGGCGTCGCCACGCCGCGCGGCAACTGGACGGTGAATGTCGAACCTATGCCGACTCGAGACTCAACGGTGACCGCATAATCGAGGAGCCGGCAAATCGTTTGAACAATGGAGAGACCCAGGCCGACTCCTTGCCGCTGATCGTGATTGGGATTGTCAACCTGATAGAATGCGTCGAAGATTCGTTGCAGATTCTCGGGCGGTATGCCGACACCGCTGTCGATGATATCAATCTCGATCTGTGACTGCGCCGGGCGAACCCGTAGTTGAACCGCGCCACGTGGCGTATATTTGATCGCGTTACCGATGAGATTGCGCAGGATCACCGGCAACAGGATGGGGTCGCTGCTGACGATTTCTGGGGAGTCCTCGATGTCCAGGATCAGCGACTTGTTGGCTGCGGCGTAGCCCAGTTCCGAGCGCAGACGGGCCAGCATTTCCCGCAGTGGAAAGCTGCGCACCACCGGCACGATGGCCCCCTTCTCGAGGCGATTGATATCAATCAGCGCCGACAGAATCTCGTCCATGCTTCGTACGGCTTCTTCCAGCAAGCCGAGGTGGGCGGCAAATTCAGTGTTTTTGAGCGCTCGGCCCAGCACGGACTGCAGACTCCAGATCGTCTGCAGTGGCTGTCGCAGATCGTGGCTGGCGGCGGCGAGAAAGCGAGACTTCACCTCGTTGGCTTGCACGGCCGAATCCCGTGCTGACGTGAGGGCCTCCTGTAGCTCCTTGCGCTCAGTCATGTCGCGTACGACCGCAATGGTGATAGGGGGCGTACGCTCGCCGATATGGTTCAGCATGACATCGATGGGAAATTCTGTTCCGTCGCGCCGGCGCCCGCGGAGTTGCAGGCCCGCGCCCATGGTGCGCAGCCGTGCCGCGTGCGTATATGTGCGCCGATGTTGCACGTGACGATCTTGCAGCGGCGCCGGTACGAGCACTTCGATGGATTTATCGATAAGCTCACTGCGCTCGAATCCGAACATGCGCGTCGCCTGCGCGTTCAAATACTTGATCTTGCCGTCGGTGCCGGCACCCGCCACCATAAACACTGCATCCGGCAGGTGTTCCAGAACGTCAGTCCACGAATCCTGCAGCAGCGATGGATCGAGTTCTTCTGTCAGCGATGTGAAACCTTCATGTGAATCCACAGAATATCCCTGTAGTAAACAAGTGTCGCTGGCGCAGCCCGGCCTGCAGCCGTCCCAATTAGAAGCAATGGGTCTGCTGTGACCGAGTGAGTGCTGACAATTCTGGTCCGACGTTCATTGCTGGCCGCGTTAAGCAGCCTCCGGTCAGGTAATCTGCTCCCAGATCTCGCCCCGTCTCTCGACATAATGCTAACCTATTGCGCAACTGGGACTGGAGACCCGGAAAGTACTGAGAAGGTTCGCCTTTACTTGGTACTAATGGGTGGCCTGCGTCCATCGTTAGGGGGCCGGATTGAGCCGACAGCGCTCAGTTTGACCCGTGAGTTTCAAAAGACCTCGAATACCAGATGCTCAAAGTGCGCATGGCAAGCCGGACACCATCACGTCGCACGCGACGCAGCATCGGCGGAAAAGCACCGCTTCCGGGCAAATCTGCTCCCCGGCCAAGCGCAGCGCCGATGCGGGCGGTTCGGCCTAAGAGGGGCGGCTTTCTTGTAGTGGGGCTCGGTGCGTCTGCCGGCGGGCTCGAGGCGGTCAGAAAGCTGCTCGGGGCGCTGCCTGCCGACACCGGCATGGCGTTTGTGCTCATTCAACACCTCGACCCCGCCCATAAAAGCATGATGGTCGATTTGTTGGCGCGAGACACGGCGATGAGCGTCTTTCAGGCTGCCGATGGCATGTCCATTCAGCCCAATTGCCTGTATGTCATCCCCCCAAAAGCACATCTCTCGGTTCACGACGGGTTGCTGCGGCTTTCGCAACCCCCGGTGCGCCCAGGTGCGCACTTGCCGTTTGATTTCTTCTTGAACTCGCTGGCCGACAACTATGGTAAACGTGCGGTGTGCGTCATCTTATCGGGAACGGGTAACGACGGCAGCGTCGGGCTCAGAGCGGTCAGCGAGAAGGGCGGACTCGTGATAGCACAGGATCCGGGCGATACCACCTATGAGGGGATGCCCCGCAGCGCGATCGCCACGGAAGCCGTCAATCTTGTACTGCCAGCAGCGAAGATCCCTGAGGCTATCATCAGACACGCAAAGCAGCATCCCTATCTGGGCGTCGTAGGGAAGTCTGGATCACCGGATGAAAAGACAGATGAATGGCTGACCACGATCATCGAGCTCCTTCGCTCACGCGTGAATCACGATTTCACCCACTACAAGCAAGCCACATTGGTTCGCCGCATCCGCCACCGGATGGCGCTCGCAGGGATCAAAGAGATTGACGACTATATCAACGCACTGCGAAAAGACGGCGCAGAGCTGGACCAACTCGCGAAGGATCTGTTGATTCATGTGACTCGCTTCTTTCGCGATCCAGGCGCCTACGAGGCATTGGCCAAGACAGTCGTCCCCGAATTGGTGCGCCAGCACGCCTCAGATCAGCCGATCCGCATCTGGGTCGCTGGTTGCAGCACCGGCGAGGAGGCCTATTCCCTCGCCATGCTGTTCGTGGAGGAGCTCGCCGCAGCAAAGCTAAGCACAAGGCTGCAACTCTTTGCGTCCGACGTGAGCCCTGAGGCCGTGACCTACGCGCGCAATGGTGTCTTTCCCGAGTCGATCGAAGTCGACGTATCGGCGGAGCGGCTCGCGCGCTTCTTCACGCACGAGAGCAGGAGTTACCGAGTGCGCCGTGAGCTGCGCGACTGCATCGTCTTTACGGTTCAAGACCTACTGTCCGATCCGCCGTTCTCGCGTCTGGATTTGATATCGTGCCGCAACCTGCTGATCTATCTGCACGCCGAAGAACAGGAGAAGGTCTTGTGCCTGTTCCATCGCTCGCTGCGGCAAGGTGGGATCTTGTCTCTTGGCACTGCGGAGACGATCGGCAAGATGACTGATCTTTTTGAGCCGATTCCAAATACGATACGAGTTTTTCGTCGCATCGGCGGCAGCGAGCGGCAGGAGCGGGCGATTGCGTCGAACATCAGTGAGCTTGCCCGCTCGCTGTGGCCGCGCGTCGTCGGATCCGTTGAACCGAAGCGCCCCAATCTCGGCGACGTCGCGCAGCGCATGCTGCTCGAGACGTATGCGCCGGCTGCTGTTCTGGTCAATCGTAAGTATCAAGGACTTTATTTCGTTGGGCCGACCGATCGTTATCTACGCGTAGCAACGGGAGAACCCAGCCGGTTTTTGCCCGCCTTGTTACGCGACGGTCTTACAGCGAAGTTCCAGGCAGCTGTCCGCCAAGCGAGTCGCGATCGCGCCCCCGTCACCATTCACGGCGCACGGGTCAAGCGCAACGGCGGCCATGTGATGGTCAGCATCTCGGCGCGCCCCGTTCCGCATGAAGATGAAGAACTGTTGTTGGTTAGTTTCGTCGATGAGCCTGCGAAAAAAATCGTTCGCACGAGCGCGGTGGCTGCCGAAACATCGCGCGTCGACCAGCTCGACCAGGAGCTTGAGAGCACGCGTCAGGAACTCGAGAGTACGATTCACGAGTTGAACGCCTCCAATCAGGAACTGACAGCAATCAATGAAGAGGCGGTGTCGTTGAATGAGGAATTTCAGTCCACGAATGAGGAACTGGAAACCTCGAAAGAAGAGCTGCAGTCACTCAACGAAGAACTCACTTCCGCCAATAGCCAGCTTCAGGAGAGCCTCGAACGGCAGCGCAACACCAGCACCGATCTCAAGAACATCCTGGATAGCTCACAGATAGCGACTTTGCTTCTAGATCGAGATTTGAAGATCCGTCTGTTCACGCCCGCGGCAGCTCCGTTCTTCACTTTCATTGCCACAGATCTGGGACGGCCGCTGGCGGATTTTACCATCCGTTTCACCGGCTTGAATTTGATCGCGGATGCGCGTGCAGTGCTCACCGATCACACGCCTGTCCAGCGCGAAACCCAAAGCGCTTCGGGAGGCTGGTATCTGTGCGGCATCTCGCCCTACCGGGCTCAGGATGACCGGATTGATGGGGTCGTGATCAATCTGGTCGATATTTCCGCCGTCAAGGCGAGCGAGGAGAAGTTAGGATTCGCGCACGCCTATACCAACGCCCTCATCGGTAGTATTCATGAGCCGTTGGTCGTTCTGGACCGCGAGTCGCGCATCGAAGCCGCGAGTGCATCGTTTTATGCTCTCTTCGGCGGCAGGCCCACCGACAGCTTCGGGCGTCCCCTCCTAAGTAGCCACGCACATCAGCTCGACACCCCCGCGTTGCGCTCGTTCCTGGATCGCGGCGTGAGAGCTACAGAGCGCGCTGAGAGTTGCGATATCACAATGGATCTGCCAGCGCTCGGTCAGCGTGCGCTGGTCGTGACAGTTCAGATGATACGCGGCGCAAGCGCTGCCGACGAGAGAATGCTGGTGTCATTCAGTGACGTGACCGAACTGCGGCACGCGGAGCAGGATGGCGCCGCCAAGCGGGCGGCGGAACTCGCGAACCTTGCCAAGTCTCGCTTCCTCGCGGCTGCCAGCCACGACCTGCGCCAACCGCTGCAAATCCTGAGTCTGTTGCACGGAGCGCTTAGACAGCGGATCAAGGATCAGGAGTCCCTGGAGGTGCTTGCCAAGGCTGAACGCACACTCGAGGTCATGTCCGGCACGTTGAATACGCTGCTCGACATCAATCAACTCGAGGCCGGGGTGATCCTGCCCCAGCTACTTGCCGTTCCAATCAATGAGATCCTCAACTTATTCAAAGCAGAGTTCGCTGAACTCGCGGCGCGCAAGGGATTGCGCTGGCGGGTGGTGCCGTGCTCTCTGACGGTGCACAGCGATCGACATTTGCTCGAGGAGATGATTCGCAATCTGCTGTCGAATGCGGTCCGCTATACCGACGCCGGTTCCATTTTGCTGGGCTGTCGGCGGCGCGGCGACAAGTTGAGCGTTGAAATCTGGGACACCGGCATTGGCATCGCAGACGAGCAGCTACCTCAAATATTTCGGGAATACCATCGCGCCTCAAATCGGCCGGAGCAGGATAGCCTCGGCCTCGGTCTCGCGATTGTGAGGCAGCTGGGAGATCTGCTGGGCCATCCGGTCACCGTACGGTCTGTGTTGGGTAAGGGATCCGTGTTTTCAATCGAAGTGCCTGTAGCTTCACAAACGGCAGGAGTGACGAAGAAGTCGGCCGAAACCGATGACGGCTCTGCAAAGCGCCGACTCGGCACTATTCTGGTGGTCGAGGACGAAGAGTCGGTGCGTGACTCACTGGAGTTGTTACTCAAGAAGGACGGGCATCGTGTCGCCGCGGTTGCAAACGGGGAGGCGGCCCTTGCGTTGGTTACAAAGCGTGTCGTGCGGCCCGATCTGGTGATCTGCGATTACAACTTGTCGGGTGCCATGAATGGTGTGCGGACCGCGGCAAGCCTGGGTGACGCCCTCGGCTCGCCACCTCCGGTGATCATCTTGACCGGTGATGTCCGAGTTGCCATCTCGCGAGATATAGCGTCACACGGCTATCTCAGCCGTAAGAAGCCGCTGAAGGCGCGAGCGCTGCTGCAAGACGTCCAACGGTTGCTTGGGGCGTTATCACCACTGCCAGAGTCGGCGCTCGCTACAGACACACCCACCGAGCTGCTGCGCGATGCGTCGGCCGCGACGATATATGTGGTCGACGACGATCGCCGGGTGCGCGAAACGATGCAGCTGCTGCTGACAAAGGCGGGTTACTCGGTCGAGATCTTTGACAGCGCCAAGGCATTCCTCAGTGGCTATCGCCGCGGCAAAAAGGGCTGTCTGCTCACCGATGTGCGTATGCCGGGCATGAATGGATTCGAGCTCCTGGCCCAGCTCGCGGCCGCGGACTATACCCTGCCAGCCATCGTCATTACCGGCCAGGGCGACATCGCCATGGCGGTCCAGGCGATGAAGGGAGGGGCGGTGGATTTCATCGAGAAGCCAACGGATCCGACCGAGCTGCTGATCTCCGTCGATCGAGCGTTGCGGCAGGCGGCAAGTCCAGCAGAGCGCTCGTCGTTGCAAAAGGCGGTCGCTTTGCGCATTGCCGGCCTGACCAAGCGTGAACGCGAAGTGATGGATCTCGTCGTCGCCGGCCTTGCGAATAAGGATATCTCAGCGCGCCTGGGAATCAACCAACGTACCGTTGAGACGCATCGCGCCGCAGTCATGAAGAAGATGGGCGCCTCGTCGCTTTCCGAATTGGTTCGCCTTGAAATGTCCGCTCGGCCGGAGAAGAGTCTGAGGTCGAAAGGAAAATGCCGCGCCGCTGTCTCTTGAACCGTCGCGCGTCGCTGTTGGTGCACTGGCAACCATGCCCGCGACGGTGAAATGCAGCGGGCATCTTCAGGGCTTGAATGGCTCGTCATTGTGCCTGAAGCTCGGTTCCGGCGACGTCGTATGCCGGTGGCCGCGCTTGCGAAAGAATTGCCGTGCCATCGCGACAATACCGCTGTCCTTTGCGTCATCCAGTGTCTCGACGCCCGAAATGCGCGCAGCAAGCTCCGGATTGTGGCGCGCCATGTAGGTCTGCAACTCGAATTTCGAATTGCCTGGACCGGCAATTAGTGTGTGGCCGGTATGATCGAGCGACCCCACGATACGATGCAAAAACTCGTCATCCACGGCATGCTTGGTACTGTCTTCGTGATCAGCCTGGTGATGTCGCCGCTCTGCCGAGGTATGATCGAATGCGAGCTTGACTTCATCCGTGGCGCTGACGCGAAAGACCTTCGCCTGGTGGCGATCAATGTAGATGATGGCGTCGAGATATTCACTCATAAGTTCATGTTCCTGGATAATTGGTGCTGTAGTGTCATACGGCAGTCTTGAGAGGCGTTCGAGGGCTCTCGACGGGACCTGCACCGACGTCCGAAGCGACAAGAGCAGGATAATCGGTATATCCGCCGCCGCCGCCCCCATAGCGCCTCGTCGCGTCGGCCGCCGTCAACGGCTCGTCGAAGCGCAGGCAGTTCACGAGATCCGGCTTGCTGATGAACGTTCGACCGAAGGCCACCATGTCTGCTGCATCACAGGCAACTGCGGAAAGCGCCATTTTAAGAGTATATCCATTATTGACGATCCATGCGCCATCCTCGTGATCAGCCGCCGCACGTAGGCCAACGCGAATATACCTAACTCCATAAATGCTTGGATTCCGCGCCCACGATCGAAACGTTTCGGTGGCAACGCCTCGGCTTCAGTTCCCTTCCGTTATTGACGGCGGCCCTGAATGACCTGAATCAGAATCATTATCACCGCGATGACCAGGAGGACGTGGATGACGCCGCCCATCGTGTACGAGGTGACGAGACCCAGAAGCCACAGGACGATCAATATGACCGCAATGGTGTACAGCATGGCGCATCTCCCCTTAGGTTTTAGGCAAAACTTGAAGCTGCATGGCGCGTGGAGGGCTCCGACGGCCCGCTGCGCACTCGGTCGACCGCCGACTGAGTGACCACGACCTTGGCAGATTGAGACATCTCGAGCAGACGGTCGGTTTCCCGCTTGGCAACGCGGTAGCATTCGCAGGAGCGAGCTTCCAGACCGGTCCGATCGAGCACCGAGATGCGGCCACGCTGGTAGCGGATACATCCGGTGATCTGCAGCTTGCGGGCCGCTTCCGTCACGCTCTCTCGTCGGACGCCCATGAGCTCGCCGATGTATTCGTGGGTTAAGGGCAGTTCGTTCGACGCGTGGCGATCCATGAACATGAGCAGCCACCGGCACAACTGTTGAACGATCGAGTGGTGCCGATTGCACGAAGTCGTTTGCCCCACTTGCGTGATGTAAGACTGCGCATATCGCAGCAGTACACCGCGCATCGAGCTACCTTGCTCGCACGCCTGACCTAGCAGCTCGCGCTCGATTCGATAGCCCCAGCCCTCACTTAGTACCACCGCCCGGCACGTAGCCGAGCCGCCGCCGAGGAAGACCTCGACACTGACGAATCCTTCACGGCCTATGAGGGTGAGTGCATCTGCCCGGCCGTCGGTCATTAGGCACGAAACAGAGAGGACCGAAGTCGTCGGGAAAAATATGTGATTAACGGGCCCGGCAGGCTCATGGAGCACATCGCCGGGCGGCATGAAGATGGGTTTGAAGTTTCGCCGCGCCCGCTCCCATTCCGCTGCGGGAAGCGCCGCGAGCAGCAGGTTTTGAGGCGTCGGGATCAAATGCGAAACCGTCGTCGACATTGAGAGTGTCTCTTGCGGAGCGAACTGAGGTCACAGTAGTCGACGTATGGGTCATCTTGAATACGCAAATACACGTAACTGCTATGTGCTCGACCGCACAAAGGAACGACTGCGCGATTTGAGCCTCGCCTCCCCCGATCCATTCTTGGTATCAGTGCGCGGAACCGTGCGCCACCTCAGGAAAGGGATAAGGAAGTTCCCACGGAGTAAGTCCGCCGCACTCCCTTCTTGGCGCAAAACAGCGAGCAGGGGCGCGCTTCGGCTGAATCAGGCGACATGTTCAATGGAACGCGGCCGAGGTTCTAGGTCCCCGCCGTACACCTGTCAGAAGCAATTCTGACCAGCGTCTGCGGGTATCATTTGCCGGACAATAATCGCGGTAGCTCGCCATGTAGGTGCTTGTATTGTTGCCGGATGACCCGATAGCACTCGCAGGATCGCTTCAACAGGCGGGGTCTGTCGAGAATGCGTATGCCGCCGCGACGGTAACTGATCAACGCGGCCGCCTGAAGCTCGAGCGCCGACTGGGTAACCCCCACGCGACGCACACCCAGGAGGCTCGCCATCGATTCTTGAACCATCAGAAACTCGGGTGAGCCGGCATAATCGCTCATGGTGAGTAGCAGGCGAGCCAAGCGCTGCCCTATCTGGTGGTGCGAGCTGCACGCCACCGACTGGCTGATCACCGCAAGAAACGTCCGCGCGTAGGCGAGAAGTAATCGCTGCAGCGGGCTCCCAAAACGCAGTTCCTTCCGCAAATCCTTCGCCTTCATCCTCATGGCGCCGCCGGCGAGTTGCACGATGGCTTTGTCGGGAGTGACGATGCCGCCCAGGAAAATATTGATGCCCACCATTCCTTCGCGGCCGATGATGCCAACTTCGACGGTTCGCCCATCATCCATGGTATCTATCATCGCGACAACCGCTTCGTCGGGAAAGTAGACATGCTCGATCGTCTGATCCGCCCGATAAATCAGATCACCGCCCTTCAGTGTCACGTGCTCGAGCTTCGGGAGAAGGCGCGCGTACTGAGAGGCGAGCAGCGCTGCAAGGATGCTGTTCCTCACGGGAATGTTGGCGGGTGGAGCCCGTCCCCGTGCACGGGCTGAGCTGCTCGTCATAGCCATCGCCAGTCCTCGGGTTTCGCACAGGGATTTGAGCCCTGGATCTTCTCCGGTTCGCCGTGCGGCAGGCCGCCAAGAGCAGCATTGTGCGGCTCGATTGAGTGCACAGCGGTTACTCACACGGGTATTGTCTGGTTGAAAGACGAGCCGAGCGGCTAAATTCGATTGCCCACCACCATATGTCTTTTCATTCTCTCTTTATACACGATACGCAAGCACCTCAAATGTCATTTTGTTGCCCTACAATTTCGCTATGTTCGCTGCCGCACAGAGAGTAGAGTGGCGCCGAGGGGAACGGTGTTGCGCGCGCTTGGAAGCGCATTCGGCAAATCAACACAGGGATACCATCGGAATGTCGAGCCACTTCGTCCCCGCCGTCGGTGCGCTGCAGCATTTGCTCCTCCGCTGGTTGCTGATGAGCCTCGATCGGCTAGTTTTGGATGAGCTGACGATGACACATGAAATGCTCGCGAACACGCTCGGCGTGCGCCGCGAAGGAATGAGCGAGTCGGCCTATAAGTCGCAAAGTGCAGGATCATTGCCTACCGGCGAGGCCGTATCACGATTTTCGATCGCATCGGCGTTGAATGCGTACTGCCCCGCCTGATCTTGCACGCAGCGCGCTCGATGCTGCCCCGGACGCCATGATCATCATCGATGCCGGCGGCATCATTTGCTTTGTCAATCGGCAAGCATCTGCCCTATTCGGTTACGAGCATGACGAAATCGTCGGCCAAAGCATCGAGATGCTGATGCCGCCGCGCTTTCGGGCCCGGCACGTCGGACATCGCGAGAACTACGTCGACAATGTGCGCGTGCGTCCCATGGGGCGGGGGCTTCAACTGTTCGGACAGCGCCACGATGGCACGGAGTTTCCCGTCGAAATCAGTTTAAGCCCGATTGAGGATGTGGAGCGAATCCTCATCGCTGCTGCAATCCGCGATGTCACTGACCGCAAACGCATCGAGGCGGAGCTCATCGTCGCACGCGAGGCTGCGGAGGCCGCCCTGGAACTGGCCGATCAGGAGCGTGAGCTCGCGGATCAGGCGCGCGAGCTTGCCGATCGGGCCAACCAGGGGAAGAGCCGCTTTCTTGCGACCGCCAGTCACGATCTGCGTCAGCCGCTGCAGACTCTCGAATTACTCAATGGCACGTTGCGCCGGCGTGCGACCGATCAGTACTCGATCGAAGCGCTGTCGCAGCAGGAGCAAGCAATCGGGGCCATGTCGAGACTCCTCAATGCCTTGCTCGACATCAGCAAGCTTGAGTCTGGAGCGATCAGACCGGAGCCGACCGATTTTACCGTGGCCGCCATTTTCGAGGAGCTGCGCCTGGAATTCACGAGTATTGCGGCCAACAAGGGACTCAAGCTCGAAATCGAAAGCTGCAACGACGCCGTTTACAGTGATCCCTCGTTGGTGGAGCAGATCTTGAGGAATCTGGTGTCGAATGCCGTCAAGTATACCCGCGAAGGCTGGGTACGCTTGCGCTGCCTGCACGAGGCACCGCTAGTTCGCATCGAGGTGCTCGACACGGGCGTCGGTATTCCGATGGATCAGCTGCCGTATATCTACGATGAGTTCTATCAAGTAGGCGTCCCGACCAACGTCTCGCGCAATGGGTATGGCCTGGGCCTTTCCATCGTGCAGCGTCTGGTGAAGCTTCTCACGCTCAAACTCGAAGTGCGCTCCGAGGTGGGCAAGGGCTCGGCGTTTTCGCTCACCCTCCCAGCCAGCAGCATCCAAGAAGTAACGATGCCGCCCGCGTTCGTCGGATCGCGCGTCTATGGCCCGCAGATCGGGGAAGCGCGTGTTCTGTTGGTGGAAGATAATGAGTCGGTGCGGCGCGCGACGTGTCTATTGCTCGAGTTGGAGGGTTACCATGTCACGCCGGTCGCGTCGCTGGCGGGAGCGCTGCAACACGTGCAACAGGGGCATAAAGTAGACCTGCTGATCAGCGACTATCATCTGAACGACGGCGAAACCGGTACTCAAGTCATCGCGATGTTGCGCGAGGTACTGGGTATTTCATTAAGAGCTGTCATTACGACAGGAGATACCTCCGCCGCCGTTAAGCAACTGCCGCGCGATCCCTACCTGCGGATTGCGAGTAAGCCCATCAAGTCAGAGGAGTTGTTGACGTTGCTTCGAGCATTGCTTGCCGCCTGAGTCGCAACTGCGGTTGTGGGCGGCGTTGGAATTCTAAAGCCGATATTCCGAATCGTGCTGTGCGGTGTCGGAGAAGCCGCGGCGCTCAACGCTCCGGGCGTGATGGGAAAATTCGTCGCATCGGCCGTATCTTGAGGCTCCATCCTTGGTTCGCGGTTGGTGACCGAGATCTCGACACGATCACTCTGCCGGTTGCAGAGCTAGTTGTAACGGGCCGACTCAAGAAGACCGTGCTTTGATGGCGATCATGTTCAGGCTGATGCTGCCGAATGCCCGAGCGACAAATGCCATTCAACGGCCTGTGACATCAAGCTCTAATTCGCGGGAGCGGTGCGTGTTCGAGTGCGGCGCCCGTGCCGGTAGCGCATTAAAGCGCAATAGCACCGTAAATGTTTCCATCCCACGACGTCTTTCCCGACGCGCCCAGGAGCTTTTCGAATTCCGTCTTCGGAATGGGCTTGCTGTGGAGGTAGCCCTGGGACTCGTCGCAGCCCAGATGGATGAGATGGTCGAGTTGTGCCTGGGTTTCCACGCCTTCGGCGACCGTGGTCATGTCGAATGCATGCGCCAATCCGATGATGGTCGAGACGAGCATGCAGCCTTTTCGGTCGCTGGGCAGACCGGCCGTAAAAGTGCGATCGATTTTCAGCGTGTCGATCGGCAGCTCGGACAAGCGGCCGAGCGAGGAGAAGCCGGTTCCGAAATCATCGATAGCGATGCGTACCCCCGCGGCGCGCAGCAATCTGAGCGCGTGGACACACAACGAAAAATCCCCGGCCAATGCGCCCTCGGTCACTTCGATATCTATGCCCCAATCCGGGTCCCCGGTGATATTGCCTATGCCCTCGAGGATTTCGCGCGCGGCGTTGCGCCGGCGCAGTTCTGGGGGAGAAATATTGACGGCAACTCTAATCGGCGGCAAACCCATGTGCTGCCACTGGCGACAATCGAATGCTGCTTGCCTTATGACCCAGGCGCCGATTGCAGTCATGAGTCCTGCGGATTCGAGCAGGGGCAGAAAGATTGCCGGCGCGATGAGCCCGTTTTCCGGATCGTTCCAGCGCAGCAGCGCCTCGGCGCCGGCGATCTTTCCGGTGCGCAGCGTTACTTTCGGCTGGTAGTGGAGCACGAACTGTTGCTCTTCCAGAGCCGTGCGCAATCGGTGCTCCATTCCAACTCGCCGGGCGAGTTCCGAATTCATCTCGATCCTATGATGGAGATATTGCTCTCCTGAAGTTTTCGCCTCCTTGAGAGCCGCCTCGGCATTTTGCACCAATTCATTTGGTTCCCTTCCGTCTTCCGGATAGCAGGCCAGGCCGCTTTTGATCTTTGCCACAATCTCGTGGCCGTCGATGCTGAACGGTCGATCGAAGATCCGCGTGAAGTCGTGGTGTGAAATGGGCATTTCATCCCCGACATCCTCGGGCAGGGCGCTCATGCAGACAAACGTCCCGCCCCCCAGATGCGCAAGCTGCTCCGTATCGGAAAAATGTCCTTTGAGCCTATCGGCCACGCATTGCAATAGCCGGTCGCCGGTATGGCGGCCGAAGGAATCATTGATGACGCTGAGATGTTCGATGTCGAATACGGCAACCGCGAGCCTCGGCAAACTGTCGGGCCCGCGCTTCAGCAGGCGGCTCAGGCGTTCGCAAAAGAGCGCCCGCTTGGCAAGACCCGTCAGCGGCTCGAAGTAAGACAGGAACTCCACGGCATCCTGCTTGTTCAAATACTGAAGCGCGAAGGACAAATTCGAGGAAACTTCCTCGAGGAGCAACAATTCTTCCTGG
>Ga0182013_10005885_pt1 | contig 14098 bp, 10 predicted proteins | sample 612S2MmetaG_FD_120487 | JGI IMG/M metagenome (GOLD analysis project Ga0182013, IMG submission 120487) | Permafrost microbial communities from Stordalen Mire, Sweden - 612S2M metaG | ecosystem: Environmental > Terrestrial > Soil > Wetlands > Permafrost | place: Sweden: Stordalen | collected... | reverse complement strand
TTGTTTGTGGGCGGCGTTGATATTACCGGCCTGGTAACTGGCGCTGCAAATACCTGCACCACAAGTGACGGATTTTTTATTAACAAAACGGGCGATATACTCAATTTCAAATGCTTAGTGGCCGGGGCAGGCATTACTCTTACCTCTACCAATAATACCATCTCTATTAGTGCAACGAGCACCGTTGTGGTAGCACCTATAGTAACCACAACAACTATTGGTGGCATATTAGGATACGCAGGCGCTGCTAATACCGCAACAACGGTTATTGCTACTGGGGCAAATGCTGTCTTTAATCTTGTTGAACCTTCATTTAGTATTCTTCCGCGTATCCCTGATGCTGCGTCATTTACTGTCCCTATAGGTGGCACCTATTATTTCCAATATATTGTTCGCGGCACACCAGACGTTTCACTTACTCCACCAGCACCGTTAGTTTTTGAACTTACCTCTAATGGAACATCAATACCCTGCTCACGTTTTGGCAGTGACACTCAAACTACATCTTTACCCGCTTCAGGCGGTGGCGGCACACTCACCGTAAGAGGATTTGTAGTTGCAGCGTTACCTGCTGGTGCAGTTATTCATCTTCACAATGTCAGTGGCACGCCGATACAATTAAATTCTACGGCCAATCAAGGTGGCGTAGCTGGCCCTGTTGCAGACTCTGCAACACTTATCGTTGAACGATTGACATAACCCCTATTTGAATAACAAGGAATTCATAATGATACAAAAAATATTCAATTTTTTTCTTATACTTTTGTGCTTGACGGTAAAAGCTGATCAACCACTTACAAAAAAATCTGATTGCACATTGAAAGCCCAAGATTTAAAGGTGTGCGGTTACGCATTTCTTGAATGCCTTAATGTCAATGGCAATGAAGCTATTGGCGGCATGTTAACAATAGCTGGCAATGAATCTATCGGTGGTGATGTGGCTGTTGCCGGCAATGAGATCGTCGGCGGCAATTTAATAGTAACCGGAACCATTATTGCCACTGATGTATTTGTAAGCGGCATAGACCTAACCGGTGCCGTAACAGATGCAGCTAATACTTGTACAACAGCAGGCGCAATTTTTATAGGCAAAACAGGCAGCACACTTAACTTCAGATGCTTAGGAGCTGGCGCTGGAATTTCTCTCACTTCTGATAGTAATACCATCTCTATAAATGCAACTAGTACCGTTGTGGTAACTCCCGTGATCACCTCAACTATTGGCGGTATATTGGCTTACGCAAGTGCTTGTAATTTTGATGCATTACAAACAGTTACCAGTACAGGGCTTGTTACCTTTAATACTCCAGGAGCGACATCTACCGTTTTACCACCGACAGTTAACGGATCTGCCTTTACCATACCTGCAGGGCATCCTGGCACCTATTATTTTGAATATCATGTACGCGGCACGCCAACAGCACCTATTGAATCTGATGCGCTTTTTCCCCCTGCACCTTTAGTTTTCCAGCTTTTATCCAATAGTGTTGCTATACCATTTTCCCAATTTGCAAGTGACACTCAAACAAATCCATTACCAGATCAAGCATCAGGTGGAACTCTTGCGATAAATGGATTTTTAATAACAACATTAGCTGGTGCGGGAGCAAAAGTTATTACTCTTCAAAACATCACGGGCTTTGATGTGGTACTTGAGCCTACTGCGCAAGTGGGTCCAACAGCTGGAGCATCGGCAGTCAATGCGTCACTGTTTGTTGAACAGATAGCCTAGTAATAATTTAATCGGGGATAGCTGACAAAAAATCAGCTATCCCTTTTTCATAGCCGCTCAATTGCAGGTGGTGTCCACGAGCCATCTAAAACTTTTGATTCTGGCCAATATAAGCGCATGGTAAGATTAAAATCACCCTCAGGAGCCGGGAGCCAATTGCTCTCTTGTTCTTTGCCCCCTCCAGTATAGTACCGCTCTATGTCGTAATAAGGACTTAGATCCTGAAACCCAGCCTACGCCAACCCTTCGACAGGCTCAGGATGAGCGAGGCGGGCAGGCGGGTCTTTAGTGCTGAGTGAGTTTACCCTGAGCCAGACGAAGGGAAGTATCCCAGGCTTCGCACGGGGCTACGCCGGGCACGGCGGGATTACACTTTTATAGTATCAGGTCGTAATCAGGTCGCAATGCTATTCGGTTAAATACCACTATCTAATAGGGGTTGCTTTGAAGGGGTAGTTTTGTAAAATTTATGCGCGAAAAGATGCGCGAAAGAAACTTCCAATACGTCGGCAGGATCGCATTTTATAAAATTAGCTTAGTAATAATTTTTGTAAAATTTATGCGCGATTATTTACAACGTGCCATACGGCAGATCTACCTTCACCTACAAGCTCAATAAGGCCAAATTCTTCAAGTTTTGCTAGTTCAGCTTGCATAGTTCTTGGAGCGATACGAGTAGCCATTGTTTTCATAAGTTTGGTACGGCTTAGTTCACCCTCCGATAATATACGCAATATCTTTTCTTGGCGTTTGGAGAGATGTGGAATCATGCCATCTTTATCTACCGGCTCGTAGGAGCTTATGGTCGTGCGTAAGGGTTCTTTGAGGGGAAAGGTAACTGAAAAATTATCGCCTTGCTCCTCGTAAATCGGTAAAGGATTCGAGGCCTGCTTACACTCCTCAATCATATCGAGTGTTCCTCTGCCCCATTTCTCAACATTTCCGCTTAAGAAGAAAGTGTCGGCTATAAGTGGATTTCTTAATATAGAACGATGCTGTTTTGCGAGGTCTTTCAGACTGATGCCTTTAGGTAATGCTCCAAAATTAGATATCTCAACACGATCAGAGTAGATAGCGATTTGAACTGAGCTGCCACGATGTGAGTAATCGCGATGTATAAGTGCGTTACAAACTGCCTCACGTAGAACCTTATAGGGTATAGTTGGCGTCTCCACACGCTTAGGGGAGTCTTGCGGAATATAGGCTGCTACTGGCAGGCTCCAGTGCAAAAAATCTATAGCCTTATCAAAAAGATCAAATGCGTTGCCACGCACTTCTTTTATGTCGTGCATGCTACCTATTTTTGTGGTTCCTGAAAATCTTCCAAGCTGTAGATACGACTGCCAAAATGCCTTACTTTCATTTTTCGCGAATAAAACTTTCGCTGCATTAGTAAGTTTACCATCAACAATCAACCGTAATTTTTCTAAAATCCAAGGTATAGATTCACGTTTTGCGGCGATTGGAAGCTTTTTATCACCAACCGCTATATCTATTACCTCGCGTATTCTCTTGTGATCAAGATCATCTATCTTCATATCGTTAGTAAGGCTTTCCCATTGGGCTGGGTTATTCAAATTATGAAGGTAGATATACTCGTCCTTGCGCATCACGGTGGTTGTAGATTGTTGTCGCACGTAAGGTCGGGCATCATACGTATACGGGGCATTTTTACCTGAAGAAACATTTAAAACGATTACTTGGTTCTTATCATTAACCTTAATATGCTCTATTTTTATATGCTCACGCGCAGACGGCTCTAACTTTGCGAACTCTACTGCCAATTCCTTAAGTGTTTTATCAGTAACTTCTTGCCCAGTAATTACGCCACGGTCAGTAACCCCAAAAAGTACTTTTCCACCAAGTTCACTATTTAAGAAAGCGCAAACGGTTCGCATGGCACCACTTAAACTGCTGGTACTCTGCTTAAACTCCAAAGTTTCAGATTCACCTTTTTTAACAAGTGCCTTTAACAGGGTAAGATTCATAAAAACTATTACCTAACTTTGAAAAATGCCATTACCCTACAAACTTTACTTCATTTCTCTTTTGTAAAACAAGTGAAGGGCCCCTTCTCTTATTTAAGATTAGTTTTTTACAAAAAAATCATCAGCGCCGAGAGTCGCGATATAGCAATATCCTTTTTGCGTAAGAAAATCTCTCACCCTAGAAGTATTATAATTGTTCTCTACGCCAATAACCGATATATCAAAAGTATCATAATCAATAGCTTCAAGTATATTTTCTTCGCCGCCTTCAGTATCAATCGAAAGATAATCTACCTGGTACAGATTATATTTTTTTAATAAATCATTAAGACAAAAACAGTCAACAGTCAGAAATTTCTGTGCACAATTATATTGTTCCGATTCTTTCTGTATTCGTGCCACATGCCGCGGGTCATACTCATTCACGAGCCCACTCAACATATCCGAGTAACCATCAACACATAAAAATGGCGCCTTACCAGTGAAATTGGAAACACATGCTTGCACACAGTGACAGTTTCTATTTTTGATAAGCTTTTCAAATTGCTCAGGAATAGGTTCGATGCACAAACCGGACCAATTATAATCTGTTTCTAGATTATAGGTGTTACTGAATCGTATCCCATCAAATGCACCTATTTCAACAAAGACACCATTTTTTTGCCCCCTAAAGACCGTTTCTATCACAAATTTATCTTGTCCACTCTGGCTCACGTAGCCGTCCCAATTGACATCCCATATATCTAAGTCTTTGAAAAAACCTTTTCCGTACTGCTTGAACCATTCCGAGACTTGGGCCTTGCGCCACTTTTCAGACTGATTGAAGATGCTCGGATTAAAAAAAGTATATCCGCTGAACCATTCTTTTGGGCACTCCTTGAAGCCTATATTGCTTTCATCTTTACTGTGTCCGTAGAGCGTATTTATGTCAAAAATAGATTTTTGTGGATCGCGAATATGCTCTAAACAACGATACCACGATTGTTTAATAAGAAGATTTTGCCAATTTACAAATTGAAAATGCAATAACCCCATAGTATCATCAAGTCGGTGATATTTTTTATTTATAGTTCTTGGAATTCTTGGAGTGTGTATAAAATCTGAACTATAGCGCGAAATTCCATCATCACAAAAAATCATTGCATTATAATTATTGGTCCATACAGAAGAATCGTATCGATATCTATCGACGCTTCTCCATAATTGAAGCCAATTTAAAGCGAGAGATTCTCCTGGGTTCAGTTCTAAAATATGGTTTTTTAATATATTGTCCTGCAAACAGTTGGCGGTAAACATCTCATCTGCATCTATTATAATAAAATGGGTTCCCCCGATTTTGCGACCTTCATCAAGAAGTGCATTCCTATCGCCCGGCTCATCCCTGAACCAGCTGTTTTTCTTTATAATTTTTTCAACTTTACAATCTGTTTGTAATGATTCAATTATTTGAACAGTGTTGTCAGTTGAGGCATCATCTAAAATAATGATAGCGTCCGCATACAGGCTCAAAGCCCTTAAAAATTGCTCGATCATAATTTCTTCATTGCGAACACCAACGAGCCCTACAATTTTTGCTCCCCATAATTCACTCATAAAAAAACTGGCCATGAGTAGCACATAGCTAGATACAGGTATTTTCATAATTACTTCTCCTCTTTTTATATAATCTGGTCCATAGTATTTGTCTAAGACAGACACTTATTATACTCTGATACGCATGACAAGAAAACAAAAAGGGAAAGACTACATTATGATAAAAAAATAGCGATTATGGTTGGTAGTTACAATAAATTTTATAGGTGTTTTATATGAATTTCATTCAAAAGTTTGGGTATATTATTTTTATTACTCTAGTACTAAGCCCTTCTTCTTATGCAATAGTTATATGTACAGCTGCCAATAGCGCTTATTTTCCTCATGTAATAAGCCTTATTGGTAGCATTCATAAAATTAATTTCAATGAATTACAAGAAATTATGGTTTTTGATCTTGGGTTGCAGAAATCTGAAATTAAAAGACTTAATTCAATAAAAAAGGTTCATGTATATTCTGTTCAAAAAACTCATCCAGCAATTTTAGATTTTGCACAAGCCCCTCAAGGATATCGATCGTTGGGGTGGTTTGCATGGAAACCGGTTGTTATTAAGCAAACATTGGATAAATACGAGCATGCTTTATGGCTTGATGCAGGAAGCACTGTTCTAAAATCTCTAACGCCTATCTTTGATCATTTAAAAAAAGAAGGTTCATTTATTTGCATCATAGGTGATGAAAAAATAGGTAATAAATGGAAACATCCGGTATCTTGGGGTACAACAAAATTTATACGAGACAAGTATAAGCTTGACACTCCTGAAAATTGCTGGATTCTCGATCAGGAATTTATTGCAGGTGGAATAATCGGTGCTTCCCGCGACCATGAAACGTATGATAATTTCTTTCTACCCTTATATGAAAGCACCTTCGATATAAGAAATTTTGAAGATGACGGCTCTCCATCAGGTTTAGGAAGACACGATCAAACAGTCATGAGTTTTTTAGTTTATCAGCAAAATTTAAAGTTTTTTCAGCAAGATTATACACAACAAAAACCTATGGTAGTCGCTGGACATGAAATTAATGCAACCTGGAACGCTCAATATATTAATGAAAACACTACCATTTATAGCTCGAGAAATAATTTATTTGCGCTAGATAATTTTGAAAAATATTTACAGTATCGCCAATAATTATTATTTACTTGTGGTGAATTAATAAAAAAAATAAACTTGTCTTCATCACACTATCTCCTTATCGTTGTACAAAATAGATACTTATTATACTCTGATAGCCATGCCAGAGAAACAAAAAAAGAAAGGTTGCATTATGGTAAAAAAATTAGTGATATTGGCGTTATCACTCTTACCCATCGCTCCTGCAATAAGATCAGAAGAGCCTAAACAAACTAAACTATGGAGCATTTTAATTTGCACGCTTGACGAGCGAAAAGAGAGCTTTGAAAAAATTTGTAATAAACTACAGCACCAAATATCAATAAACAATCTCGACAATGAAATTGAAATCCTATTTTTTAAAGATAATAGAGAACATTCAATTGGCTTTAAAAGAAATACACTGCTCGAAGAAAGTCAAGGGGAGTATGTCTGTTTTGTCGATGATGACGACGATGTGCATGATCTTTACATACCAATGATCTATGAAAAATTAGTACAAAAGCCGGACTGCGTAAGTCTAGTGGGAATCATGACAACCAATGGGCACAATCCAGAAAAATTCATTCATTCCATTCAATTTAACAATAGATATTGCACAGAAAATGGAATTCATTTGCGCTCCCCAAACCATTTAAATCCTATAAAGCGATCGATTGCGATACAATTTTCATTTCCCGAAAATAATTTTGGCGAAGATCGCCACTGGACATTGGCACTCGCGAAATCAGGGCTCTTAAAAAATGAAGCTACACTAGATATTCCCTATTATTTTTATCAATATGATGGTAAATACACTATTCAACCGACATCACAAAAAAAGCCGCGCGTTTCTATTATAACTTCTGTATATAAAGGTGATGAATTTATTGAAGGCTTTTTACACGATATTGTTCAACAAACTATATTTAATGAATGTGAGTTGATTATTATCAATGCAGATTCTCCTGGAAACGAAGAACCTATTATTAAACGCTATTGTGAGCGTTATCCGAATATCATCTATGAACGCCTTTCTGCAGATCCAGGGTTGTATGGAGTTTGGAACTATGCAATCAAAAAGGCACAGGCGGATTTAATAACCAATGCTAATATTGATGATCGCCGCAACCCCTATTGCCTTGAGATGCATGCACGCGCTCTTGAAGCAGACGCGTCAATCGGTTTGGTATATTCAAATTTCTACCTTACCTATGCGGCTAACGAGACTTTTGAAAAAAATAGCAACTGGGGCCTTATACAACCGGATGAATTTCTGCCCGAACTCATGCATAAATGCTTAGCAGGGCCACAACCAATGTGGCGTAAATCGCTACATAGCAACCATGGTTTTTTTGATGAAACATTTATCTCAGCCGGTGATTTTGAATTTTGGAATCGTTTAGCAAGTCACCAGGTTCGCCTTAAAAAAGTTCCCGGCATAAGCGGTTTATTTTATCAAAATCCTCACGGCCTTTCCACAGATGCTGATCCCCTAAAGGTCGCACAGCGCGATTACGAAAATGCACGCATTGTGCAACAATACCGCCATTCGTGGAATTGGTAGCCGGCCATTCTCATACATGTTAAAAACAGCTATTTATTTTCATAGCCGCTCAATTGCAGGTGGTGTCCACGAGCCATCTAAAACTTTTGATTCTGGCCAATATAAGCGCATGGTAAGATTAAAACTTCCCTGAGGAGCCGGGAGCCAATTACTCTCTTTTTCTTTGCCCGGTGATTCATGTTGTATATAGATATCAAGCGAGCCATCATTATTAAAAACAAGCGGATCACGATCGCCAAGAGCGTAACGGTCCAAAGAATTTTGCACGAGAAAGCTTTCTGAATTATAGAGTGTTATGGACCAGAAGGCTTTAACGGGTGGTAACTGATCTTTATCAAAATGAATTTGATAGTTATTTTTTCCTGTTAACGGCTGATTATCTTTATCCACAAAAGCTGTTGGATATACTGCGTCTGCAGGGATATTTGCCCCGATTCCTACCCATGCAACCATCGCCCGCGTAAGATAATCTGTTCCGTACGTGCCAATATTAAGCATAATTCCCCAGCCGTTTACCCGCTTAAGATTGTGCATGGTATCTGCCATCAATTTAAGCGCATGCTCTTTACCCTCTTGCAGCATTTGGGCATCTATTTTTTTAAATTCAGCAGGCGGATTATTTTTTAAGGCTTGGGTAAATAGAGCGTAAAAAGTTTCACCATCCATTGCAGCAACTTGATCTACAGGAGCCACCGATTTACCGATGGCGCTTTCTACAGTTGGGGAGCTCGGCGCAAACGATTGACCATTTAATGGCGACAGCGTATAACCTTGTTGAATTGCATGCACAAAAGCATAATCACTTTTTCCGTTGGTCTGCGTACGCGCAAGTATGAGAACCATGTTTGTTGGGGCATGTATTATAGCGCTATCGCGCGGCAGCGGCGCGCTCCAACCGGGGCCAACAATAATAAAATCTTGTGCGCCGGTTCCCGTGGTTCTTTTTCCCAATGATGCAAAAACATTAGTCCATGCGTCCATGCACTCCATAAGATAATAGCGGTCGTGGGTATCGGGCACAGATACTAGCAAGGGTCCGGCTGAAAGGTCTAACCAAGCAAAAGAATAGAGCGTATCCACGTTCGGCCGAACAATGTCTTTGAATCTGTAGGTGGGAAATTCAGCGATATGCACAAATTTGTTTATGATCTTACCGTTGTGCGTCATAGCCTGCTGCGTGATCTGCATCAGAACGAGGGGATAGGCATAAAGATAGGCTTGTGTAGCATTGAACATGAGGCCAGATTTATTTAGATCTAACATAGGTCCTCGACTTAGGGTGTAAAAATCGGTGATACAAAACCTTTCCTTTTTTAGGATCATCATAAAAATCATACTCAAAAAAGCCAGCGTATTCTTTTCCACTTTCATCGATAATTTTTCCGGGAACCCGTTTATTTTTTACGACTACATTACTTGCTGTCAGGTAAAAGGATTTTTCTCCATATAATTGGATAAGTTCATCGACTCTTTGAGCAAAAGTATGACGCAAGATCGTTTTTGGCGAATGGCTATGGAGTATCTTAGGGTCGCCACTCAACCATTCTGCAACATTTGTTCTGCCTTTAGAACTTTTTTGAGCGTCATACACGAACTGCCTCAACTCTTTTAGGTCTTTATCAGTAATACGTTTTAAACTACCCAAAGTTATTATCACTTGAGATTTATCGCTTGGATTAAAAATAGTAATAGTACCGGTGCTGCTCTCTATATCGGTAATAACACTCTTGTCTTTATATGAGATAGCGCCATTCAATGCCTTCGTTAACGCATCGCCGACTATATCAACTTCAACTGCGGGCTCTTCTTGCTCTTTTTCGATCTCAGGCTTGGCGCTACTGGACCCCTTGCTGGCTCTTTTTTTCTTACCCTTAGCTGCCGGCTTTGATATGCCAAATGCTTCATCGACAGTTTCCTCAAACAGCTTCTTTGCCAATAAATTTTTATCTCCAAGCGATCCGAATATCTCTTTTGCCTTTTCTAGATCTTTTTGGACAAATATTCCTTTTTGATACATTAAACCTTTAATGATAGCAACGCTTGGATTTAATGAATCAAGAACTTCCCGATACAGCCTATCTCCCTTCTCTTTATCCACCACATCCCCCCCCATATACATTTGCGCGAGATAGAAGGCGGCAAGCGGTTCATGCAAATCATATGCTTTTTTAAAAAGAGAAAAGGCTCGATCATGTAAGCCTTCTGTTTCTTCAAAATCGTTGGTCAATAATAAATTTGCAAGATTAATACATGCAAGTGCACTGTTATTTTCACATAAATTATTGAGTATATCTTCTGCTTTCTTTATATCTTTATATTTCTCATCAGTCGCGTATATACCGGCCAGTTGCTCCAGGGAGGCGTACGAAGTTGATTTTCCAAGAATTTCGATAGCTTTTGCGATATTTGGACGAACAGCGTCATCACCATTTTTGTAGAGTGATCCTAAATAATATTTTGCCATATTATTATAATTATCTGCCGATCGCGTTAGATACTCTACGCCTTGCTGCGTATTCTTTTTAAGATTTGTTCCTTCATAGTACCATTTCCCCAAAATATATTGCCCATCTGAATCGCCACGCTCAGCTGTTTTATGGAGCAAATCTGCAAACTCCTTAGTGGCAATCCAGCTTTTCCATTCGGGCACTTCTTGATTAATAGGGTCAAAATCGGGCTCATAAGGCTTTGTTGCCAACATATAGAGCGCATAGCCATCTAAATCTTTTGCTGCATTTTTAAACCACTGAAAGGCAAGAGGATAATTTTTAGCTTCGAAATAAAGAGATCCAGTGAGTGTTTCTGCGCCTATCAGTCCTTGTCGGGCAGAAGATTCTGCCAGCTCTAAAGCCTTTGAATCATCACGCTCAGAGCCCCCTAAATATTTTAAGGCCTTAAAATAATCACGATGAGCGCTATCTAAATTTAATTGTTCTAGCTCTTGAAATGTTTTTTTAAGCACTTCGTTATACTGCCCTCTATAGCGTGTATCATTGGGTGAATGTAAAGCTTCATACGTACCAACTAAACTTATTAATAAAACAGTGACTAATATCGTATATTTTTTAAATTGCATCATAATATCCCTTTCTGTATTAACTATGAGTATACTGGGCAGCCACTCTCATTTTCAATATATAAAAGTAACAATTTGGTAACTCACTCGAGTATAGTCATAGTAAGTTGGATAAGAATATTTCTGCACGCAAAATGTATGAATCTTATGGATTTATACAAAAAGAGCTTCCTGAAGAAATCAAGAAGCTCTTTGAAGATTATTGGTATATCTATATTTTTTATGAACTCAAACTTAAAACAAGTAACGCGCTCAAAAAATTAAGGCAAGGTCCTGTTTAATATGCGCGAATAGTGCGTCGCGTGCCGCCATATATTTTTTCAATTTCTCCGAGTCTGCCGCATTAAATTCATAGATGCGAGGTCCCGTATGAGGATCAAGTGCATAGTCTGTCGTAAGGGGCAACGTATAGACAAGAAAATCCGACCCTTTAAGATACGCTGGCAATTCTGGATGTGGCTTAGCGAAACTTGAAGCATCCACTAAAAGTGTATCGATCGCCTTTTTTGCATCATCGATAAAATTTCCATCGGCCATAGGTACCTGCCTAAGTTCGCCAGCTCCTGGCCATACTATATTAACTCGATGCATCTCCTGTGCAGGAATAGAGATTAAAAGTAAGTTGCCGCAGCCAGAGTAACTTTGAATTTCACCATTTGCTATAAACTTGCTGCCCACTTTTGTATTTTCATTCGCTTGCGTATGTAGCTGCTCCAGCTCAATTATTTTATCTTTATATTTTTCGTAATACGGAGACATACCAAATTGCACAAAAAGTGATTGAATGAGATCATCCTGTACCGCAATACTACGGTTTGCATAAAAATAATAGGCTGTGCAATCACCGTGATTATAAGCGTTGCCGTATAGTGCATGGTTCATCCATAAGCAATCGGTCCGTTTATCCGGCGCTTCTTTTTGTTCATCGAAGCGGGTAAAAGTAAAATCATCCCCTACAGTGTCATTTTTAGCAATGTTCCAAAGCTGCTTGTATATATCTGCGTATAAATGATAATGCCAGGTTTGAGCGTGATAAAAAATATAATTACCCTTTAAACGCTCTTGTTGTTCAAAGGCATGCACTTTATAGTACAATTCTCTTACCGTTTTATCAGTTGCTTGCCATATACCCAGCGCTTCAGGGTTATCAAACATATGAGCTTCTGTTTGGGTAATATTTTTTTGGTCTAAAGCGCACGCCCATAAAGGATATCCTGATGATGATATGAGTGATAAAGTTTCTTCATTAAAGCCTAAAGATGTAGGTATATCTGTTTTTTGTTTTAATGCATCTCGTGTTTTTGCTTTAAGAATTCTTTGCACATTCGTGTCTGCTAGCTCATAAAGTGTATCTAAGAAGGATTTTCTTTGATTTTGAGAAGTTTCTAATAATGTATCAAATAATGCGCCCTTAGAATCTATAATTGAGCAAATTGTTTTTAACAGGGGTGAATCTTTTTCATCAGCAGCTTGAGTAATAATTAAATTCCTAAACCAATCTTCGTTGCGATAACAATCGTCAGAATTCAATGCGTTCAACCATTCTTCCACCACTTCTTGATAGGCAAAAGTTTCGTTAATTATAGAGATGATCCGTTCGTACTGAACAGGAATTCTAATTGCCGGAGAGGTAATTTTGATGACCCTGCCACCATTTGCAGCCGTTTCTTCTGGGGTAGATTCCGTAGTTACCATAGCATCTTCATAGCTTATGCAGGCCATGGCAGCTCTATGGATACGCACTACCTCTTCTGGGTGCAGCTTAAGTAAAGTTTTTACACATTCCGGACTTACTTCGCTCATATGCGTTGTAATGTAATCAACGGTTAGTGGAATAGGCTCTTGAGCCCATGCAGAGAGGGTTATAAAAGATATGAATGATAAAAAAAATTTCATAAGATAATCCTGGCTTTATTTTTTATTACTATTAATTCAATTAGTATTAATGATAACAGATGGTCTATTTTTGTCAATCAGGGTACCTAAATACCCTAAAATACCGCTCGCTCCCCTCCCTGTATCACCCCTGAAATTGAAAAATATTACAAAAACCATTGATTTTCAAATATAAAATACAATATACTTAAAATATAGAGTAAATAAGTAACTATAAATAGCTTAATTATTGGGATAAAATAGTATGGAAAAGATAATAATACTGGGTACATTGCTCGCCTTTGCGGTATCTACACTGTATGCATCAGAAACGGCCGGCACGCAATCTGGGACTAAACCCCTAGCTAAAAAAGCGACCCCTGGCCTTTATTTTGTGACAGCAAGCGCAGTTCCACAGGAGCAATAGAATCGTAAAAAATGTTGCTGTCGCGATCGACAGACACGGTAATGAAAACGCTGGATAGATCCAGTAAATAACAAAACAAGGAGACGTTATGGAAAACAATAACAAATACAACAAAAAACAAGGTCAACCATCATCTAACAACCAAACAGGTTTTAATAAAAACGCTGGCCAAAAAGATGGTCAATACAGCGGTTTTGATAAAAATGCTGGTCAAAAAAATAGTGAACAATCTTACCAAAAAAATACTTCACCTAAAAATGAGTATTCATCTGACAACTCAGCTACTGATAAATCGGCTACTGAAAAGACAGCTGGTCACAATAAATACGAAAAAAACAATCGTTAATTTTTAATGATTTCTTAGATTGATCGGGGGCTTAATCGCCCCCTTTTTTTGGCTGCGACATCAAAAATAGGGTCGCGCCCGCCAAAATGTTTATATTCGAACTTAAACTTTGTCTATTTTTGTGATAATCTAAGCATAAGTTTCTACAATGTGCCCATACTACGTTAAAACTTCGTAGGGCACGGCCACCGCTTCCGGTATTCGCACAGGCGGAGTTTATACTGAGCGAAGTCGAAGTAGAGGACAGGCATCCGTCCGGCGCCCTGAGGGCTATGGAGGACGGGGCTGGAAAACCAGCTTCGCGAAACTGTCTTTGAATTTTAATAATGTGCCCATAGCTTCCAGCCTTCGCTAAAGCTACGGCGGACAGGCAGCTGGAAAACCAGCTTCGCGAAAC
>Ga0182013_10005884_pt1 | contig 14098 bp, 15 predicted proteins | sample 612S2MmetaG_FD_120487 | JGI IMG/M metagenome (GOLD analysis project Ga0182013, IMG submission 120487) | Permafrost microbial communities from Stordalen Mire, Sweden - 612S2M metaG | ecosystem: Environmental > Terrestrial > Soil > Wetlands > Permafrost | place: Sweden: Stordalen | collected... | reverse complement strand
GGCTCCCATGTGCTCGGGCGCCGTCAGGCGCGCAAGCTGCCTTTGCACGATTTCTGCGCGGTCAGGCCGCGCTATGGCCAAGGCGTGTGCGCGCTGATGAATGCCGAGCCGGTCCAAAAACAGGGCCTGGGTCAGGATTGGGGTGGTTCGGGCGCCCGCGCCGCGCGCCGCGGCCGCGACCGCGGGGAAATCGGCATGAATGGTCAGGTCGGCGCCGGCTTCAAGCGGCGAGACCTTGCGGTGGCGCTTGAGCGCCTGCAGCGTGTCGCCGAACCCCGGTTCGGCCCGGCCATAGTCCACCAGCAGGGCGGCGCCGCCCTGCTGTACAAGACGGCCCGCGAGCGTCGCGGCGAAGGACTCCTGCGCCGCCGACGCCTCCAATATCTGGCCAGGTTCGGCCTGCGGCGCCGTGGCGACAGGCGGGCAGGGCGCCAAACCGAAAGTCAGGGCGTCGTTCGCATCCAGTCCCACCATGCGCTCGGCCCATCCGGCGGGGGTGCGAAGGAATTGGCGGGCGGGCAGGCAGTCGAGCAATTCGTTGGCCAGTAGAATGACGGGCGCGTCCTGCGGCAGATCCTCCAGGCTGTCCCGCCACTGTGGGGTCAGGGGCGCGGCGGCCAGGCGCTCGGCTTGGACCGTTCGTAGGGCGGGGCTGGTCTCGATCAGGCAGAGGCGCGCGGCTTGAAGAAACGCGGGCTCCAGCCGGGCGGCCCGCAGGACATCGGTCATGAGGGTCCCATCGCCGGGACCCGCTTCGGCCAGGATCACCTGAGTGGGGCGTCCCAGACGGCTCCAGACCTCCGCCGCCCACAATCCCAGAAGTTCGCCGAACATCTGAGACACCAATGGGGCGGTAATGAAGTCGCCGTCCTCGCCTAGGGCCGGCTGGGTGGCGTAGTAGCCGTCCTGCGGGTCGTGCAGACGCCAAGTCATGTACTGGGCGATGGTCAGGGGGCCGTAGGCCGAGATTTGGGCCTTCAGCCGCTCGTCTCCGCTCATGCCTCGGGCAACTCGGCCGTGGCCGGCTCGGCGGGCAGGGGACGGCGCAGGGCGCGCCATAGGAGAACCGCCCCGACCAGCATCATCGGCGTGGACAGCATCATGCCCATGGTCAGGCCGAGCGGGAAATGGGGCATCTGGGCGTCAGGCTGGCGCACGTTCTCCAGCACGATGCGGCACAGCGAATAGCCGACCAGAAACAGGCCCGTCAGCGCGCCTTCCCGTTGCAGCCACTTGAGCCGATGGGTGGCCAAACGCAGGACGGCGAACAGCACCAGACCCTCCAGCACAGCTTCGTACAACTGGCTGGGGTGACGTGGCGCAAGGCCCGCGGGGCAGTCGCCGCCGTTCATGGCCTCTATGGTGCGATTACAGAACACCATCCCCCAGGGGACATCGGTAACGCGGCCCCACAGCTCGCCATTTATGAAGTTGGCGATGCGTCCAAAGAACAGGCCCATGGGCACGACCGGCGCCACCAGATCGCCGAGTTGCAGCGGCCGAATCTTGTTGGCCAAGGCGAAGCCGGCAATGGCTGTGATCACCCCGATCAGGCCGCCATGGAAGGACATGCCGCCCTGCCACACCTTCAGGATTTGCACCGGGTCGGTCCAGATTATGCTGGTGTCGTAAAACAGCACATAGCCGAGCCGCCCGCCGAGGATCACGCCCAGGGTGACCCAAAGCACCAGATCGTCGACCTGGATCGTGGTGGCGGGCGGCTGCGCGGCGCCCCACAGCTTGAGGTTGCGGACCAACGCCACTGCGTAGCGCCAGCCCAGCAGGATGCCCGCCACATAGGCCAGGGCGTACCAGCGGATCGCCAGGGGGCCCAGGTGCAGTATCACGGGATCGAATTCTGGAAAACTCACGGCGGTCCTCTGCGCTCAAGGATAGGCGGATTGCTTTAGCAGGCGCGCGGCGGGCGCGGCGCCCCTCCGATTCGTTTTGGGACACTCCGGCTCGCTCCGCGGACGATTACCCTATATAGAGCGACGAGGGACGTGCCCCGGACAGGATTTCTCATGCAGACCCAAAACCCATTCCTGGACGAATTTTCCAAACTGACCACCGCCGCCATGGGTTTGGCCCAGGCTGCGACGGAGGAGGCCAAGGTGGCCATGCGCGCCCAGATCGACCGGGTGGTGGCCGAATTTGACTTGGTCCGCCGCGACGAGTTTGAGGCGTTGCAGCAGGAAGTCGTCGCTTTGCGGGCGGAAATCGCCCGCCTGACGAGCAAGCCGGCCAAGAGTGCTCGCTCCAAACAAGAAGCCGATTGAGACGACGCGCAATAAGCGCGTTAGGCTCGCTCTACATTGTCGATTCTCATTTGCGCCTCTTGGGCGTCGCTGAGGTCAAGAGGGGAAGCTGACGTATGGATACGCCTCAGCCGGAAGAAGACTTGGACTTCGCCATGGACCCGCTCGATGTGGTTGAGCGCGTTCTGGCGGCGGAGAACCTGAGCTTCGACCGGACCGATGACGGCGACCTAGCCTTCGCCCTCGCCGGCGACTGGAAGGATTACGAGCTTTGGTTCGCCTGGCGGCCTGAGGCGGACTGCTTGCAGCTCTGCCTGTCGCTGGATATCCGCGCACGAAAATCCAAGCGCAACCAAGCCTACGCCCTACTGTCCATGATCAACCAGCGCGTCTGGCTGGGCCACTTCGAGCTGTGGCCTGAGGACGGCGAGATCGTGTTCCGTCACGCCCTGGCTTTGCCGTCGGGCGACCGACCCACCCTGGCCCAGGCCGCGTCCATGATTGACGCCGCCGTCGAAGGCGCTGACCGCTTCTATCCCGCGTTCGATTTCCTGCTGAACGGCGGCAAGTCGCCCACGGACGCCATCGCCGCCTGTATGTTCGAGACCGTCGGCCAAGCCTAGAGCCTTAAGGCTTCGGCTTGAGGCCTGAATCGCGCTCTAGGCCAGAGGGTCGGCTGGGGTTAAACCGCTCCCACCATCGCAGGAGCGTGCATGACGCTGGATTTGCAATCGATCGGACCGATCGCCTTTCTCGGCGCCGGGCGCATGGGCGGAGCGCTCATCGAAGGATGGATGCGTGCGGGCGTGCTCGACCCTAAGAGCCTGATTATCGTCGATCCGCATCCATCTCAGGCCATCGCGGCGCTGGGCGCGCGGTTGAACCCGCCCAGCATCATCTTGGGCGAGGCGCGCACTCTGCTGTTGGCGGTCAAGCCGCAGATATGGCGGGCGGCGGCGGCCGAGATCGCGCCCCATCTGGCGCCGGATGCGGTGATCGTGTCCATCGCCGCTGGCGTGCCCATCACCGACATTGCCGCAGCCTTCGGCGGCCGGCGCACGGCGCGCGTCATGCCCACCACCGCCGTCGCCATCGGCAAGGGCGTCGCCTCGATCTACGCGCCGGACGAGGAGGCCCACGCCCGCGCCCACGCCCTGTTCAAGCCTGTGGCGAGCGTCGTCGACCTCTCGCAGGAAAGCCAGATGCACGCCGCAACCGCAGTGTCCGGTTCGGCGCCAGCCTATTTGTACGCCTTCATTGAGGCGTTGGAAGCAGCTGGGACTAGGCAGGGGTTGTCGGAAAAGGCCTCCCGTCGGTTGGCACGCGCCACCATCGCGGGAGCCAGCGCCCTATTGGAATTGTCGGGAGAGGAGCCTGCCGAACTTCGGCGCCAAGTTACCTCGCCCGGCGGCACCACCCAGGCGGCGCTGGAGGTGCTGATGAGCAAGGATGGATTGGGCGCCCTGATGGATCGGGCGGTCGCTGCGGCCGTCAATCGCTCCAAGGACCTGGCGGGCTAAGTCATGTCCGACCCACAAAGCCCTTGGAGCCCGCCGCCTCCCAAGCCTCCCGTGCGTCGTCCTCCGCTGAATCCGCGCCAGTGGGTCTGGCTTCTGGTGATTCTGGCGGCGGCGGTCGCCGGCGTCTGGGGCATGACCCAGGCCATGCCGGACCGAGCCGCCTTCAAGGGCGACTGGCCCGGGGTCGCCCAATGGCTGATGATGCTGACTATCGTGGGCGCGGGCCTGGTGCGTCTGCGCCTGCGGCCGCGAGAGGCGATCCGCAATATCCTGATCTGGATCGTGATCGCTGCTGTCATGGGCTTGGGCTACGAGACGTTGACGCAGATGCGCGGCCCAGCGCATTCGCCGCCGCCCGTCAAAGCCGTCCCGCCACCCCCCGGCGCTCCCACGCAGCAGGTGAGACTGGTCAGCCCGGCAGACGCACCACGGCTCTAAGCCCGCCCAAAGGGCTGCGGTGCAAGGTAACGTCGCCGCCGTGGCCTCGGGCCATGTCCCGGGCCAAGGCCAGGCCCAGGCCGACGCCTTTCTCGTTCTGATTTCTGGCTTCGTCCAGACGATTGAAAGGACGGAAGGCTTCCTCGTAGCGGTCCGGAGGAATACCCGGGCCGTTATCGTCCACCACGATTTCCACGCCGCCGCCGGGACCTGGACGCGCTTGCACCTCGATCCGGTCGGCATGCGCAGCCGCGTTCATCACCAGGTTGGCCATGGCGCGCTTGAAGGCGCTGGGCCTGACCTTGGCCAGCAATTCCGGCCCGGCCTTGACTGTCACTACCGCGCCCGCGCGCTTTGCGCCCTCCGACACCTCCTCAATCAGACCGCGCACGGCGACCGTTTCTACGGCCTCGCCGCCGAGGCCCCTGGCGAAGGCCAGATATTCGTCGATCATGTGCTCCATCTCGGCCAGGTCGCGCTTCATTTCCTCCAGGCGCGAGCTGGGTTCGGCGAGGGCCAACTCCAGCTTGAGGCGGGTGAGGGGGGTGCGCAGGTCGTGGCTGACGGAGGCCAAAAGGATGGTGCGTTGCTCGATATGACGCTGCAGGCGATCTTTCATGTCGATGAAGGCCTGGGCGGCTTGGCGCACCTCCCGGGCGCCGTATGGCTTGAAGTCCACATCAACGCCTCGGCCGAAGGCCTCCGCCGCCTCGGCCAGGCGTTCGATGGCTCGCACCTGGTTGCGAATGAACAGCACGGCGATGCTGGTGAGGATGATCGTGGCGCCGACCAACCACATGACGAAGATGTGGCCATTGGTGGCGAAGGCGCGGTCGCGCGGGGCCAGGATGCGCAGGACGCCTTCCTTCACCTTCACCCGAATGTCGACGTAGGCAGGATAGCGGGTGGTGTCGAACCAGAAGGGATCGCCCAACCGGTCCGACAAAGCCTGCTGCATGGATTGGTCTATGGGTAGAAACAGGGAAAAGCGTCGCCGCGAAGGCAGGTCGCGTCCTTCCTGCAGCACGATGGAAAGGTCCAGCGACCGTTCCGCCCGATCGGCAATGCGGCCCAGCGAGGCGGGGTCGGCCTTGTAGTCGTCCACCACCCAAGCCACGTCCCCGGCCAGACCGTCGGACAACCGGCTGGTGACGGTGCGCCAGTGGGCGTCGAAGAAGGCCCAGGTGACCGCGATCTGCATGATGCAGACCGGCAGGATGATGATCAACAGCGAACGGCCAAAAAGCGAGGACGGCGCGCGGCGCTTGATCGCCAGCGGCAAGAGCAGCTTGGGCCAGAACCTGAACCAGCCGCGTTTGGCGAAGGCCTTAGGCGTCATCGGGAGCCAGCATATAGCCGACGCCGCGCACGGTCTGCACATAGCGGGGGTTGCGCGGATCCGCTTCGATCTTGCGGCGCAGGCGCGTCACCTGCACGTCCACACCGCGACCCCCGCCCTCGGCGTCGCGCGCCAGCTCGGTACGGTCCACCGGCTGGTGCGGCCGGTCCGCCAGGCGCCGCAGCAGCTTGGTCTCGCCCTCTGTCAGGCGCACCGCCGCCGCGCCGCGGGTCAACTCGCCTCGGGCCAAGTCGAAGGCGCAAAGCCCGAGCGACAGGCGCAGGGGAACTGTGGGCCGCGCGGCCATGGCCCGACGCAGGATGGCGCCAATCCTCAGCAGCAGCTCCTGCGGTTCAAACGGCTTGGCCATGTAGTCGTCCGCACCCAGCGTGAGGCCCTCGATCCGTTCATCCGCCAGACCGCGCGCGGTCAACATCAGGATGGGGGTCTGGGCCTTGGGACCCGATTCGGCGCGGAGCCACCGGGTGAGGGACAGACCGTCTTCGCCAGGCATCATCACATCCAGGATCATCAGGTCGAAGTCGAGCACGGACAGCACGCGCCGCGCCGCCGTGGCGTCGGCCGCCGCCGTGACCCGAAAACCCGCTCTGGCCAGATATTCCTTAAGCAGGTTGCGAATACGGTCGTCATCGTCGACCAGCAACAGGTGCCGTTCATCGCTCATGTCATTCGGCCTCGCCGTCGGGCGGCGCTGCTATGGTCAGACGCGAACCGGCCACCGAGGCCAGGATGCGCCGGAAGCCGGGGGCAGCATCCAGGCCGCCGGATCGGTAGGCGAAGGCCAGGTGGCTGCGCAGTCGCTCCGACACCCGCGCCTCGAACGTCCGCCCTTCCGGCGTCAGCACGGCGGGGCGGCGTCGCGCGTCGCCCTTGCCTGCGGCCTTCTCCACATAGCCGCATCGCTCCAGGTCCGACAGGACACGGCTGGCGCCCTGTTTGGACAGCCCGGTCAGTTGAGACAGTTCATGCACCCCGATGCCCGGGCGCCGCTTGAGCAGAAAGGCCGCGCGGTAATGACCACGGCCCAGCCCCGAAGGATGGTCCTGCAGGGCGGCTTCAGCCGTGGACCAGAAGGCGGCTTCAGCCAGGACAAACAGCTCAGCGGACGCGTCGAGCTCCTCCTCGCGCAGAATCAGGCGTGTGTCGGGGGTGGCGCTCAAGTTCGCGGCGCCCCGCCGTTCGGACGGCGCTTACGGTTGACGATGGGAGCCTCTGAGCGTCTAAGGACCCAACGGAAGGAGTAATTCATAATGGCTCTACTGCCCTACGATGATCGCGACGGTTGGATCTGGCTGGACGGGCAATTCGTGCCCTGGCGCGACGCGAAGGTGCACGTACTGACCCATGCTTTGCATTACGCCTCCTCGGTATTCGAAGGCGCGCGGATGTACAGCGGCGAAATCTATAAGCTGCGTGAACATTCCGAGCGTCTGCATCGCTCCGCCAAGATTTTGGACTTTGAAGTTCCCTACAGCGTGGAGGAACTTGACCGCGCCTGCAAGGAGACCGCCCAACGGATGGGTCTTGAGGATTGCTACGTGCGGCCTATCGCCTGGCGTGGACCGGAAGCCATGGGCGTCTCGGCCCAAGCGACGCGGATTCATGCGGCTGTGGCGTGTTGGGACTGGCCGAGCTACTTCAGCCCCGAGGAACGCCAGCGCGGCGTGCGCCTGACGCGCGCCAAGTACAGCCGGCCGGCCCCGTTTACCGCGCCGACCGAAGCGAAGGCCGCGGGCCTATACATGATCTGCACCATCTCCAAGCACCTGGCGGAAAAGGAGGGCTACACCGACGCCCTCATGCTCGACTGGCGCGGCTATATAGCCGAATCGACCGGGTCGAACATTTTCCTCGTCCGCGACGGGGCCCTGCACACGCCTACGCCGGACTGTTTCCTGAACGGTCTGACGCGTCAGACGGTGATCGGCCTGGCCCAGAAGAAGGGCATCGAGGTGATCGAGCGGCACATTCATCCGGACGAACTTGGCACCTTCAGCGAAGTGTTTCTGACCGGCAGCGCCGCCGAGGTTACGCCCGTGGGCGAGATCGCCGAGCATCGCTACAAGCCAGGGGCTATGAGCCTTGGCCTGGCCGAAGAGTACAGCCGCATGGTCAGGCGGCAATTGCAGCCCGCTTAGAGCCGGATGGCATCTCTCGAAGTCTGAATCCGGCTCTACATATTTGAATCCAGAGCACGATGGGTTTAGGCGATTCCGCCTAAACCCATCGTGCTCTAGGAGCGGACGGCGACGTCTGCCTGAGATGGATCGTGGGCGACATCCGCCGCGGCTTTTCCGCTGACGCGAGCGCCCCAGGTCAACAGGCGCGGAAGGCGCTCTACAGCCGAGGCGGCGAGCCCGGCGCCCGCCGGTCGCATGGCGATATGGGCGAGTCCAGCAGCGGCGTGGAGGCGCAAAGCGAAATGCGTCCTCCATTCGCGTGCATAGGCCGCGCCGATGTGGCGGGTATCCCTGCCGTCGGCGATGGCGCGCTCGTTGGCGATCAGGCGCCGACACAGGAGCCATGAGGATTGCATGGCCATGCTGATCCCCTCGGCGATGACGGGGTGCGCTTCGCCGGCGGCGTTGCCGACCCGAAATAGGCCCGCGCGATGAACAGGGCGAAGGCCCGGACGGATCGGTCCGGCGGATAGGATGGCCCCGGCAAGTTGCGCCCGCCGAAGGGCGTCCTGGACCCCCTCGCAATGACGGCGAATATGGGCGAGTACGGCTTCGCCGGCCGACAGGTCGCGAAACAGTCGGCGGCTTTGCGTCAAGGTATCGCGTCTGATGCAGCAGGACAGGCTGATACGTCCGCCATCGGTCGGCGCCATGCCGCCATAGCCGCCGGGAAACATCAGCAGCGGCATCAGGTCCTTTGGCAGGTCGCTGCCATGGAAATGCGCCTTGAAGGCCAGAAGGTCCGCGGCGTGACGCGGCCGCGCGGGCAACGACAACGGTCCCCGCTCCCATGAGCCGTTGGCGGCGATGACAATCCGCGCAGCCAGTTGCTGCAAGGTCTTGCCCCCTTGGATTTGCGCGACATGAATCCCGTCAACGCGCTGCAGGTCGACGAGTTTGAAGGGCTGGAACAGGGCGGCGCCGGCGCGCACGGCGGCGTCGCGGAGCAGGCCGTCCAAATGCTCGCGACCCAGAGCCCGGCCCCAGGCGCCGACGCCGTTATGAACGGACGGCATAGCCGCGTTTGTCGTCGTGGCGCCGGTGAACAGGGCGACCCGGCGTATTTCCGGTCCTGCCTGAGACAGGAAGCCGCCGCCTATGTCAGCGATGTCCAAAAGCGGAAGGCTGGCGGCCGAAATGAACTCTCCGCAGACCTTTCGGCGGGGAAAAACGCTTTTCTCGACCAGAGCCACCGACCAGCCGGCCTGGGCCAGTACACGGGCTGCGGTCGATCCGGCCGGGCCGGCTCCGACGATGAGCGCGTCGTAGATCATGGGGCCATGGTCTTGGAGACACACAGGCGGAAGGGGAACCGGCGGCGAATGCTCGCGCCCTCAACCCCGGCGCGGGCCAGATAGGCGCGCCAGTCGGCCGGTGCGAAGGACCGCCGGATCGAGATCGGCCCGTCGTGTCGCACGAAGCGATGCCACTGCATCACCGTGGACAGCAGTGCGAATCCGCCCCAGGCGAAGGGGTGGCGCAGCAGATCGTTGGCCAGCCAGCCTGCCTTGGCTTTGCGATCCATGAAGGCCAGGAAGCGCACGAGCTGATCGTCGTCCAGGTGGTGGGTGAACAGCGAGCTGAGGATCACGTCCGGGGATCCTTCATAATCGAACAGATCGCAGGTCGCCCAGACGATGGGCCGGCCCGCGGGTGTGGCCGCGCGCGCCGCGTGCGCGGCCCATGGGTTGCGGTCCAGGCCGGTCAGGCTGACCGCAAGGCCCCGGCGCTCGGCCCAGCGATCGATAAGCCGAAGCCCGTCGCCATAGCCCGAACCCACGTCCAGCACGGTCAAGGCGCGGCCGGATGGCCATAGGCCGGCGCCGTGCAGGTCATCCAGGAACGCCAGGGTCGGCCGATGAGCCAGGGTCGCCGCGTTGACCTTGGCCAGATCTTTCAGGCAGTCGCGGAAGGTCTCCAGATCGACCGAGTCGTCGTCCATCCATTCCAAGGTCTCGGCCCGACGCGAGAAATCGGGGAGGGCCATGGACCTTACGCCGCGCCGCTGAACAGCATGGTCTCGGCTGTCAGTCCCGGTCCGAAGGCCATGGCGCAGCCGTGCTGCCCCTCGGTCGCGCCGTCCATCAGCGATTTCAGCACGAACAGCACCGTGGCGGAGGACATGTTGCCAAACCGGCTGAGCACTTCGCGCGAGGCGGCCAGCGCCTTGGGCGGCAGGGCGAACGCGATTTCCACCGCGTCCAGCACCGTGCGCCCTCCCGGATGCACTGCCCACAGGTCGATGGAGTCGGGGAGCGCGCCATCAAGAATCTGCGCCTGTCCCGTCCTCAACGCCCGGCCCACCGAGGCGGGGACCTGTCCTGAAAGGAACATGTCGAAGCCCTGATCGCGGATATTCCAGGTGATCTGATCATCGTTTTCCCGGGCGACCTGGGCGTAAAACCGATCCAGGGAAAGACCGACGGGCTCGGCCGTCACCAAAGCCGCAGCGCAGCCGTCCCCAAACACGAGGAAGGTGAGAGCCTGCTCGATATCCTCGGTCTCCCGCAGGTGCAAAGTGCATAGCTCTAGCGCGACCACCAGCACCTGGGCCCGCGACTCGGAGCGGATAATATGCCGGGCCAGCTTCAAGGCGTTGATGGCGGCATAGCACCCCATGAAGCCGACCATGGTGCGTTCCACGGAGGGGTCGAGGCCCAGGCGGGCGGCGATCTGCAGGTCAAGACCGGGGGCGGCAAAACCGGTGCAGCAGGTCACGATCAGGTGGGTGATGGCGCTGGCCTGAGCCCCTAAGGCCAGGCTGCGCACCGCGTCCATCGCCAGGTCGGGCGCCATGGCCTCAAACAGGCGCATGCGCTCGCCGGTGGAGGGAAATGCGCCCGGACGGTAGAAGCCGCTGGTGTCGATCGCCAAATTTGAACCGTCCGTCGCCTGCAGGCAGGACCAGCGCTGGCTGATCTGGCTTCTCTCGGCCATGCGCCGAAACAGCCGGCGGCGTTTGAGTTCGGGAATGAGTCCCTCGGCGTAGGTCGCGAACGCCTGGTGAATGTCATGGGCCGGGACGGCCGTGGCGATCCGGTTGAGATAGGCTCGCACAATCACCCCGCTGCGCCACACGCCAAATTGGGTCTTCGGCGCTCAACATATACGTTCCACGAAGCTATTGGTTCAAAGGGGTCTGGCCGGGCGCTCAGGGGTTAAGCGTATCGATCGTGTAACGCTCGGCGCCAGGGCGCCAGGACCGTTGAAGATTTTTCGGTGAACTTTTGTCTGTCCAAATTCGTTTGCGACCGGGAAGGTGTGAACGGGCGCGCCGCGACCCGCTCGGAAAAGGGGAAAGCAGTCATGGCAAAGGCAATCCTGACTTCGGCTGCCAACGTGGCGCCTTCGACGGCTGGCCGTCCGCGAACCTCCAGCATTCTCGCAGGGCTGGCGTTCGTTTTTCTCTCCGCCGTCGGCGTCCTGGGCGTGGACTGGGCTGAGGGGCCCGCGATGGTCGTGGGCGAGCTTATCGGTATTCTGGCCCCGGTGGCGTTCTTCGCTCTGGCCGGCTTGATCATCTACCGCCTCTATCGCCGAGGCGCGACGAACTAAGGCCCCTGCATTGAGACTGATGCATTGGGACTGGCGCCTTGAGACGTCGGACACCCTTCCGGCTCGCGCGCGCCCATGCTAACCGCAGGCGTGCTTCGGAGGGCCCGTAGCTCAATGGTTAGAGCCGGCCGCTCATAACGGTCTGGTTGGGGGTTCGAGTCCCTCCGGGCCTACCACCCCGCAAAATAGCGTTGATTTACTTGGATTTGTCGTAGGTTTGACACTTTAGCGGCGGAGGGTTTGAGCCTCCCTGTTCCCGGTTTGCCCTTCTCCAGGTTCCGTATCGCGGCCATAGCGAGTCGCCCCTGGTCCGCTGAACGGGTGTAGTGCTCCACCTCATCCAAGCTTCTGTGCCCGGTGATCGCTGCGACTTGGTGTGTCGGGCACGCCGCTTCGGCCGGTCGGCGGGCGGCTGCTTTGCGCTATCCGTGGGCTGCTGATGTTCTCCGGAAGCCCCGTCTCGCGTGCTTGTTCAACGAACCATTGCGTGCGGCTGGCTGCGGAGAAGGGCTTGGCATAGGCCGTCACCAGGAAGGTCCTGTTGTCCTTCGTCAGGTCGCCCGCCCCCGCATTGAGCCGAAGTCGGGCAAGAACAAACTGTCCGGTGTCGTCGCGCGCGGGGCCGATTTCCCCCTGACTTGAACTCGGCAGCGTCCGCTTTATCGTTTGCGTCGCAAGGCGACCACCGCCCCATTCGAATGAATTCTAACTGTGCTGGATTGCACCCGTTCACATCCTCTGCACCGTGACAAAAATATCGTGTAAAACGAATAGAAATAACTAAAAATATTTTGAGAGACGGGGAGCCTTTTTCGTCTTGGGGTGTAGTGCATGGGATTATCCAGTCGATTGGGGGCCTCTGTAAATTAGCGGTTGCATAACCCAAACATTCTCGCTGGACTTGTAAATATTGCTGGAGAAATTCAACAAATGACGACTTTCGATGTCCGCCACAGAGCGAGCGTGTCTCGGCGTGTGCTTGTTTTTGGCGCGGCGTTGGCGGCTGGCGCCGGCGCCGGCCTCGCGCCGGCGCCGGCCGTGGCGCAGACCAAGGTTTCTCAAAAGCTCGTCAGCTATCAAGCCACGCCAAAGGGCGCCGCACGCTGCGACAACTGTCTCCAATGGCAGGCGCCCTCGTCTTGCAAGCTCGTGCAGGGAGCGATCGCCGCATCGGGCTGGTGCAGCCTCTACGGCCTCAATCCAAAACACGGGACCGCCGAGTGACGCGCAGGGCCAATGAGAGAACGCCATTTGTCAGGATGCTGCTGGCTGGCTGGCTGCTCGCGTTGGCGGTTGTTGGCTTTACGGCGACCCCGGCGGCGGCCGTACCGTCTTTCGCGGTGCAGACCGGACAACCCTGTCAATCGTGCCACGTCGGGGGATTCGGCCCTCAGCTCACGCCGTTAGGGCGCGAGTTCAAGCTCGGCGGCTATACCTTGCGCTCAGCAAGCTTCAACGTGCCGTTGTCGGCGATGGCGGTCGCTTCCTACGTCCAGACCGCCAAAGGTCAGAGCCCTCCGCCGGCGGCTGACTTCGCGGGCAACGACAATTTCGCGCTCGATCAAGTCAGCCTGTTTTTGGCCGGTGGCCTTGGCCAGCACTTGGGCGCCTTTATCCAGACTACCTATGACAGCGTCGGCAAGGCTTGGCACTGGGACAACCTCGATGTGCGCGCAACCACGACCATCCAGGTCAAGGGCGCGGATGTGGTGTTGGGCGCAAGCCTCAACAATTCGCCGTCCGTCCAGGACGCCTGGAACACTCTCCCCGCCTGGGGCTATCCCTACACGAACTCGGAGCTGGCCCCGTCGCCGTCCGCCTCGCCGTTGTTGAACGGCGCCTTGGCCCAGACCACGCTGGGCGCCACGGGATACGTCTGGATCGCCTCGCTGGTGTACCTCGAAGCCGGCGCCTACGGCTCGCCGGGCGCTACCACCCTTACGCGTTTGGGCGTCGACCCGTCGGATCCGGGCTCAATTAGTGGTCTCGCCCCCTATGGCCGCGTCGCCTTTCAGAATTCAGTCGGCGGCGGCGTTATAGAGATCGGTGCATTCGGGATGAAGACCGACATTCATCCTGGTCTCGACCAGACGACTGGATTCACCGACCACTATACAGACCTGGGACTGGACGGCTCCTATATCAAGACGCTCGACAGCACCGACGTTCTGGCCTTCAACGGACGTTTTCTGCACGAGCAACAGAGCCTGGATGCGACGTGCGCTTTAGCCTCTCAAAGCACGGGCTGTGCGAGCAATACCCTGACTGACGTTCGCGCCGATGCGTCCTACTACTGGCGCAACAAGATCGGGGCCACGCTGGCTGTATTCGACACTGTCGGCGCAGCCAATCCGACTGTTTTTTCGGCCAATCGGACCTTTGCGCCTGATACCTCGGGGGTAACGCTTCAGCTCGACGGCACGCCATTCGGCGGCAGCGGATCGCCGTTGGGCCCGCGCTTCAATATGCGAGTCGGCGTTCAGTACACCGCCTATGCCCAGTTCGACGGCGCCGGCGGCAATTATGACGGCCTAGGTAGGAGCGCCAGCGACAACAACACCTTCAGGGTGTTCACTTGGTTCGCATACTAGTCCGCGGAAGGTTGAACCCCAACGTCGCCCCTAGAGCACGATGGGTTTAGGCGGAATCGCCTAAACCCATCGTGCTCTAGGCCGTAGTGACGATTTAGGCTTCCCATGAATTGCGGGCTCTGATTCAAAGCTGCTTTTTGGAGGCGGCTTTGGAAGGCGAGATTCTTCGGGACGATCAGTGGGCTCGGATTGAGCC
>Ga0182013_10005883_pt1 | contig 14099 bp, 13 predicted proteins | sample 612S2MmetaG_FD_120487 | JGI IMG/M metagenome (GOLD analysis project Ga0182013, IMG submission 120487) | Permafrost microbial communities from Stordalen Mire, Sweden - 612S2M metaG | ecosystem: Environmental > Terrestrial > Soil > Wetlands > Permafrost | place: Sweden: Stordalen | collected... | reverse complement strand
GCAGGCGGTGCTCGCCTGCCCGCCCGTCCTCGCTGAACAAGCCCGCTGCCTAAACAGGATAGAGGGCAGGCGAGCACCGCCTGGCCCACCGAGCAAGAAACGGCTCGCCCCATTTCCCCAGGCCACCCGAAATCCCAGGCGAGATCGGGAGTTCGGAGTCTGTGCCTCCGTGATGAATTTCCGTCTCTTCATAACCCATATAACCACCGCTCCTGCCGCTGCAACAATCGCAGCGCTTGTTCGATGGTAACGCGCTCAAAACTCACCTGGCCGCGCGGACGGAGTTGCCCCAGACGGCGGAAATCGGCGGAGATCACGTTGGCGGGCTTGGGATAGCCGCCAGTAGTCTGATGCTCCACAAATAGAATGATGGGCTGGCCGTCGGGCGGCACCTGCACCGCGCCCAGCGGGACCCCTTCGGTCAACATGTGGCCGGCCGCGCTGGGAACCGCCGGCCCGCGCAGTCGCAGACCCATGCGATCGGACTCCTCCGATACAGTATAAACGCCGCGGTAAAGCTCGTCCGCGAAGCTGTCGGCTTGCGGGCCGCCGGTAACGCGCAGAGCGCCGTCGCCCAATGGAGGCACGTCTCTAGCGGCGCCGCGCGGCTTGCGTACCGCCTCGCTTCCGATGGGAAGCACGTCGCCTTTGCGCAACGGGCGGCCGCCGACCCCGGTAATCACGTGGGTGGACGCGCTGCCCATTACCTTCGGGACGCCGATGCCCCCGCGCACGCACAAATAGCAGCGCGCGCCGGATTGCGAGGGGCCGCAGCGCACCGTCTGCCCGGCCTTCACTTCCACCGGACTCCACAACGGCAGGTCCGCGCCGAAGTCCGAACCGGTGAGCGCCACCACGGTATCCGCTTCGAATTCGAAAGCCCCGCCCAGCAGCGTCATTTCCAGCGCCGCGGCGTTCTCGGCATTACCCACCAGAAGATTCCCGGCGCGCAGTGCGAACGGATCGGCCGCGCCCGATGCCGAAATGCCGAAGTGCGCCCAGCCGAAGCGTCCCAGGTCCTGCACCGTGGTGAGCATGCCCGCCGATACCACGCGAATGCCGCTCACCGCCGCGCCTCCGCCACGAAGCGGACGCGGTCGCCCATGCGCAGCAGCGGCGGCGGCACGGCCTGCGGGTCGAACAACCGCAGCCGCGTCCGGCCGATGAGCCGCCAGCCTCCCGGCGAGGCCAATGGATAGACACCCGCCTGGCCGCCGCCGATGGCCACGCTGCCTTCGAGCACGTGTTTGCGCGGCGCGGAAAGGCGCGGCGTGGCAAGTTCCGCCGGCAGGCCACCCAGGTAGGGAAAACAGGTGGCGAAGCCCACGAAATACACTTCGTACACCGCCCCGGTGAACTGTTCCACCACGCGTTCGGGAGCCAGCCCGGTATGCCTCGCCACGTCCTCCAGGTCCGGTCCGCTTTCCCCGCCGAATTCGACGGCGATTTCGACCTGCCGCGGTTGCGGCTCCGGGGGGTTCGAACTCTCGAAACATTCCCGCACCAACGCCTCGATCTGCCGATGAGTGTAGCGGCGCGGGTCGAAATCGATCAACACCGAGGCATAAGCCGGGTGCAGGTTCAGGACCCCGCGGGCGCCGGCAAGTCCATGCGTGAGGCGCACTACCGCGGCATACGATTCCGCGCCGATCCGGTCGCCGAATACCACGTGAAGCGAACGGTCGCTGGCCGGCCGGATAGTCATACCGGGAGTCAGTCCAGTTTGGCCGGCGCCAGCTTGGGCGCTAGAACATGGATGAGGAGCAAGGCTACCAGATACGCCGAGCCGGCGTAAATGAAGCATGGCAGGTAGCTGACCTGCACGATATATCCGGTCACCCTTTGCGCCGTGAATCCCGTGACCGCGCCGGCCATGGCTCCGATTCCCACCACGCTTCCCACCGCGGCCTTGGGAAACAGATCGGAAGAGAGCGTGAAGATGTTGGCGGAAAAGCCCTGATGGGCCGCTCCCGCCAGACCGACTAACGCCACCACCACCCAGATATTGTGCGTGTACGGCGCATACAACACCGGCACCACGGCGATGGCGCAGATCAACATGGCCGTCTTGCGCGCACCGTTGACGCTCCAGCCGCGCTTGAGCAGGGCCCCGGAAAGCCAGCCGCCATAGATGCTCCCGATACTGCAAGCCGCATAGACTACCATAATGGGTGCGCTGGATTTCCCGAGGGTGAGATGGAAGGTCCGCTGAAAATAGCCGGGCAGCCAGAAAGTCCAAAACCACCAGACCGGGTCTGTGAGCGCCTTGCCGATGGCGAACGCCCAGGTTTCCCTCCGCGGCAACAAACGCAGCCAGGGAACCGACGCAATCGTCTCCGGCGGATCGCTCTGAATCAGCCCCAATTCTTTCGCCGAGACCGACGGGTGCTCCTCCGGCCTGCGGTAGAGCCACAACCAGAGTATCAGCCAGACGAAGCCCAGCGATCCGCCCACCACGAATGCGCCGCGCCACGTGAAAAGCGCGATGGCAATGGGCACGATGGCGGGCACCAGCATGTTGCCGATGTTGGCCCCGGAATTGAACAATCCCGTCGCCAGCGCGCGTTCCCGCTTGGGAAACCACTCCGCCACGGTCTTGATGCAAGCCGGAAAATTGGCCGCCTCCCCAAGCCCCAAAAGAAACATGGCGATGGTCAGGGTGAGCACCGAACTGGCGGCGCCGGGGCCCATGGCGGCAATGCTCCACAGCACAATGGCGATGGCGAAAGCTTTGCGAATCCCCAGGCGGTCGGTGAGCCGCCCGGCGATCAGAAATCCGATAGCATACGCCAACTGGAACGCGGCGGTCATCTTCCCGTATTCCACCGTGGTGAAACCGATTTTGCCTTCCAGGTACGTCTCTAGAAAGCCGATGATGCCACGGTCCACATAGGCAATCACCGTGGCGATAAAGAGCAAGCCACATATGACCCAGCGGAAGCGCGAGGTCGCTGGTCGGACGGCAAGGGCGGGCATGAGAGTTCTGATTATAGCCCCTGGCGGAGGTGGCGATACGCTCCAACTGTAAGTGGCGCCGATTCACGTTACAATCGTGCTTTCGAAGGGGCCCACCCTTATGAGCCTGGCAACCATGGACGGCAGCATATCTCGCTCGATCGCGGAACAAATGGAGCGGTCGAGCTGGATCCGCCGCATGTTCGAAATCGGCATTCAGCTTCGCCGGGAGCGTGGCGCCGAAAACGTCTTCGATCTCTCCCTGGGGAACCCCGAGGTGGAACCGCCGCCCGCGGTTTTGGAGGCTCTTCGGCAGGTGGTCTCGGAAGTCCGCCCGCACGCTCACGGCTACATGCCCAACGCCGGCTTCCCCGAAGTCCGCGCGGCCATTGCGCACAGCCTGGCCGAACGCACCGGCGTGCCGTTCCACTTCGAAGATATCTTAATGACCACCGGCGCCGCGGGAGCCATCAACACCGTTCTGAAAGCGGTGCTCGACCCCGGCGACGAAGCCATCGTGCTGAGCCCGTACTTCCCGGAGTATCTTTTCTATATCGGGAACCACGGCGGCCGCGTGGTCCTGGTGGACACCGACGAGCATTTCCAGCCCGACATCGCGGCCATCGCCGCCGCCATCGGGCCGCGCACCAAGGCGCTGATTCTCAACTCGCCCAACAATCCCACGGGTACCGTTTACAGCGCCGAAGTCTTGCGCCTGCTGGACGGCATCATCCCCGACTCCATGCTGGTCATCAGCGACGAGCCGTACCGCCCGCTGACGTTCGACGGACTGACGCCGCCCGAAACTTTCGGCGTTCTGCGGCGCGCGGTGGTGGCGTGGAGCTGGTCGAAGGCCATGGCGATTCCCGGCGAGCGGATCGGTTATCTGGCCATCCCGCCGCATTTGCCGGAAGCGGTGGCATTGCGCAACGCCTGCACTTTCGCCAACCGCATTTTGGGCTACATCAATGCGCCGGCCATCTGGCAATTGGTAGTGGGGCGCGTGCCCGACGCCACGGTGGACGTCTCGCAATACCAGGCCAAGCGCGACATTCTGTGCGACGCGCTGACCTCGATGGGGTACGACGCTCCCCGCCCGCAAGGCTCGTTCTATGTTTTTCCGCGGACGCCGCTGGCTGACGATGTGGCGTTCATACGACTGCTGCAGGCCGAAGGAATTCTGGCGGTGCCGGGCGCCGGCTTCGGACGAAGCGGCTACATGCGGCTCTCACTGACGATTTCGAAGGAAGAGTTAGTGCGCTCGCTGCCCGGGTTTGAGAGGGCGCTGCGGCGGGCGGAGCATTGATTGGTGGGCGGACCCTAGCTAGTTTCTGTCATGAAACTGCCTTCAAGTGGCAAGGACCGCTTGCTTGCGCGCGCGGCTCGGAAAACGCCGCGATGATTCCACGGGACTTGTTACTACTCTGAGACCGCATGATTTTTCAATAACTTGCGGATGTTCTGCAACGCGGTCTATTTTCGTTAAATCTGGCCCCGCCAGAGGCCCGCTGAGCCGCGACCGCCAGGGAGCGGTCTTGCCGTTACGAGCCGGAGTTTCATGACAGAAACTAGCTAGATCCCATACCGTTGCGAGAATGAATATAGCTACGAGCATAAATACAGATGGGATGTTTAAGTTCCCATCTGTGCCATGCTGGAGCGGTGGGAAAGAAAGCGCCCAAGCAGCCGTCGCTCCCAAAGACCGTCGATACAGAATACGTGCTGACCAGGCCACGCAAGGGTGCGAAGTTGAAAGAAGAAGTATGGCAGACGGAGAACGGCGAAGTTGGGCATTACAGTCTCGCCTCCATCAATCACCGGATTTGCGGTGTGGACAATGGCCGGGTGCTTGGATACGACAACAGCCACGAATACGATCATCGCCACTTCATGGGACCGTGGAGCCGATTGAAATCGAGGACTACGGAGTATTATCCCGGCGCTTCTATGCTGAAGTATACGAGTTGTGGAGGAAAGAAGATGAAGAAAAAGGTTAACGTCCTGAAGCTGGACACCGGAACGCTTGACGAATACGTGAAGCGTTCCATAGACCGGGCGGAAAAATTGGATCGTAACGAGAAACTTCCGGCTGAATTTCGGATCACCTTTGAAGATCCCGCCGATTTGTTGCGGGTGCTCTCCGCTGAACGGCTTCGTGTCCTTTACGCCATTCGCAAAAGGACGAAGCCAACGATTTCAGGGCTTGCCATCATTCTCAAACGAGATCGCAGAGCCGTCAGTCGGGACGTGAAACTTTTGGAAGGGCTAGGATTGCTGAAAACTCGTAACGAGGCCAATCCTGGGCATGGCGCTATGACGGTCGTTGAGCCGCTTGCGGAAAAATATCATCTTGAAGCGACAGTCTAAACCAAACGCTAAGAGGGCCACAAAGGAACGAATCCAGAGTGGCCCTTTTGATGGATACCGATTCACTTATTTCATGCTCTAGCCGCCTAACGGTCGCGGCTCCGTCAAATGCGCATGCCGAGCCGCGCGCGGGAGCAAGCGGTTGGGTCTGAGTGCACAGGATATTTCTTCGCGGCTCCTAACGATTATTGGGCCGCACCCCCGGTTCGCGCCCCGTCCTCAGTCGAAGACTCTCAACTCCACTCCCGTGTCCGAGACCTCCCACCAATTCGTGCCCGCGCGAATCCAGTGAAGCACGTGGAATCCCCCTAGCGATTGCGACTCCGGCGCCTCATCGGCCTGCCCGGCCGGCCAGGTGAACAGATTGACGGTGTGATCCCGATAGCGGTAGACGTACGCCGCCACGCTATGGCCGTTGACGTAGTCCAATCTCCCGCCCAGTAGTTCGAATGCCGCCGGAGGAGCTACGCCGGGCGCGGAAACCAGCCGCCCGGCGAACCATGCCTGCACGGTCTGTACGTCCCGCGTCGCAATGTCCAACAAGTGGTCCGCCTGCAACGACCGGATGTGGGCCGATACCGCTTCCTGCGCCAGCGCGGTCTCGGGACTGCCGGATTGCGAGCCCGTTCCGAGAACCATAAACGCCACCACGCAAGCCGCCGCGGCCAGCAGAACCAGCGGCCAGCGACCCGCCCGCCGCGCCACCCCTCCGGCCAGCCCGAGCCGTATCGCGCTCACGGCCTGCAACCCGCGCAACGTCGCGGTGCACGCCGGGCAGCAGCGCACATGCGCTTCCACCTCCAGCCTCAGCGGCGGTGCGAGCTGTCCATCCCGATAAGCGCCGAGCAGTTCTTCCGTCTCGCGGCAGTTCACCGTTACAAGTATTACCCACGGCGGCAATCCACTCCTGTGGATTATTTCAGCAAAGAGCCGGTTTTTGAATCCAAGGTCATCCTTTTTACATCCCCTCGTGACATACCGTGCTTTGATTAGCCTGGTATCGCCGGTCCGGCCACCACTTCATCGGCCGGACGTGGTAAATTGTTTGACCAGTAGCGGAGGGTTGGCATGAAGCTGTTTTCAGCCTTTGCAGCAGTATTGCTCACGTTCGCGTCCTCGGGCCTCCAGGCCCAGAATCCGGACCAGGCCGCAAGAATGGAGGCGTCCGGCGATGTGGCAGGCGCCCGCGCCGCGCTCTCCCACGCAGTCGACAGCAATCCGCGCAGTGTGACGGCCCTCGCCAACTATGCGGAGTTCCTGCAGCGCTATGGCGACCCGGGCTGCAGGGAGGTTTACACCAGGCTGCTGGCCGCGCTGCAGCAGTCCGGCAATACCGCCCGTGCGGCCGTCATTAGCAAGCGGCTGGCCTTGCTCGATCTCGTGGGCGAAGGCAGTCACACGGCGCCGGCCCCCAAGGAACCCGTGGCGATAGCGCCCATCCCCGGACCACTGCGCTCTTTCGCGCGCATGGCCGCCATCGCCGGCGATGCCAGCCCCAACGATGTCCTCCCCGCGCTGGCGCGCAACGTGGTGACCAATGGCTACCAGGCGTCGCACAGCAATGAGGCCCTGGAGCAGACCGAGTACCTCAAACTGATCCACCGTTATCTTTCCCAGGCACAGGAACTGGAGAAACTGGCCGGCGATTCGAAGATCATCAAGATCGAGAATTGCGAATCGCCCTCGGTGGGCGAGTTGCTGCGCATCCTCGGCTTCCGCATTCGCGGCGGCTGCGGTTCCGAGGTGGTGCTGGAAACCGTCAATGCCGCGCGCGCCTTTCTGACCACCGATTCCGGCTTCCCCATCAACGTGCTGGAAGAAGCGCTGCGCACCAACCGGCCCTTCACCTACGACTACCATCCCACCGAGGTCAACGTGCTGTTCGGTCCGGAATATTGGACGGGCGCAGCCAAAGATAAAGACCCCAGCGGTTTTGTGGACTATTTCATTTCCGATCCGTCGCTCTGCCGGCTGTACCTGGGCTTTTCCAAGCTGGACCGCGAAACCGCCAACGACCTGCGCAAAGCCATGCCCTTCACCCGCGTCAAGGCCTACGCCCACGTGCTCGATTTCTTCGGCGGCATGTTCCAGATCCGCGGCGGAAAGGCCGTCCTGCCCGGCGGAGCGCGCTCCGCCTCCACGTGGAGCGATCTGGTGGGCGCTTCACCCGATCATGGGGCCGAGTTTTTCGACAAGCTGCTGGCTAAAGACGATGGTTGGCTGGCCAGCCTCTATGATTCCATCGCGCGCATCAATGGCCCTCTACAGGACTACCTGCTGCAGCCTGAGCGCATGAAGCGCTTCTATACCGCGGTGCGCGGACGCATCACCAGCCCCGGACCGGCGCGGCCCGTCTTTCGCGCCAACACCGATATGATGCTGCTCACCACGCGGCTGCGTCTGGATGCCGACGGCAAACCCCATGTCCCGGGCAACCTGGATGTCTGGAAGAATCTCTTCACCAATCATCCGCAGGGCAAGTACGACGGCAAGCTGACCCGCATGGCCACCACCTGGAAAGAGCCCGACGACGTGATTGAGGCGCTCTTCGCTCTGTGCCGCAAGACTGTGGAGAATGAACCGCTGAAGATTTTCATGGCCATCAGCGACCTGGACCGCAACCGTGCGCAGCCTCTGCAGCCTGCCACCGTGGACCGCCTGGCGCGCGACTACCACGAGTTCGGCGCCCAGTACCCCATCCTCAGCGAATCGCGCAGTGTCAGCGACAAGAACGTTATACAGTTCCTGGATACCGTGGAGGCCCTCAACAAGATCCACGAGCCGTCCTTCCGTTCCGATGCCACCGGATCCTTCCAGGGGCTGGTAAGCCTGTGGCAGATTCTGGTGAGGCAGCAGACTATCGCCGGCGATCAGGCCGGCGCGGCGCTCTCCGGCATCGCCGGCGCGTTTGCCGCCGTCCACAACAACCGCGAGCTGTTCGACGCCGGCCGCGACGGTACCAAACGGCTGCTGGTGGCCGCGTCCGGCGAACTGAAGGGCTCGCCACAGGATCGCATGGTGAACCTGCTGAGCGGCGGGGCGGCGGCGGCGGGCGAATCGGGCGATAGCGACGCGCATCAGGAAATTTCGCAGGAGCTGCAGCGCATCCTGGAAGCGCAGCGCATGATCTCGCTCGACACTCTGTTCAACCTCGCCGATAACCTCGATGCTTTGTCCAAGGGCGAGAAGCTGAAAGTGCCGTTGGTGAACAAGCTGGCGGCCGTCATCGGCGAAATCCAGCTCCCGCGCTCCAGTCTCACCGCCACCGAGATGAACGCCGTGGGCTTCGGCTACTGGACCGACCGGCACATCGACGCCGAGCGGAGACTCAACATTCGGGCGGCCATCGAGAAGGCGGGGACCGACGCGGAGAAGCTCAAGGATGTTCGCGGGCTGCTGGCGCCGCTGCTGCGCGATACGCTGCTCGGTTTCAATTACGCATACTACGCGCCGCCCGGGGCGCAGATTCTGTATACCAACCCGGTCTTCGTGCGCGGCCACGATTTCATAGGCGCGCAGGGGAGCAACAACACCTGGCGAGGCACCGAGGTCTTCGGGAGCGGCTGGCCGTCGAATGGCGGCGGGCGGCTGGTGGGCTCGCTCGCCACCTTGCCGTATGCGCTGGCCGAGGCCGAACAGAACTTCCTGGTCCCCACGCAAACCCAGGCGCTGATTTGGGGCGACCTGGTTCCCCAGATGATTCTCAGCGCCAAGACGGCGCGCTGGTGGAACGTGACGCCTGCGCAGATTCACTGGGTGGGGCTGCACCTGCGTTATGGGCGCGAACTGCTGGCCGAAGCCGCGTCCGACCCGGCCGTGCGCGCGCAAGTCATCGATTCGCTGTCTACTTTGGCCTCGCCCGTGCGGGCCAGCGAAATCCTGGAACTGCTGTCCCAGGGCGCCGCCAAGGAAGCCGTAGACCGTGTCACCCCGTCGGAACTTTTCCTGCTGGCGCGCGACCTCACACCCAAACGCACAGCGGACGACTCCTGCCTGCTGGCGGAACTGCGGCGGCTGGCCGATGGCACGCCGCAAGAGATCAACTATGCCGCCATATCGCGAGCCTTCGGCAGTCCCAAACCGACCCTGGCGAACTCCTATGAGCCGGAGCTGCTCAATCTCCGCACCTTCCCCACTCTGATGGGCTACTCCAGCCGCATCATGGCGGAGAGTTGGGAATCCAACACGCTCTATTGGGTGGCGCTGGCCGATGAACTAAGCATCTCCCCCGGACAACTCAACGTGCGCATTCCGGAGTGGACCCGCAAGCTGGTGGAGGACATTTTCGCCTCTCACCTGGAAGATTGGCCCGCCGTGCTGCGATCGCTGCGCCAGGTGGGCGACGAGGTGCGCGCGCAGAACCGCGCCGCCGTCAATGGAGATTCGAAAGCCGAACCCCAGGAAATTCCCAACCGGTAAAAGACCATGACGATTTCGCGACGAGAACTATTCGGAATAACGGCAGGCGGGCTTTTGCTGCGTGCGCAGCAGCCCCAGCAACGGCCTGTCTTTCGTGTCAAAGTGGACATGGTAGTGCTCAGCTACCAGGTGACCGACAGCAAGAACCATTACATCAAGGGCCTCAAACCGAGCGACTTCCGCATCTACGAAGACGGGATCGTCCAGAAGATTTCCACCTTCGCGGAAGGCTCCAACACCCCTGTGGCAGTGGCCGTGGATGGCACCACCCGTCCGCTGCTGGAAGCGCGCGACGAAAAACTGCCCGGCATGGAGAAGCCGGACGCCTTTGTAGGCACCAACGTATTCGTCCTCTTCGATACCAGCAACTTCATGTACAAGGGATTCGTCTACGCCGAGGACGCCATCACCGATTTCGTGCGCGGTCTGGATGGCGCCGATTCGGTGGCGGTCTACACCTTCAGCCGGAACCTCTCTCGCGCCGCCAGCCTGACGCGGGAAAAGAGCGATGCCATCGCCGGGCTGCGCAAGTCCGTAGCGGGCGACGATACCGCGCTGTACAATGCCCTGCTGCTGACCCTGCGCGACGCCGCCAAGGTTCCGGGGCGCAAAGTGGTGATCGTATTCTCCAACGGCCCGGACAACGCCAGCATGGTGGCGCCCGACGATGTGCGCGCGGTGGCGGAAGACGAGGGCATTCCCATCTACGTGATTTCCACCAGCGAAGTGAATAAGGATGCCATTTCGAGCAATGTGTTCCGCCGTCTGGCGCAGCGCACCGGAGGAAAGGCCTATTGGGCGCGCACCTGGCAGAAGCAGGTGGAAGCGCTCGAAGACGTCCGCGAGGAAATGAGCAACGCCTACACCGTGACTTACTACCCGGCGGCCAACCCCAACGAGGGATTCCGCAAGCTGCTGGTGGAAGTAATCAACGACCCGGGTAAGAAATTGCGCGTGAAATACCGCCCTGGATACCGGCCCACGAAGGTTCTATAGTTTTCGTCGCGAAACGCAAGAACCGCTCCCTTGGCGAGGCGCCCTCTGTGCCCGGCAGACTAGCTGTTTCCGGGGATCGCGCCCACTCCTAAACCGGACCGCAAAAGACCTGGGTACACGCAACAGAATGGCCGCACGAAGACGGACTACCGCGAAGCGGTTTAGTGCACTCAGTGGGAAGAAGTTGTAGAGGCGCGGAAAGTGGGCTCTAAGATCCTCCTGCGTTGGGCCATCTTCGGGCAGGACGTCCCAGGCATTACGCCAAACAAGCAGCTTATTGATCTAGGCCGTCTGTTCGAAAGCAAATGGACGATTGAACAAACGAATGCGGCAGTGAAGGCCGTCCTCGCGATTAAGCCTCCGCGCGGCTACGAGAAGCTCTTCGCGGTCGAGAAGCTCCACGTCCTGCCCGCCGCCGGCGAGGACCCCAACGAGGCTACTCGGCTCGCGATCCGCGCCATCGAGCGCACCACGTTCGCGCCGGGCCGGACGCGACCCGTGAGCCAGGATCTTCGAGTTGACCCATTCCGCATATCGATATACGCTATGGATGTGATCAGCAGCTTCAAGGACGCCGAGACGGAGAGAATCTTCCAAGGACTCCGGTCGCGTTCCTTCGAGGCCATCGCCAAGACCGCTTATCGCAAACTGGCCATCCTCCACTCGGCGAGAACGCTGCACGATCTCAAGAGCCCAGGACTGTTGCTCGAAGCCCTCAAAGACGACCGGGCCGGCCAGCACGGTATTCGCATCAACGACCGATACCGCGTCTGCTTTGAGTGGCGGGACGGCGAAGCAAGCAACGTCGAAATCGTGGACGACCATTAGAAGGAACACTGCAATGACCATGAAGCCACCACACCCCGGCGAAACCATCAAGGAAGAGTACCTCGTGCCCCTCGGCATGAGCACCACCGCACTGGCAAAGGAACTCGGCATCGGCGCTCCCCGCCTCAACGAGGTCGTCCGCGGCCGGCGCAGCGTAACCGCCGACACCGCACTGCGGCTGGCGCGCTACTTCGGAACGACGCCGGAACTCTGGATTAACCTTCAGTCGTTCTACGATCTCCGCATGGCGCAGCGAAAGGCCGGCAAGACCATCGAACGCCAAGTCACGCCTCGCCGCGCTGCGTAGTTTTCGCGCCCCACATCGCTCGGCGCGCGGAGGACGCGGCCAAGGTGAAAAACTGGAAGGACAGTGGCTACCTGTTCACGTCCGTCCTGGGCGCGCCGCTGCACGAGAGGAATGTAAGTGTGATGTTCCACGCGCTCTGCGACCGGGCCAAGGTGCCGTCGATCCGGTTTCACGACACGCGCCACTCCTGCGGCACGTTGCTGCACGCCCAGCATGCGAGCCCGTTCATCATTCAGACCGTGTTGGGCCACTCGCAGTTGAGCACGACGCGCCGCTATACCCACGTGGATGCCGAGGTCGCCAAGGCTGCCATCACCGACCTCGATTCGATGTTCGAGACCACGCGCGACAAGCGGAAAGCTGAAGAGGAAAGGCAGCGTGCCGCCGCGCAGCATCCCCTGCCACTTCAGCCGATCCAGTAACGCGCCAGCCGGCACTCGTTTTTTCTGGTGACTTGACCCGTGACTTGACCTGGAGGCGCGCCTTTCTAGCGAGCCTGTAAGTCTTTTGTATGGTGGGAGTTCTGGAGCCACCCGCCGGGGTTGAACCGGCGACCTGCTGATTACGAATCGTGAACGCACGGAGAATCAATAACTTAGCAGTGGGCACAATGGTTGCGAGTGGTTCTCAAACGTTGCTAGTTTCCAATGGGTTGCGTCACCTTGAACCAGCAGCACTCGCAACAGCGAACAACGCTTCTATGTGTGGGGTGGGCACAGTATTGGGCACAGGAGATACAATATCGGACCTGGAGGTCTGAACGCGCGATGAAATGCCCAAATTGTAATCTTGAGAATCCCGAGGGGGCTCTCCGATGCGATTGTGGATTCGATTTCTCCGGAGCGGGCGACGGAAGACGGGTGGTCGGAACACGTGGTGAGAGTCGGGCAATCTCCGCACGGCTGAACGTGATCGCTTTTTTGCTTGTGCTAACCCTACTGGTTCTTGGAGGACAGATGTTTCTAAACCGTGCGTTGCCCGAGCAATGGCAATACACCATCGCGGCTCCGAAAGATGACGAATTGAAAACAGCCATCGACAAGCTTGGTGCTGATGGGTGGGAACTCGTTTCCGCGCGTCGCGCTTCAGATGGAGACACGCGGAATCCCAAGATGAGTTACGAGATGATTTTCAAGAAGCGCGGCTCCGCGACTGTAACTGGGCCAACCCTCCCCCACTAGCCAAAACAGAACTGCCGAGAATTGTAGACTGAGAGTGCCGCCTAGCTCGACGGGGCGACAAGCCGGGGAACCCTGCCCGGTTGGCGGCAATTTCATTCAGGGATCGCAAAGGGAGCGGTTATGGAGTTTTCGGATTTACCCCAGTCTGCACAAGATCGAATAGCAGCCGCCGAGATCGAAGCGGAATTAATTCTTAAGCGCAGCAAGATTCCGTCCCAGGTGGCCCGAATCCGAGCCAAGAACCCGTTGGCTAAGCCTGAATCGTGGCGGGATGGTTCCATTCAAGAACAGAAGCGCTTTGAACAGAGTCTCTTCGATGCGGCGGCGCTCGATAGCCTTCACCAAGGCCGCATACAAGCGGCACGCCATCTCCTTGGCGCGGCTGCCGAGGAGCTCTTGGTAGCTGGCGACCTGGATATCAAACAGTTTGATGCCAAGCTAGAGTCTGTCGGCGATTGGGTTTGCAAGAAGTTTCGTGTGAAGCGCGCGTGGGTTGACATAGTGAAGCAGGGCTGGCGCGCGGCACGTCGGAAGCGGCCGGCAGGCGGCTTCCCGAAGCCCGATCACGCCGAAGCTACAGAACGGGGCGGGAATGAACCGAACGCGATGGACGCGGGGCCGGCGGTGAACGGAACGGACCGGCGCCCAATCGTGGATGCCTTCATCCTGAAGTGCAGCGGTGAACTGTCCCTTAAGGTGAACCGAAAACATATCTGGCGGGCCGCTGGACACAGTACCGCACGGCAGTTTCAGTTTTGGCAGGCGTGCGACCCGAAGGCAACGGCTCAAGACGATCAGAATTTCCGGCGCATCTTGGCGATGAACCCGACCGAATTCGAAGCCCTTCTGAAGAAGAAGGGCATTATCTTGCCTTGAGAACTCATTTTCCTCGCCTAACCTCGCGTTTCCTCACGTTTCCTCGCCTTGTTCCTCGCTGGAGTGAGGGGAGCAATCCTTCTCTTGGGCGGGCAAGAAACCCACCCGAGAAAGGATCAAATGGCAACAGCAAACAGCACCTTTGAGACACTCCTGAATGAGCATGACGT
>Ga0182013_10005882_pt1 | contig 14100 bp, 9 predicted proteins | sample 612S2MmetaG_FD_120487 | JGI IMG/M metagenome (GOLD analysis project Ga0182013, IMG submission 120487) | Permafrost microbial communities from Stordalen Mire, Sweden - 612S2M metaG | ecosystem: Environmental > Terrestrial > Soil > Wetlands > Permafrost | place: Sweden: Stordalen | collected... | reverse complement strand
TCTTCTCGTCGCTCACCTATCCCGATCACGTCGAGACTTTTCCGCAACGCTCACGACCCCGGCTCTTGACCGACGCCGCTTGCGGTGGTTTGGGCTCTCCGCCTGCACGGCGAACCCGGAGGGTCGAGTGGCCGGGGGGAGTCTCACCCCCCGGCTCTCACAGATCCCGGCGTGAGCCTCTCGGCTCACCGGGCTCCTGTTACCCGGCCGTTGGCAGCACGCCCAGACGCCAGTGAGCGAAGAGGTTGGGGTCGCGTCGAGCGACGCTCGCCAGCCAGCTCCATGCCCGTCTAACGTGGCCGCGCACCCGCTTGTACTTCCGCATGGCCCACCGAACGAGGTAATCGTTGATAGATCTGAGAGCCGGGTACAACTGCGACTTGTAGAAGCTGCCGTAATAGTTGATCCGTCCTTGCACGGCCGGATTTATGTCCCGTGCAAGGTCTGCGAGGGTCTTCTCACTGCGCCGGTGCAGCCTCCAGCTTCGGATCTCCTGGCGTATCGCCTTCTTGGCGTCGTCGCTGACCGCCGGGGAGAAGTTCACGAACATCCCGCGCTTCCCCTTGGAACGGCGAGGGCGAAACGTGTAGCCCAAGAAGTTGAACCGCTCGTGCTCCGAGGAGCCCTTCCGGTTGGAGTCTTTACAGTAAACGACGCGTGTCTTGTCCGGATGCAACTCCAGACCGACCTGCGCCATCCGTTCGGCGATGGCCTTCAGCACGAACTGTGCCTGGGCCTTGCTTGCGCAGTGAACCACTGCATCATCCGCGTAACGCTCGAAACAAACCGCCGGGAAGTTCCTGGCTAGCCAGTTATCGAACGCGTAATGGAGGAAAAGGTTCGCCAACAGGGGCGAAATCGTAGAACCTTGTGGGGTCCCGCGATCCCGTTCAACTAAGGTGCCGTCAACTTGTTGGAGCGGCGCTTTCAGCCACCGCTGCACGTAAAGGAGGACCCAGCGCAGGTCCGTGTGCTTCGACACCGCTTTGAGCAAAAGGGAGTGTGGAATGCTGTCAAAGAACGCCCGGATGTCAAGATCGATCACCCAGTCGCTCTCCCAGCAGCGCTGCCGGCATGCAGCCAGAGCGTCGTGGGCCGAACGCCCAGGACGATAGCCGTAGGAGTCAGGGTGGAACAGCGGCTCCACTTCCGGCTCCAGGTACATGCGGACCACCGTTTGGGCAATTCTGTCCGCCACGGTGGGCACGCCGAGCGTCCTTGTCCCTCCCGCCTTCTTCGGTATCTCCACCGCCCGGACCGGCGGCGGGAAATACGTCCCAGACGACATCCGATTCCAGAGCTTGTAGAGGTTCCCTTTCAGGTTCTTCTCGAACTCTGCGATCGACTCCCCGTCGACACCAGCAGCCCCCTTATTGGCCCTGACTTTCTCGTAGGCCTCCCAGACAACCCATTTGGAAATCTCAAACGGCTTCGCCGTCGACTTCGGCTCGCTCACCGGCTCATCCCCTACGGTTGGCCAGATAAACAAACCTGGATAACCCGTCCCCTTGGCTCCAGTCCCATTACAGGACCTTCATCGCTACTGCGAGACGGTCCGCCCCTGCTTCCCGCAACGGTACTCTGGCCCTCGCAGTTCCTGCTGCTTGAGCTCCTCCCTCTCGCGACCGGGGGGCCACTGGCCCAGTGAACGGCCGTCGTGTCGGGAAGCAGGTTCCCACGTTCTACACCAAAGCCCGAGTCAAGCTCACGCCACCTCAACGCCGGGCACCGCCTGGGCAGTAAACAGGTGTCCCCCAGACTGATCCCGAGAGAGTTGGCAGCCCTCGGTTTCGATGCCGTCGTAGATGTTTCGACGCTTCATCAGTGGATCGCTTTCGCTCGTCTTCATGACTCACACCTGACGCACTGGTAGTGCGCCGTTTCCCGCAATGCTCACCACCCCAGCCATTGAGCTGGCGCAGCTTGCGGTGGTTTGGGGCCTCCCCCTGCAAGGGCGACCCCGGAGGGTCCCTGTCCTCCATCTCTGGTGCAGCACCGCTCGTCCTGCCCGACCTCCTACATCGGACGCTCCTCGCGTTCGTGGCGCACGCCTACCCCCATCACTGGTACGGCACGGTCTGTGTCGCCGATCTTCTACATCGTCGTCACGTTCCTTTCAAGACACACGGAGTCCTGGATTCCGGCGGAGCGAACGGCCCTACAGCTGCCGTCACCGAAGTAGGCGCCGCGACCGGGGCGCCTATCCGGGTCATCTCGGGCCCGCAGTACGGCTTCGCGTTCCAAGTTGTGATTGCCGTTGCCAGTTCGCACCTGTTCGTAGCCAGCGGTAGCTCGGGCGGTACGGTCACTGAGTTGCCCGCCTAGTTCGTCAATGGCGAGCTCAGGTCTCGTACGCTCCAGTTTCAAAGTTGCGCAATATGTGCGGGTTTTCGCCGCGTTGGAGAGCGCCCGAGCTGATGTCATGAAGGAGCGCTTAGCGGCTCCTGCGTGACGGGCCCACCGGGCCGGCGCCGTTTGTTGGAGGCAAGGCCGGTGGCGACTAAGGGAGCAAAAATAGGGACCTCGCTCTGCCGTAAGGGCCCGAGTGTTGGCACACTCGGGGGTAACCAGCCAAAACCCTCACGACAGAGGAGGAAAACCCCAATGCAAGAACCAGTATCGCGCCAGTTCGTGGGCATCGACCTACACCGCCGGCGCTCGGTGGTCGTGCGCCTAGACCAAGCCGGCAACGTGCTCGGCAGCGTGCGGGTGGACAACGACCCCGTCGAGTTCGCCCTAGCCATGGCCGAGGCAGGAGAAGGCCCCGAGGTTGCTCTTGAGGCTACGTACGGGTACTACTGGGCTGCTGACCTGCTAAAAGACAACGGGGCCAACGTCCACCTGGTACACCCCCTCGGGCTGCACTGGGACTCGAGGTGAGTCAAAAATGACGTCAAGGACGCCACCGAGCTGGCCAAACGGCTGTGGCGAGGAGACCTGCCCGAGGCCTGGGTAGCTCCGCCCGAGGTCCGAGAGCTACGAGAGCTCGTCAGGTACCGGGCCAAGCTCGTAGCCCTGCGCACCTCGGCCAAAGCCCAGGTCCACGCCGTGATGGCCAAGCAAGGGATCCTGCCGCAGCTCGACGACATGTTCGGCCCCGGCGGTCAGGTGCTGTTGGACAAGATGGCCCTCGACCAGCCCTACCGCTACCGGGTCGACTCGCTGCGCCGGCTGGTCGAGGTCTTTGACGACGAGATCGACATCGCCGAGAGCCAGGTGCACAAACGCCTGGCCCGCCACGAGGGCTACCGGGCGGTGCAGGCCATCCACGGCGTGGGCCGGGTGACGGCAGGGATCTTTGTGGCCGAGATCGGCGACATCACCCGCTTCGCCGACGCCCGCCACCTGTGCAGCTGGGCCGGCCTTACTCCCAGTCACCGAGAATCGGACGACAAGGCGCACCGCGGCCACATAACCAAACAGGGCTCGACCCTGGTGCGATGGGCGGCGGTCGAGGCTGTCGCCCGCTACCACGGCGGCGCCCCGATAGCTCCCGCCTTTATGCGCATCCAGGCTCGCCGGGGCAACATGATCGCCCGGGTGGCGGCGGCCAGGAAACTGTTGACCCTGGTCTTCTATGGGCTGCGCGACGGCGAGGTCCGCTGCTTGAAGAAGAAGGCCGCTTGAACAAGGTCTGGGCACAGCCAAGGCGCGAGCACGACTATCGACGTGGCCCCCGAAAGGCGAGGCCGACGAACTGAATGTGCCCACCTGGCTGTGGCCGGAACTCACCATGCACCTTACCAACGGGACGGAGGAATGTCAGGCAGCCGGACCTCGGCCTGCCCGCTCAGTTCTTGAGCAAGGTGATGTCACTGCTGTGCCCGTCAACCCCCGATAGGCGACCAAGGAGCCCCTGGCGGGGCTCGGGTGCCAACGGTGGCTGGCGAGGAAAAACCCCGGGACCGTCAAGGCTGCCCCTACGGGCGGGCCTAACGGCCCGGCCTTGACCGCCCCTTCCGCGGGCCTGGGCTTAGCCTGAGGCCCTGTTCTGGCGCGCCCCCAACTCCACGATCAAGTCTAAAAGACTGAAGAAAAAAGGCAAAAAACATGCCCGAGCCCTCTTGACATCCAAAGCTCCTTCAGGAACGTCGATATGGACGGTCGTGTGGCTGCTAATGGTCGAGCAAAGGCGAGCAATATAAATCGTTCTGTGGCGATGCCATACCTTGGGGGCGCAGAGCGGATTTCTCCCTGCTTGTGCACGACTCCTTCCGTGCCCTCGATTTGAGGGCTGAGGGGCGTGCCGATGTCCGAAACGAGCCATAACAAACGGGGGCTTGCCCAAGAGAAAGGACGACGAACTCTCTGAGTGTGCTTGGCCGGGGCGTCCAGCCCGAGCCCATAGGGCGTGATAGTTACTCCGGTGTCGGTTGTCGACAGTGGGGGCGCCAGAGTGTTCCGGGGGCAACGTCGTGGAAATGACCGAGGTCACTATGACGGCTGAGGGGCCTTTCGCGCCCGAACACGCTCGGGCTTCAAAGTGACGACAACCCGGCGAAGCCCACGAACGGGTGACGACGGGACGTCAGGTGGACTTTTCTCCATGGGACGGCGCCTTGCCGCTGCGCTATGGGCTTCTTCACGGCTTCGTCAGGCGCTCGGCGTAGGTGCGTGAAACAGGGAGGCTAGCCCTTTACCGCCCCCGAGAACATCGAGACCCCGCCCGTGCGCTTGGAGAGCAACACGTACAGGACCACGGGCACCGCCGTAAATATGAGGGCGAAGGCGCACAGCCCGCTGTAGTTGATGGTGTGCTCGCCGAAGAACTGGTAGATCGTCACCGAAGCAGGCAGCTTGGGCGTTTGCAGCAGGATGAAGGGCACGAAGAAGTTGGACCACGACTGGATGAAGGTGTAGATGGCGATGACCAGCAGGCCCGGTACGCAAAGCGGGGCGGTGATATGCCGCAGCGTCCTCCACGTACCGGCGCCGTCGGTAGACGCCGCCTCTTCTAGCTCCAAGGGGACACTGTCGATGAAGTTCTTGCCGATCCATACCGCAAAGGGCAGGGAAGTGGCCGTCAAAAACAGCACCGTCCACCACAACGAGTTGACGAAATTGAGCGACACGAAGATGTCGTAGGTCGGGATGATCACGGCGATGATCGGCAGGCCGGTGACGAAAACAATGGCGTACACGAGCACGTTGCGTCCGGGGATGTTGAACCGCGACAACGGGTAGGCGGTCAGCACGGCGATCACCGTGGTGATCACCATGGTGCCGCCCGAGAGGTACAGCGAATTGAGCAGGGCGCCCCCGACACCCTCGCCGATCGCTTCGGACGCGCTATTGGCAGCGAACAGCCCCGAGAAATTGCCGGTGGTGAGCCCCCCGCTGAAGGAAACTGCCAGCGTCCCGTTTTTGGTGAAGGCGGTGACGACCAACCAGATGAACGGCACCAGGAACAGCACCCCGACCGCCAAGGCGAGGATGTTCCAGCCCCGGGGGGAGGCGCTCCGTGTGCTATGGCGGGCCGCCGCCGGGGCACGGCGGGCCCGAGTGTCGCCACTGATGGCTATGGTTTGGGCCATTGGTTTTTCCTCACTAGCTCTTTCGCAACGCCCGCACGTAGAACGCCGACAAGACGACACCGATTATCAGCAGCACGACCGACACGGCGGTGGCGTAGGCGATCCGGTACTCGGTGAACCCTAGTTGGTACATGTAGGTCGACAGGACCTGGCTCTCCTCACCCGGGCCGCCACCGGTCATAGTGAAGATGAGCACAAAGTCGTTCAAGGTGGCCAGGGTGACCAGGACGATATCGATCAGGAAAGTGCCCTTCAGGTTGGGTAGCACCACAAAAAGGGTGCGTTTGACCGAACCTGCACCGTCCACTTGAGCCGCCTCTAGCAGGTCGGTGGGGAAAGCAGCCAGGGCGGCCGTGAACAGCATCATAGAAAAAGCGACCCCTCGCCAGGTGTTGGCCAGGTTAACGGCCGCCATGGGGTGGGTCACCAGGATCTGGCTGTAGGGCAACCCAATGGCGTGGGCCGCCTGTTGCAACACACCGCCCTGGCCCAATAGGGCGTACCACATGAAGCCGGCGATCAGCTCGGGAACGACCCAGCTGAGGATGATGATCCCGCCGACGATGGCCTGGACCGTGCGTGAGCATTGACGGAACAGCAGTGCGAGCACAAAGCCGAAGACGACCTGGCCTATGTAGGCCGAGCCCACCAGGTACTGCAGGGTGTGGACGAGCGAGGCGCCGAAGTTGGGGTCGGCAAAGAGCTGGTTGAAGTTACTGAGCCCGATGAACTGGTGGTGCAAGGCGGTGGGGCCGGTGAGCTCCTCGTTGGTCAGAGAGAGCACAAAAGTCCACACGATGGGCCAGCCCAGCAGGCCTCCGAGCAGGACGGCGAAGGGCGTCATCATCACCGCGGTGGTGACCATACGAGCGCGCTGGCGGCGGCGGGTGGGCCGGGCGCCCCTGGGCCGGGGGTTCGCCGCGGCCGGGTTGGATGGCCCGGTCTCGATTACAAGCTCAGTCGGCGCTACCGACATCGGGCCCTCCTAAAGCTGACGAACACGGCGGTCTTTTCCTTCCGGCGGTCAGGTAAGACCGCCGCGCTGCGTCTTTTGACATAAGGCTCTGACTAAGAGCTCAACTTCCTAAGAGCTCATCTTCTCTGTGTTCCCGGCGCCGGCGGCCTGGGTGACGTCCTTGGCATACTGCGCCTCGGCCTGAGCGGCCGTGGCCTGCCCGAGGGAGATCTCCCCGGTTATCTGGGCGATGTCAGCCGATATTTGGGTGTAGGGCCCAAAACCGGGACGGTAGGTCGTGTGAGCCACGTACGTCGTGGCCTTCTGGAACAGGGGGTCACCCTTGATGTCGTTGAGGAAGGTGGGGTTGCTGGACACGTTGGGCTCCACCGGGAGCTGGCCCGAGATGCCGTCGAAGCCGGCCAGGAGGGCGGGGCTGGTGGCCGTCTCGATGAACTGGAGGGCGAGAGCGGCATTGGGGGACTTGGCCGGCACGGCCAGGCTCCAGCCACCCGATTCATTGGTCACGCCGGCGCCTTGGCCATTTTCCGTCGGCCAGTCAGCGACGCCGTAGGCGGTGAAGCCCTGGGGCCACGGCTTGACGGCACCGGGCTCCCACTCCGTGCTCACCCAACTACCATCGGCGTCGATCCCCACCTGTTGGGCGGGCATCAACTGTTGGGCCACGGTGTTGCCCCCGTTGGGGTTGGACCAATAGCTCGTCCCCTCCTCGATGCCGTCGGCATGAACGGTCGCGAGGAAGTTGAACACAGCATTGAAGCCGGGGCCTCCGGTCTCCCACTTCTTTGCCGTGCCGTCGTACAGCCAATCCTTGGTGCCACCCAGCAGTACCTCAAAACCACGGAAAGACGAAGCCTCCCCAAGCGGTGTCCCCGTGTAAAGCCACAGCGGGACGATGCTCGAGTCGGCGGCCTTTAGGGCCTTGGCCGCGGTGATAATGTCCGCCCAGCTCTTGGGTTGCCAGTTCGTGGGCAGTCCCGCCTTCTTGAACAGCGCCTTGTCGTAGTAGAGCTGCTGGACGTCTGTCTCTATCATCATGGCGTAGGGGGTGCCGTTGTACTCGGTCATGTTGTGGAAGGTGGAGTACTGCTGCTTCCACTCGGGGTCAGAAGTCAGCTGCGGGAGCGCTCGGATATAGCCAGCGGCGGCATCGGACTGGACGAGGAAGGAGTCTTCATAAGAGATGTCGGGTGTGGTCGACGAGCTCCGCTCAGCTAGGTCGAGCTTGGCGTAGTAGGTGGACTCGCTGGTGGTCACGATGTTGCGGATGACGACGTTGACGTTGGGATGGGTGGCGTGGAACTGCTTGCCCGCTGCCGTGATCCAGTTGTCCAGTTGGTTATTGCCGTTGTACTGGGAAGTGAAGACCAAGGTGACGTTGCTGGCGGCTCCTGCGGTGGCGGCGCCGATCGCAGTGATGCCCGTCGTCACACCGAGGGCAGCCAATAATGCGGCTGTGTTTTTCCTGGCCTTGGGCGTTGAAAACATGTGCAATCTCCTTTTTCTGCGGATGAAACGGGAAGCCAGGCACACGCCCGGACCTACCGGTCGAAACTAGCATTGAAATGGTTGTGATGTTGTTTATCCGTATTGGTGTCGAGATTTCCTAGCGGATTGGCCGTGACATTAGCCCAACATGCCCCCCTTCCCCCCTACGCCTGAATTACGCGACCGTTCGGCCACCTCAAAAAGGCTGGGCAAGGGCGGCCGGGGCAAGCGTTCGTGCAGGACCAGTGCGCCAGCACCGATGGCATTGGCCTCTTCGCCCACGCTCGCCGTCCGCACGGTGACCGGGGCCACATGGCGCCGGAGCACACACTTGGACACGGCCTCCCTTACCACCGGGAGGAAGACCTCTTCAACTGCAGCGAAGTGGGCACCGCCGATGATCACCTCGGGCACGTCGGTTACGTTAATGGCGCTGACCAGAGCGGCCGCCATCCGGTTGGCCCCCCGTACGAGCAGGCGCCGTATGGCCGGGATATCCGAAGCCGCCGCTACCGCCTCTATGGTGGCAAAGTCACCGTACTTACGTGCATCGCGCACCAAAGCGGAGGCCGACGCCTCCGCCTCGAGGCACCCTCGCCCCCCGCAGGCGCAGGCGTGGCCGCCGTAGTTGACGACGATGTGGCCGATCTCGGCCGCGTTCCCGGTGCTCCCGCGGTATGCCTCGCGGCCGAGGACAAGGCCACCCCCTATGCCCAAACCCCAATAGCAGTAAAGAAAGGAGCCATGAGCGGGAGGCATCTGCCACTCCACCCCGAGGGCGGCGGCGGTCGCGGCGTTGTCAACCAGCACCGGGAACCCCACCGCCTCCTCCAGGAAGCTCACGATGGGGACTTTCTCCCAGCTAGGGAAGTCAGGAGGACCGACGATTGTCCCGTCGGCCAGGTTTATCGGACCGGGGACGGCGATACCTAGGCCCCTAAGGCGCTTGCGGGCGGAACGGAAGCTCCGGTCGCTAAGCACGGACCGCACTGCCGTGACGACGCTCTCCATGGTCACCATGGCCGCCTCGCCTGTTTCCACAGGTCGTTTGTACTGCCAACGCGTGTTGCCGGCCAGGTCCACCAGCACTCCCGAAAGCGAGTCCCGCTCCAGACCGAAGCCCAGCGCAAACGCGCCGTCGGGGCGTAACTGGATCCCGGTGGCCGGCGCCCCCGGGCCTCTTCGGCGTGCCATTTGCCGCTCCTGGATGAGGCCCAGGTCTAGGAGGTTGCGCACGATCGTCCCGGTCGACTGGGCCGAAAGCCCCGTCCTTTCCGCTAGCTGGCTGCGGGATATGGGCGCATTACAACGGATCTCGTGAAAAACGGCGCGTTCATGACGTCTTCGCTGCGCAGCCTGAGGCGTCCTATCCGCCTTTGTCGTCATGACCTGGCCTGGAGCTCGGGAATGTCGACCTCGTACGCCGACGTGGCGGCGCTGTCAGGGAAAAGAAGCGTTTTGACTTCGAAGGGGCCTAGTTCCCCCTGCCATTCCCGGTCCAGCTGCTTGACGTTCAGCTTCACCGTCGCCGGGCGACCGGCCACCTCCACGAGGCGCACGACCCATCCGCTCCCATCTTCGGCCCGCTTGACGACGGGGACCGTGACCGTGGCGGGGGCCACCTCGACAAAGCTGGCCGCGCGGGGAAGCGCTCCCCGGTGCCAGGTCTCGGTTACCAGGGGGAAAATCGTGCAATGCTCCTCCGCCCGCCGGGGCGCAACTGCTCCTGAGGCCCAGTCGCCCGTGTGGGGTGCGAACAACAACGAAACCCGGTGCACGCCCTGGTCGGTGTGGGACGGCTCCAGCCCCCGGTCGTGGGGCCAGGGGGCGCCGTGGTCGGCCCAACGGGGGCTGCGTAGCAACGTCAAGCGCAGCCGGCCGTCGGCCAGGTCGTAGCCGTATGTGAAATCTGAGGCGCAGGTGAGGCCGCCCTGGGATGTGGCTATGTCCACCCAGCGCTGCATCACTTCCTCGCGGCCGTCCGAGGGGCGGGTGATGGCGCCGTAGGGGAGGGCAACGGCGGCGTCGGCCCCGGCCCCTGCGACGGGGACGACCATCTTCAGCAACTGGGAGCGCTCGGCCCAATCGACCACCAGCCTGACGCCAAGAGCCTCATCGCCCTCGTAGAGGTAAACGTCCTCGCGCACAGTGGACCCCCGCCAGGCGAAGGCCAGGCGCACCGTGGCCCGGACCGGGCCGGTCTCCACCGCTTGCGCCCCCAGGAACTTAAGGGCCTGCTCCTCGCCCTCGTAGCGGACGACGCCATGGGACCAAGTGTCGGATGGGTCCTCCAGCACCACCGGGCGTACGCCCTCGCCGGCGAACCACTCCCGTCCTTGCTTGTCCCGCACGGTGAGGGCGCCGCTGGCGCCGTCGATGACGACTTCGACCAGCCTGTTGCTGAGACCGGTGGGCGTAGCCGTCAGTTCCCCCGCGGCCCCGTTGGCCCCGTCGGCCACGTGGGTGTCGTGGAGCCAAAAAATGCGGTAGCCGCTGGCAGGTAGCTCGGCCCGGACCAGGGGGTGGTCGGGGTAACGCGTCCCCTCGCCGGAGGCGATGCGCTGCATGGTTAGCGGGCGAGAGGCGTCGTCAGTAACGGCGGCAGCCTCGTGAGGCATGGCAATGGGGACAGTCACGTCCCACGACAGCGGGTTGAACACCACCACCGGCACGGGGTAATGCTCGACATAAGGCCGCAGGGACCGGTAACGGTCGGTAGTGCTTGCCTCCGGCACCCAGGTGTCGACCCGAGCGGCAATTACCTGCGTCGCCTTGGCCGTGACCTCGTCGGCGACGGCCAGCGCATGGCCGTAGAGCTCTCGCAGGGCGTCGTGAGCCTCGGCCGTGCAGGTGCCGCCCAGGCTGTCGTGGAACTGGTTGAAAAGCACACGCTGCCACGCGCCGACAAGCTGCTCGTGGACCACCAGGGGCCGGCCGGTGACCATCTGCGCCATAGTCGCCATCCGCTCGGCATCGACCAGGGCCCTTTCGCTCCGGGCGTTCAGTTCCTTCATCCAGGAGACCACGCTGTAGCAGCCGACGGCATGCATGTGCAGGTCCCCGTCCACGACGGGCGGGGGCTCCGAGCGCCCCGCAAGTGCCCGCCCGAAGTACGCCGTCGGGGACGAGAACTCGACGGCGCCCCCGGTCTCTGCCCGCAGGGCCCGTATTTCCTCGATCGCGGCGCGGGTAGGGCCGCCGCCGTGGTCGCCAACGCCGAAAAACAGCATAAGGGGTTGGCCTTCAGACTCGGCCATCTTCAGCAAAGCCGACACCCGTTCCCGGACGACTTCGGTCTCGGTCTGCTCACCGTGCAGACTGGTGGTGTAGGCGAACGGGATCCGGTAAGTGGGCAAGCCCGTGCCGTCGATCCCTCGCCACGTGAACAGCGAAGACGGGATGTCCTTCTCGTGCTGCTGGGGCCTCATCATCACATAAGCGCGCAGGCCGCCCTTGCTGAACAGCTGCGGCAGCGATGCCGCGTGACCGAACGAGTCGATGTTGTAGCCGATTTCAGCCACGGCCCCAAAGGTCGTGTGCAAATAACGCTGGCTATAGAGCAGTTGGCGGCACACCGCTTCCCCGGACGGAAGGTTGCAGTCCGGCTCGACCCATTGGCCGCCTACGACCGCCCACCTCCCGGTGCTCACGTGCGCCTTGACCCGCTCGAACAGCTCAGGCTCGAGTTCCTCCACCCAGGCGTAGTAGGCGGCGGAGCTGGCGGTGAACACCACGTCGTCGCTGTCGTCGAGACGGTCGACGGCGGCTGTGAAGGTGGCCAGCACTTCGCGCATACCCTCTCGCCAGTCCCACACCCACACCGGGTCGATGTGGGCATTGCCGATCGCGAAAATGGTCGCGCCTGTACCCGCTTGCGCTGTCACTGCATTGCTCCCCTCGCTGGACCTCACCCTACCGACCAGAATCCTAAAGTGACATTATGAACCCTGGCTGCAAATGTCAAGGCGGGGCCTACCAGCACCAGGGCGAGCACCGAGGGTCGCCAAGCGCCGGCTGGGCCGTCCCCTCGGCTCTACCCTTGGGACGACCGAGGACTGGGCCACGACCTGGCATGCGGTCAACTGGCCGGCCCGTCGCGGCCATGGCTCCGGGCGCGGGAAGGCTTAGGCCCTCAGGGAGCGCTGCCGTACCTCATCAGTCGCGGGCAACAGCGCCGGCGAGCTTTACCGCAGGCCAGTCGGCAGGGGCCGGTGGGCCGAAAGAAGAGGGCTAGAAGTCACCGTAGGCCATCTAGATCTCGAGCACTTTGGCCGACCGCGGTTCTGGTTCTCGAGGCGCATTCACGACGGAGACTAGGCCCTTGGCCGTCTGCCACTTGTCGACGCCGACGAAACACAAGAGGCGCACGCGACATGGGGTTGTCTAGCGTGCGCCTAAGCGAGATACCCGTGGCAGTCGTCGGTCGTGGGCCAGATGGCCCTTAGGGTGCGCCTGTGGAGCAAAGCCGGGCGTGGTCAACCGCCACCGACCCCCTGTTGGTCCCCTCGCCCCCCGGCCATCCCTCGTCGGCCGCTTCGTACCGGAGCTCGGGACGCTGTTGGCGGGTCTGGGATCGAGCCCGGCGTTGTAAAGCGGAAGCCAAGGAGATGGCCTGGCGGCTCGCCAAGACCACCAACCGCAGCGTCGTCCGCATCATGAACGGTTCGCCTTCCTCGCCGATGCCCACAGCGCCGACCGGGGGAGCTGGACCTGCTGGAGCTGTCCCGACGTTTGGCCAATACCCCGTGCGGCTCTCTCTACAGGCGCCACGTCCGCCGCGATCGCGGGCTGGCCGCTTTCCTCCCCGAGCGGGACGTACTCCAGCAAGAGGCCAACCGTTCCGCACGTACATGTGTGCCCACCGAAGGCATCCGCGATCGGCCCGAACGGTCTCCACTCCGTGATCGCACTAATGGCGTCAACCAGCGCCGTTGACAAGTCTGACGGTGTCGCCGCGGCTGATGACGCCCGGGACCACCACCTTGGCGTTGCGTCCCCGAAGACCCAATGCCAGCCCCTCGCCCGTGTTGACGAAGCGCAGAGCCTCGTTGCCAAAGCGGACGGCGAATTTGGCGCACCCGCGATGTGGCTTTGCGGTGATCTCGATGACAGCCTCGCCTATCTGCAGGCGAGATCCCGCAGGCAGGCGCGCTGTACTCAGGTCGAAGTCGAGGTAGAGCTGGTCGCCTGCCAGCCCGCCATGGTCGGCGGTCCCGGCGACGAGGGCAGCGGCGCGGGCGTTCATCACCGTCAGCTGTGCGTCCGGGTGGGCGGAACCGTCAGGCGTCGAGGAATCTCCCCTGACGCGCCAGGTATCGCCGACCAGGCCGCGTTCGAGGTCGAGTCGACCCTCCTCCAGCGCGTCACGGGCGTCCACGGCGGGGCGGGCGACGATCATCTGCAGCGTCCCGACGTTGACGGGGGATCGTCTGATGGTCTCAAGCCCGGCCTCCAGCTCAGAGCGGCTCCGGTGCTCGGTCGACTGCGAACTCGGCACCTGAACAGTATGACGCAACGCTCCGGCTGGGGCGACCACGCCCAGTAGCATGGCGAGCAGGGGAAGTGGGCGGCCCCCCACAAGCCCCCGACACCAGTGATCGGTTCCTGCCAAAACGCATGACAGGAGCGGAAGTGGGCGTCGCCTTGGCCGGATGGGTCCGTGCCAGTGGCCCGATCGGCGAGGACGGTGCGTCGGGGTACGTGCTCCCTCTATGGCCGAACTCGGCCCGGGGTGGATCGCTGCCCAGATGGACGCCGAGGGCTCACGCCCGGCTAAGCGAGGGTTCGACATTCGGTTCTGAGGAAAGTTGATCTGTGGCCACACGCCTAAACGGTTATTACGCGTACTCTCTCGCCGGGCAAGCGCCCTTCTTGACAAATGCATAATCGGCAGAGAGGATGGAGAGGAGCCTGATCGGAGCCGGATCCACCACTTCGGTGGTGTAAGGGAATACGGTCAGGTTGGCTGGTTCCCGGTCTGACTCGAGAATCCAGGACTCCCAGTATGGCGGGATAGTTCTGTTGGGCCGGGACCGGTTCCGTCGGGGGGTTGCGGGCATCAATGAGCACGTCAGGTCTTCCGCTAACGCTGCTCAGCACCAG
>Ga0182013_10005881_pt1 | contig 14101 bp, 11 predicted proteins | sample 612S2MmetaG_FD_120487 | JGI IMG/M metagenome (GOLD analysis project Ga0182013, IMG submission 120487) | Permafrost microbial communities from Stordalen Mire, Sweden - 612S2M metaG | ecosystem: Environmental > Terrestrial > Soil > Wetlands > Permafrost | place: Sweden: Stordalen | collected... | reverse complement strand
CCCTACAAATAACGGCGAAACCGGGCGTAGCGAAGAGCGACGACGAGGCACCACCCCTCGGTTTTCCTTTTCCTCCTCAAGTTTCGCGCTGAACGTAACGGGGGTCTTTTCAGTTCGCGCGCGGTGGCGTGGCGCGAGGACGGTAGAACTCATCCCGTCCCGCTATCGCGGGGCAGCATGGTTCGTCACTTCTTTCTTATCCGGAACGTCAAAAGCTTCTTGCCCTTGTTGGTGTCTTCCAGCGTATCGCCGGTTTGATGGGTGAGATTGGGAATGTCGATGGCGGTCAGCGGGTCCGTGCATTCCAGGATCAAAATGTCGCCAGGCGCCATGCCGCCCAGCGCCTTCCTGGCGCGGAGCGCCGGCAGCGGGCATTTGAGGCCGCGCAGGTTGAGGGTCTTTTCGGTCATCCGAGCGAGTCGTCGAAGCGGTCGAACGGCCTTATCATAGCGGCGATGGCCCCTAATTCCAGCAACCATGATTCCAGCATCCAGCGCATCGTCCGTCTGACGCCGCTCGACGCGATCCTTAGCGTTATCGAGGCGCAGGTCAGCGCGGTGACGCCGTGGCAAGGCGCGCTGCCGCAAGCGCTTGGTGCGACGCTGGCGCAGGATGTCGCGGTGTCGGAGCGCCCGCCGCATCCGATCGCGCTGCGCGACGGCTATGCGGTCGAGGCTTTGGCGATCCCCGATGCCAGCGCCTATGCGCCGTTGCCGTTCGCGGTTTTGCCGCGGCGGATCGAAGCCGGCGCAATCTTGCCGCCGCAAACCGACGCCGTGACTCCGCTCGACGCCGTTGTTGTGCGTGGCGATTGCGCCGAGGCCGTCGCCGCGGTCACGCCAGGGGAGGGCGTTTTGCCGGCGGGCGGCGATGCCGCTTCTCACACGCCGTTGCGCCGCGCCGGCGAGCGGTTGCGCAAGCTCGACGTCGCGATCATGGCGGCGGCCAGTGTCGCCGACGTGACAGTGCGCATGCCCCGGCTCCGGCTTGCCTGCGGCGGCACAGCGAAGACGCCCGTGCTCGACGCAGCGTCGGCCTTGCTCGCGCGCTTGATCACGAAAGCCGGCGGTGCCGTCATCGGCGAGGCGAGTACGCTCGAAGCGGCGCTGGCGGACGCAGACGCCGACGCGGTTATCGCCATTGGCGGCACCGGTAGCGGCCGCAATGACACCAGCGTGCGGACACTGGCGCGGCTTGGCCGCGTCGAGACGCACGGCATTGCCCTATCGCCGGGTGAGACCGCGGCATTCGGGTGGCTCGGCGCGCGGCCGGTGCTACTGATCCCGGGGCGGATCGACGCCGCTTTGGCAGTCTGGTTCCTGATCGGGCTTCGTCTCATAGCGAAGCTTGCCGGCGGCAGCGTCGACGAAACGCCGGCGATGTTGCCGCTCCAACGCAAAGTCACCTCGACAATCGGGCTCGTCGAGTTGATCCCGGTGCGCTGCGCGGCCGGCATGGCGGAACCGCTCGGCTCCGGTTATTTGTCATTTTCAACGCTGACGGCAAGCGACGGCTTCATCGTCGTCTCCGCCGACAGCGAAGGTTTTCCCGCAGGCGCGCAAGTTGCCGTGACACCATGGCCATAGATCCCGAACAAGCGCGTGACGCCACGACGATCCTCGATGCGGTGCGGCGCGCGGCGCGGCAGGAGCAATTCCTCGAAGTGGTGACACCTGAGGAGGCGCATCGGCGTTTCGAGATCGGCATCGACCGCTCGGTGCTCGGTCCGGAATCGCTGCCGCTTGCCGCGATCCTCGGCCGCGTGCTCGCAGCCGACATTATCGCGCCGGTCGACGCGCCGCCGTTCGACCGTTCCAATGTCGATGGCTTCGCCGTGCGCGCTGTGGACACCATCCTGGCGAGTGGCAGTGCGCCGCGGCGGTTGACGCTCAATGCCGAAGTGATTGCCTGTGGCACGGCGCCATCTGTCGAAGTCAAGCCTGGGACCGCAACCGCGATCGCAACCGGCGGCGTCATCCCGCGCGGCGCCGATGCCGTGGTGATGATCGAGCAGACCGAGTTGATCGAGGAGGAGATCAGCCCCGCCATCGACCTGCGCCGCGCGGCGGCGAGCGGGCAATTCATCTCTTATGCCGGCTCCGACATTGCCCGGGGCGAGACTTTGCTGCGTAAGGGTACGCCGATCGGCTCGCGCGAGATTGGCATGCTCGCCGCCTGCGGCTTCGCCGCGATCGAGGTGGTGCGCCGCCCGCGGGTCGCTGTGCTCTCGACCGGCGACGAGTTGGTCGAGCCCGGTCAGCCGCTACACCCGGGCGGAGTCTATGACAGCAACGGCGCCATCATCGCCGCGGCAATCGTCGAAGCCGGCGGCGAGCCGGTGCCGTTCGGCGCGTTCCCGGACGAGGAGACGGCGCTCGAACTTGCGATGCGCACCGCGCTACAGTCCTGCGACATCGTCGTGCTCTCCGGCGGCACGTCGAAAGGCGCCGGCGACTTGTCGCACCGCATCGTGTCACGGCTCGGCAAGCCCGGCATTCTGGTCCATGGCGTCGCCCTCAAACCCGGCAAGCCGCTTTGCCTCGCGGCAATCGGCGACAAGCCGCTCATCGTGCTGCCGGGATTTCCGACCTCGGCGATTTTTACCTTTCACGCTTTTGTGGCGCCGCTCATTCGCGCCCGCGCCGGGCTGTCGCCGGAAGCCGCGAAGGCCGTCACCGCGCGCGTGCCGGTGCGGATTGCGTCCGAGCTCGGCCGCGAGGAATTCGTGCTGGTGTCGCTGGTCGCGGGCTCCGACGGTCTGATCGCGTTCCCGACCGGCAAGGGCTCGGGTGCGGTCACGGCCTTTGCCCAGGCCGACGGCTTTTTGGCGATCGATGCGCTCGCGGCGTCGCTCGACGCCGACACCGCGGCCGAAGTCACGCTGATCGGCGACGAAGCGCGCGCGCCCGCTCTCGTCATCATGGGCAGCCACGATGTTGCGCTCGATGTCGTGGTGGGCGCGCTGGCCGAGTGCGGCTTTCACTCGCGCGCCATCGCCGTCGGCAGCCTCGGCGGCGTTCATGCCGCGCGCCGAGGCGAATGCGATGTCGCGCCGGTCCATCTGGTCGATCCGGCGACCGGCATCTACAACAAGCATCTCCTGACGCCCGGGCTCGCGCTGGTGCCCGGCTGGCGGCGGATGCAGGGTTTTGTGTTTCGCCCCGGCGACACGCGCTTCCAGGACCGCAGCGCCGATGCGGCGCTCAAGGCGGCGCTGGCCGATCCGGCCGTGCTGATGGTCAACCGCAACACCGGCTCCGGCACGCGCGTTCTGGTCGACGGGCTGTTGCGCGGTCTACGGCCCGCGGGCTACGCCAATCAACCGCGCTCGCATAATGCGGTCGCCGCCGCGATTGCGCAAAACCGCGCCGACTGGGGCATAGCGATCGAGCCGGTGGCGCGAATGTATGGGCTCGGCTTCCTGCCGATCGCGCCTGAGTATTACGATTTTCTGCTGATCGAAGCGCGCCGCGCTAGACCTGCGGTGCAGGCGTTTCTCGACGCATTGCGCGACGAAACGGTGCGCGCCAGGATTCGGGCGCTGGGCATGGAACCGGCGGATCAAGCATCCATATAATGACCGTCATGCGCATCATCGGTCTCGCGGGCTGGAGCGGTTCCGGCAAGACGACGCTGGTCACTAAGGTGATCCCTGTGCTGATGAAGCGGGGCCTGAAGGTCGCGACCGTCAAGCATGCGCATCACGAGTTCGACGCCGACCAGCCGGGAAAGGATTCCTGGCGGCATCGCGAGGCGGGCGCCAGCGAAGTCGCGATCGTGTCGAGCCGGCGCTGGGCCATACTCCACGAGTTGCGCCAGGAGCCGGAGCCGCCGCTAGCCGAGATCTTGGGCAAGCTCAGCCCGGTCGACCTCGTGATCGTCGAAGGTTTTAAGCGGCATCCGCATCCGAAGCTTGAGGTCTACCGTGCCGTCATCGGCAAGCCGCTGTTGTATCCCGACGACGATTGCATCGTCGCCATCGCGACCGATGCTGCCCTGCCGGAGGCACAAGTACCGGTGCTGACGCTCGACGATATCGAAGCGATCGCTAATGTGTTGCAGGCCGAGGCGCTGCCGCGCGAGCAAATAGGCAGCCTTTCGAGCGAAGCGTCGGGGAGCGACGCCTAATGGCGCAGCTCAGCGACGATTGCTTCGCCTTCAACGGTCCGCTCTTGCCGGTCGATGACGCCGAGCGCCTGATTGCCGAGCGCATCGTGCCGGTCACCGGCTGCGAGAACGTAAGCTTGCGCGACGCCCAAGGCCGCGTGCTCGCCGACGCGATCATCGCGCCGGTCAATGTGCCGCCGTTCGATAATTCCGCCGTCGATGGCTTTGCGGTGCGCGGCGAGGATCTCAGTCCCGTCGCCGACAAGCGCTTCGCGATCGCCGATCGGGTCGCGGCGGGCCACGCGGCGCGCCAGCCGATCAAGCCCGGCCAGGCGATCCGCATCTTCACCGGCGCGCCGATGCCCGAGGGCGCCGACACCGTGTTCATGCAGGAGGATTGCCGCGTCGACGGCGATGGCGTCGTCGTGCCGCCGGGTCTAAAGCGTGGCGCCAATCGCAGGCTCGCCGGCGAGGACATGCGCGCCGGCGCTGTCGCATTGCCGGCCGGCCGGCGTCTTTCAGTGCAGCATGTGGCACTCACCGCCGCGCTCGGACTGACCAAGCTCAACGTGCGCCGGCGCGTGCGTGTGGCGCTGTTTTCGACCGGCGACGAGATTGTCGAGCCTGGAACGGCGCTGCCGCGCGCCGCGCTGTACGATTCCAATCGCTATCTCTTGGCCGGCATGTTTGCGCGGTACGGCGCCGAAGTCACCGATCTCGGCATTTTGAGCGACGATCCGCAGACGCTGTCGCGCGCGATCGCTGAGGCGGCCGCCGGTCACGATCTGGTGGTGACGTCGGGCGGCGTCTCGGCCGGCGAAGCCGATTATGTGAAAAGCGCGATCGAGAGCATCGGCCGCATCGTGTTTTGGCGGGTCGCGATCAAGCCGGGCCGGCCGGTTGCGATGGGCGTGATCTCCGGTGGCAAGATTGGAGCAAACAGCGGCGAGGGCGCGGCCTTTGTCGGGTTGCCGGGAAATCCGGTCGCGGTCTTCGTCACCTTCGTGAGCGTGGTGCGGCCGTTGTTGCTGCGGCTTGCCGGCGCGCTGCCCGAGCCGCTGGTCGCGATGCCGGTGCTCGCCACGTTCTCCTACAAGAAGCGCAAGGGCCGGCGCGAATATGTCCGCGTGTCGTTGCGCGTGGCGGCCGACGGCGCCGTCGAAGCGGTCAAATACGCGCAGGACGGCGCCGGCGTTCTCACCTCGCTCACGGAAACCGACGGCGTCGCCGAGCTTGGCGAGGATGTCACCGAGGTCGAGCCCGGCACGACGATCGGCTTTCTCCCCTACGCGTCGCTGGTGGGTTAGAGCATGGGATTTTGCGCAGCAACGGCTTCGGCATGCGCGGCGTCTTCCGGCGTGTTGACGTTCAAGAACGGATCGATCGGCTCGGCCGGCCAGTCGGCGATGCCGATGCCGTGCCGCGCGGTCCAGATCTCGATCTTGCGCAAGCCCTCGTCGACCAGAGCGCGGCGTAATTCGTCGCGCAGCGCCACCGGCCACAGCGCGACGACCGGATGGCGCCATTCGCCGGAGCGCGCGCAAGCAAGCGGCGTCCCGGCCGTGCCGCGCGCCTCATGCAGACGCGCGACCAGATTTTTGGGCAGGAATGGACAATCGCCCGGCACGCTTAACAGCCATTCGATGCGCGGCACGTTTGCCGCCGCCCAATCGAGGCCGGCGAGAATGCCGGCAAGCGGTCCGGCGAAATCCGGCACGCTGTCGGCGACTACGGCGAGGCCGGTATCGGCAAAGCGCGCCGGATCGCCGTTGGCGTTGATGACGACACCAGTGCATTGCGGAGCTATGCAGGCGAGCACCCGCTGCAGAATGGTCATGCCGCCGATGCGGATGCGCGCCTTGTCGCCGCCGCCCATGCGGCGCGCCAAGCCGCCGGCGAGCACAAGCCCGAGGGTCGCAGGAGTGGTCACGCCCGCGACTTACTCATCATGCACCGCGGCCTTGCGCCGGTGCTTTGAGCTTTCTTCCTCGACATAAGCGAGGTCCTGATCGAACACGATGCGGCTTTCGCCGGCCAGCGCGATGAAGCGCTTGCCGCGGGCGCGGCCGATCAGCGTCAAATTCGCCTTGCGCGCCAGTTCGACGCCCCAAGCGGTGAAACCGGAACGGGAGATCAGGATCGGAATGCCCATGCGTACCGTTTTGATCACCATCTCTGACGTGAGTCGGCCGGTGGTATAGAAAATCTTGTCGGCTGCGCCGACATGGTGCTTGAACATCCAGCCGGCGATCTTGTCGACGGCATTGTGGCGGCCGACGTCTTCCATATAGACGAGCGGTCGGTCCTTAATCGCCAGCACGCAGCCATGGATCGCGCCGGCCTCGAGATAAAGCGACGGCGTGGTGTTGATCGTGTGCGCGAGCGTATAAAGCCACGACGTGCGCAATTCGGCCTGCGGCAACGTCACGCTCTCGAGCGCCTCCATGAGATCGCCGAACACGGTGCCCTGCGCGCAGCCGGAGGTCTGCACGCGTTTCTTGAGTTTTTTCTCGTAATTGGTCTTACGCCTGGTGCGCACGACCACGACCGACAATTCCTCGTCGTAATCGACGCCGGTGACGACGTCATCGGGTTTGAGCATGTTCTGGTTGAGCAGATAGCCGAGCGCCAGATATTCGGGATAATCGTTGATGGTCATCGCCGTCACAATTTCCTGGGAATTAAGGAAAATCGTGAGCGCCCGCTCGACCGTCACCGCGGTCTCGATCGCCGCACCGGTCTGGTCGACGCCGGTGACGCGCTCGGTCAGGCGCGGATCGTGCGGATCGGGGCGGACGAGATATTCGTCGTCGGGCGCAGGCATGGCGTTAATGTAGGGTATGCCGCGGCCGGGTGAAAGCGTGCCTCGTCCGCAAAAGCAAGAGGCCCGGCTCGCGCCGGGCCTCTGCACTCAGTCACGCTACGCATCGCCTGGCAATATCAACCGTGCAGGCCGCCGAGGACCCAGATCACAAGAATGATCGGCAACGGAATGCCGAGGAGCCATAGCAATAACCCGCGTCCCATGACGGCCTCCTGTATCGGCTCTTATGGACTGGTAAATTAACGACAGACGCGGATGAAAGTTCCACCGCAGTCGCCGTGCTTTTTCGGCCCGATTGGGCGTTGCGCGAGGCCATTTTCCGCAACGTTTTGGCGTATCGACCGCACGGGTTGTACCGCGCGGCTCCGCCGTGATATGCGCTCCGTTCCGTCTTCGCGGAGGGATGGCCGAGTGGCTGAAGGCGCTCGCTTGGAAAGCGTGTATACGGGAAACCGTATCGTGGGTTCGAATCCCACTCCCTCCGCCAAAATCCTGTTCGCCTTTGTTCGCCAACGTTCGAGAAGTGCCCTTGAATAGGGCGCTTCTCTCACTATGTTTGCTTTGCCTCGTTCGCCGCGGTTCGGGGCCGTACCCACAAATTTCATGGGTAGCGCATTGGGTACGAGTTTGGCGGACAGTTGGGCGGACACTTCATGCCGATCACCGGGAAACTCACTGCGTTGAGGGTCGCGCGCGAGAAGCGCTCGGGCCTCTATGGCGATGGCGGCGGGCTCTATTTGCAGGTCAGCGCCTCTGGCGCGAAGTCGTGGGTGTTCCGCTACTGGATTGCCGAACGCTATGCCGCGACTGGTGAAATGGTCCGCGATCCGGCGACCAACAGGCTCAAAGGTCGCGGCCGCGAAATGGGACTTGGATCTTTCGCCACCGTCTCATTGGCCGAGGCGCGCGATCGCGCCTTGGAGTGTCGCAAGCTCCGTGAGAAAGATATCGATCCAATCGAGGCGCGCGAGGCGGCCAAGCGGGAGGCGGCGTTGCAACGCGCCAAATCGCTCAAATTCAAAGACGCCGCAGAAGCCTACATGGCCGCGCATCGCATCGCCTGGAAAAACGATAAGCACGCCGCGCAGTGGCCGGCGACGCTAAAGACTTATGCCTATCCCATCATCGGCGAGCTGCCATTGCAGCTGATCGACACCACGCTGGTGATGAAGGTGATCGAACCGCTGTGGTCGGAAAAACCCGAAACCGCAAGCCGGCTGCGCGGTCGCATCGAGTCGGTGCTGGACTGGGCCACGGTGCGCGGCTATCGCCAGGGCGAGAATCCAGCGCGCTGGCGAGGGCATCTCGATCAGTTGCTACCGGCGCGATCAAAGGTGCGCAAGACCAAGCATCACAGCGCGCTGCCCTATGCCGAACTGCCGGCGTTCCTGGCCAAGTTACGGGAGCAAGACGGCATTGCCGCACGGGCGCTCGAGTTCACGATCCTCACCGCGGCTCGCACCGGCGAGACCATCGGCGCCAAGTTTTCCGAAATAGACACGAAGAACAAACTCTGGACCGTGCCGGCCGAGCGGATGAAAGCTGGCAAGGAACATCGCGTGCCTTTATCCGATCGGGCAGTGGCAATTGTCGACGGCGTGAGCGACGACGGCGGGGACGAGGGCGATTTCATCTTTTCAAGCCGAAGCCATGGCGAGCCGTTGAGCAACATGGCGATGCTCAAAGTGCTGCAACGCATGGGGCGAAGTGACCTCACCGTGCACGGCTTTCGCTCGACCTTTCGCGATTGGGCCGCGGAGCGGACAAAGTTTCCGAACGAAGTGGTTGAAATGGCACTTGCTCACACCGTCGGAGACAAAGTCGAAGCGGCCTACCGTCGCGGCGACCTGTTTGAAAAGAGGCGGGCCTTGATGCGCACGTGGGCAAACTATTGCATCCAAGCAAGATTGGGCGGCAATGTCGTCCAACTGCAAAATGCCAACTCTGGATGATTATATGGAACTAAGGGAAAGACCAGCTGACTCTTAATCAGCGGGTCCAAGGTTCGAGTCCTTGTGCGCCCACCACACTTCCGAAAAATATTGATGAATGTTCAATGCGTTAGCGGGCACCCCTTTTGGGGTAGCGCTGGTCGTCCACTCATTTTGCCCTCCGGGGTAGCGATGGAGTAGCGGCAAAAAATATTGACAGATCGGTATTGGTCGAAGTTTCGGCTCGCTTTCCAGGTCAGTCTGGGAGTCATCGATGTGATGATCAAGCCTTGTTACCAAATGATACGCCGCGATTATCTCGAACAATGTCTGATGCCTGACCGCCCCAACGCTGACGACCGTCGCGGCGGCTTTCGAGGGTACTTCTGCCGCGCCTCCGACGAAGTGGCGGGGCAGATTCTGTGAAGGGTTTCGGATGACGGCCCATTCGCGGACGATGCCACGCGCACGGGGGCCGTCGTCCGAAAGCCTCCAGGGAAGGAACCCGCGGGAAGTTGAGTATGAAGGCTGCCGCGGGCGCTATCTATGGCGATTTGATCGCGGCGAAGATGTGGGAGCGGGGCTGCGGGGCGCGTGGGCCAGTTGATTTCGGCCGCTGGTGTGGCTGGTCGGGTTTGATTCAGCGCCGATGAGGATGCATGTGGCGGACGAGCGCGGCGAGGAACGCGATGCCGGGCGCGCGTGCGGTCGAGTTCCGGCGTTGCCGGTCGATGACCAGCGAGGAAAGCGTTCGGCGGTTCGGGGGCGGGAATTGGCGCTCGCGCTCATGAGGTATCGATCCTGATTGCGCCGAGAGGTGCGGCCGGCCTGTGACGTGGTTTGCAGCCGGCCTCGAAGGTCTCGATGATGAACATGCGACCGCGGCAGCAGGGGCATGGATGGGCGAGTGCTTGCGTCGGCGGATCGGTCTCGACCGACTGCTGAGCTTTTGTCGAAGCATCGGCCGTGGACGTAACCACGCCTAAAAGTTCGCGTGCCCGCGCGATCGTCTCGGCGCGATTGCTGCTGGCGAGCAGGCCGTAGTGGCGGATGCGGTGAAAGCCCTTGGGCAGGACGTGGATGAGGAAACAGTCGAACTTTTTCACTTTTGATTTCGCGGGGAAATTTCCGCGATCTGAATTTTTGTCGGTTTCGACGACAATCGAGATCAATCGGTCGATCTTTGAAATCTCCAGCGAGAATAGCCTCGTCAGCTTGGCAGAGAAGAAGACCGTCAATCCGAGCAATCACAATAGATCGTCATCCCCTTGGTCGACACCACGAGCATCCACCGCGGATGGGACAACGCCTCCCAGCCTGCCGCCGCCCGTCACGCGATCCTGCCCCGCAAGCCGTCCGCGAGCATGGAAAGCGCATTGGCAAGTTGTCTCGCAGTTTCCGGTGGCGGCAGCGGCATTTTCAGGTTTTGCAAGCCGGTGGCCGGATCGCGCTCAATCCATGGATGCGCCGGAGCGTTGGGATCGTTGGCAGCCGCCAGGGCGGCAATAAACTGCGCACCGACCTGCGCCAAGGCTTGCCACGGATCGGGACCTGTATCGCGCAGTGATACTCCGGCCCCATCAGTCCGCGTGGTCGCCATCTCGCCAGCGCCATTGTCTGCATCCGCATTCACATCTTCCACGGATCCGGCATCAGCAGCAGTAACGATATTCCTCACTTCCTCAGCCGGCGTCACGGCTTCCCCCTCACCCATGCTACCGGCGACGTTTTCTACATCCTTCATAAAGCGGCTGAGACGCGAACCGCCGAGTGAAATCTCACCGCTGTCGCCGTCCAGGACTCCTGCCGATAGGGAGCGTTTGAAGGCCAGCACGGAAAGCATGCCCTCCTCGATGGTGCCCTTGGCCACAAAATTGATAATCCGCACCGGCCGTATCTGGCCCATGCGATGAATGCGCGCAATGCGCTGTTCGAGGATCGCCGGGTTCCACGGCAAGTCCATGTTCACCAGGGTCGAAGCATGCTGCAAATTGAGGCCCGTGCTGCCGGCATCGGTGGACAGGAACACGCGGCAGGTGGGGTCGTCACGAAACCGTTCGACCAGTGCCGGTCGTTTTTCCGATGGCACGCCGCCGTGGAAGCTGACGTAGCCCAGCCCACGCGCTTCAAGGCGGCGGATGACGATGTCGTGGGTCCGCGTCCATTGCGAAAACACTACCGCCTTGGCCTCGGGCTCGGCGAACAAATCCTCGAACAGCGCCGCCAATTCGTCAGCCTTGACGCCATGATCGGTTTCTTGGTCCAGCAGATAAGTGCTGTTGCACGACATGCGCATATTCTGCAGGGCGCAGGTCATCCGCCGCTGGTCTTTATCCGACAGGAACCTTGTCTTGCGCCAGCGCTGGACGATTTGCGCCACCACGTCGGCGTTTTCCTGGTGATAAAGCATTTGCATCTCGGTCATCGGCACCAGCAGGTTCTGGTCGGTCCGACTGGGCAGTTGCCGCAGCACCTCGGATTTTCGCCGACGGATCATGACCGGCGCCAGCGTTTGGCCGATCTTCTCCAGCCCGGTATAGCCGGTGACGCGCCCGGCTTCGTCCTTGACCTGATGCTCGTGCAAGAGCTTCCAGGTTGGCCCCAGCCGGTGTTGATCGACAAACTGAACAATGGAAATCAATTCTTCCAGCTTGTTTTCCAAGGGCGTCCCGGTGAGCACTATCGCATAGGAGCTATCGATGCGTTTCAAGGCGCGCGCCGCGATGGTGTTCCAGTTTTTCACCCGTTGCGCTTCATCGACGATCACCAGTTCGGGCGCCCAGGCGGCGATCAGGTCGAGATCGGGCTTGAGTTTCTCGTAGTTTGTGATCTTGCAGAAGTCGTCCAGGGCATAGTCCTTCTGGCGCTGCGCCCGACCGCCGTTGATGACGCGCGCCGCATTTTCACCCTGCCGCCCTGAGAAGCGTGTGATCTCGCTTTGCCACTGGTATTTGAGCGAGGTCGGGCAGATCACCAGAACTTTCGAGACGCCAAAATGCCGAGCTAGTATTTCTGTCGCGGCGATTGCCTGTATGGTCTTGCCCAGGCCCATATCGTCGCCAATCAGCGCCCGGCCGGCGCGCACCGCGAACAGCGCCCCCTCAGCCTGATAGGGATAGAGCGGCACCTTCAGAAGTGCCAGACGCTTGGGATCGGCACCGCCGCGTGGGAACAACTGCTCGAGCTTCGAGGCGCGCCGGTCCGCATCCCGCCTTCCCGCGATGAAATCCAGCGCATCGTCATATGCGCGCAACTCGTGACCGCTTTTCGACGCCACGGTCAAAAAATGCTCAAGTTCGGCAATGCGCTCCTCGGGCAGCATCCCGTTGTATTTGGCGTCGAACAAATTGGCAGCGGCCTCTCTCACCGGCGGCGGGCAGTCCGTTCCGGCGCGAAAATGCACACAGCGTTTGCCGTCGTTGCGCAAATACAGCTCGGAAAACGCAGGCTGGTAGCCACGCGCAAACGCCGCCTTGGCGCCGCGTTTTTTTTCCAGCCGGGAAAGCGTGAATTCGATGTGCTTGCAGGTGCCCAATTCGCTGGTGCCATAATCGGGGCATGAACAGAAATTGCCGCCTGGCCCCAGGCCGCGAATCGCCACGCGATAGCTGGATTTCGAAACAGGATTACTGACCCGAAACTCGGAGAAAAACGGTTCGCCGCTCAAATTTTCAAGCCCGAAGGCCTGCTCGCTTCCGAACTGGCGGCGCAAGCCGCGTTGCCAGTCCAACGGCGAAACATCGGCGGGCGCGTGAGTGCGCGAAAGCTTAGGTTCCTTGTTCGGCTTAGTCGCAGAATTCAGGTTTTGGCTCTTGGATTTCATCGAAGTACAATCCGTTCAGCAGAGGTTTCTCGCAAGACATTGATTGTGGCATCTCAATTTATTCTCCCGACCTGCAAAATTCCGAAGACTTCGAACACCGTTCGGTCGCACCGAAGCATTTTCTCCATTTTGGATACGGCGCGTCTGCTCCGTCGAAACGTGGCCCGCATGGGCTCGCAAAAAACTGTCACTTGCAGCGTCTTTGCCTGACGGTCTATTCCCAATTCCGTCAAAGGCCTCCTGAAAGCACCGTCAAATCTATCGGCTAACCCGCCGGTAACCCTCTATTTCTCTACGCTTTCTCGCTCGAATCCCTCCAAACTATCGCATCCTCCTCACTCCCACTCGATCGTTTCCACGCATCGTAACGCGCTGATTTTTATGCGCAAAAGTTTTCTGCTGACGGTCTAAACCCGACTGTCAGTCCGTCAAATTTTTTCGCTTTTGATTTCAAAGGGAAAATCGGACGATTTGAATTGAGCTAGGTTGCGACCACTATCGATGACGATTGGTCGATTTCTTACGGCTCGCCCGGCCGAGCGCCACAGAGGTCACTGAGAAAAAGACCGTCAGCTCCTATAGCACGCTCCACCGTCTCCTGCCACTTCAGGATGGCAGAGGGGCCACCTGGTCCCAGGAGTCTATGGTCGATCAGCTACCGAGATTGGGGCATAGGACGCAATGAGCAAGTTCAAAGATTTCATGGCGAGCGACGCTGGCGCGCTCGCTCGCTACAAACAGCGGCGGCGGCGGCGCATCCACATCAACATCCACGACATCGAGCCTCAGTCGAAGAAAATGTCCGGGGCCGATCGGGACAAGTTCCAAGCGGCGGTCGCCGAACAACTGACAGACGTGAAGCGCGGCACGTTCAGAGGCGACATTGCACTAAAGCTTGACCTGGCGACGACAGGCAGGAATGCGCCGCAAGCGCACACGATCGCTAAGAATCTCCTGGACCTTCTCGACCAGCGACGGCCGGGCATCGACTGGCCACAGCGCCACCTGTTGTATAAGGACGATCGCCAGATCCAGGCGCTTTCCGTGTCTTGCCGTCATGGCGAAGACCATCCTGGCGTCCGCATCGAAGCTAGAGCGTTCGCGGCAATGCTTGATGATCTCGAGCTTGCGGCCGAGGCAATCCGGTCGGTCGAGATGAACCACGACACCTACTACCACGAAGAGCGCGAGACGGAGTGGATCGACACATTCCGCAATCTCGTCCGTAATGAAGTCGACCAACGGCGGAGCCTCGGCGATAGCCTCTACGAGGCATATTTCAAGATGGTCCGCTGGAGCGCGCAGCGGGCGTTGCTCGGCCGCAGCGGCGTCGACATCCCCATGCTCAGCTGGATGTATGGCCTCCCGCGGGGTCTCGCCACAGGACTCGGAAAGGACATGTGGGCGCAGCTTGTG
>Ga0182013_10005874_pt1 | contig 14110 bp, 9 predicted proteins | sample 612S2MmetaG_FD_120487 | JGI IMG/M metagenome (GOLD analysis project Ga0182013, IMG submission 120487) | Permafrost microbial communities from Stordalen Mire, Sweden - 612S2M metaG | ecosystem: Environmental > Terrestrial > Soil > Wetlands > Permafrost | place: Sweden: Stordalen | collected... | reverse complement strand
GGCGGGGTCAAAGCACGGGCGCAAATCCGCAAATCCGATTCGAGATCGGCCGCGTTCAGTTGATGTAGTCGATCTTCACCGGAGGTTTTCAAACACCATGATCCCCACTCGCAAAACTGTCCTGGCCACCCTTGTGGCTCTCGCCTTCACGCTTTCCGTCGCATCCATCCACGCTGAAAAGGATCCTGACGTTGGTGGCGCCGCGATGTATCCCGCCAAGAACATCGTGCAGAATGCCGTTAACTCCCAGGATCACACCACGCTCGTGGCCGCTGTCAAAGCTGCTGGGCTTGTTGACACGCTCGAAGGCCCTGGCCCCTTCACCGTCTTCGCGCCCGTCAATGCGGCCTTTGACAAGCTGCCCGCCGGTACGGTGGACACGCTGCTGAAGCCTGAGAACAAGGAGCAGCTGGTCAAGGTGCTCACCTATCACGTGGTTGCCGGCCGCGTCAGCTCAAAGGAATTGATCGCCATGATCAAGAAGGGCCACGGCAAAGCCGAGCTCAAGACCGTGGAAGGCGGCACGCTTACCGCCAGCCTTAACGACGGCAAGGTCATCCTCACCGATGAAAAGGGCGGCATGTCCACCGTCACCATCGCCGATGTCTACCAGTCAAACGGCGTCATCCATGTGGTTGACTCCGTTCTGTTGCCCAACTGATCCACTTCAGTTATCCATGCGCACCGTGCCCCATTCATCCCGGCGTTCTTTGCCGGGATGAGTGGGACAGCAATACACCCAACCCAATAGCTCTTCTAATCCCTGTTCCCTAATCCCTGTTCCCTAATCCCTGTTCCCTAATCCCTGTTCCCTAATCCCTGTTCCCTAATCCCTGTTCCCTGTCCTCAATCACCGCGATAACATCGAACTCATGACCCAGCGCTTCGAGACCAGCCAGTGGGTTCCATTTCCCGTAGAGCTGGTCTTCGCTTTCTTCACCAACCCGGCAAATCTTCCTTACCTCATGCCGCTCAGCCTGCGCACGCGGATTGAAGACGCGCGCATCCTTCCGCCGCCGCCGCGCCCTCTTGCCGCAGACCCAGCCCGCCGTTTCAAGAGTGTGGCCGCAGGAGTCGGCTCTGAAATTCTCATCAGCTTTTATCCAATTCCCTGGGTGCCGAGGCGGGTAAGCTGGCTGGCCGCCATCATTGAATTTGAGTGGAACAGCCACTTCACTGACGCGCAGGTGCGCGGCCCATTCACTGCATTCCAACATCGCCACGGTATTCAGGCTGAGGTGCGCGACGGGCAGCAAGGCACGCTGGTGACGGATGCGATTGAGTACGAGTTGCCCTTTGGAATTCTCGGCCGTGTGGGCGCAGCCTTCGTGCGCAGGCACTTGAAGAGTTCCTTCGTCCACCGCCAAAAGCGCCTGCCTGAGATTCTGGCGGCCGCAGCCCGTCAGGCGGCGCAGCGTGCCTGACGCGCAGCACCGTGCATTTCCGCCTAACCCCGGTGCAGGTACCAGGGGATATTGATCACCACGATCCTTCGGTTGCCCCGCACCAGCAGCACCACCTTCAACAGGTCGCTGCGCCGGTTGTGCAGCAGATTTTCCCACCAGTGGCGCACCACCAGTTCCGGAACCAGAACGCAAACTTTCTTGTAATCCGTTTCGCGTTCCACTGAAAGCACGTAATCCACCACCGGGCGCAGAACGTAGCGGAACTGCGAACGCAGGATGACAAACTTGGGCACGCACTTGCCGGCAGCGCGCAGCGGCGCGGCAATGTCTTTCTCAAACTGGTCGCAGAAAGGGTCAGGCTCTTCTGACGTCACCACATGCACGCAGCGAATATCGTTCGACATCGACAGCGCAAACGAAAGCGCCTTCTCTGAGATGCGGCTCCAGCGGTCAATCGGCAGAACCACCACGGGCTCGCTCACCTCGGCGGGAACAATGGGCCGGTCGAGATCGATTTCGCGGGCCACCTGCTTGTAGTGTCGATGCACCGTGCGCATCAGCACGATCAGCAGGATGATTAGCAGCGCCGTAATCCATGCGCCTTCCGCAAATTTCGCCACCAGCACCACCACCGTCGTAATGCCCGTGGCCGTGGCGCCCAGGCCATTCACCAGCATGCGCCCGGTCGACTTCCCCTGGCGCTTCCAGTGCATCACCATGCCGGCCTGCGACAGCGTAAAGGCCATGAACGCCCCGATGGCGTACAGCGGAATCAGCCGGTCCGTCACGCCGCCAAAAAGAACCAGCAGCAACGCCGTCAGCGCCACCAGTACGTAGATTCCCCAGGAGTAGAGCAGCCGCCGGCCACGCAGCAAAAATACGTGCGGCATGTAATTATCGAGTGCGATGGCGCGCGTAAGCCGCGGAAAGTCGGCGAACGCCGTATTGGCTGAGAGAGCCAGCACCAGCAGCACCGCGCCGATCGTCACGTAGTAGAACCAGCCGTGCCCCATCACCGCCCGCGTCAGCATGCTCAGCACGCTCTCGTAGCCCGGTCCGTTGGGATCGGTGGCGGCAATGCCGTAGGCCCTGCACAAAAGCGCAATCCCCGCCAGCAGCACGGCCAGCAAAACAATGATGATGGTTAGCGTGATCTTGGCGTTCTTGCGCGTGTCGTCGCGGAAGGCCATCACGCCGTTGCTTACCGCCTCCACGCCGGTCATTGCCGTGCAGCCTGACGAAAACACCTTCAAGAGCAGCCACCAGGTCACCATCTCCGTCGCTGGTGGCAACGCCGGCAGCGCCGTCACCGGTTGCGGATGGCCTCCGCTCGTCATCACATGCCAGGCACCAACCCCGATCACAATCAGCAGCGTGCCCGTGAACAGGTAAGTCGGAATCATGAACACCACGCCGGTGTCGTGCACGCCCCGCATGTTCACGATGGTCAGAATCAGCAGCACTACCAGGCAAAGTTCCAACGTGTGTGGCTGCAAACTGGGAACCGCCGAGATCAGCGCGCCAACACCGGCTGAAATGCCCACCGCCGCAGTCAGCACGTAGTCGATCATCAACGCCGCCGCTGCCAGCAGCCCCGCGCCCTCGCCCAGGTTCTGGCTCGCCACCGTGTAGGAGCCGCCGCCATGCGGGTACGCCTCAATCGTCTGCCGGTAGCTGAAGAAAACAATCGTCAACAGCAGCACGATGGCCCCGCTCACCGGCACAATATAGTGGACGCCCAGCAGGCCCAGCGGGATCAGCAGTGTCAGTGCCGCCTCAGGCCCGTATGCGGCCGAGCTCAGTGCGTCCAGTCCAAAGATTGGAATGCCGGCAATGGGGCCGATGTGCTCGGCCCGCTCTTCGCTGGTGGCCAGCGGCCGCCCGAAACAAAGATTCAATACGCGCGTGGAAATAGCCATCTGCTTTTTGTCCGCCGGCCGGAGAATGAGCAAGGGAAGGCCGTCGAAGGCATTGTCTCACGGCGCTTCAAAAAGAATATGGTTGGATTGGGCCCCAGCGCTTAGGTGCGCGCGTCCGTTGCAGCGGCAGGAAGCGTGAACAGGAACCGGCTTCCCTTGTCCGGCGTGCTCTCGGCCCAGATGCGTCCGCCGTGCTGCTCCACAATGCTGCGGCACAGCGCCAGGCCCAGCCCGGTCCCGCCCAGCGCCCGCGAGTCGGACGCATCGCCCTGCTGGAACCGTTCGAAGATGCGCTCCAGTTTCTCCTGGGAGATGCCGCGGCCCTGGTCCTCCACGATAAAACACACCTCGCCCAGCGCGCTTCCGCCGCTCGTGGAGGGCACGGTCTGCGCGGCCAGCCGGATCGTCGTATCCTTCGCTGAAAACTTGATGGCGTTGTTCACCAGTTCGTTCAGAACCTGCAGAATGCGTTCCTCGTCGGCGAACACCGGCGCTGAAACCGCGTCGATGTGCAGCGAGATGCGATTTTGCAGAACAGCGTTGTGCGCCACATCCGCGGCGCGCCGCAGCAGATCGATCGCCTGCACCGGCTGGCGGTGCAACGGCAACCGCCCTTTCTCCACACTGTCGAAATCAAGAATGTCATTCACCAGGCGAATCAGACGATCGCTGTTGCCGATCGCCATCTCCACCATCTGCCGCTGCTTCTCCGGCCGTTTGTCCAGCGAGCCTGACGCGATCAGACCCAGCGATGCGCGCAGCGAGGTCAACGGCGTGCGCAGCTCGTGGCTCACCGTCGATATGAACTCGTCCTTCATCTTCTCCAGCCGCCTGCGCTCTGAAACATCTCTGAAGGCCACCACCATGCCGGAGATTTGTCCATCATCCATGATCGGGTTGGCGCTGTACTCCACCGGAATCGCCGTGCCGTCCTGCCGCCAGAAAACTTCGTCGCGCATGCGGATCGACTCCGACCGTCGCAGCGCCTGCAGAATCGGGCTCGTCGATTTTGAATATGGTGTCCCATCTGCATGGCTGTGGTGGATCAGCTCGTGCAGATCGCGCCCCGTCAACTCGTCAGGCGTGTAACCTAGCGCGCGTGCGCCCGTCTCGTTGATGAACGTAAGCCTGCCGTCTAGGTCGATGCCGTAAATGCCTTCGCCCACCGCTTCCAGAATCAGCTCGCGTTGCCGCGTGGCCAGGTGCAATGCCTGCTCGGCCTGGTGCTGTTCCGTCACGTCCATGCCGTGGTTCAGCACAAACGCCCGCTCGCCCGGCAACTGCATGCGCCGGCTGCGCACGGCAATGCGTCTGTACACGCCATCGCTGCGCCGCAGCGGCAAAGCCCCCTGCCACTCTTCTTTCGTCTCCAGCGTTTCAAGGCAGTCTCGGAAAGCGGCCGCGCCGTCTGCGTCCATCAGCTCCGTCACCGCTCGGCCCATCAGCGCTTCGGCACGGTACCCCAGCGTCTCCGCCGTAAATGCATTCAGCGAAGTCAGTCGCCCCTCCATCGTGCACGTAAACACGAATCCAAGCGAGTTCTCCACAACCTCGCGGTAGCGCGTCTCGCTCGTCAGCAGAGCCTGTTCCATCGCCCGCTGATCCGTCACGTCCTGCCCGCTCACAATCACGTACTGGATTTCGCCGTTCGGTCCCTGCAGTGGCCGCAGCGTCCAGCTCACGCGCCGTGTTTTTCCGCCGCCACCCGCAACCCGCCACACCGTCTCGTGCGGGCCCGAGCTTTGTCCCGCCGCCGCATCGCGTAGCTTGCCCGCCGCCCAGTCGCGCTCGTCCGGTTCAATCACCTCGTCCACAAACGGGCGCCCCACCGTGTCTGCCAGGCTCAACCCCGTCAACTGCGCACACGGCTGATTCATCCGCACCAGCCGCCCCGCTGTATCCAGCACCGCCACCAGCGCCGGAATCGAATCCAGTGTCGCTGCCACAAAACATCGTTCGATTGCCAGCGAACGTTCCGTCCGCTGCCGCGATCGCTGCGCCTGCTCCTGCAGCCGGATGCGGCTGTAAAGCTCCAGTCGCGTCACCACCTGCCGCCCCAGAATATCCAGCAGCGTCACGTGCTCGGTTCTGAATTTATTTGGCACAAACGCCAGCACCGCCAGCGTGCCCACGATCTGCTGCGCGCTCGTGATCAGCGGCACGCCCGCATACGACTGGCAGTCTTTCCCGTTCGGTACGGGAATTCCCTGCGGGAGAAACCGCGGGTCTTCACCCGCATGTGTAATCAAAAGCGGCGTCCCTTTTTCCAGCATCCATTGGCAGGCCGTCGTCGCCTTCGCCTGCTCCACACCTTTGAAGCCGTACCGCGCCTTGAACCAAAGCCGGTTAAAGTCCATCCACCCTATGTATGCATAATCGGCGCCGCACAATACCGCAGCCAACTCCGCCAGCTCGTCCAGAGCCGGATCGGGGTTGCGGTCGAAGATGTTGAATTCAGGATGCAGATATGCCTCCTGATCCCCAGCAGGTCTTGAACCTGGCATTGCACACATAAGTTGCAGACACCCAAAGTTAGTATCGTGGACGGCGCATGAAATGACTCTCACACAAACTGGCCAATTTTGCGCAAAGCAAAATAGCACCCATGTACTTTGGAAAAGGGGACTATAGATTACGCTCGCGGTTACCATCGGTACTCGTTGGTCGAGTACCCTATCCCCGCGACCACTGCGTCCCACCGCGAGTCCAACGGAATTCACGCGTCGGCATGTACACCAATTCGCCGCAGTGCTCTGCTGTCCAGCGCTCAGTGTCCGGGCAGTTTGCAGCAGTCGCCGGCCCCAGCCGGCTCATTTGCCCCTGCGTCCAACACCACTTTCCACTTTCCATCCGGTTCGCGGCGCCACATGGTGATGTACCGCCCGCTGGTGGTGATGGCATTCCCGTTCGCATCCTTGCTGTGGCCTTCAAAATGGCCCCACGTGTATCCCATATCGCCCGATGGCCCCATCATGGCGTCGGTCGGCGTCCACGTAAGCTGGTAGTCCTTCGCTGACCAGTTCGCGCCCTTCACAATCGCCACTTTGCCGATCAGCGGCGCAGCTCCATTGCCCAGTGCCACTCCGTCGCCGGCAAACCAGTCGGCAAACGCCGCGCCCCCACGCGCAAGAACATCTTTGGCAAACTCCGCCTCCAGCTTGTACAGCAGCACCTTGCCTGGATTCACCGTGGTGTCGATCAGCGGATTGGGAGCGTCCGACTGCGCACCCGGCTCCGGCATCTGGGCTACAGCCCCGCTCGCCACCGCTCCTGCCAACCATCCTGCAAACACTAGCCCACAAACGCTCTTTCTCAACGTTCCCGCCACGTCTTCAACCCTCCCGATCAACGCACAATAGCTGTATGTGCCCATCCTACAACGCTGGGTCGCAAGCGGCGCGCTTACTGCGGTGGCCCGCCAGGTGGAGCTGTTTCGGGGGCAGCATCCTGCGCCGGAACAATGCGCGACTCGGATCGCAACAGGTGATAGTCGGTGAACACAACGTCATTCAACTGCGTCTGCGCAGGGTAGGCATCGCTGGTCGGATCGTTCATCGGCATCACCGCCAGGGCCACCCCCTTCAACGGGCAGATGTAGTTGGTCCCTCCCAGAGCAACCGGCCCGTACTCCACCATCATCCCTTCCTTCACCAATTCATACGGAGGCGAAAAGTCCGGCACAATTGTGATCCGCATAATCGCTCCGCTCTCCGGATCGATCGAAATCTCTCCGTGGTACGCGGGCATCACCTTCACTGTTTCCTTGTCGTGTGGAAACTGCACCAGGTACCGCGACTCACTGGCTGGAACCTTGTAGCGATACACCGCCAGCGCCCCGCTTGCTCCCTGCTCCCAGTAGCCCCAGTAGATCTTGCCGCGCACGGCGTCGGGAAAGACCACCGCCAGGATTGGGCCGAATTCGCCTACTGTGGTCAGCCCTTTCACCGGCGTGTCCAGCACGGTTGGATCAAGCCGCTTTGTTCCTCGCATCTCGTAGCCGTCCTGGTAGCTCACGGGCACGCTTGCGTGGTCCACAATGTGCATTCGCTCCGCTGTGCTCGTGCTTTGTGTCATCGCGGGAACGGCCGTGCTTCTGCGCCCGCCCGCCCCTGGCTCAAAATGATCCGCTGGCTGCGCCGGTGGTTTGTCTTCGTAGTACTCCGTCCTGCGCGTTGCAAAAAAGTTGGGCAATCGAGAAAGAGCCTGGTTCAGGTAATCGACCGTCTTCGTCAGTATCGTCCGCTGTGCGCCCGCATCCGGCGCAGACTGGGCCAGCTTGTCTGATTCAGGCAACTCCTCGAACGATGAGGCGTCCACCAGTTCCGTCAGCATCTCGTGGCAGCGGCGTCCGGGAAACTTCGCCTCCCAGCTCTTCAGCCGTGCCGACGGAGCCCGTTCCGTCAGTACAATGTCCGCGAGTTGGCCGGCCACCTTGGCGTCGGATTCCCCTTTGTACTCCTCCAGCAGCAGGTCCACCTGTTGCACTGTTACGCGCCTCGCCGCCCGGGCAGGAAACTGAGCCACCACCGCCAGCAACAGCGCAATCACGATTCTCCGCACCATCCACCGCCCCCGCCGACCAAGTAAGATCGCCGGTCTGCAACCCGTCCGCTGGCTCTACGATAACTCCACCGGCCCAATCGCGCTCCGTTCCGTGAGCAGAAACCGGTACCCGCTCCCAGCCGGGCCCGGCTCAGTCTGCCCGTTTCCCCGTTCCTCTTCCATCTCCATCCATTCCTGCCGTTTACCCACTCACCCCGACGCAACCAGCCCGTCTAATCGGGGTCTGCTGCGATCTGGACCGCGGGTATACTATTGGTTGGCTAAGCCAGTTTCGGGATCCCAGCTTTCCGGGGAATTCTCGAGTTCAAGGGGAGACGCCGACCCCTGGATGCCGGCGTGGTTCTTGAGGGAAGGGAATTCATGGGAGCATTGCTCGAATCCATCCACTCGCCCGCTGACCTCAAGCGACTGAACGACGCGCAAAGGTCGGAATTGGCTGAAGAGATTCGCGCCTGCCTTATCCAGACCCTCTCAAAAACCGGCGGCCATCTCGGCCCCAATCTCGGCGTGGTCGAACTCACCATGGCACTCCACACCGTCTTTGATACTCCTGAAGACAAGATCCTTTTCGACGTCAGCCATCAGGCCTACGTCCACAAGATTCTCACCGGCCGTCTCGACCGTTTCTCCACCATTCGCCAGCCCGGAGGGCTCAACGGATTCATGCTCCGCACCGAGAGCGAGCACGACGCATTCGGCGCCGGGCATGCGGGCACCGCTCTTTCGGCCGCCCTCGGCATGGCCGTGGCCCGCGATCTGGCCGGCGGCAGTGAGCACGTGATCGCCGTGGCAGGTGACGCTGCCTTCACCAACGGCATCACCTTCGAGGCGATGAACAACATCGCCGAGCAGACCAAACGCCTCATCGTCATCCTCAATGACAACGAGTGGTCCATCGACCGCAACGTCGGCGCCATCGCCCGCTACTTCCATCGCATCGTCACCAACGAGCACTACCAGCACCTGCATCAAACGGCCACGCGCCTCATCGAGCGCTTCGGCGGCAAGACCGCCATCAAGGTGGTCCGCCGCGCTGAAGAAGCCGCCAAGAGCATGCTCTGGCCCTCCATCCTGTTTGAAGAGTTCGGCATGGAGTACTTCGGGCCCATCGACGGACACAACTTGCCGCTGCTCATTGAGAGCCTCAAGTTCCTCAAGACCGCCGACCACCCCGTCCTGCTCCACGTGCTCACCCAGAAGGGCCGCGGTTTTCAGCCTGCGCTCGACCTCCAGAAGAAGTTTCACGGCCTCGGCCCCTACGATCCTGAGACGGGCAACACCAAGCCGGCCGGTCTACCCACTTACTCTGAGGTTTTTGCGAACACGCTCTCTGACATGGCCACAAAGGATCCGCGCATCGTGGCCATCACCGCTGCCATGCCCAACGGTACCGGCCTCGATCTCTTCCGGCCAACCCATCCCACCCGCTACTTTGATGTGGGCATCGCCGAGGAGCATGCGGTCCTGTTCGCCGCGGGAATGGCCACGCGCGGCTTCCGCCCCGTTTGTGCCATCTACTCCACCTTCCTGCAGCGAGCCATCGACCAGATCATCCACGACGTCTGCCTGCAGAATCTTCCTGTCCTCTTTTGCTTGGATCGCGCCGGCCTTTCCGGCGACGACGGCCCCACCCATCACGGCCTCTTCGACATCGGCTATCTGCGCTCCATCCCCGGCATCGTGCAGATGGCCCCCAAAGACGAAAACGAACTGGCTGACATGATGAAGACGGCCTTTGAGATTCCTGGTCCCAGCGCCATCCGCTATCCACGTGGCGTGGTTGTCGGCGTGGCCCGCAAGCCTGAAGCGCAGGTGTTGCCCATCGGCAAGGCGGAACTTCTTCAGGACGGCTCTGACGTCGCCATTCTCGGCCTCGGTCCGCTCACCTCCATGGCCACCGAGCTGGCTGCCCGCCTGCAGCGCGAAGGCTATTCCGCCGCCGTCATCAATCCCCGCTTTATCAAGCCCATCGATCGAGAAATTCTCGACCAGTTCTCGCGCCGCGTCGCCGCCTTCGTCACCTTTGAGGATCATGTCCTCATGGGCGGATTCGGTACAGCCGTCGTTGAAGCGCTTGAAGAGCTGGGCCGCGCGGTTCCCGTGGTCCGCATAGGCTGGCCCGATCAGTTCATCGAGCACGGCAAAGTCGACGACCTCCGCGCTAGGTATGGGCTCAGTGTCGACGCCGCATGGTCGCAGGTCCTGCCCCTGCTCGCAGGCCGCCGCCGTCCCACACTCGTAGCCAGCTAATCCCTCGTCCACGGGTGTATCCTTCCCTCTATGCCCACCTTCAGCCGATTGTTCCCTTGGCCGCGCAAATGGCTGCTGTGGGCTGCTGTGGGCCTCGCACTTCGGCTGCTCATCTGGTTTCACCGCCCGTTTGACAACGACACTATCGACTATCTCCAGCTCGGCCACAACCTCTTCCATCACGGCATCTACGCCATGGAAGCTGGTCCTTACGATTTGCCTAACCTCTTCCGTCTCCCCGCCTATCCCATCCTCCTCGCCACCTTCGAACAGCTCTTTGCCGGCCTCTGGCCCCACTCCTGGATCAATGCCGTGTTCTTCTTCCAGGCTGTCGTCGACGTTACCGGATGCCTGCTGCTGGCCTCCTTCGTCAATCGCCATATCTCCAGCGGCGCCGCGCAGTTTGCCCTGCCCTTGGCCATGCTGTGCCCCTTCACCGCTGCCTATACCGGCATTGCCCTCACTGAGAGCCTGTCGGTCTTCGCCATCGCCTGGGGCATCTATGCGGCAGGCCGCGCCCTCGCTGCCGCCGACGAAGGCAAGCGCGACGTCGGGGCTCTGGTAGGCGCAGGTTGTGCCGCCGGTCTTGCCGCCATGCTCCGGCCCGATGGTTCGCTGCTCTGCCTTGCGCTGGCAATCGGTCTGTTCTACTACTCGCTGCGCCCCAGATCCTCCATTCCGGCCCGCCGTCCGCAGTTCCTCAGCGCCTTCACGGCCACCGCCATCTACTCGCTAGTCGCCCTCGCACCCATCGCCGTGTGGACGGCAAGAAACTGGATCGACTTCCAGGTCTTTCAGCCGCTCGCGCCCCGCTATCTCAATGACCCCGGTGAAACCTACATCGCAGGCTTCTACCAATGGATGCGCACCTGGGCCGTCGAGTACGTCTCCACCGGCAATGTCTACTGGCACGTCGGCACGCAGTCCATCAGCGTCGACGATCTGCCCTCCCGCGCCTTCGATTCGCCCGCCCAGCGCGCGCTCACCGCTGCTCTGCTCGACGAATACAACCGCACCAACTCCTTCCCCCCGCGGCTCGATGCCCGCTTTGCCGAGCTCGCCGCCCAGCGCATCCGCGCCAACCCGCTGCGCTATTACCTCGCCGTTCCGCTCATGCGCATCGCAGACATGCTGCTAAGGCCCCGCACCTGGTCCTTTGGGCTCGACAATTTCTGGTGGCACTGGGCCGATCATCCCGGCGAATCGCTCTGCGCCGTGCTGCTCGGCATCGTCAACCTTGCCTATGTCGCCGCTGCTGCCGGGGCATTTCTGCGCCGACAGGTCCCGTTTGCCTTCATGCTGGGAGGCTATTTCCTGCTCCGCTGCCTGTTGCTGGGCACGCTTGAAAACCCTGAGCCGCGCTACACGCTCGAGTGTTTTCCTGTCTTGATTGTTGCCTCGGCCGCTGCCCTTGCCCACCTGCCCGTTGCAGTCCATGTTCCATTCAGGCGCAGGCTCTGGGCCGCGATTCACCACCCCCATCCAGGTCCGGTCTCATGAGCCATCGCTCAAGGCTCCTGTGCGAAAATCTAGTACAGACCATCTTCTCTATGGGTATGTTCCGGAACTGGTATGTGTTCGTTGCTGTGGGACTGGCTGCGGCTGTAGCTTGGCCCAAACCAGGTCCCCAGGCAAACGCTGGCGTCTCTGCTGCGCCCCCCCTGGTTCTGGCCGGCGGAACCGTCGTCGATCTATCTGACTGGGGACACTCCGCGCGCGACCTCGAGAATGCCATCGTCATCATCCGTGACGGCCGAATCACCGACGTCGGACCTGCCGCCTCACTCCCCATTCCCAAAGACGCGCGCGTCATCGACTGTTCAGGTAAATTCATCGTCCCAGGACTTATCGACGGCTTCGCCGGCATGAACTCCCAGGCCCAGGCCAACGCCAACCTCTACATGGGCGTCACCACCGTGGTCGCGCGCAGCGACCTTCGCCACGGCGTAGCCGACTACTCTGCCAATCCCCGTCCCCATCTCTATGGAATTGATTCCATCGGCGCCACCGACAACTGGAGCCTGCTCGCCCACGATCCTGCCTGGGCTGCCCGGCTCAGGGAGGGCGCGCGTGTCGTTGAGCTTAGCCCACAAGACACCAGCCAGCAGCTCGACGATACGCTCCGACTCGGAACCCGCGTCATCTTCCTCGGCCATGAAATCACCGCCGCCAATACCCAGTGGATCGTCTCTCGTGCCCACCAGCTCGGCCTCATCGCCTACGGCGAATTCGTATCCACGCCCTACCGTGTCGGCGTCGAGGCGGGGGTCGACGCGCTCATCCACATGGCACGCTACGATCTCGGCGTAATTCCTAAGGAATTGGAGCGCCCGCTCATCGACGACCCCGAAGGTTCTGCGGCAAACACCGCATACGACTACTCTGAGCGTCTTCCGCCCACTGACCCGCACGTGCGCGAATACGCCCATTTTCTTGCCGACCACCACGCTGCGCTCATGCCCACCTTCAGCATCAGTTACGCGCAGCTGCCCGGCCATCGCAACCTGTGGATGGAGCCCGTCGCATCGCTCTTCACGCCCGCGCAGCTCTTCGATCCCACTGATCCGGTCACCGGCGAGTTGACCTATCCGCTGTCGCCGTGGACGCGCCATCTGCCCGCCGCAGGCCAGCGCTACCTGGAAGAGAACGCGCGTAAGAGGAATGATCAGGACGCCATGCGCATGTGGCTCATCAACGAGACCATCTTCGCCGCCTTTCCTCATTACCTGGCCGGCTCCGGCGCGCCCGTCTCCGGCGCCATGCCCGGAATCTCCCTCCATACCGAGCTTGAAATGCTCGTTCGCCTCGGCCTTTCGTCCCGCGAGGCGCTGGCCGCCGCCACCAGCAATTACTCCATGCAGTTCGGTTGGAACGAACTCGGCCTCATCGCCCCCGGACGCCGCGCTGACGTCCTCATTCTTTCCGCTGACCCCACCGCCAACATCTGGAACGCCCGCCACATCTCCACCGTCATCCTCGACGGCAACGTCATCGATCACGATGAGCTGTTAAAACTCAAGAAATAATCTTTCCGCCATCTATTCCGCGGGTGCCCCCGGTCCCTCGCATTTGGGGACCGGGGAACAGCCCCCACCCTCCGTTGAAAAATGCCACGTGCCCCATCCATCGCGTCTTCTGCGATGGGTGGGAAAGAACCAACCCCCTTCGCGCCTTTCTAATCCCCACTAATCCCTATTCCCCAACCCTGCTTTCCTATCCCCCCGCCCAACCGTCACAATGGTGCGTGGACACTCGAGCCAACGGTCAACGGATCCAAACCGCGGGTGCCCCCGGTCCCTCGCATTTGGGGACCGGGGAACAGTCCCCACCCTCCGTTGAAAAATGCCCCGTGCATTCGGTGGGACAACATGCACTCACCCCGGCCCTCTACGGCTCTGCCGTCTTGCTCGCGGCCATGCTCTCCCCGGCCGCTCTCCGCGCACAGCAACAGGCACAGCCTCAGTCCCTCGACCACACGCTCGCTTCTCTCCACGGCGTGGTGCGCAACGCGGCCACCGGAGAAGGCCTGCCGCGCGCGCTCGTCCGCGTTGAGGGAGATGCGGCCACAGGTGCGCTCACCGACGGCGACGGCCGCTTTGAAATCCCAGACCTTCCCGTCGGTCCTCAGCAAGTCAGCGTCGTCAAGCCCGGCTTTTTTGACTTCTCCCATTCGCGCGTCGATCCGGCCGACAGTCAGTTTCTTTCCGCAGAGCCCAATGGCGGCCACAACGTGATGGTGGCCGCGGAAATGCCCGACGTCGTCTTCACGCTCTCGCCCGCCGGAGCCATTCGCGGAATGGTCGAACTATCCACGGGCGATTCCGCGCAAGGCATCACGCTCTCGCTCGCGCGTCGCGCCATTGCCCACGGCCGCTCAGTATGGCAGGCGCTCGCCGTCACCAAGGTGCGCGGCGACGGCAGCTTTCGTTTTGGCGGCCTCGCCGATGGCGACTACGCTCTCTATTCAGTGCC
>Ga0182013_10005872_pt1 | contig 14111 bp, 10 predicted proteins | sample 612S2MmetaG_FD_120487 | JGI IMG/M metagenome (GOLD analysis project Ga0182013, IMG submission 120487) | Permafrost microbial communities from Stordalen Mire, Sweden - 612S2M metaG | ecosystem: Environmental > Terrestrial > Soil > Wetlands > Permafrost | place: Sweden: Stordalen | collected... | reverse complement strand
TTCAGTGCGGCAAAAGGATTGATCGCACTGGAGATTGAGGGCGGCGGGACAGTGAAGATCTCACACCGCAACATCTGGTTGAAGTTGCTCCCATGACCCACGGTCGATCTCATCGCCGCTGAGGCTTCCGTAACACTGCTACATGAACTATTGTGAGCTGCGAATGCCAAAGACTGTCTTCAAGGGTCGAAAAGCGGTCACGATTGAGAATGAGAAACTGCGTGTCACTGTGCTCGTGGAAGGGGGCCATATTGCCGAGGTCCTTGAGAAGAGCAGTGGAGTGAGCCCGCTCTGGGTGCCGCACTGGGACTCGGTCGAGCCATCGCTATACACCCCTGAGCAGCATCCGCAATTCGGTTCCGGATCGGATGCAAAGCTGCTGGCTGGAATCATGGGACACAATTTGTGCCTTGATCTCTTCGGCGGTCCTTCGCCGGAAGAAGCTGCAATCGGCTATACGGCCCATGGCGAAGGTTCGGTCGTTCGTTACGAGATTGATGAGTCACAGGACGGTATACAGATGCGCGCGATTCTTCCATTGGCGCAAATCTCGTTTTTCCGGTCGCTTCAGTTGCAAGGCAACTTTGTCCGTATTCGCGAATCAATCGAAAGTCTTGCCGCATTCGATCGACCCATCGCCTGGACGCAACACGTGACACTTGGCCCGCCGTTCCTCGATCCGGCAACAACTACGCTACGCACTTCGATGACCCGATCCATCGTCGCGAGCGTTGACCCTGGCTTCGATGCTTACCTCAAAAAGGACGCCGAGTTTGATTGGCCCAATGCCCCTCGCGCAGATGGCGGCATCTCCGACCTTTGCCAGATGCAACCAACCGCGCCGGCTAGTGGATATACGGCACATCTAGCCGACCCGATCCGCGAGGACGCCTATTTCGTCGCCTATTCACCGCGGTATCAATTGGCGTTCGGCTACGTATGGAAGCGCAAAGACTTTCCCTGGATGGGAATCTGGGAAGAAAACTGTAGCCGCCAACAGACACCCTGGAATGGATCGTGCATCGCGCGAGGAATGGAATTCGGCGCCTCCCCGTTTCCCGAATCGCGACGTGAGATGGTCGATCGTCGCTACCTGTTCGATGTGCCAACCTACCGTTGGCTCCCAGCCAGGACCCGTCAAACAGTTGAGTACTGGATCTACAGCCAACATTCCAGGTCTGTCCCTGAGGCCATCTCCGCACCGCATCCTGTGGCAAAGCCCAGCTAAAACTGAACCTTTGTCCAGCTTGTGTCGCGGGTCAGGAATGGGAAGCATCTATGTCGAGGCACTTCGTTCTTACTGTGCCGGTAACTTTCCAAAGTACAGGCTAATGTGGCCCTTGTACTCCCCTTTGGCAACCGCCGGCTGGCCCATTGGGCCACTGGATTTCGGACCCACGAACTTGCTGCCGACCGCCGGGATGGCGTGCAGGAAGGAAACTCCGGCTTGCGGGAAAGTCGCATAGGCTTGCCCAACGATGCTCGAGGGTGGGGTCTTCGGAGTGAAGACCTGTACGTAGATTGGAGCGTCGCGAGGCTGGTCCACCATTGCGGTGATCGGGCCTTCAGAGGTATTGAGTTGCAGCCATCGCACGCCTGAGTAGTACCCCTTGAAGACTGGGTAGTTGAAGTGCTCTCCGGGTTTGAGGTCGTCCGGATCTCCGACCATGGTGTTGTTATAGGGCCGGTTCCAGACGTCGAGAGTACCGCCGGCGAGGCGATTCTGATAGACGGTGGCTGGCCCTTCGCCAAGGTACCGCATGCCCTTGACGTCAGCTTCGGGGTAGTCGAATCCGACGCCGTAGTATTCCTGCTCGCCACTGGGGGCGTAGACGTAGTCAATGGACAGCCAGCCGTTGGGTTTGAGACGGTAGGTCAGCAAGGTCATCGGGCCGGTGAAAGCCGCGGAGATGACCAGATCGTTGCCGTCGGTCTTCTGGGCCAGAGAGGTGAGCTTTGAATCGGGCGCAAACGCGGGCGGCGTGGGCGGCGTATTTGGCCTGCCCGAAGAAGCGGGAGACCTGGGCCCCACCGCCACGACGCGCGGGCCCTTGACGAGGGAGAAGGACTTGCCCTGCCGAGAGGCAGAGACGAGCAGCCCGGTGGTCTTGCTTATCTGCAGCGACAGGTCACCCGCAGTAGCAGTGAGGGCGTCGCCGGATTCGGCGGCAGCAGGCTTTGCGCCGCCGCCAGACCGATCCACTTGGTCCAATGGATGCACGAGATCGTTGGCAGGCCAAACATAGGTCTGAATCGTGCGGCCGGTGGCGTCCTTAATGCGGAGCCGAGTGGCATCGGGCCGTCTCTTCGCACTTGGACCGGCGGCAGCGGCAGGCGGTCCCCAGCCGCCCCAGGTTGCCGAGGCGCCGGGCGCCAGCGAACGGCCGCGATCGGTACGCGAGGCCAGCACCACGGAACCGGAGGCCGCGTCATTGGGTTGGCGGAAGGCGATCGTCTCCCATTCGAAGGTGCATCGGTCAGCATTGAGGAACGCATAACGGTTGGTCACGGTATAGGAATGCGAGGCGCCGTCGGAGGGCGTCACGATGATCGGCGACCAAAGCTGTTTGACGGTGTAGAAGCTCCCTTCCCTCTCGCGATATGGGCCGACGATGCCATCAGGGGCCTGGTTGTCGGCGGAGTCGAGAATGCCGCCCTTATCCACGCGCTTCACATCTTCATCCAGGAACGCCCATAGAAATCCGCCGGCGCCGGCCTTGCTGCTGAGGATGGCATCCCAATACTCATTCAAGCCTGCCCCCGCTCCTCCGTCATACAGGCCGTGCAGCATCTCTGTGGGGAAATAGACGGCGTCGACGGAGAGCTTCTGCTGCAACATCTCATAGGTCGGGTAGTGTCTGGTATCCGCGATGCCTTCAGGAAAAGCCCCCGACGGGTGCAGCACCACACGCTTCTGCGGGTCGTACTTTGAGAAGTCACCGTCCAGGGCGGGATTCCACCCGCCTTCGTTGCCGTTGTCCCAGAAGATGACCGACGGATGGTTTACGTCATGCTCCACCATTTCCTTGACCAGCTTCTGGCCAATGCCGGTGTCGTAATGCCCGTGCCAGCCGCCGAGTTCATCCAGCACGTAGATGCCGAGTTCGTCGCAGGCATCCAGAAAATGGCGGTCCGGCGGATAGTGGCTGTTGCGGACTGCGTTCGCGTTCAAGTCTTTGATGACGGCGATGTCGTCTCTGGATATCTGCGCGGATAGGGTCCGTCCGGAATCGGGCCAAAACGAGTGACGGTCGACGCCCTTGAGGAAGACGCGGTTGCCGTTGACGAACAGGCCCTGGCCGGGGCGGAGTTCAATGGTGCGAAACCCAAACTTCTGATGCACGGTATGCACCACGGCATCGCCTAATTTCAGCCGCACTTCCAGTTGGTAGAGATTCGGCGTTTCGGCGCTCCAAAGTCGCGGATTGACAATCTTGCCGGTGAGATGGGTGGCCTCATTGAAGGTGACATCCTTCGCCACTACCGGATCGCCAACAGGCCTGCCGTTGCCATCGAGCACCCGCGCCTCCAGAGAGGCCGCGGGGCCGGGCCGGATCGCTGTGCGCATGGCCGCTGGGCGCGAATCGGAGAGGGTGACATCGACGTCAAGGGAGCCCGTCGCGGCGGCGCCGATAGCCAGGCGATCCACAAAGGTCTTGGGGACGGCTTCGAGATAGACGGGCCGGAAGATGCCGGAGTAATTCCAGTAATCAGCGCGGCGCTCGGCGTTATTGACGGAGTTATCCATGGAGTCATCATCGACGTCGACCTGGATCTCATTCTTCTGACCAGCCGGCTTGAGCAGACTCGTGATGTCGTACTTGAAGGCGTAATAGCCGCCCTGGTGAACCGGGCCGGCGGATTGACCGTTGATGGTGACCTGAGCATCGGTCATGACACCTTCGAACTTGACGAAAACGGTCTTGTCTCTCCAAGTCGCAGGCGTGGTAAAGGTGCGCTTGTAGATGCCGTGAGTTCGAGGCCAACCGCCCGCCGGATTGGGCCGGCCGTATTCGTAGATGCCGAAGCCTTGCAGTTGCCAGTTGGACGGGACGCCGATGGTGGACCACTTGTTGGCGTTCATGCCCTTGTCGCACATGAACTCCCACTTCACCGGGTCGTCCTTGCCCAGACCGGATAGATACTGGGTCTGCGTCTCCGCAGCTCTCGCACCTGAAGCCAGAAGAAGGACGAATATAGCAGCATAGCGAACTGACAAACCCATCGGAACCCTCCCAAGAGTTACAATCTCGAAGCAATCAATTGTGACATGAGCGCTCTAATTGTGAGCAAGATATCGATCCCGTCGAAGCGAAGCAACTGGTTTAGAAACCTATTTGCCGTCCCGCACGGCTCGCCGCAGCATGGATTGCCGGACAGAACAAACCGCTAAACGAAACATGTCGATTTGCGGCTCAACACACTACACTTGTGCGGTATGTCAGGTAAGCCCGAAGAAGCCTCCGGTCTCAAGCGTCCTCACGAGCGAATCCCGATCATGGTTTGGGTGAGTGGAGCGTGGGTTCTGCCGCTGTTGGGAATCGCGTTGTGGCTTCACCCCAATTCCACGATTGCCAAAGTCTGGATTGCGCTGGTTGCCGTGTCGCTTGCTCCCCTCCCTGCACTGTTCTATGCGCGCAGGCAGCGGGACCGCCTGATAGCCTGCGCCGCGGAGGCGCGAGAAGAGGCAGCGCAGCTGAAACTCCAATTGGAGACGGTGCGGTATCGCACGTCTCGCTTGCGAGAAGAGTTGCAGGCAGCCGACCGGCAGGCACGGCTCTCCCACCAACTTACGTTACTCGGCCAGTTCACTGCGGGCTTCATGCACGAATTCAATAATCCGCTGGCGATTGTGGCAGGTCGACTCGAGGTTTTGCTCGACGAGCGCAAAGAGGACGCAGCACTGTGCGCGGATCTCGATGAGATGCTCAAAGAGTCCCGCTACATGAGCAAGATTGCGAGCACTCTGCTGCAGGCGCTGCGACGGGAGCGCGGCGGAGAGATATTCGATGCCTCAATCCCTCAGAAGGCCCTGCAGGAGGCGCTTGGGGCGTTGCGGCATTCGGCTGAAACCCAGGGGGTGAGCCTGGTGGAAGAGATAGCGGAAGCGCCACGCGTGGATGTGCCCGAACATGTGATTGGCGAGGTCGTCCGTGGCCTCTTGAGCAATGCAATCGACGCGCTGAAGGGACGATCTGAGGCGGCGGTCTGGGTGCGTCTCGAGCCCTACCGCACGGCCGGCGCTAAGGTTGTGATCCGAATCGAAGACAACGGGCCGGGCGTGCCCGAGAGCATACGGGGCCACCTCTTCGAGCCGTTCATCTCTCAGAGCAGCGGCCGCGAGCGACTTGGCCTGGGACTTTTTCTCGCCGCCAGCCTGTTGGATATGTATGATGGCCGAATTCGTTATGAGCCAAGGATCGGCGGCGGCGCCAGCTTCGTGATCGAGTTGCCACCGGCACGATTCACTCGCGGTCAGCCATACCATTGGTTCGCCGGAGGTACAACGGAGTGAGCCGGATTCTGGTCGTCGACGACGAGGCTGCGCTGGGCGAGAATATCCGGCGGATGCTGCGATTGCCTGGTACGGCGGTCGATGTTTTCGTTGACCCCACGAAAGCACTCGCAGAGTGCCTCATCAACCCGCCCGACCTGGTTCTGCTGGATGTGCGCATGCCCGGCATGTCGGGAGAAGAGCTTTTTGCGCGGCTGCATGAAGCGCATCCTGGACTTCCCATCGTATTCCTCACCGCCTTCGGGTCGGTGGAAGGCGCCGTGCTGGCGATGCGCAATGGCGCATTCGATTATCTGCAAAAGCCCTTCGAGCGCGAAGAATTGGTGCTGGTAGTGCAGAGAGCGCTTTCCCACACCAAACTGGAACGGGAAGTCGCAAGTCTGAAAGACCGCCTGGCCGCTCTCGGCGAGCCGGATGCCGCTGCAAGTCGCAGCCCCGCCATGCTGGATCAGATGAACAAGTGCCGCAGGGCTGCCGCCACCGACGCCACCGTCATGATCCTCGGTGAGAGCGGCACGGGCAAAGAGGTCACTGCGCGTTTCATCCACGAGCAGAGCCGGCGCAAGGATGGGCCGTTCGTCCCGGTCGAATGCAGTGCCATGCCCGGTTCGCTGATTGAGAGCGAGTTGTTCGGTTATGAGCGGGGCGCCTTCACCGGGGCCGAGCGCACCAAGAAGGGACTCATCGAATCGGCCGACGGTGGCACGCTGTTTCTCGACGAGATCGGTGACCTCGGCGTGGAACTTCAGACGCGACTGTTCCGCTTCGTGGAGGAGCGGGCACTGCGCCGGCTGGGGGCGCTTTCCACGGTAAAGGTGGACTGCCGCATCGTGTGTGCGACCAACCAGGACTTGGTAGCCAAGATCAAGGCGGGAACCTTTCGCGAAGAGCTCTTTTACCGGTTGAGCGTGGTGACCGTAAAGCTGCCAGCCTTGCGCGACCGGCCGGAGGACATTCCCCATCTGGCGAAGCTCTTCCTGGAACGCTTCTCGCGCCGCTACGGCAAAAGTCTGTCGGGTTCTCCGAGATTTTACGAGGCGCTTTTGAGGGAGCCTTGGCCGGGCAACGTGCGCCAACTCAAGAATGTGATGGAACGTCTGACGGCACTGCAGCCCGGAGGAGTGCTGGGACCGGAAGATATCCACGAGGATTCTCCCAGCGAAACCGCCGGCAATCTCTCCGCACTCCCATGGAAGGACGCGCGGGAGCAGTACCTCGCCAACTTCGAGCGCTCCTATGCCCAGGCGCTCCTGGCGCGTTGCAGTGGAAATGTCAGCGCCGCCGCGAGAGAAGCAGGCGTCGATCGCAAGACCTTTTACGCACTGCTCAACCGGGAGAAGGAGCCACAGGCTGGGGAGCCAATTCCCCAACCGGCGCCCAAATGCGGGGAATAGGATCCCCAACACCCGAAGCGCTCGGAGAGTATGTGATTGAGATCACACACCCCCGCGTTTGGCAGGGAGTCTGCTTATGGAAATAGCAGGAGCTCCCGCACATGAAAGCCTGGACCTCGGTCGTAAAAGCAAGTCTCTCGGTGTTCTGCCTCGCCCTCGCCATACCGCAGCAGGCGCACGCAATTCCTGCATTCGCCCGTAAGTACGGCGTCAAGTGCTATGCCTGCCACACCATTCCACCCGCCCTGAACAAGAACGGGTATATGTTCAAGCGGCTCGGTTACCGGATGCCGCCCGACGAGATGGACGGAACCAAGCCCGCGCCCAAGATCACCGAGCTCGATAAGGACATCAAGTTCAATCTCACGAATGCCCTCGCATTGGTCTTGCAGGGCAGTTTCACCGCCGATAAGACCGTGGCCGACGCCGGCAACACCACGGCAGCATCCCCTGCGTCCTCGTGCAATAGCGTTAACGCTATAGACGGCACAGGCCCAGGCACCCAGCAGAGTTCCTCCTGCACCAGCTTCAATCTGGATGAAGCAGCGTTGTTCGTGGCTGGTGCGATCCCAGACACTGGCTTCTCCTACTTCGCCCACTATGAGCTGTACCAGGGAGGCAACAACGATCTGGAGCAGGGATTCGGCGTCTACACCGGCGGCCGTGCCAACAGCAGCTACTTCATCAAGGCCGGCGAGATGCACATGCAGGAGGGCGAGGGAACGCGTGCCGCCATGTTCTACAACCTCTTCTCCGACCCTGCCTTCACGCTCACCAACGTCGATCCCATCAGTTTCTCGCTCGACCAGCATCCTGTCGGTGTGGATGTCGGCTATACGTGGGCCTCGAACTACTTCAAGCGAGTCTTCGCAGTCTCGGCCAAAGTCACCAACGGGCTGAACGCCGATGGCAGCGAGATCCTTGAGAACTCGACCAAGAGCTCCAAGGACGTGTGGGCCGACGCCGATTACTGGTTTGGACCGGACGGCGGCGTCACCGTGATGATGTATCGCGGAACGAAAGACCAGATCCAGAACATCGGCGCCATGAATCAGTTCACCTTTACCCCAACCATCTGGCGCACCGGCGCCTTCGGCAACTACCTCTTCTTCGACAAGCTCGATCTTCTCGGGGGCTACATTCGCAGCCAGGATGACTGGCAGTGGGTGCAGAATGGGCCAATTACGAACTACATCGCAAATACCTACCGCGGAGAAGCGGACTATTACCTCAAGACCGGCCTGGTGATCATGGCGAGGGTCGATCGCGGCACCCAGAGCATCGCTCCCCAGCCGCTGATGCACACGCGTGCCTGGAGCATTGGCGGCGAACATGCGCTGACGGACCTGGGCAATGTAGTTGCACGGGCTGCATACACCCAGGAGCACGACGGCGATCCGCTGGCGCTGACAGGCACCACCGACAAGCTTTTCAAATTCGATGTTCGATTCATGTGGTAACAGGAGACTGAAATGCACAAATCACTTGCAATCGTCGCGTTCGCCGGGCTCATCCTTCCTCTGGTCATTCTGGCGCAGAGCGGCAACGTAACTCTTCCGCAGGATAAGGGGCCGGCCAAGATCGATGTTTCAGGGTATCCCGCGGCGCAGCAGCAGGGGTACAAGGTTTTCACCGACAAGTGCGCCAAGTGTCATACCATCGCTCGTCCCATCAACACCACTATGACCAAAGATGAGTGGGAGCGCTATGTGAAGCGGATGATGCACAAGCCGAACTCGGGCATCAGCGACGCGCAGGGGAAGACGATCTTCGAGTTCCTCGCGTATGACCAGGAGACTCGCAAAGACAAAAACCCGTCGGCCTTCTCCAAATCTCTCAGCGACGACGAGATTGAGAAGCTTAAGGCTGCACAGCACTAGAGATTCTTTGGTTTGGGGGCTTGCCACAATTAGGCAACGGTGTTGCATGGCCACTCCGGCGAGTCTGGTTTTGATCGTCGGGGCCTTCTTTCAATCGATCTGCTGCAAGCGGGAATCTGTTTCGGACTAAAGTAACTGCAACTTCGCCTCACGAGAGAACGCATGCGCTACTCCGTTACCGTCCCGGACAGGAGTATTTCGATAAGAATATTCCGTGTCGCGCTGCCTGCCCCATCCACACCGAGTGCGGGCGGTATGTACAGGCCATCGGGATATCGAAGGATGAGGAAGCGTATCTCCTGGCCCGCGCGCCCAACCCCTTCGCCTACGTGCTGGGCCGTATCTGTGCGCATCCCTGCGAGGACAATTGCCGTCGCGGCAAGATCGACGAACCCATCGCCATCTGCGCGCTGAAGCGCTACGCCACCGATCGCCACAACCTGGGCACTGGGCACGATCCGGCGCGCAAGAAGCTGCCTCCCGCTGCCAAGCGCAACAAGCGCATCGCCATCGTGGGGGCCGGTGTCTGCGGCCTCACCTGCGCCCACGATCTTGCGCTGCTGGGCTACACGGTCGAGGTCTTTGAGTCTGCCCCGGTCCCCGGCGGAATGCTCTATCTCGGCATTCCGCAGTTTCGCCTGCCGCGCGAGATCATCAAGATGGAGGTCGACAACATTCTCGCCATGGGCGTTACGCTGCACACGCGCGTAACCATCGGCCGCGATATCTCGTTCGCCGATCTCAGGTCGAAGTTCGATTCTGTCCTTCTCGCCACTGGCCTCAACAAGGGCCGTGAGCTGAACATACCCGGCGCGCACCTGGCCGGTGTCTACAACGGCATCGACTTCCTCATCAACGTCAACCTCGGCTTCGAGATTGAACTGGGCAAGCGCGTCGTGGTTGTCGGCGGCGGCAATGTCGCTATCGATGTGGCGCGCGCAGCCGTTCGCCTGGTGCACGAGGGATCGTTGGAAGCAACCGGGGAAAGCCTTCAGCCCGCTCTCGACGCCGCACGCCTGGCCATGCGCGCAGGCGCGGAAGAAGTTGACTTGGTGAGCCTCGAATCGCGCGAACAGATGCCGGCGTGGAAGGGCGAGGTTGACGAGGCCCAGCATGAAGGCATCCTGGTCGACAACGGCTGGGGTCCGAAGGAGATTGTGGGTGAGAACGGCGTTGTCACCGGCCTCAAGGTCCGCCGCTGCCTCACCGTCTTCGACGAGAACGGCCGCTTCAATCCCGCCTTTAGCGACGAGGAAAAGATCATCCCCTGCGACAGCGTCATCCTTGCCATCGGCCAGCAGGCCGATTTGTCATTCCTGAGTGGGGACGAAGGCGTCCAGGTGACGCCGCGCGGAATCCTCAAGATCGACGCTGACCTCTCAACCACCCTTCCCGGAGTCTTTGCCGGCGGCGATGTCGCCTTCGGCCCACGCATTTTGGTAGAGGCGGTCGCCAATGGCCACCGGGCCGCACGCTCCATCCATGTCTATCTCAGCGGCAAGACTCGGAAGACAGTGCGCAGCCGCTTTCGCATCATGCCCAACTGGTCCATGCCGCGAGGATTCCTCACCACTCCGCGGCAGAAAATGCCGGTGCTCGCCGCCAACCGGCGGATCGGGATCGCCGAAGTCGAACTTGGATTTGACGAGGAACAGGGCCGCGCCGAAGGTCTTCGCTGTCTTAATTGCCAAGTGAATACAATCTTCGACGGATCGAAGTGTATCCTCTGCGCCGGCTGCGTGGACGTCTGCCCGGAGAGCTGTCTGCGTCTGGTCGACCTCGCCCAGGTAAGCGGCGATCAGCGCTACGACGCCCTCATCCAGCATCGCTACGGTGTGCCCGCCGCTGAACTTCAGGCTGGTCAGGCCGGCGCCATCATCAAAAACGAAGAGAAATGCATCCGTTGCGGTCTCTGCGCCGACCGCTGTCCAACCGGCGCCATCACCATGGAGTCGCTGGAACAGCAGGAACGGGAAGTCTTTGAGTAGGAGAGCAAGAGCATGAATCGACGAACATTCTTCAAGTTCAGTTGGGGTACGGTGGGTTTCGGCGCCTTGATTTCGGCAGTGGGCGTCAGTCTCGGTGCCGTTGTCCGGTTCCTTGTCCCGAGCGTCTTCTACGAGCCGCCGCAGGCATTCAAGATTGGCGACCCCGCGGACTTTCCTTTCGGCCCTCCCACCTTTCTTGTGGACGAAAAGATATTCGTCTTTCGCGATCGCGATAAGGGCTTCGCCGTAGCCAGCGCAGTCTGCACCCACCTGGGCTGCACGGTGGCCCACTTCCAAAGCGACAACCGCTTCCATTGTCCCTGTCACGGCAGTGTCTTCGGCCCCGACGGCGCAGTGCAGCATGGCCCGGCGCCCCGACCCCTGCAGTGGTTTGAAGTGACACTGGCGCGCGACGGTATGCTCCGCGTCGACAAAGACAAGGTAGTGCCACCCAACTATCGGCTCATGGTGTAACGATGAATCTGATCCGCGACATCTGGCAATCGATCGTACGGCGCGACCCGCTGTCCACCGACAAGGGAAAGTCCGAGCTGGTCTTCCTGAATGTGTGGCTGCATATTCATCCTGCCAAAGTGAAGAAAGAGAACATGAAGTTCAGGCATTCCTTCTACCTGGGCTTCATCACCTTCTTTCTCTTCCTCATTCTGCTCACCACCGGAATCGCGCTGATGTGCTACTACCGGCCGTATCCGCCGCAGGCCTATCAGGACATGAAGGACCTCCAGTTTGTGGTCTTTATGGGGCCGTTCCTGCGCAACATGCATCGCTGGGCCGCGCACGGCATGGTGGTCTGCGTCTTCCTGCACATGTGCCGGGTGTTCTATACCGGCTCCTACAAGAAGCCGCGCCAGTTCAATTGGGTGGTCGGGGTAGTGCTGCTGCTGCTGACGTTGGGGCTCTCCTTCACTGGCTATCTGCTGCCCTGGGACCAACTGGCCTTCTGGGCGATCACGGTGGGCAGTAATATCGGCAGCTACGCTCCCATCGTCGGCGGGCAGTTGCGCGAACTGCTCCTCGGCGGCCATAGCGTTGGCGAGGCCGCGCTGCTCCGCTTTTACGTCTTGCACGTCGCGGTGCTGCCGTCGGCTTTGATTCTCCTAACCATTGTCCACTTCTGGCGTGTGCGCAAGGACGGCGGCCTCTCGCGGCCGGTCTGGAAGCTGAAGCCGAAGACTGAGCAGCTCGTCACCATCGGCGCGCCCCCCGCTGGTGTCCCGCTGCAAGCGGCGGCGGCGTCAAAGGACAAAACTTACGGCCTGATGGAGGTCGTCACCGGCAAGCCCATCTTCGAAACCATTACTCCCGAGGAAGAGGAAGACACGGTCTTCTCGTATCCGTACGCCTTCGTTCGCGAGGCTGTCGTCCTGATGGGAACGGTTACCACCATCATGGTGATGTCCCTCTTCCTCAACGCGCCCCTCGAACAACTCGCCAACCCCGCAAAGACCCCCAATCCCGCCAAGGCGCCGTGGTACTTTCTCGGCTTGCAGGAACTCGTCAGCCACTCCGCCTTGCTTGGCGGCGTGATCGCACCCGCCCTGATGGTCCTCGCGCTGCTGCTGATCCCTTACCTCGACCGCAACCCCAGTCGCCGTCCCGCCGAACGCAAGCTCATCCTATGGCTCTTCACACTCTTCGTCGTCGCCAACCTGGCACTAATCGTCATCGGCACATTCTTCCGCGGGCCGGGCTGGGCGCTGGTTCCCCCATGGGTACACGTTGTCGGAGGGGCTGAGTGATGGAACGCAAACTCCAGCAAGCATTCTTCGCCCTTAGCATCGTCGCCCTCGTTCTTATCCTTGCGGCCGAGTGGCAAGCCAATACGCCATCGTGGAAGAACTATCAGCGAACCTTCCTGCAGCTCGAAGCCCAGGATGAACCGAACGCCGCAGCAAAAGCCGCCGTTCTGGCGACCCCGCTCGAGATCCACCAGGTCATGCTCACCGGCCTGCAGCGCGTCGATCGCTGCACCACGTGCCATCTTGGCGTGGACGATCCTACCCTTAAGAATGCGCCTGAGCCCTACCGCTACCATGCCAACCTGGGGCCGCATATTCCGTCCCGGTTTGGCTGCACCATCTGCCATGGCGGCCAGGGCCTCGCCACCGACAAGCAGAACGCTCACGGCAGCGTGCCGTTCTGGCCAAACCCGCTCCTCTCTCCCGACTACGTTCGCGCCTCCTGCGGTCGATGCCACAAGGAGGGAGACGTGCCTGGAGTACCGGAACTCGCCGAAGGCCGGCACCTCTTCGAAACTCAGGGTTGCCGCGGCTGCCACAAGTTGAACGGCGTAGGCGGCAGCATCGGCCCCGACCTCTCCGAAGAGGGCGCAAGCCTGCGATCGCCGACGTGGCTCGAGCAGCACTTCCTTGTCCCGAGTGCTGTCTCTGCCGGATCGGCCATGCCGAACTTTCATTTCACCAAAGACCAGGCGCGTGCGCTCACTTACTACATGCTCTCGCTCACGAATCAAGACATGGGCAGCTACTATGCCAGCGTCCGCCTCATCCCCAGTCCCGAGTATGGCCACGAGCTCTTCGTCGAAAAGAACTGCATCGCCTGCCACAACGTCGGCGGCGTCGGCGCCAAGACCGGTCCCGACCTGCTCGGCGTCACCAAGCGGCACTCGCCCGAATGGCTCGACGAGCAACTGGTCAATCCTCAGCTCGTGTATCCCGGCAGTTCCATGCCCGAGTACGACCTCGAAACCAATGCCCGCAAGGCACTCCTCGCCTTCATGACGACGGCTACTCCCGAAGACGCGCAGTCCATCGTCGCGGGCAGGAAGACCGCGCTCAAACCCGAGGATGTCGCCATTGAGGCAGGCAAGCAGGACTTTGCGCGCTTTGGTTGCGTCGGCTGCCACGGCACCGAGCTGCAGGGTGGTGTGCCCAACCCCAACGCCCAGGGCGGCGAGGTGCCGTCCCTCCTGCACGTCGCAGACGACTACACCAAGGACGAAGTCATCGCCATTATCCGCGACGGAAAGGCGCCTCCGCTGGATAACCCGGCAGGCCTCACGCCGCCGCTCTACATGCCCTCATGGAAGCATGTGCTCAGCGACGAAGACATCAACCGGGTTGCCGACTACCTTTGGTCGATGCAACAGAAGAAGGAGAGTTGGTAGCCCTAGGTCTTCACTTGGCCTCTGGGCCAGTCGTCCTCTAATGGATACACCGCCTACGCCAGCATCCTGGCTGGAATCAATGGTTGAGGTTGGGCCTACACGGCAGCTACCGGCTTATACAGACCTCGCGGACCGCGGGGCTACCATAGCCGAGCAGATCCGCTCCGCGATAGCTCGACCTATTCA
>Ga0182013_10005871_pt1 | contig 14111 bp, 9 predicted proteins | sample 612S2MmetaG_FD_120487 | JGI IMG/M metagenome (GOLD analysis project Ga0182013, IMG submission 120487) | Permafrost microbial communities from Stordalen Mire, Sweden - 612S2M metaG | ecosystem: Environmental > Terrestrial > Soil > Wetlands > Permafrost | place: Sweden: Stordalen | collected... | reverse complement strand
TCGCGGCGGTATTGAGGCCGCTGACGCTCAAACGCTCCTTGAAGATAACGCCGCCGGCGAGAAAACCGATCCCGGACACGACATATGCCGCAATCTGGGTGGAGTTGACCGATCCGCCGACGAGCGGCGTGATGAGAACGAACAAGCTCGTTCCGGTTGCGACGAGCGCATTCGTTCGCAGTCCGGCCAGGCGTTGGCGCCATTGGCGTTCGAGTCCGATAACCGAGCCGAAAAGCAGCGCGAGAACGACCCGGATCGTGAATTCGACGTGCGAAACGGTTCCAAGTCCGGAAGTCATCAGTGAAGCACACCAAAAGAAGGATACCGCTCAGATCGGCGATCCGGCCGCGAAGCGAACGTCCGCGGTGTGGCACCATGCGCCGTAGAGCCGAGGCTCACCCGGTTTCGATCCCGCTTTGATTCGACGGGGATCCATTGGGTCTCTCGACCTCTCCGGGGCAGCGGCATCTCTGGCGCAGGAACGGCTCGCCTAAGGAGGTCCAGGCGAATTGTACACTCATATTTTCGGTTGCGCATCAGCCCCAAGTTCGAGTACCGTCTGATTTCCCGGCCGACGCGCAAATTCGGTGAAGGCCAGCGCGAGACTTTCCGCGACCACCGCGTTGCCGACGATCGTCGAGCGCGCTTTTGTCGGCTCGTCAATTGCCGATTGCACGTTCCACCCGCCGCCGCGAAGTGCGCTTACGACGATCTGCGAGACATTCGGGACACCGGTCGCATTCGCGATCAGCACGACCCCCTGGGGCGGATCGTTCGGGGAACAGACCACCCTTCCGATGATTCGTGCCCACCAGTCGTCGATGAGCACGACCGAGACGTCGCCGACGAAGTCCGCCCGGCCCGGCAGCGTCAGCGTACGAACGTTATCGGCCGGAACCCCGCGATACAGTTCAACTAGGGCCTGCATTTGCGCGTCATTCAGCGTTGTTTTGACGTCCTTCCTGATGAGAGCCACGAGTCGCGGAATTTTCGTCCAGTTCTGCGGCTCGCCGAGTTCGCGCGCAATTTCATGGAGAACTTGCTGCTGTCGTCGCATGCGACCCCAATCGGACTCGACATCGTGACGGAAACGCATGTACTCCAGAACCTGACCGCCATTGAGAAACTGTTCACCTTTCCTTAGATGAATGTGCAGATTGCCGTAGTTGTCGTCATAGTCCATGTCGTGATCGACGTTGATGTTCAAACCGCCCATTGCATCGACGATCTGCTTGGCACCGGCCGGATCGACCGCGATCGTTGCGTCGACGTGAGCGCCCAGCAGCGTTGCGACGACTTGCCCCGCTAGCTTGGCTCCGCCAAAGGCATATGCCGCATTGATCTTCTGGAATCCATGACCGGGGATCGGAACCCAGCTGTCACGCGGAATGGAGATCAGCGTCGCCAAGCGTCGATCGAGATCGACATGTGCGAGGATAATCGAATCGGTCGTTCCTTCGTCTTCCTGAGTGCCGAGAATGACGAAGTTCAGCCGATGCTTGTGAAACGCCGACGTGATATCGCGTTGGGCCAGGCGAATTGTTACCGCTTGCGTCACCTTGTTCGATACGGACTTCACGGCTTCCGATACGGATTTCGTTTCTTCCGACACCGAATGGACCAATGGCTCGTGCAAATGGCGGTAAGCCGCGAAGCCGACCGCGACGCTCAGCACCGCGATCAGACCGATGAGAAGAACTGACTGACGCGACCGTATGCGCATCAGGGTCGAAGGCTTAGCCCGGCGGCGACATAGTGTGCCTTTGCGTGGTCGACTTGGTCGAACGTGGTTCCGATCCCGGCATCAAACATGATTCGGCGGCTCAACAAGTGCTTCACGCACAAATCGGCGAACGATTGCGGGTGCGCATGCGCCGTCACGCTTCGCAAGCCAAGGTCGGGCGAAAAGACCGTCAACTTGCCCAACGCGATATCGGCGCCCAGGTCCTGTTCGGGCAGGATGCGCCCGACGCCGGCCGTGTGCGATGTTGCACCTTGGGAGCGCGCTTTGATCGCCAGTTTCGGGGTCAGGCGGTACGCCGAGTTGACGTCAAGCCGAAATTTCGGCTGCGTTTCACTCGGCGCATAGACGGAAGCGGGCGGCACGACCGCGATGGCCGCGGTCAAAGCAAAGCGCTCCGTCTGGGCAAATCCGTAGCGCAGCCCGTAGGTAGCATGACTGCGCCGATAGACTCCTGCTCCGTTGCGGCCCGATTCAGCGATCTGAGACGGCAGATCCAGGACCACGTCAGTGCGCCGCCCCAAGCCGGCGTCAAACCCTAACAGGGGATATGCGGCAAGGGCCGTTCCGCCGACCTTTGAAGCGTTTTGATAATAGAGCGCCTCGACGAGGAAGTTGCCGGCCGGGACGATGCAAGGCGAGGGAATCTGACTCGACCCCGTTGCTGTAGTCAGCAGAGATGCATTGGTGCACACTTCCTGCGCGTTCGCTCCGACCGGGCGGACGCTCATCGAGGAAAGCGCTGCGGCGACCGCGATCGCCACCGAGGTGCGCCGCATTGCGGCGGGCGCCCAAGCGTATTTTCTGACAATCGACGTGTTCATGTACTCCTGCGTCTCTCGGTTCGAGGCAAGGGAAAGCAGCTGAGGTCTGCTCGGGCCGGCAAACTTTGTTCGGCCCCCAAGCGTCTTGCTGCGGAAAACTCAGAACGCGGAAGCGGAGGGATGCAGGCCTCCATTTCCGGTGTTTCGCGCCGCGAAGTACACGGCAGTGCGATTCGTTAGCTGAGCGTACTCAACCGAGGAGGACCGCGTTCGACCAGAGAGTCGGTAACGATGAGGGCCAGCGCGTAGGAGACACGCTTGAGAGACACAACGATGCTCGCACGAGCGCACGCGACAAATCGCGCGAAAATGCATTTGACGATGTGCGTGAGCATATCGCCCAGTGCGGCCAGAGCCTTCGATAGTGAGAACGCCGCACCAACGGCAACACCGGCATGAATTACCAGGCTTGGCGCGATTGGGCCGCCGAGCCAGAGCGCTCCGCCGAATGCGTGACCGTAGACGGCAATCTGCTCGGTGGTCTCCATGCCGTAGAGCGCGACCAGCTGCAAAGCGAACGCTGCGGGAAGCAGGCGCAACATTTGTCGCGCGGTCAAAATGCGTGACGTCGACAAAACGAGCGACCGCGCCGATTGCCTGCTCCTGCTCACTCGTGCATAGAACGAGAAGCCGTGAGTTAAGACCAGCGCTGTCGCCGCCACCAGGAAAGCAGGCAAAATATCGAGCGAGCTGTGATCGGTGTAGTTGCCGTGCCAAAGGACATCGGCATTCGAGATCCCCTCGACGACGGCATCACCGAGCGCCGCGGAAAACAGAGCGATCCCGCAGACGAAGATGCCGACGATCGAGGAATGCTTCACCTTTCGACCGGCGTTCGCTCATCTGCACAGGAAGAACCTGCCGCGGCGGGCGCCTTCAAGAACGAAAGCAGCGCGTTCCCGGTGGCTCGTCCGCGCGCCGATCTCGAATCGCCAAGCGGCCCGGAGCGATCACTTCACCGTGACGATCGCCGCCGCGCTGCGGCCGAACTCTTCGGGGCTGTCGACAAGGTGGACGTTGGCCCCCGGCCATGCATACGTGCCCGCCGTGACGCCGCGAGCGAGGTAGTGCAGGTGGTAGATGCCGGCCGCGAGCGCGTCAGCGTACGCTTCGATGCGATCGGCGCGGATTTGCCGGTCGCCGATTTCCCATGCGGCGCTGGGCGTTCCCAACGCCGCCGAGGCCGTTGCAAACGTCGTATCGACCGCTTCGAGTCCGGCCGGCAAGGCGTCGGCGATTGCGACGCGCTCCACCGGATGATCCGTGACGATCTCGAGGTCGATATCGTAGACGCCGCCGGCCGCCAGTGACGTCGTTGTTGCGGGCGCGGCGAGACCGAACGTTGCGAGCACGGCCGTCGAACTCGCCGGACGCACGATCCGCGTGATGCGCATCCCGTTCAGCCGGCCCGGAGCGGCTCCCGCGATGCGATAGCGATACACTATCGCGTAGTGCAGCGTCCCGGCTCCCGTCTTTTCCAGCGCAAGCGTACTCGTCCCGCGCGGGAGGTCGCGCGCCGCGACCGTCGTGCTGGACTCGGGCGCAGCGACGCCCGCGAACGCCGCTCGCGCGATCGTCGCGGAGCCCAACCGCGCGGTAGCGCTGAAGTTTGCCGGCGTCTCGTTCGCTGCGACGGCGACGAGGGCATCGAGCGCGGCCGCGGCCGCGCAGGCACAGCCGAACGAACCGTTGCGCCGCAAGCCGAGGAGCGAACGCGTGAGCGCGTCGACCGTTTCGGGCGAGCGTTTGCGTTCGACGGCGAGTTGCAGAGCTAAGGCCTGCGTGACGACCGGTGTATCGTACCAGCCGTAGCGCGCGGGAAGGTTGACGATCGCCGCGCGGGCCGACGTCGCGATCCGATCGTCGATGGATTTCACGAGCGTCGCCGCGCGGTCCGCGTACGCTGGTGTCGCGCGCAGCAACATCGCCAGCCGAATCCGATCGGCGAAGCCGAGGCGGTCACGCTGCGCGTCGATCGCCGAAAGGAACGTGGTGCGGCCGTCGCCGGCAGCCGCGAGCGCGGCCAGCGCGTGCAGCCGCAGTTGGGCCTTGCAGAGATCGGACGTGCACCATGCCGCACCGTGCGCCGGATCGGCGAGCACCGCCGCCGCAAAGCGCCGCGCCCCGGCAAAGGTGCCCCCGTCATCGAGTTTGGCAGCGCGGGCGCGGGCGATCGCAGCGAGTACGTCGAGTGAGTCCCAGGCATCGGCGTTCGTCGCTTGCCAATACGGTGCGAAGCCGCCGCTCGCGCGCTGCAGCCCGCGCAGCGTCGCAAGCTCTTGCCCGGCGCGCGTGCGCGCGCTCGCGGCATCGCGACCGGCGCGTGCGGCCAGCAGCGCGAGATCGCTTGCGACGGCTAGCCGCGCCGCCGCCGCGGTTGCCACGCGTTCGTCACCCTGCAGCGCATCGTGCGCCGCAACTACGACATCGGGCACCAAGGACGATGCGAGCAACACCTGCAGGCCGCCGCTATCGGTGGGCGTATCGGACGCGACATCGAGGCCGACCGCGGCCGCGCCCGTCGTCGCGCCGGTTTGCACGACCGCTTCGCTGACGGTTTCGTCGCGCACGGGCAGCGGGACGGCGAACGCGTCGCTTGCCGTCGCGCCGCGAGCCTTGACGGTCGCAGTTGCCTCACCCGTCCCGGTCGCGACGATCGGAAAACGGTACGCTTTGGTTCCCCCTTCGAGCGCGGCATCGAGCGATGTCGTCGCCGATGACTTCCCGTCGATGAAGAACGCCAACGGGCCGGTCAAATCGGCGTCGATGCGCACGTTCCCCGGTACGCGCGTTCCGTTCGTGAGCGCGAGACCGCCGTCGAAGCGGTCACCCGGGCGCGCAAACTGCGGCAGCACGGGATTGGCTGCGAGCGGCTTCATCGTATGAAAGGTCGTCTCGCCGTTGCCGAAGCGGCCGTCGGCGCTCGCGGCGACGACCATCACGCGCCAGGTGGTTAAATCATCGGGCAGCCTGAAAGTCGCGCTTGCGTCGCCCCGCGCATCCGTGCGCAGGGCGCCAGCAAAATAAGCCAGTGGGGAAAACGCGCGGCGCACGCGCGGATCGCCCTCCTCGCCCGAGAGACCGCCGCCGTAGCCGAAGCCCTTCTCCTCGGGCTTCGCGAGCGTTTGCAGCGCGAGCGCGTCGCGATTGTCGGCATAGCGCGTCGCGATCGGCTCGTCGGCATACACCAGCTTGACCAAATCGGGCGGACGATAGCCGGTCAACTGCAACACCGCGTCGTTGGCGACGATGACGGTGGCGCTCGCGAGCAGCGGCCGATGCGCGGCGTCCTCGACGTGCACGTGCAGCGTCTGATGGGCCCCCGGTTCGAGGACACCGGTTTGGGCGCGAGTCGTCACATGCAGATATTTGGCATCGAGCGCAACGTTGAAGGCCGCGAAACCGACGCGCGCGAGTGTGTTCGCGGCGTCGGGCGAATCGCGCTCGGGCGGCGGTCCCCGGCGCACGACGAACGCCTCGACGACCGCGTTGGGCAGCATCTCCGGCGTGACGGGAAAACGGACGGTCGGCGCGGGCGACGTCGCGCGCAGCGCGGTCTGCCAGAGCACGCCGCGACGCACGACGGCAACGTGGATTTCGGCGTCGGGGAACGGCGACTGCACCAGCGCCGTCGCGACCGCGCCCGGCCGATACGCCGACTTATCGAGCTTGATCGACACGGCATTGCGATCGGGGCCGTACCACATGGTTTCGCCAGCGCCGCCGACGTACGTTTCAACGTCCGTCTCGCTCGCGTCGGCGACTCCCGCGACGGTCGCGCGAATGCGGTACGTGCCGGGTTTGGGCGGCGTCAGCGCGACCGAAACGGAGTCGGCTGCTGTCGTCATGTCGGCCGCCGCAACCGTGGCGTAGCGAACGGACTCGCGCGCCTGTTCGGCACCCTCGACGATCTGTGTCGCGCTCGCATACGACGCGTTCTGCAGTTCGACGCGCACGCGCGTGCCGGCCAGCGGTTTCCCTCGCGCGTCGGTCGCGAGCAACGCAACGTGCAAGGGTGCGCCGGCGGTTCCAGCCGCGTCGGCCGCAACGCCGATGAGCGTCGAACTGGGCAAGGCGGTGAAGGTTTGTGAATCGGCGACGGCGAGGTTCGAGACGTCGGTCGTTTCCGCATCGACGCGATAGGCCATCGCATACGGCAGGTCGGCCGCGACCGGTACCGCGACACCGTTCCTGCCGTCGGCGTCGACCCGCACGGTTGATTCGAGCACGTCGCTCGCGACGTCGGGCGTTTGGTCGGGCCAAAACCAGTGCCGCCCGAAGACGAACGCGTCGCGACCGGCCGGCGTGAAGTCGGCGGGCGACCGTGTCACGGTATATTTCGTCGCTGCCCCGGCCAATGGCGCGCCGAAGAGATATGTGTTGCCGGCGTGCGCGGCGACCGTCGTTCCGCGCGCGACGATATCGCGATCGAGCGTGAGATCGACTTTGAAGTTCGGCGCTCTGAACTCGGCGACCCGGAAGTCGCCGACGATCTCTTCGCCGAGGCCGGCGCTCGCGCGCACCGTATACGTTCCCAGCGGCGCGTCCTTGGGCAAGGTCACGGGGAACGTGAAGGTCGCGAACGCATCGAGCGACCTGCGCCCGAGATCGCGCTTCGTGCCGTCGGGCGCTTCGAGCAGCAGTTCGTACGACGGCGCCAGCCCGCGGCGCAAACGACCGTCGGCGAGGAACCAGCCGACCGCGGTGAGCTGCGCGGTCTCTCCGGGCTTATACAACGCGCGGTCCGAAAAAATCGTGCCGCGCGCGAGCGGCGCATCGGTCGACCAACCGTTATAGAAATCGCCGGCGTACGCACCGCTGTAGGGCTCGGTCCGCACGTACGTCCAGTCGGTTCCCAACCGCACGACTGTGACCAGCGACGGCGCATCGGCGGTCGCTGCAACCGAGCCGGCACCGGTCGCCGCCGCACGCGTCATGCAACCGGCGAACCCGGCGCCGCCGAAAATTGCGGCACCGGTCGCATCGGTCGTGGCGGTGCCGCACGTCGCAACGAGTCCCTTCGTCTCGACGTCGGCCTGCGAGCGATAGACTTCGACGCGCGCGCCGCCGACCGGCGTTCCATCGCTGATGCGGTTCACGCGCACCGTGCCGCCGGCGGGAAAGAACTGCGCGAACACGCCAAGATTGGTCAGCTGCACGACGCCGCTGGCAACGAACGGCTGCGGGGCGGAGGGCGCCGCGACCCCGTATGCGAGCGCGCCGCTGAGTGCGCCCAGCTTCGCGCGCAGCGGAACCGCGATCGTTCGCTCGGCGTTCTTCGCTGCGCTTACAGCGAACGCCGGCCACGAAGCCGACGCCGGCAGCACGTCGCCTTTATCGGGATCGCCGCTTGGATCGGGGTGCAGGACGATGTCGCGGGGCCGCAGCGGAGTGAAGATCGCGCGCACCCGCGGCGGATTGACCGTAACGATATTGAGCCGTACGTCGCGTCCGGACGCGAACAGGTGCGTTCCGTCCGGCGCCCAGACCTCGGGCAGCAGATCCGCGGTGCGGAACGTCGCGGTTCGCGTGCGGCCCAGCCGCTGACCGAAACGATCGGTCAGACCGGCGGCCGCGGTCACCGTGTACGCCGTATTGGGTGCAAGCAGATTCATCGCGATCGCCACGCCGTCGTCGCGGGCATCGAAGGCCCGGACTCCCGGCGACGGCGCCGGCGACAAGGTCAGCGCCGAGAGCGATTTCGGATCGATCGGCGTGCTGAAACTCAAGCGCGCATCGCCATTGGTGAAGCGCGAACCGGGTTTGTCGAAACTCACTGTGCGCAGCGCGAGCGCGGAGTACGTCACGAACGATCCGGTGAACGGCTTCTCGCTCGGGCGATTGCCGTCGCGCGGGCGCACACCGGGTCGAATCACGACATCGTAGCGCGTTCCCTTCGCGAGGGACGTTTTGGGTACGAGCGCGTAACGCCACACGCCGTTCGACGGATCGAACGCGGCGTCGGGATTCGGCGAGCCGCTCGGCGCCGCGGTCGCGGTGTCGGCCGGGATCGCGAGCGCGATCTGCGCCGCGGGATTCGTGTGCTCGCGCAGCACGGCGTTCGCTTCGAGCGACGAGCGCTCGAGTGCGACGCTCGATTGCACGGCAATCTTGGGCTGCAGATCGCGGATCGCCGTATCGCCGCCGCTGCCCGGCAGACCGGTGATCTCGACCGCGGCCGTTTCGAAGGTCCAACTCACGTCGGCGGCGAGTTCGCGACCGCGCGTGTCGCGCAAGCCTTTGACGATCGCGACGCGCACGCGCGTCGCCGCGGGCCAAGCGCGATCGGCTTGAAAGCCGACCATGCGCGGCGTCAGCACGCGAAAGCGCCCGGGCAGCGCGGGTTCAAGCGAGAAGTGCGCGAGGATTTCCGCCTGCGCCCCCGATTCGAGCCGCTCGAGCGGGAGCACGTCGGCCGAGAACCGGACGAGGACCTGGGCGCGCGTGTCGGTCTTGCCCACCGGTGCGACCGCGGCGACGAACTCACCGAGCTTCGGCGCCGGGAGCGCCGCAACGGACGAGAACGCGGCGGCCGGTTCCGGTGTGGAGCTTCGCTCGGACGCCGGACTCGCAAAGACCGCGGGTTGACGCGGCGCGCAACCGTTCGCGCAAAGCAACGCCGCCGCAAGCGCGAAGAGTACCCGGAGCAGCGCCGAAGTAGACACAGCGCTGCGAGCCTTCGTTCGGGCCGAGGTGCTCCCTGTGACGCGTACTCGAATCGTCTTCGTCGCGGCCCTGCTCGCGATCGGCCTGGGCGCATACGCGCTTCGTCCGCTCGATGTGCGCGACTTCGGCGGCGCCAACGCGTTGGCGTTCGAGGACCGCACGGGACTGCCGCTGGGCGTCGTGCTCGCGCGCGACTCCGAACACGCCGTGCGCGTTCCCCTCGAACGCGTCGCGCCGCTCTTTGTCCGCGCGATCGTCGCGACCGAAGATGCGCGCTTTGCCGAACACCACGGCATCGACGTCCTCGCACTCGCGCGCGCCGCGGGCGAGGCGCTGCGCGCCGGCCGCATCGTCTCGGGCGGCTCGACGATCACGATGCAGCTCGCGCGGCTGCGCTATGGCTTGGCGCACACCGTGCCCGGCAAGTTCGCCGAGCTCGCCCTCGCACTGCGCATCGAGCGCGCGATGTCCAAGCGCGAGATCCTCGCCGCCTATGTGAACGAACTTCCGATGGGCGGCAACCTGGCAGGGGTCGAAGCCGGCGCGCGCACCTACTTCGGCGCTCCGGCGAGCGACCTCGATCTGGCGCAAGCCGCGCTGCTCGCGGCGCTGCCCAACGATCCCGTCCGGCTCGATCCGTACGCGCACCGCGGGGCGCTCGAAGCGCGGCGCCGAGCCGTGCTCGCGCGAATGGCGGCGACCGGCGCGATCTCGTCCGCCGAGGCGGCGCGCGCAAGCGCGGAAACGGTAGCGATCGCCCCCCGCGGCAGCGGAGTTCTCGCCGCCGCGCACCTGCTCTTTCGGCTCGCCGGCAGCGCCGCACCGCAGGCGACGCGCATTCGTACCACGCTCGACCGCGATCTTCAGCTGTTCGTCGAGAACCAGACGCGCGAGATCGCCGGAACGTTGAGCGAACGCAACGCCCGCGATGCCGCCGCCATCGTCATCGACAATCATGACGGCGCGATCTTGGCCTACGCCGGCTCAGCGGACTATTTCGCGCGGGCCGGTGCCGGGAAGAACGATGGCGTGACCGCACTGCGCCAGCCGGGCTCGACGCTCAAGCCGCTCCTCTACGAACTGGCCTTCGAACGCCGCTGCGTGCGGCCCACGACGATCCTGGCCGACGTCCCGACGAGCTACGCGCTGCCCGGGCTGCGCACGTTCGCGCCGACCGATTACAGCAACCGCTTTGCCGGACCGGTGCGCGCGCGGATCGCGCTGGCCGATTCGCTCAACGTCCCCGCGGTCGGCGTCCTGGGCAAAGTCGGCGTGGGCGCATTTCTCGACCGGCTGCGCGCCCTGGGTTTCGTGCATCTCACCGGCGACGCCGCGCGCTACGGGCTCGGCCTGGCGTTAGGCGACGGCGAAGTCAGCCTCGAGGAACTCGCGACGGCATACGCGACGATCGCGCGCGGCGGCCGGCCGCCGCGCATCCATGCGGTGCTCGGCGGCACGGCCGGCACATCGAATGCGCGCATCGGCAGCGCGGCCGATTGGGCGCTCGTGACCGACATGCTCGCCGACGCTCATGCTCGCGCGCGCGCCTTCGGCGTCGCGTCGCTCCTGCGCACACCCTTTCCAAGCGCGGTGAAAACCGGCACGTCGTCGGACTTCCGCGACACCTGGACGGCCGGCTTCACTCGCGACTACACCGTGGCCGTGTGGGTCGGAAATTTCGACGGCCGCCCGATGCGGCGGGTCAGCGGCGTCACCGGCGCCGCACCGCTATGGCATCGCATCATCGCGCATCTGGCGGAACGCACCGTGCCTAGCGCGTTCGATCGGCCGCGTGGATACACGCGGCTGCCGATCTGCGCGACGACGGGTCTGCAACCGACACGCGGCTGTCCCAGCATCGTGAGCGAATGGATCGATCGCGACGATCTCGCGGCCTGGCGGTCCGCGCCGCGACCGCTGGCGCGAATCTACGACGGCTGGCTTGAAACCCAGCCGGATGAGACCGGCGCGCTGCGCATCGTCTCACCGCACGACGGAGACATATTCGTGAGCGCGCCCGGCGCGCAGATCGCCGTCATCGCGCGCGGAGCCGATGCCCCGGCCTGGGAACTCAACGGCCGAACGCGCGCCGTTCGCACGTCGCGTTGGGTTCTTAGCCTGCGGCCCGGCCGCTGGACGCTGCGGGCGCGCGTGGGCGCCCAGACCGACAGCGTTACCTTCAGCGTCGGGCCGCCGCCATTGCACCGGCGCCGCGAAGGCTTTTCGATCGGGGGTTGACGGTAGTGGAAACCATCTTCAACGACGTCGTGATCGACGGCAGGCGGATCGAGACGGCTTGGCTCGAGCCGGCGAACGCGTCCGCGCCGTCAATCGTCATGTTGCACGAAGGACTCGGTTCCGTCGCGCTGTGGCGAGACTTTCCGTGCCGTCTCGCCGCGCGAACCGGTTGCGGCATTCTCATGTATTCGCGTTATGGTTACGGCCGCTCCGAGCCGCTCGCGGAACGACGGCAGGTCGACTACATGCACCACGAGGCCACGGTCGTGCTTCCGGAAGTGTTGCGCCGGCACCGCGTCGTCAAGCCGGTCCTCTTCGGTCACAGCGACGGCGCATCGATCGCGCTGATCTACGCCGGCAGCTTCCCCGACGGTCCGCGGGGACTGATCCTCGAGGCGCCGCACGTCTTCGTCGAAGACCTCACGGTGAGCAGCATTCAAGCGGCCAAGCGCATCTTCGAAACGGGTGATTGGCGCGCGAAGCTCGAGCGCTATCATGACGATCCGGAAGCCGTGTTTTGGGGTTGGAATGACATTTGGCTCGATCCGCGCTTCCGCTCCTGGAACATCGAATCGTACCTGACATCGATCCGCTGTCCCGTCCTGGTGATCCAAGGCCGGGATGACGAATACGCGACCGCCGCACAAGTCGATTCGATCGTGCGGCACGTGGCCGCAACCGAAGCGATGCTCGTCCCGGACTGCGGCCACTCGCCCCACCGCGACCAACCCGAAGTAACGCTCGCACGCGTCGAATCTTTTCTTGCCGCGCTCGCCGATTAGGGCGCGCTGAGCGCGGAGTTCGCGCAAACAAAGGATGCGCGGTGAAGCCACGCACGACGAAACAGTGTCGATAGTATGGTTGCCGAATGCCTTTCTGAAGCGGATCGGCGACGTTATTAATAAGCTGGGCGGGAATCAATGACCATGAACATTCTACGCAATGGCTCTCAGCCGTCGAGCAAAGGTCCGGCCGAGTTCTTCACCGGGTCCGTACGCATCGACGCACCGTTTCAAGCTCCCACCCCTGGACGCGCCGGCGGCGCGATCGTGACGTTCGAACCGGGCGCGCGCACCGCGTGGCACACGCATCCGCTCGGCCAGACGCTCATCGTCACCGCCGGCCTCGGCTGGACCCAATGCGAGGGCGCCCCCGTCGAGGAAATCCGACCCGGCGACATCGTCTCGTGCCCGCCCGCGACGCGACATTGGCACGGTGCGACACCGACGACCTCCATGACGCACATCGCGATCGCGGAAGCCCTCGACGGCAAGGTCGTCGATTGGATGGAGCACGTGACCGATGCGCAGTACCTCGCGGGTCGGCCGGCAGCCGATCGTGCCGGATAATCCCACCGTCGCCTTATTCTCGGGCCGGCGCGCCGGGAACTCCGCGGTACCGGTCGCCGGCGTCGTCAACGAACTCGCACTATAACGGCGCTTTTCGCGCCGAGAAAGTTTCCCAGCACATGCAGAAACGCACACTCGGAGAAAGCGGCCTGGAGGTCTCGGCCATCGGTTTGGGCTGCATGGGGCTCAGCTTCGGCTACGGTCCCGCAGCGGACAGGCCTGACGCAATCGCCCTGATCCGGACGGCCGTCGAGCGCGGCGTCACGTTCTTCGACACCGCCGAAGCGTATGGACCGTTCACCAACGAGGAAGTCGTCGGCGAGGCACTCGCACCCGTTCGCGACCGCGTCGCAATTGCAACGAAGTTCGGCTTCGAGGGTGGAGACTCGAAGCGGGGCCTGGACAGCCGGCCGGAGCGCATTCGCGAAGTCGCCGACGCGTCGCTCAAACGCCTCAAGACGGACCGTATCGATCTGTTCTACCAGCATCGCGTCGACCCGAAGGTACCGATTGAAGAGGTCGCCGCCACCGTGAAGGACCTGATACGGGAGGGCAAGGTCAAGCACTTTGGGCTCTCGGAAGCGGGCGTGCAAACGATTCGCCGGGCACACGCGGTGCAGCCGGTGGCGGCGCTGCAGAGTGAGTACTCGCTCTGGTGGCGGGAGCCCGAAAGCGAGGTCCTGCCGGCGCTCGAAGAGCTCGGCATCGGTTTCGTCCCTTTCAGCCCGTTGGGAAAAGGATTTCTGACCGGCGCGATCAGCGAAACCACGACCTTCGACAGCACGGATTTTCGCAACATCGTGCCGCGCTTCACGCCCGAGGCACGCAAAGCAAATAGCGCGCTCGTCGACCTGCTCGGCGCGATCGCGGCGCGGAAACACGCGACGCCGGCGCAAATTGCATTAGCCTGGCTCTTAGCGCAGCGACCGTGGATCGTTCCCATTCCGGGCACCACGAAGCTGCGTCGACTCGAAGAAAATCTCGGCGCGGCCGAACTGCAGCTGACGCCGGATGATTTGAGCGACATCGAACGCGCCGTCTCGAAAATACCGGTGCAAGGCGCCCGTTATCCGGAGCATCTCATGCAAATAGTCGGCCGCTGAGTTCAAACCCTCGCGCTACGAGTCGCCGTTCGACGACGGGTGCGCTCGCCCCAGCAATCCAGAAGGCCCGTCGACGTCGGTTTCCGTCGCTCTGTATGCGCGCGTGAGCAGCCACGATCAGCGCACCGATCTCGACCGTCAGTTAGCGCGGTTATCGACGTATGCCGCCGGGCAGAAGCTGCACGTCGTT
>Ga0182013_10005869_pt1 | contig 14114 bp, 8 predicted proteins | sample 612S2MmetaG_FD_120487 | JGI IMG/M metagenome (GOLD analysis project Ga0182013, IMG submission 120487) | Permafrost microbial communities from Stordalen Mire, Sweden - 612S2M metaG | ecosystem: Environmental > Terrestrial > Soil > Wetlands > Permafrost | place: Sweden: Stordalen | collected... | reverse complement strand
CGGCAAAGGCGTCAAGGCCTTCGCCCGGCAGCGCGACGACGTCGGCACCGTCGTGGATCAGATCCTGGTCGCGCCCGGCGATCAGATCTTGATGATCACGTCCGGAAATCAAGTCATCCGTCTGGACGTTGCCGACATTCGCAAGACCGGTCGCGACGCCAAGGGCGTCCGTCTGCAGCGACTAGGAGAGGGCGACGAAGTCATCGCGGTGACCAACCTCGGCAAACAGGCGCGCCAGATCACCGAGATCACCGGCGAGGAGGCGTGAAACCCTTTCGCCGCGCCCAAGAGTTAGATGCAAATGACTCCGCACGGTACTCGGGGGGTTTACGGGGGCAGAGCCCCCGCGAGCGGCCGAGTGACCGCTCGGGGGTGAACGGGGGGCCGTGCCGCCCCGTTTTTCAAAAGGAGATCACCTGAGCAGATGAGCGCATTACCGAACGTTTCCCAAGCCGATTTCGCGACCGAAGTTTTGCAGAGCGACAAGCCCGTGCTCGTCGACTTCTGGGCGGAGTGGTGCGGGCCGTGCCGCATGCTCGGTCCGATCGTCGAGAAAGTCGCGACGGCGTACGCAGAAAAAGTGAAGGTCGTCAAACTGAACACGGACGAAAATCCGGCGCTCGGCGGCGAGTATCACGTGTCCGGTATTCCGTGCCTGATTCTCTTCAAGGGCGGAAAGCCGGTGGACCGCATCGTCGGGTACGTGCCGGAAGGTACGATCTCGACGATGCTGGGCAAGCACGTCGCCTAAGACGACCGTCGAAAGCGACTCGCGCCGTGGCGTTCCCGCGGTGCATCGCTTGCTGGAAACGCCGGCGCTAGCCGAATACCAGTCGTTTCTCGGACGCGAGAGCGTCAAACGCGCGGTGGAGCGAGAGCTCGACCGCGCGCGCGTGTCCGGCGGCGAAGCCGGCACGGACGGCATGCACGCGATCGTCGCGAGCGTTTGCGAGCGGCTCGATTCTCAGCGCCGCGCGACCTTGATGCGCGCGATCAACGCAACCGGCGTCATCGTCCACACGAATTTGGGACGCGCGCCGCTGGCCGCCGAGGCGCTGGCCGCCGTCGCGGACGTCGGCGCCGGCTATTCCAATCTCGAATACGATCTGGAAGCGGGCGAACGCGGTTCGCGTTACGCTCGCGTGACCGGCCCGCTGCGCGAACTCACGGGCGCGCAAGACGCGCTGGCGGTCAATAACTGCGCGGCCGCGGTTCTCCTCATTCTCGATACGTTCGCGAAGGGTCGCGAAGTCGTGGTCGCGCGCGGCCAACTCGTCGAGATCGGCGGAGGCTTCCGGCTGCCCGACGTCCTCCAGCGCGGCGGCGCGACGCTCGTGGAAGTCGGAACGACGAACAAGGTGTACGTGGAGGACTACGAGCGGGCGCTCTCGCCACGAACCGCGCTGCTGCTGCGGACGCATCCATCGAACTACGCGATCGCAGGCTTCACGCACGACGTGACGGGCGCGGAAATGGCTCGCCTCGGCGCGCGCGCCGGGGTTCCCGTCGTTGAAGATCTCGGCAGCGGCGCGCCGGTGGATCTCGCGGAGTACGGCCTGCCGCACGAGCGCACGATCCGCGAAGCGCTCGGAGACGGAATTTCGCTGGTCGCGTTCTCGGGAGACAAGTTGCTCGGAGGTCCGCAGGCCGGCATCGTGGCCGGCCGCGCCGAACTCGTCGCGCGTTTGCGCAACAATCCGCTGCTGCGCGCGCTGCGGGTGGATAAGACCGCCATAGCCGCGCTCGCCGCGACGCTGCAGCTTCACCGCTCGCCGGAGACGCGCGCCCGCATTCCGCTGTACCGCATGTTGGGCGCCACGATGGAAGATCTGTGGGAGCGCGCCCGGCGCTATTGCGACGCGATTGCGGGGCTGCGAACGGTCGAGCATCGAGCCGTCGTGGGCGGCGGCGCGCTTCCGGGCAGCACGCTCGCGTCGCTTGCGATCGCGGTCTCCACGGACGATCCGGGCCGCGTTGCGGCCGCGTTGCGGCGCGGCAAGCCGCCGGTCGTCGCGCGGCTGGACGATGGGCGCGTCCTACTGGACTTGCGAACGATCGCCCCTGAGGAGGACGGCGAGGTTCTCGCCGCGCTGCTCGCGCTGCGGTAACCCGGCCCGCGGCCTCTATTCGCTAAACCATCCCGATGGAACGACGTCCAGATTCACGTTGATCTGTTTGACTTCGGTGTAGGCGTCGTAGCCGTAGGTTCCGAGCTCGCGGCCGATGCCCGACTGTTTGTAACCGCCCCACGGCGCTTCGTTGTACGTCGGGTGATACGTGTTGATCCAGGTGATCCCGGCCCGGAGTTTGCGGATCACGCGGTGCGCCTTGGCGACGTCCTGGGTGAAGACCGCTCCGGCTAGGCCGTAGACGCTGTCGTTGGCGAGGCGAATCGCATCCGCTTCGTCCGTGAACGTCTGAACCGCGAGCACGGGGCCGAAGATCTCCTCTTGGACGATGCGCATCTTCGGATCCGGCGCGTCGAAGATCGTCGGCACGATGAAGTTGCCGTGCTCTCCGAGCGGGCCCTCGAGACGCGTTCCTCCGCACAGCAGCGTCGCGCCCTCGTCCCGGCCGATCTTGATATAGCTCTCGACCCGATCCATCTGCGTCCGCGAGATGAGCGGTCCCATTTCGGTCTCCGGGTCGAATCCGTCGCCGACGCGAATCTTCTTCGCGCGTTCCACCAGCGCGGCGACGAAGCGATCGTGCAGCGAGTCTTGCACGATAAGCCGCGAGCCCGCCGAGCAGACTTGTCCGGAATTCGCATAGATGCCGAAGAGCGCGTAATCCACCGCCGTGGCGAAGTCGGCGTCCGCGAACACGACGTTGGGCGACTTGCCGCCGAGTTCGAGCGAGATCTTCTTGAGGTTTCCGGCGGCGGCTTTCATGATCGCGCGCCCGGTTGTGGTGCCCCCGGTAAACGCAATCTTGTCCACGTGGTCGCTCTCGGCGAGCGGCGCACCGACCGCAGGCCCCGCCCCGAGCAGCACGTTGACGACGCCCGGCGGGAACTCCAGCTCTTCGAAGATCGACGCGAGCCGGAGCGACGACAGCGGCGTGAGCTCGGCCGGTTTGAGAATGCAGACGTTTCCGGCGGCAAGCGCGGGAGCGAGCTTCCAAACGCCCATCAGCAGCGGATAATTCCACGGTACGATCTGTCCGCAGACGCCGATGGGTTCGCGGACCGTGAACGTCTGCGACGGCGCCGGAACGTCGAACGTCTGGCCGTGCGGCTTGGTGGCCAGGCCCGCGTAGTAGCGGAAGCAATTGGCCGCATCGGCCACGTCGTACTCCGCTTCGCGCAACGGTTTTCCGTTGTTGAGCGTGTCGATCTTCGCGAACTCGGCCGCGTGCTCGTCGATCTTGTCGGCAACGCGCAAGAGGAGGCGCGCGCGGTCGTGCGCGCTCACGGTCGACCACGGGCCGTCGTCGAAGGCGCGGCGCGCGGACGCGATCGCGCGCTGTGCGTCGGCGTCGCTCCCCTCGGCGACGACGGCGATGCGCTCGCCGGTCGCGGGATTGACCAGGTCGCGCGTTCCGCCCTCGTCGGCGAGCGTCCAGCGCCCGTCAACGTACATCGGGATCGTCGAGTCGATGCGCGGAAGGTTGCGCAGCAGCTCCTCGGGTGTCGCGCCGTGGCGCGGCGGCATCGTTTGCATGTCTCTTTCCTTAGGTTTTCGCGGCGATCGCGGCGGGCTGCATGGAGTCGAGGGATTCGGCGAGGGCGCGACAGACGTAGTCGGCCTGCTCCTCGAAGATCGTCAGCGGCGGCTCGAAGCGAATGACGCGGGCGTTTACGAGCGTTCCCGAGACGAGAACGCCCCGGTCGAGCATGCGCTTCCCAAGCTCGAATCCGGTCTCGTGGTCGTGAAACTCCAGCGCCATCAGCAAGCCTCTGCCGCGCACGTCGACGACGATGTCTTCGTGTCCGCGGGCGGCTTCGCGCATGCCCGCCAGCATGCGCTCGCCCATGCGCGCCGCGCGTTCGGGCAGCGCGTCCTCGATGAGCACGTTGATGCACGCGAGCGCCGCGGCGCACGCCATGGGGTTGCCGCCGAACGTGGTCGTGTGCAGGAACGGGTTCTTAAAGAGGCTGGCAAAGATTTCGCGCCGCCCGATTACGGCTCCGACCGGCATCACGCCGCCGCCGAAGCCCTTGGCCAAGCACAGCAAGTCCGGAACGACGCCGTAGTGCTCGCAGCAAAACATCCGGCCGGTGCGTCCCATCCCGGTTTGCACTTCGTCGAGGATCAGCAGCGCGCCGAATTCGTCGCAGAGCGCGCGCACGCCGGGCAGGTAATCGTCGGACGGAATGTTGACGCCGCCTTCGCCTTGGATCGGCTCCAGCAGTACGGCACCGACGTCTTCGCCGACGGCTTTGCACGAGGTCATCATGTCGTGCAGCGCCGGGAGATCGTCGAAGGGCACGTGCTCGATGTTCGGCAGCATCGGCCCGAACGGCCGGCGGAACTCCGCCTTGGCGCTGGCCGAGAGCGAACCGTAGCTCTTGCCGTGGAAGCCTTTGGTCGCGGCGACGATCGTCTGCTTGTGCGGATCGTACGCGCGCGAGAGTTTGAGTGCGGCTTCGACCGATTCGGTTCCGCTGTTGCAGAAGAAGGCAAATTCCAGGTTGCCGGGAGCCAGCATCGCAAGCGTCTTGGCGAGCATCGCGCGCAAGGGGTCGAGCAGGTCCTGGCTGTGCAGCGGCTGGCGCTGCAGTTGTTCCATCACCGCTTTGACGACTTTCGGATTCCGGTGGCCGACGTTGAATATGCCGAATCCGCCCAAGCAGTCGATGTACTCTTTGCCGGTGACGTCGCGGTAGGAATTCGGCCCGGCGTCCTCCCACTCCACGACCGCCGACGCGTGGTCGGCGTTGGTCGCTTTGCGGTATTCGAGGAAGCCCGGATTGACGTGGTTGCGGAACGAGTCGACCGTTTCGCTCGTGATCCAGGCGGCGTCGTCCTTGGTAATCGCCGGTTTGGCGATCAACTCCAGAACCTTGTTGGTATACGCGTAGACGTCTTCGTTGCGTTGACTTCGAATTTTTTTCTACCTCGTGGCTTTCGTGTTGGATGGTGCGAGCACGTGCTCGAAACTTTCGGCGAGGATGGCGAGTGCGTCGTCGAGTTCCGCGTCTTCGATGACGAGCGGGACCAAGATGCGCAGCACGTTTCCGCTTCCCGCCTTGAGCAGCAGCAAGCCCCGCTCGCGGGCGGCTTCCAAGATGCGCTGCGTCTGTGCGGCGCCGTCTTCGCCGCCGAGTTCGATCGCGAGCATCGCGCCCAAGCCGCGCACCTCGGCAACCTGAGAAAAACGCGCCTGCAGCGCGTTCAGCGCCGCGCGGAGGCGGTCGCCGATCTCGCGCGCTCGCGCGAAGAACGCGTCGTCCATGATGTCGAGCGTCGCCAGCGCGGCGGCGCACGCGACCGGATTGCCCGCGAAGGTCCCGCCGAGACCGCCGGCCGTCGGAGCGTCCATGATCTCCGCCTTGCCGATGACGGCGGCCAGCGGAAGGCCGCCGGCCAGCGACTTCGCCACGGTGATCAGGTCGGGTTCGATGCCGTAGTGTTCGCACGCGAAATAGGTTCCGGTGCGGCCGAATCCGGTTTGAATCTCGTCGGCGACGAGCAAGATGCCGTGGGCCTGCGTGATGCGCCGCAGTTCGCGCAAGAACTCCTCGGGCACGGGAATGAAGCCGCCTTCGCCCAGCACCGGCTCGATGACGATCGCGGCGATGCGGTCCGGCGCGACGCTCGACTCGAAGATCTCGGCGAGCGCGCGAAGGGCGCGCTCCGTGGTCCAGCCTTCCAGTTCGTGCGGGAACGGTGCCTGATAGATTTCGCTGCAGAATGGGCCGAAATGCTGTTTGTACGGCGCGTTCTTTCCCGTCATCGACAGCGTGAGCAGCGTTCGCCCGTGATAGCCGTGCGCGAACGTGAGGATCGCCGGGCGTCCCGTGTACTCGCGCGCGATCTTCACCGCGTTCTCCACGGCTTCGGCGCCGGTCGTAACGAGCAGCGTTTTTTTCGGCGAGTCCCCGGGTGCGAGCGCGTTTAGGCGTTCGGCGAGTTCGAGATACGGCTCGTACATCGTCACTTGGAAGCACGCGTGCGTGTAGCGGCGTGCTTGTTCCTCGATCGCATCGAGAATCTCGGGATGCGCGTGCCCGGCGTTGAGGACGCCGATGCCGCCGACGAAGTCGTAGTACCGCCGTCCATTGGTATCCCAGAGCGACGCTCCGCTCGCGCGCTCGACGAAAACCGGATGCGCGTTGGAGACGCCTCGGGGGATGGCCGCTTCGCGGCGCCGTACGAGGGATTCGGCAGACGTCAGGGAGGATGCGGTCACGGGAGACTTTCTTTGAAGAGCGGGGCGGCGTGCCCCCCGTTCACCCCCGAGCGGCCACTCGGCCGCTCACGGGGGCTCCGCCCCCGTAAACCCCCGGCTGGGGGCTTGGAAGGGTGAGGCGTCAAGGGCTCGTAACCCGAGCATACCCTTGCGGTGGGGGGTCTGACCATGTTCGGGGTACACAAGCGAAACTACAAGATTTGTGCTCTGCGACCATAGAAATGCCCTTTATGGGCGGCGTACACTTCGGTCAAAGAGTTGCTGTGACGACCTGGAGGTCTGCGTGACGATTCGACGCTCTCTTACGTGGGCGATCGCCGCCCTGCTATTTGCGGCTTGTCCCCTCTCTGCTCTGGCAGGGACCACGGGCACGATGCGAGGCCGGGTCGTCGAGGCCGGAACGGGTGTCCCGGTGGCCGGGGCCGTGGTGACCGCGACCGCGCCGGCGCAGACCGCGTCCACGACGACCGACGCCTCGGGGAACTTCTCGTTCATCTCGCTCGCCCCGGACACATATACGGTGACGGCGGCCAAGACCGGCTACGATTCGCAATCCCAGCCCGGCATCTCCATCTTCGTGGACCAGTCGAACACGGTCTCGTTTTCCTTGAACCGCGTGCTCAAGACGATCGCCACGACCCGCTCGCAATCGGCGGCCAGCCTGCTTCATTCCGGCGTCACCAGCGACGTCTACTCGATCAACCCGGCCGGTCAGAAGGCCGCCGCCGCGCTCGGCGGAGCCGGTTCGATGAATCAAGCCTACGGCGCCATCGCCAGCGCGCCGGGCGTCAACATTCCATCGGGCCAAGAGGGCTGGTACCAGGGCGTGTACATTCGCGGCGGCGACATCGACCAGGTCGCGTACGAGTTCGACGGCCTTCCCACGACGCGCCAGTCGGACTTGGCGCCGATCGCGACGCTGACCAGCCTGGGCAATCAGGAGGTTCAGGTTTACACCGGCGGCACGCCGGCCAGTTCGAATTCCTCGGGACTTGCCGGCTACATCAACCAGGTCATCAAAACCGGCACGCATCCCGGTTACGCCAGCGGCGACCTGGGCATCGGGGCTCCCTCGTTCTACCACTCGGCGACCGCCGAGGTCTCCGGCGCGACGCCCGACCGGCTGTTCTCCTATTACGTCGGGTTGTCGGGAACCAACCAGAGCTACCGCTACGGCGATCAGTTCAACGGCGCGGGCAATCCGCTCTACTTTTATCCGCTCATCATCCCGACTGGGAACGCCGAGTACAATATCCTCGACGGATCCGGAGGGCCCGGTCCCGACTACGGAGCGGTATTCTCGCCGGGTCAAAGTTACGCGCAAGCGACGAACTTCGATCGCGAAAACATCTTCAACGTGCATTTCGCGATACCGCATCACAACAGCCCCTTGCGCGACGACATCCAAGCGCTCTACGTCACCGGCGGCATCGCGACCAAGTTCTACAGTTCGCAAAACGAGATCGGCATCAATCCGACGACGGCCGGAACGCTGGGATTCGGGTATCCGCTTCCGTTCCTCGACGGCAACTATTACAACGGTCAGCTGATGCAGGCGCCCAACCCGAACCAGATTTCGACCGGACTGTTCCCGAGCAGCCCGTCGCAACGCGACCCGTTTACGGGTTTCATCCAGCCCAACCAGCGCGACGCGTCGAGCAACGACTACTCGATCGCAAAGCTGCAGTATCAAAAGAACATCAACGACCATTCCTACGCTCGCGTCGTCGGGTACACGGAATACTCGGATTGGTTCATCAACGGACCGACGAGCGCGCAGCTCACCTTCGGCGCGCAGCTCGCCGACTACGAAGTGCTCGACCACACGTACGGCGTCGATCTGATCTATTCCAACCAGCTCTCGCCCAAGCACCTCATCACGGCGCAGGGCACGTTCATGACGCAGACGCTGCAGACGTACAACGCGACGTTCAGCTCCACCGACTCGGCGACGACGAGCCTGGGAGCGACCGGACTGGGGACGATCCTCTCCAGTTACGTCGGCAACAACGGACTCTGCTACAACTGGAGCACGGGGGCGCAGTGGAGCTGTTTCGACGGAAACGGGTCCGGATCGACGGCGGTTACGCCGTCGTGTCCGGCAGCAACCTTCGGTGCGGGCTGCTTCGTCGGCAGTCAGGGCGGTTTGCAGTCCAACGGGTCCATCAATCTTACGCCCGGCACGGCACCGGCCGGCAGTGCGGCAGCGAAGGCGGACGCTCACTGGGTGATGACCGAGAACGGCGCCAGCGCGCAGGTGGACAACGTCAGGCCGTTGTTCAGTTCGTACTCGCTGACCGACCTCTGGCAGCCGAACGATAAACTCGTCGTCAATTTGGGCGTTCGCTTCGACCACTTCGCGTACGCGACCGCCGACTTACAGAGCGGGTATCCCGCGCGTGCTTTCTGGTTCAACGCCTACAACAACGAGTTTTGCGGCTCGCTGGGCAAGAACCCCCAGTGGCGCTGGAATGGAACCGGATTCGGCGCGTGCGCCGCCGGACTCTCGCCGCTCTCCAACCCGGGGAACGGCCTCTACAACGTTCCGGCCGGTCTTTTCGTCAACAACGTCTTTCAGCCGCGCGTCTCGGCGACGTGGACGCTCAATCCGAACACGGTCATTCGCGGGTCGTACGGCAAGTACGCCCGCGCCGAAGCCAGTTCGTACTACCAGTACAACACGGTTCAACAGAATCTCGCGTCGTTCTTGGGGCAATTCTACTCGTACGGGTACCGTTCGCCCGATCACGCGATCTATCCGGACACGTCGAACAATTTCGACCTCTCGCTCGAAAAGCGCGTCAAAGGCACGGCGATTTCGTATAAAATCACGCCGTTCTACCGCTCGACCAACAATCAGATCCAATACTTGGCGATCGACGCGCTGGGCGGCACGCTCGCGGGCCTAAATATCGGCGCGCAGCGTTCGTACGGCGTCGAGCTCTCGCTGCAGGACGGCGATTTTTCGAGAAACGGACTCTCGGCGCTGTTCTCCTACACGTACACGAACAGCAAAGTCCGGTATTCGCCGATAAACGGACAGAGCGTCATCGACAGCTTCAACACGCAGATCGCGCTGTACAACTCGTATACGTCGTCGTGTGCGGGCGTGACGCCGTCGTCCCGGAATTGGGCGGCGTGCGGTTCCGGCCAATACGCGGGCAACGCGTCGCCGACGCTGCTCAACGGACCGCCCGGTCCGGGAACCCTAAGCATTCCCAATCCGTACTACGGCAAGACGCTTCAGCCGTTGATGGACACCGGCGCGTACTACTCGCCCTACGACGCCATTCCGACGCCTTTTAACGCCGGCAACGGATACGAAGTGCCCAACGTCGCGACGCTGATTTTGAACTACAAACACGACCGGTTTGCGATCACGCCCACCATTCGCTGGGACGACGGCTCGAACTACGGTTCCCCGCTCGTGTGGCCGGGTTACGTTCCGCAGTCGTGCGCCGCTCAGCCGAGCGCGACGCCGACGACGCCGGGCGTGAGTTGTCCCGGATCCGCGACGCAGGGCGCGATCTTCTTGCCGGACCCGTATACCGGCCGGTTCGATTCGCTCGGTTCGTTGCGCGATCCGTCGGAGCTCTCGCTCAACTTGCAGGCCAGCTACGACGTGACCCCGCGCATTTCGATTACGGCCAGCGCCGTGAACCTGTATCACCAATGCTTCCAGCGCGGCTACGCGTGGGACAATTCGCTCACGTGCAGCTACTCGAACCTGCCGTCGAACATCTTGGCCCCAGCCGGCAACTTCCTCACGCATCCACCGGTGCAAGTCGCCTATCCGTACGGTACGTTCTTCGACATCACGGAAGTCGGCGCGTCCTCGGTCGTGCAGCCCTTTAACTTCTTCGTCAACGTCAACGTCAAACTCTAAACGATCGTGCCGATTCCCAAGGAGGTTTCATGCCCCGTTCTCACGCGTTGCGAGCGCTCGCGCGGCTCGCGGCGGTTCACGCCGCTGCCGACAGCGAGGGTGTGAGCGCAGGACGAATACGCGATGAGATGTCGCTTTCGCGCCGCGACTTCGCGCGGGGCCTCTTAGCGGCTTCGGCTACCCTCCCGCTTCTGGCGGGCTGCAGCGTCGGGCAGTCGCCCGCGGCAAACAAGCGGGTCGCCATCATCGGCGCGGGGATCGCCGGACTGACCGCCGCGCTTCGCCTGCAAGATGCGGGCATCGCTTCGACCGTCTACGAGTCGTCGTCCCGCATCGGCGGCCGCATGCATTCGGAATGGTCGTACTGGAACGATCGCCAGCACACCGAATGGTGCGGCGCGATGATCGACACGCAACACGTCACGATGCACGCGCTGGCACGGCGTTTTCATCTGCCGCTCGGCGATACGTACTCGGGCCTCAAGGCCGACGACCGGGACACGGCGTTTCTCGACGGCCACTACTACCCGATGCCGGAGGCCGACCGCGACTTCGCCGCGATCTATCCGATTCTCAAGAGCCAACTCGCGGCGATGCCGGCGACGCCGATGTACTCGAACATGACGGCGGCCGGCCACCGTCTCGACCAGACGAGCATGGCCGCCTGGATCGATCGCTACGTTCCCGGCGGCTTGGGATCGCGCTTGGGTAAACTCATCAAGGAGGCCTATCGCAACGAGTACGGACGCGAGATCGAGGAGCAGAGTTCTCTCAACCTCGTGTGCATGCTCGGAATCCAGCGGCATTTCGAACGCGACGGGAAGATGAGTGTGCTCGGGTATTCCGATCAGCGCTTTTACATCGCCGCCGGAAATCAGCGACTTCCGCTCGCGATCGCAGCGGCGTTGCCGGCCGGGACGGTGCAATTCGGCCACCGCATGGTCTCGATCAAGAAGCTCCCCGGCGGCCTATACGAGTTGCAGTTCGACAACAACGGCGCAACGGTCAAGGAAACGTACGAGCGCGTCGTCATCGCCATCCCGTTCATCGTGTTGCGCGGACTCGACTATTCGTCGGCGGGATTCGACGCGGCCAAGCATCGCGCCATTCAGGAGCTCGGCTACGGCTATCACACCAAACTGCACGTGCAGTTCGACGGGCGCCCGTGGCGCAAGCCCGGATCTTGGCCAGGTCCGACTACCGGGCAGATTTGGACGACGCTTCCGTTCCAAAGCTCCGTCGACTTCTCGCTCGGCCAGGCCGGGCCGTCGGGAATCATCGAGCGCTTCACCGGCGCGGGGGCCGCGCTGATCGACACGCCCCCGATGCCGTACGCGCGAATCGGCGATTCCGACGCGGTCAAACGGCAAGTCAAGCACTTCTTCGAGATGCTGGACGAGATTTGGCCGGGATGCTCCAAGCAGTTCAACGGAAAGGCAACGTTCGGAAACGCGCAAGCCGATCCGAACATCTTGGCCAGCTATTCGTGTTGGCTGACGGGCCAGTACTCGACCATCGCGGGAACGGAAGGTTTGCGCCAGGGCAACGTTCATTTTGCGGGCGAGCATACGTCGGTCGAACACCAAGGGTTCATGGAGGGCGGAGCCGAGTCCGGCGTGCGCGTCGCCGCCGAAATTCTCTCCGATCTCAAGTCGTGAATCAAACGGACGTGCTCGCGCTGCCGATCGCCGGACGTGCGTTCGTGGGCGAGCGCAGCCACGACGTTCGCAGCCCGTTTACCGGCGAGATCTATGCACGAATCGCCGTCGGCGAGAAGGCGCAAATGGAAGCGGCGATCGCAGGCGGCGTCGCGGCGTTTCCGGCGTTCGCGGCGTGGCCCCGCTACCGGCGCAAAGCGCTGCTCGAATCGGTCTCCCGCCGGCTGACCGAACGCAAGGACGAAATCGCGGCGGCCATCACGGGCGAGTCGGCCAAGCCGCTTCGATTCAGCGAGATCGAAGTCGATCGCGCCGCCTCCACCTTTGCCTTTGCCGCCGAAGCGGTCGGACGCGCCGGCGAAGTGCTGCCGCTCGACGTCAGCGCCGCTACCGTCGGGTATTCGGCGATCGTCGAGCGCCGCGCGATCGGGCTGATCGGCGCGATCGCGCCGTTCAATTTTCCGTTGAACCTCGTGGCTCACAAGCTCGCGCCCGCCTTTGCCGTCGGCAACACGGTCGTCCTCAAGCCTCCTCCGCAAGCGCCGGTCACGTCGCTGCTGCTGGCCGACGTGCTGTACGAATGCGGCTTGCCGCGCGAGGCGCTCTCGGTGATCCACTGCGACGTCGAGGTCGCGCAGCTGCTCGCGACCGACGATCGCATCGCGATGCTCTCGTTCACCGGATCGAGCGCCGTCGGTTGGCATCTCAAAGCGATCGCCGGACGCAAGCGCGTCGCGCTGGAACTGGGCGGGAACGCGGCGGCCATCGTCCTGCCGGACGCGGATCTCGCGTGGGCGGCTGCGCGGTGCGCGCTCGGCGCGTTCGCGCAAGCCGGCCAAGTCTGCATCAAAGTGCAGCGCGTGTACGTGGACGCGCGCGTGTGGGACGAATTCGTGCCCGAATTCGTCAAGACGGCGAAGGCTTTGCCGGCGGGCGATCCGCACGATCGCAGCACGGTACTCGGACCGCTCATCGACGACGCCAACGCCGCGCGAGTCGAAGCCTGGATCGCCGAGGCGAAAGCTGCGGGCGCGAACGTCCTCGCGGGCGGTTCGCGCAGGGGGCGCATGGTCGAAGCGACGGTCCTCACCGACACGACCCAGGCGATGAAGGTGGAATCGGAAGAAGTTTTCGGACCGGTCGTGACGGTGACGCGGGTGAGCGATCTCGACGACGCGATCGAACGGACGAATCGCTCGCGTTTCGGTCTTCAGGCGGGCGTGTTCACGCACGACCTGCGCGCGGTGTCGCGCGCCTTCGAGCGCCTCGACGTCGGCGCCGTGATCGCCAACGACTATCCGACGCTGCGCGTGGACAACTTCCCGTACGGCGGCATCAAAGAGAGCGGTTTCGGGCGGGAGGGCGTTACGTACGCGATGGACGAGATGAGCGAGCTGCGTACGCTCGTCGTCAAATGGACCTGAGGATGCCGGGAGCATGCACGTCGTTGGTACCGCCGGACACGTCGATCACGGCAAGTCCGCACTCGTCGAGGCCCTAACCGGAACGCATCCGGACCGCTGGCTCGAGGAGCGCGAGCGCGGTATGACCCTCGATCTCGGTTTCGCGCATCTGGTGTTGGACGGCGGCGAGCTGGAAGCGGGCATCGTGGACGTGCCCGGGCACGAACGCTTCTTGCGAAACATGATCGCGGGAGCGGCCGGCATGGAGCTGCTGCTGCTCGTCGTCGCCGCGAACGAGGGCGTCATGCCTCAGACCCGCGAGCACCTGGCGATCTTGCAATACCTCAACGTCGCCAAGACGATCGTGGTCGTCAGCAAAATCGACTTGGTCGGCGCGTCCGATCGCGCGGCCGCGCTGGCGGCGATCGCGTCGGAGCTCGAGGGCACGATCGCGCAGGACGCGCCGCTCGTCGCGGTATCCGTCGTAACGAACGAGGGCCTGCCGGAGTTGCGCGACCTCATCGCGCAGACGCTGCGTGCGATGCCCGCCCGCGCTCGGGACGCACCGGCGTATCTGCCGGTGGATCGCGTTTTCACGATCCCCGGGGCCGGGACGATCGTAACGGGCACGCTGATGCAAGGAACGATCGCGACGGGCGAAACGCTCTCGCTCTATCCCGGCGCCCCGGTCCGAGTTCGCGGCTTGCACGTCTTCGGCGCGCCGCGCGAGCGCGCGAGCGGCGGGAGCCGCGTGGCGCTGAATCTGGCAGGCGTCGGGCGCGACGACGCCGCCCGCGGCAGCGTCGTTGCCGG
>Ga0182013_10005868_pt1 | contig 14114 bp, 13 predicted proteins | sample 612S2MmetaG_FD_120487 | JGI IMG/M metagenome (GOLD analysis project Ga0182013, IMG submission 120487) | Permafrost microbial communities from Stordalen Mire, Sweden - 612S2M metaG | ecosystem: Environmental > Terrestrial > Soil > Wetlands > Permafrost | place: Sweden: Stordalen | collected... | reverse complement strand
GCGCGCCGTTTGCCACGATTCCGACCACGTTGTTTTCGCACAGGGTTTGCATGGCCCGGATTACGTTGTCGTATGTCGTCGAGCCGATGCGCACCACGATCAGGGTGCCGTCAGTCATGGTCGAGAGCAGGTTTGCGTCTGCTGAGAACAGCAGAGGCGGTGTGTCGAGGATGATCCAGTTGAAGATCTTGCGCAGACCGTCGAGCGTATGTTTGACATGCCTCAGATTGAGGATCTCCAGCGGATTTTTCACCTGAGAGCCGGCGGGCATGAAATAGAGATTGGTGGAGCCAATCTTGCGCACACACTCTTCAAGCGGCCTCTCGTTGAGAAGGAAGTCAGAAAATCCGGGAGAGCGCTCGCACTGCAGCAGGTTGTGTATGGTGGGGCGGCGCAAGTCGAGATCGGCCAGCAGCACCGGGTTTTCCAGTTGCGACTGGGCCAGAGCGAGATTTACGGCGGTGAAGGTTTTGCCTTCGGCCGGAGAGGCACTGGTAACAACCAGCGAGTGAAGTTCCTGCTGGCTTTGCAGATGGTTCAGCCGGGTGCGAAGGCTGCGAAACTCTTCCGCGGGCACTTCGTGCGGCCGCTCAGGATCGATCAGATGGGTTTCCGGCGCCGGTTGATAGGGCACGACCTTGCAGCGGGCGAGGAAATTACGCCAGTCGACATCCAGCTGTTTGGAGTCCGCGCGAACGAGGACGCTGCCATTGCCGCTTAGATTGGGGACCTCAATCGGGGAATCGCGTTCGGCGAGCCCGGCCTCGTCGGCGAGCACAACGGCGCGGCGATCCTCGGTTGACTGGCCTTCGGCGAGGCCCGATTCCAATAATTGTTCCGCTCTCCGGAGAGCATCGTGAACGCGACTCATGAGTCAACTTTCATTTGCCAGGACCTTTATTTCTCTAAGCCAGCACGGTGGCATGGTAGTAAAGCGCCGCGCCTATAGCAAGCAAGCCGACGATTACAGCCGCTGACCATGCGAGATAGGCGAGCCGGCGTTTCCTGCGCACCAGCATAGTATTTTCCAGCAGCGGAATGCTGCTCAGCACCGGAAGGTTGGTATAGGCTCGCACATCTTTCAGATTCTTAAGCGATGTATCGCGGGCTTCCTGAACGCCGGCGAGGGCCAGCCCGATCACAAACGCCAGAGCGACGCCCACGCCCACGACTTGAACCCGTTTGGGTGCCGAAGGCTTTTCGGGAAGAGTGGGCGAATCCAGGACTTCCAGCTGTTCGCCCGCTTTGCGCTGGAGGAGCTGATTGCTCTGCTCGGCAAGTTCTTCTTTCTTCTGTTCCACCTGCAGCTTTTCGGTGGCTGCTATTTCATTACGCAGCAGATCCTGGTATTTGGCCTGGATGGCAGATGTTTCCTGCAGGCGACTCTGATAACCGGCAATCTGCTGGTTGATGCGCGCCTGGTCCTGCTGTTTGCTTTTCCGCTCCATTTCAAGCGACTGCTCGGCGGCATGGGCGGCGCTTATCTGAGCTTGTATGTCGCTGGCCCTGGCGGCCTGTGCATAGTTTGTACCTCTTTTGACCGGCTCTTTGGGCTTGGCTTCCTGAGCGTCCTGCTCTTTCTGCAGTTCGTCGCGCTGGCGCTTGAGCTCGCCAAGATGTTTTTCGGCGTCCTTGATGTCGGGGTAACCCGGTTTGAAGATCTGGCGCAACTGGGCAAGTTGCGCTTCCTGGTCGGTTACCTGCTTGTTGTACATCAGGAGGCGTTCGTTCTGCCGGGCCACAGGGCCGGTAATGTCATTATCCTTATCGAACATGCCGAGCAGTTCCAGTTGCCCCTGAAGCGTTTCCAGATGAGTATCGAGCTGGACTTTTTCCTGCGCCTCTCTGTTGAGCGAGTCGTTGATCCCGTTGGCCTGCTGCTGGAGGGACGTCAGCTGGGCGATGTTCATCGCAGATTCCTCGGGGAGTTTGCCGGTATTTTCGACGCGGAATTTGGTAAGCGCTTCATCGAGCGCAGCGAGGTTGGCTTTGGCCACTGTCAACTCGTCATGCACGAATGAGGTCACCGTGTTTTGCTGTTCACGCTGGGTATTCAGATTCGCTTCCATGAATTTCGTGATCAGCGTCTGTACAACCGCCTGGGCTTTGTGCGAATCCGGATAGGAGAACTGAATGTTGAATGCCGAAGCGGCGCCCTGCGACGTCATTGAGCCGGGCAGTTCGAGGATATTGATCTTGATGTCGTGCTTCATGCCTTCGATGACATCCTCGATCGGCTCCTTGGCGCGTTCATTCTTGTAAAGATCGAGCCGGGGGTCGGTGATGATAGTCGAGAGGCTGGTGCGGCTCAGGATTTCCTGCTGCATCTGCTGGATCCGCTCGGTAAGGTGCTGGTTCACGGTGGAGGCCGCGATGTTGGCCGAAATCTGGGAAGGCGTGATCCGCATCACAGCTTCCGAGACATACACATTCTGCATCATGAACGCGACGACCGTGGCAATTACGAGGCCGGCAAAGGTCGGCCCGAGGATCCAGCCGACGTGGCGGCGCGCGACGTCGATGTAATCCTCCATATCGAGGGTGCGGCGCGATATTGCTACATAGTTGGATGGAGTTGCCATAAGAACTCAAATCTCCGGATTATTCGGGTACAACAATTCTGTCGCCGTTTTCAACTTCGAGGTCCTGCTCGATATTTTTGCCCGCCAGAACTTCCTTGAAGTTAAACATGTGTTTCTTTTGGTATTTTTCAGATTTTCTCAGCAGGTAAATGTGTTTTTGATTGGCGAAAGCGCTAAATCCGCCGGCATTTGTCAGGGCTTCCGAAATGGTCGTCCTGCGCGCGAGGGGGAATGAGCCCTGCCGGCCTGCTCCCTGGCCCATTATGTAATACATCTTGCTGTTATTTTTGGTGACCTGGACGGTTACTTCCGGGTTCTGAATGAACTCGCTCAGTTTCGTTGTCAGCAGGTTCTTTAGCTGTTCGATCGTTAAACCGTCCGCTTTGATCTGACCGATCAGCGCCATGGAAATCATGCCATCGTCCTGCACGTCCACCATGCCGGTAAGGTTTCCGTTGTTCCAGACCTTGATGTAGAGCACGTCGAGCGGCCCGATAACGTAAAGATTGCCGGAAGGCTTTTCCGAGGCGGCAGGCTCCTTGCCCGGCGCATCCGCTTTCCGGGTTGGAGGAGGAGCGGGGATGGCGTCTGGCGACGGCGCGGCTGGAGGAACAGTGTCCGGTGTAGCGGAATTCGGGACAGCGGGAGTGGCCGTTTGCGATTCCGGCTGAGCGGCGGCCGGGGGAGGGACACTCGTACCGGGTGCGGAACTGGCCGGGGCAGTTGTCTGCGGCGCCTCGGAACTCTGAGAAGAAGGTGCGACGGTCTGCGCGCTGCAAAAAAGCGGCACAGTCGCCAGCGTGGCAACGATCTTCATCCGGAGATTCATGCTTTCTCCAATGTATCAAGTATAAGGGGCATACAGAATATACTTAGGTTTATGTCCGGGGGAGTACTTGCCAGTACCGGGTTCTTTCTAGCCAAGACGGATCCGGAGACGTATCCAATCGACCAGTTGGAGCGCGATGGAAAAACGGTCTGGGACGGCGTTAAGAATCCGCAGGCGCTGCGCGCGATCCGCGAGATGAAGTCGGGTGACCGGGTCTTCATCTATCACAGCATGGGTGATGCGGCAATTGTAGGGCTCGCCGATGTGGTGGGCGACGGGCGCCCGGATCCGAAGGACGCCAAACTGGCGGTGGCGGATTTCAAATACCGCGGTCGCATCGAACCTCCGATGACGCTGAAAGAGATCAAGGAGTCAGGCAAGTTTGCCGACTGGGCTTTGGTGCGCCAAAGCCGTCTCTCCACAATGACGGCACCCGCGGAATTCGTGAAATGGATGCGGCTGAAACGGCCGGGTTGCGGAATTTAAACTCCGGAATCCCGTCTGCCACGATAGACTACGATTCCAAAAATGGAATTTGGCCGCCAAATCTGCCGATTAAGTCGTTTATTTTCATTAGTTAGGATGCGACTAATTATGGAATTTTCTGGCATCCGAAGTGCAATGGTTACGTAAGATACAGGTGTGCGCGGGAGTACGCTTCCGGCGCAAGTGATGCTTCAAGAATTAAAGTTTCAGCTCTCGACCGCAATCCTGACCGTGCTGACCATCGCGGCGACGATTGCTGTTGTGCTGAATTATCAGCAGATTCACCGGTTCAAGCTGCCCGATGACGGAGTGACCTGGGCGGATCGGAACGGTCAGGTTGTGGCGATTCAGGTTATGCCCAATGGTCCGGCTGACCGCGCGGGGATTCGGGCGAGCGACGTTCTGGAGACGATCCAGGCTGGCCCGGTTCGGACGACCGGCGATGTGCCGCAGCGGCTTGCATACATCGGCGCTTGGGCGAAGGCTGCTTATGTGGTCCGGCGCGGCGGGGTGGATGTTCCGGTTTCGGTGATTGTTGGCGAGGCCTCGCGCGGAATTGCCATTACCTGGAAATACCTGGTGGGACTGGCCTATCTTCTGATCGGCCTGTTCGTTTATTTTCGACGGGGCAGCGCTTACAAGGCGCTGCATTTCTATGTTTTCTGTCTGGTTTCGTTTGTCTTTTTCGGCTTCAACTACACGGGGAAGCTGAATGGCTTCGATATCGCGATTTACTGGGGCAATCTGGTGGCAGGGTGGCTGGCGCCGGCGCTGTTCCTGCACTTTTGCCTGACATTCCCCGAGCCGCGGAACTGGTATCGGCGCTGGATCGCGCCATTGATTTATGTGCCGGGCGTGGTTTTTACGCTCATTGCGATTGCATTCACGTCGGGCTTCCTGGTTTCGCCAGGTAATTCTTCACTCGATATCAGAGAAGCGCTGGATCGTTCGTGGATGGGGCTGCTTACCTTCGCGTACCTTTTGAGCGCGGTGGTCTTGCAGGCTGGTTATCGCGCCTCTGAAGACCCTGTGATTCGTCAGCAGCTCAAGTGGCTCCGCAACGGGATGCTGTTCGGCTTTGCGCCGTTTGCGATTCTGTATGCGATTCCGTTTGTGTTCGACGTTCAGATGAGTCCTTATCTGAACTATTCGGTGGCTACGTTACCCCTGATGCCGCTTACCATCGCATACGCGATTGTGCGATACCGGCTGATGGACGTGGATGTGATCTTCCGCCGCGGCTATGCGTATACGCTGGCGACTCTGGTGGTTCTCGCCGCGTTCTATGCGCTGGTGTTTTCTCTCGGCAGCCTGGTGCAGAAAAATTTCAAGGATCTGGGAACGGCCGGGCTGATCAGCGTGATGCTGGTGGCAACTTTCCTGTTCCAGCCGCTGCGCAACTGGATACAGGAGCGGCTGGATCGATATTTCTATCGGGACCGGTACAACTATCGGCGAACTTTGATTGAGTTCGCGCGCGAGCTGAACTCCGAGACCGATCTCGATTCCATGCTGCAGTCGGTGGCGGATCGATTGATGCAGACGCTGTCGATCCGGCATGTGGCGTTTTTCCTGGCGGAACCGGAGAGTGAGAATGCGGCTGAGGGTTCGGCGGCCAGTTCCTGGCGTCTGCGGATGTCGATGGGCTCGAGCGCGCGGCCGTTGAATTCTCCCGAATCCCTGGATTTGAGTTTCCTGGACTGGCCGCAAAACGGTCCTTACATCTTTTTCGAACGGACGCGCTATCACCTGGACGCGGTGGCGGGAAGCTGGCGCGCTTCGGTGCGACAGACGATTGCGGATCTGGATCTTAACTATTACCTGCCCTGCACGGTGCGCGGGCGGACGATCGCTTTCCTCGGAGTCAGCCGGACGGAAACTGGTGAATTTCTTTCGAGCGACGATGTGGAGCTCCTGTTGACACTGGCGAACTACGTCGGGATCGCCACGGAGAACGCGAACCTATATTTGTCCCTGAAGCAGAAGGTGGGCGAGTATGAGCGGCTGAAGGAATTCAGCGAGAACATTGTCGAATCGATCAATGTCGGAATTCTGGCGGCGGGTCTGGATGACCGGGTGGAGAGCTGGAATACGCAAATGGAGCGTTTGAGCGGCATCGGTCGGGAGGATGCCGTGGGGCGCACTCTGACGGAGCTTTTCCCCGCGGCTTTGGTGGAACAGTTTGAACGCACACGCGGCGAGATGCGGATCCATCATCTCGACAAATTCGCGCTGGAGACGGGGAAGGGCGAGTCGACGATGAATATCGCGATTGCGCCGCTGGTGTCGCGCGATCTGGAGCAGATCGGGCGCCTGGTGATCTTCGACGACATTACGGATCGCGCGGAACTGGAACGGCGTCTGGTGCAGGCGGACAAGCTTTCGAGCATCGGACTTCTCGCCGCCGGCGTGGCGCATGAAGTGAATACGCCGCTGGCGGTTATTTCCACTTACGCGCAGATGCTGGCCAAGCAGGTGGCAGGGGACGAGCAGAAGTCCCGGATGCTGGAGAAGATCGCGCGGCAGACCTTCCGCGCCAGCGAGATCGTTAATTCGCTGCTGAACTTCTCGAAGACTCCGACGGCTGAGATGGCGCATGTCGAGCTGAACCGTGTGATTCAGGAAACCCTTTCACTGCTGGAGCACCAGATGAAGAAAGCGGGAATCGAGGTGCGGACCAAACTTGATTCGTCCATTGCGGTGGTTCAGGGGAACCCGGGCAAACTCCAGCAGGTGTTTCTGAATCTGTTTCTAAATGCGCGAGACGCGATGGAGCCGCGCGGCGTCCTTGAAGTTGTGACATATGGCTTTGAAAATAATACGGGAGAACCGGGAGTCGTGGTCGAGGTGCTCGATACAGGGCACGGCATTGCGGCCGAACATTTGAGCCGGATCTACGATCCGTTCTTCACGACGAAATCCGCCAAGAAGGGTACGGGACTGGGGCTGTCGGTCACTTACGGAATTATTCAGGAGCATGGCGCGATGATTGAAGCTCTTTCGCGTCCGGGTGGAGGGACGTGTTTCCGGTTGCAATTTCCGGCGGTTCGGAAGGCGGTGCACGTTTGATGAACGGAGTATCCGCTTCCCGGCAGACCAAAGGCCGCATCCTCGTCATTGATGACGAGGCTGAAATTCGGGAGAGTCTGGAAACGCTGCTGGACATGGAAGGTTACCAGATCGATCTGGCGGCGAATGCCGCGGAGGGTGAACGCAAACTTGAGTTGCGCGCTTACGATCTGGTGCTGCTGGATTTGATGATGCCGGATAAGTCCGGCATGGAAGTTCTGCGCGATGTGCGGGAACGCGACAGGCTCACGCCGATCTTCATGATTACGGCTTACGGGACCGTTGAGGCGGCAGTGCAGGCGGTGAAGCTGGGGGCGAATGATTATCTTGCCAAGCCCTGGGACAATGAAAAACTCCTGATCGAAATCGATCGCGTGATCTCGGGCCAGCGTTTGCTCGATGAGAATACGCAACTCAAGCGGGCTCTGAAGCAGCGCTACAGTTTCCCGAACATTGTGGGGAAGAGCGACCGGATGCTGCGCGTGCTGGATCTGGTGATGCAGGTTGCGACCAGCCGCTCGACGATTCTTGTTACGGGCGAAACGGGTACTGGCAAGGAGTTGATTGCCAAGGCGATTCATGCGAATTCGCCGCGGGTGGATCATGCGTTTGTCCCGGTGAACAGCGGGTCATTGCCTACGGACCTTTTGGAGTCGGCTTTGTTCGGACATGTGAAGGGTGCGTTCACCAGCGCCATTTACAACAAGAAGGGCGCTTTTGAAGTTGCCAATAAGGGCACGATCTTTTTCGATGAGGTTGGGACGATCGGTCCGGAGACGCAGGCTAAGCTGTTACGCGTGATTCAGGAGAAGGAATTTACTCCGCTTGGTTCGAATGAGGTTGTGAAGGTCGATGTCCGGATTCTGGCGGCTACTAATGCGGATCTGCGGAAGATGGTGGAAGAGAAGAAATTCCGCGAGGATCTTTATTACCGGCTGAACGTCATCAATATTAATTTGCCGCCGTTGCGCGATCGGCGTGAGGATATTCCTTTGCTGATTCAGCACTTCCTTGAGAAGTTCAGCAAAGAGAACGACAAGTTTCTGGATGGCGGCCAGAAGAGCATTCTTCGGTTCGAGCCCGAGGCTTTGCAGTTGATGCTGGATCATACCTGGCCTGGCAATGTTCGCGAGCTCGAGAACGTTGTGGAGCGGGCGGTTGTTTTGGCGGCTTCGCAGGTGATTCCGCTGGATGTGCTGCCGGATTATTTACTGCATTCGGGCGGCATAAGATTGCGGAGGAGTGAGAATGGCGCGCTGCCTCCGGATGCTTCGTTGTTTGAGGTTGTGGCGGACTTTGAACGGCGGACGATTTGCGATCAACTGGAGCGGGTGAACTGGAGCCAGACTGAGGCTGCGGAGGCCTTAAGAGTGCCACTTTCTACGCTGAATCAGAAGATCAAGCGTTTGAATATTGATGTTAAGAAGCGTGGCGGTTCGGTTCAGTAACGCTGGCGGTCTTTGCCGCCGGTGGGTTAAGACTTGAAATAAAGGGCACCGGCGACAAGATCGCCAGCGCTACCACCCTGCAATCTGATGTGGCACAGGCTTTCAGCCTGTGCAGACTTCTCCCATTACTCCTGCTCCTCCGCAGTAGCTCATGTCCTGCAACTGGACCAGGATGCCGTCGGGATCGGTGAAGTAGAGTTCGGCTGTGCCGTCTTTGGCTCCTCCCCGGTTTGGCATTCGCATGGTTACGTAATAGCGCATTGGGGCTACGGGTCCGCGCGCGTCGGCTTCTCTTGGCTTCAGGCCGAAATCGGAAAGGGCTTTGAATACCCTGTCGGTGCTGAAGTTTTCCATCCTCATGCAAAGGTGGTTGATCTCGGGCGGCCGGGTTGCTCCGCCAGACGCGATGGTCAGGAACTGGCCGTGCGTGCCTACTCCGAGAAGCGGCGTAGGTCCCTGATGCGCGGTGATCGGCATGGCGAAAACGTCCTGATAGAACGCCTGGCTTTTTGCCGCATCGGCTACGAACAGGGTGAAGTGGCTTAGATCTTTCACCTGGAGAAGACCTTTTGTCGGGGCGGGTTCGGCGGGGGATTTGCAGATTTCGCCGAGTGCGCCGGCGCCGCCGCAGTATGTGTCGTCCTGAAGCTGAACGGCGAGGCCGTCGGGATCGCCGAAGTAGAACTCGGGTGTGCCGTCTTTGGCGCCGCCGAGGTTTTCAGGGCGTATTCGGACTCGATACTTCATGGTGCCGCCGGTCATGCCGCCGCCCGCGCCTTCAGCTTTCGTAATGCCGTGGGCTTCGAGGACCTTCGCCACGCCATCGACTGTGTAGCCTTTCATCGTCATGCAGTAGTGGTTGATGCCGGGCTTGGAGTTGGGTCCGCCGGAGATGAAGATAAACTCGGGTCCCGCGCCGATTTGCAGGGACGGAGCCGCGCCTTGTTTCGCCTGAATGCCCATGCCGAAAAGGCCCTGGTAGAAGTCCGTGGAGCGCTTCGGATCGGTCACGGTGAGCGTGGCATGGCTCAGCGTGTGGACTTCGATTTGGGGCTTGCCGGCTTGTCCCATTACGCGCGAAGCGGCGGCGAGGGCGGGCACGGATTTCAGAAGAGTACGGCGCGTGATGTGGCTCATGATGGGTTTGATTCTATCTCATGTGTAGACTGAACAGAAAAGGTAGCCAAACATGGACATTCATCCGCCAATGAAACCGGTCGAAACGCTTAAAGAGTTCGGGATGCATTTGTTTATTGTCACGCTGGGAATCGTGATCGCGCTTTCGCTGGAAGGACTGCTGGAGTGGCGGCATCACCGGCAACTGGCGGAGGAAGCGAGGTCCAATATCATCAGCGAGATGCGGGACAACGAGAAGGGCGTCTCGGATTTTCTCAAGGCAGTGCAGGGAAACCAGAAGATTTACATGGCTGTCCTTGGCGTTATCCAGGAGATAATTACCCACGGCAAAACGAACACCACTTCGATTCAATTGGGTATGACGCTGGCGGAGCCTGGCAATACAAGCTGGACGGCGGCGCAGACGGTTGGCGCGCTTGAGTTCATTCCCTACGCCGAAGTTAAGGAGTATGCAGGCGTCTACCAGTTGCAGGATGAATTTCTTCGTTTGCAAACCCGTACCGAAGACAGCGTCGTAAGCGCTTTAGCGATGTTTGCCGAGAACAAGGATCCGAATAGTCTGCCGCGGGCGGGTCTTGAGGTGGAGAGAGACAGGATCTTAAACAGCCTTACGGCGATGACGGCCGAAAGCCAGATCGCGGAGGCGCTGGAGAAGACGTACAAGGAAGTTCTTAAGTAGGATCAGATTCCGGCGAATGGGTTTCGGATCGTTACGCCGGCGATCGAGGATCCGTGAGAGAGATCTTCGGTGTAGAGCACCGTCGTATTCGCTTTGCGGGCAGCGTGCACGATCATTGCATCCCAAAATGAGAGCTGGTGCAGACGGTGGAGTTCTATGGAGGCGATTATATCGTGCTCCGTGAAGCGGACCACCTTACCCCGCGCCAGGATTTGCACCTTGCCTTGAGCGATTACGGGATCGAGTTTTATTTTTCTGGTGACTATGACGAAATACTCTTGAAGCACCTGGAGGGAAACGACTAAGGAACGTTCGCGCCGATGTTCGGCGATCAGGGAAATGGCTCTGGTTTGCTTTAGTGGCGCATCGTTGTCGTCCGCATAAACCAATACATTGGTGTCGAAGAAAGAAAGCTCCATCAACGCTCGTGGATTTCGTCCCGATTGAACTTCCATCCTCCCGATCCGCCTTTTCCCAGGCGCGATAGACGCACAAACTCGTCAGCATCGGCAGCGTCATCGGTTTTGCCCGCGAGTTGCTCCAGATATTCCCTGACCAACTGATTCACGCTGGTTCCCAGGGCCTCGGCACTCTGGCGAGCTTTGGCAACAACTTCGTCGTCGACGGAGAGCGTCAGGTTCATGGTCTAATTATTATGTGCGCACGTAATCCGTGTCAAACGTAGGGGCGGGTTGTCTTTGATCGGGCTTTCATACTAGAATTGAGGTTTGGCATTCCGCCATGGCGGCGCACGTGTGTGCTTGCCTGAATTTGCCACAGAAACCAAAGAGGTTTATTCCAGATGCATGCAATTATCGAAACCGGCGGGAAGCAGTTCCGCGTCGCCCCAGGCGATGTGATCCGCGTTCCCAAGCTGGCCGCTGAAGTGGGAGCTGAGGTTGCACTCGGCAAAGTGGTCGCTTTGTTCAAAGAGGGCGGCGATCTGCTGACCGGCGACGGTCTGGGCGCGGCGAAGGTCAATGCCACTGTTTCGGCACAGGACCGGGGCGACAAAATTCTGGTGTTCAAGTTCAAGCGCAAGAAGCAGTACAAGCGCACGCAGGGCCACCGGCAGGATTATACGGAGGTACGCGTCCGCGACATCGTTGTCTAACCGGCAACCATTCAGGACCCATTCGTTATGGCACATAAAAAAGGTTTAGGCAGTTCTAAAAACGGGCGCGACTCTAATGCCCAGCGGCTTGGTATCAAGGTTTTCGGCGGGCAGTTGATTCCGGGCGGATCGATCATCGTTCGTCAGCGCGGCACGCGATTGAAGCCGGGTGAGAACGTCGGGCTCGGCAAGGACGACACTTTGTTTGCGAAGATCACCGGCACGGTTGTGTTTCGCGATCGCGGCCGGATGGGCAAGTTCGTCAGTGTCACGGCTGCGGCACTTGAAACATCGGCCGAAGCTGTTCAGTAAGTTTTACCGGTTTTAAGAAGGAGTCTGGCCGCAGATCGGCGATGCTTTCGGGCTACGCGATCGGCGGCCTTTTTTTATGCTTGTTGATGAAGTAAGAATCACAGTCAAAGCGGGCGATGGCGGCAATGGATGCCTTGCGTTTCGGCGGGAGAAGTATGTTCCGCATGGCGGGCCCAGCGGCGGCGACGGCGGTCGCGGTGGAGACATCGAGATGGTTGCGACCATACATCGCAATACGCTGCTGCATTTCCGGTTTAATCCGGAATATGTCGCCGAGCGCGGCCGGCATGGCGAGGGCAGTAATCGTAAGGGTCACGATGGCGTGAGCATGACGGTGCAGGTTCCGGTTGGAACGGTTGTGGTGGATGAGGAAGCGGGCGAGACCCTCTTCGATTTCACCGAAGACGGCCAGACCTGGATTGCGGCTAAGGGCGGGCGCGGCGGACGTGGCAATGCCCGGTTCGTCAGTTCTACTCATCAGGCTCCGACCGAGCATGAGGACGGTAAACCTGGCGAGTTTCGGAAGCTGCAGCTGAAGTTGAAACTGCTGGCGGATGTTGGTTTGGTGGGGTATCCGAACGCGGGTAAGTCTACGCTGATTTCGCGGATCTCAGCAGCTAAGCCGAAGATTGCTGATTATCCTTTCACTACGCTGGAGCCGAATTTGGGTGTAGTGCAGATGCCGGATCATCGTACTTTCGTGGTTGCCGATATTCCCGGCATCATTGAAGGCGCGCATGAAGGGCGAGGTTTGGGAATTCAGTTTCTCAAACACGTCGAGCGGACTAAGGTGCTGGTGCATTTAGTCGACATGTCGGAGACAGGTCGCGATCCGCTTCATGATTTCGAATCGTTGATGGTGGAACTGGAAAGCTTCGATGAGAGTCTCGCGAAGCGGCCTATGCTGGTAGCGGCCAGCAAGATGGATGTGGCGCAGGATCTTGAAAAGGTGGCTGCTTTGCGTGAGATTGCCAAGTCGCTCGGGATGCCTTTCTTTGAAATATCGAGCGCTACGGGGCAGGGAATTGAGGCTCTGAAATTCGCGCTTGCTGAACGGGTGACTACTACGGCGGCATGAAAGGCGACGAGCATCTCAGACGGGTGAGGCGTATTTGTCTGGCGCTGACTGGCGTGACTGAAAAGCTGTCGCACGGCGCGCCTGCTTTCTTCGCTAACAAGAAAACCTTCGCTATGTTTGTCGATAACCATCATCGCGACGGACATATTGCGGTTTGGGTGGCTGCGGCGCCGGGCGAACAGGCTGAATTGATTCATGCTTCACCGGAGAAATATTTCATGCCTCCTTATGTCGGTTACCGGGGCTGGGTGGGTGTTGAGTTGAGCGAGGTCGATGACGATGAATTGGGATTTCGTCTTACTGAGGCCTGGCGATTGATCGCTCCACGGAAACGATCAAGCTAGAAAAGTGCACCGGCGGCAAAGACCGCCAGCGCTACAGGGCTGGTGTTGAGAGGGCTGATTTGCAAAGGGCTTCGTATTTTTCCAGGTTCTCTTTGGCGAAGCGTGCCAGCCCTGAATCCAGTTTTCTTCGCTTGATGAATTCGCGGGCCTTCTGCAGATGGTTTAGCGCTTCTTCATAGCGTTCTTCGCAGATCGCGATCGCTCCGTCGACGCTGTCTCGCATTAGAGGCTTCTGCAGTTTGCATGCGCGCTCCAGCCAGGTTTTTGCGTTCGCGGAGTTTTTCCGCATCATCGCGCTTGCGGCGGCGGCTTCAAGATAGCAGGCGTGACAGAACAGTTTCCGGCCCCGCACCGCTGTGGCAAGGACATTTTCCAGATGCTCCGTCGCGGCGGTTTCATTGCCCAAGTCTGCCTGTCTGTAAAACATCAGCAGTTGGCAAAAGGGATATTCATTCGCATCAGGTGGTGTTGCGAGCGCGCGATCCACCAGTTCCGAATCCCAGTCGCGCGGTAGGATTCCTTGCTTTTCCTCGCTTTGAATCGCTACGAGAGCGATCCACGGGCCCACCCGGTCCGGATGCCGCAGCAGTTCGCGCAGCCTGGCTCCGTCAGATTTGTTTAGACCGGCCGACGCTGGAATGAGCGAGGTCATCGTCAGTAGAGCCATCCAGAAAAGAACATTGATCCAGCCGCCGCTGTAATCGGAGCGCACAACGGAAAGCGTTCCGCACAACACGGTGAGAGAGAGGCTGGCTATCGGGCCGCCTGCCACCATCCATGCGAACTGGCGGGGAATGAATTTGTCTTTTTGTGTCAGGGGCATGGCCATCCCGCCGCCGATGATCCGCTTGAAATCGAACCGGATGGAATAGTGGTCGCCGGACTTCATGATGGCGAGGCCGCCGATTACCAGTCCTCCGGGCTTCGTGCCCACGAGCGAGCCCGCCAGAAGGTGGCCCAGTTCGTGCACCGCGACTGCGACATACAGCGCGGGGATCCAGTACAGAAAATTCAGGTTAGGCGCATCGTCGCGGGT